>JAEEGL015684095.1_pt1 | contig 22252 bp, 19 predicted proteins | sample 9134231 | NCBI WGS metagenome assembly JAEEGL01 (sample SAMN16246548, study PRJNA631951) | gut metagenome | biome: gut microbiome; feature: rumen; material: fiber-attached | host: Bos | place: Iran: Karaj | collected 2018-10 | reverse complement strand
CTAAATATTTAAATATCCCATTAGAAAGATTCGCGGTTACAGTATTTGCAGGTAATGATTTAATACCTGAAGATAAAGAAGCTATAGAATTATGGAAAAGTTTAGGTATAAAAGAAGATAGAATAGCTAAGACAGTAGAAGATAATTTCTGGATAGCAGGAGAAACTGGACCTTGTGGACCAGATACAGAAATGTTTTATTGGAGAAGTAATGATCCAGTACCTGATAAATTTGATCCAGAAGATAATAGATGGGTAGAAATTTGGAATAATGTATTTATGCAATTTAATAAGAAAGCAGATGGTACGATAGAAGAATTACCTAAGAAAAACGTAGATACTGGTATGGGTGTTGAAAGAACAGTTGCTATACTAGAAGGTGTCAATGATAACTATATGTCTTCTGTATGGAAAGATGTAATTGAATTAATTGAAGAATTATCTCCATATACTTATTCTGAAAGACCAGAAAGCATGAGAATTATAGCTGACCATATTAGAACTGCTGTATTTATCATAGCTGATCCAGCTGGTATTAGACCTTCTAATACAGATCAAGGTTATATCTTAAGAAGATTAATTAGAAGAATGATTAGACATGCTAAAAAATTAGATATCGATATTAATAGTAATTTTGAAGAATTATTAGCTAATAAGATTATTGATAAATATGCTAAATACTATAGTGAATTATCTAATAAAGATACTATTATAGAAGTATTAAAAAATGAAAAAATTAAATTTAATCGTACATTAGAAAAAGGTTTAAGAGAATTTGAAAAAGTATCTGATAAAGATATTGATGGTGTAACAGCGTTCCATTTATTTGATACTTATGGATTCCCAATTGAATTAACTGTAGAGTTAGCCAATGAAAAAGGTATTAAAGTAGATGTCGAAGGATATAAAGCTAAATTTAAAGAACATCAAGAACTATCTAGAACTGCATCAGCTGGTAAATTTAAGGGTGGTTTAGCTGGTAATAGTGAAATTGAAACAAGATATCATACAGCTACACACTTATTAAATGCAGCTTTAAAGAAAGTAATTGGACCAACTGTACATCAAATGGGTTCTAATATTACAGATGAAAGAATGCGTTTTGACTTTAGTTGTGATCATAAATTAACTGATGAAGAAAAAGCTAAAGCTGAAGAAATCGTTAATAATTGGATTAAAGAAGGTTTAAACGTTACCGTAGAAGAAATGAGTAAAGAAGACGCTATTAATAGTGGTGCTGAATGTATGTTTATAGAAAAGTATCCTGATATAGTAACAGTTTATTCAATCGGAAATGATGAAGTTGTATCTAAAGAATTATGTGGTGGACCACATGTTAAGAATACAAGTGAAATCGGTGAATTCCATATTATTAAAGAAGAAGCATCAAGTGCTGGTGTAAGAAGAATTAAGGCAGTAATAAAATAAGAAATACTTATGTATTTCTTTTTTTGATAGTAAAATTATTTGTGATAAAGTATGCTTTTTAGTAATTGCGTAATGACATGAGAATTTGTTTTACAAAACATACATTTATACTATTGACTTTTTATGTAATAGTGTTAAAATATAGTTAAATTTACAAATTTTGGGGGGATATATGGTGATGGCTGTGGATATTATGCTAGTAAGTTTATCAAAACAAATTTGTGATTTTATAAAAATCTATTTTTTTAGTTGCGTTAAAATGGATGCCAAATTTATTAATTAATTTTGGCGTCTATTTTTTATTAGAAAGGATAAAGTTAATGCAGGAATATATTGAACAATATAAGATATTACATCTAATTAAAAAAAAATATGGTAAAAGTTCAGAAAAACTATTAGATATTATAGAGCCAATTCTTGTTGAAAATAAAATAACTAGTTTACTTGATTTTGGGTGTGGCAAGAGCTCTTTAGCTAATAAAATTAGTGAACTATATGGGATAGATTGTTATAAATATGATCCTGCTATTGAAAAATATTCAACACTAGTAAATGAAAAAATTGATTTCGTTATATGTACAGATGTGTTACAACATGTGCCATATTATGATTTAGAAAATGTAATGTCTACCATTAGAAGTCTATCTGATTTTGCATTATTAAAAATAAAATGTACTACGCATCATACGCTGTTGCCAAATGGTCAACCTGCGAATTGTACTGTTCATGATGAAAAATGGTGGATGAATTTTATATATAATTACTATAATTGCATAGAGAAAATAGATTTTGAAGATACGACATCAGTTATACTTTTAGTTAGGAGTGATAATAATGTATAATATAAATATAAGGGAAGAATCATTTGGTGCCACATTAAATAATATTGAAACAGGGAAAAGGGAATATATTACACATGAAGAATTAGAAAATATAATGACTAAAAATGTATTCCCAGCGGACTCTGTTGGAGCAAAAATCTCTGGCAAACCAAATATAAAATATACGAAAAAAGCATTGCGTAGTAGAGATTGTTTTTCTTTTGCTGATATTGCTTTTTTAGAATTGACTAGGGCGTGTAATTTAAAATGTAGTCATTGTTTAAATGCATCTGGAAAGGCAATGGATAATCAACTCACATATGAGGAAGTTGAAAAATTGGTTGTTGAACTAGCTGATTGTGGTTTACAGGAACTTAGATTAACTGGGGGAGAACCATTATTGTTTCCTGGGATAGTGGATATAATTAAAATAGCTACCGACAATGGTTTGTATGTTTCGCTTGGTACAAATGGTACATTGGTAACTAGAGAACTTGCCGAAAAATTAAAAAATGCCGGATTAAAGAAAGCTGTCGTTAGTATAGATGGCAATGTAGAAACACATGATTCCATAAGGGGTGAAGGTAATTACGAGAAAGCTTTTAATGGATTAATATATTTAAGAGATGCTGGAATAAGGGTTAGAATAAACTCGGTGATAATGAAAACAAATATGGATGATATTGTTAGTTTTGCAAAGAAAGTTAACGAACTAGAAATTCCTCTATTTATAAGAAGATTTATTTCATCTGGTAGGGGTGAGGACATAGCCGAAAATATGATGACAGCTGCAGATTATTCAAAGGTAAGAGAACAATTGAAAGAAGAATTAGAAAATTCTCCGTATGTTAATGGACATTATTTAAGAAACGATGAAGGTATAATCCCTCGAATTCCTCTTCCATTTGAAATTAGAGGTTGTAAAGCTGGTCAACGTGCCATAGCGATAATGCCTAATGGAGATGTGAATTTATGTGGTTTCTTAGCAGCTCAAGGGTTTAATTCAGTAGGTAATATAAGAAATATTTTGGATTGGGAAGATTTTTGGTATAATATTCAAGAAAACGATTTCTTAAAAAAGTTGAGAAATGATTTAGCTGAGTATAATTCTATTCCCAATATTCAAGAAACATATTGTTTAGGGTATGTTCAAAATCGTAATAAGGTAAAACAATTTAAGAGGTGATGAAATATGTTTTTTGCTTTAACTGGATTGCATCGTGCAGGTAAAAGCACATTTGCAAATACTGTAGCTACAAAGCATGGCTTTATCTCAATTAACAAAAATGAATTATTAGCGAAAATTTGTAAAGAAGAAACTGGTAGTGATGATTGGAAGGCGTGGCATAAATATAATGTTGACGCCAATTATGAAGAATTTATCAAAAAGATGGTTTCATATTTACCGCTAGATAAAAATATTATTTTAGATTCTGTGCATAGCAATTTGGAATGGGAACTAATTAAAAAGTATATTCCTAATGCCCAACTTATCTATATTAATTCATTTAAAAGCATTAGAGAAAAAAGATGGAAATTAGAGGAAAACACTGACTTGGAAACGAAAGATGCTCAGAGAATAGCATATTGGCATTCTAATCATGGGTTTTCACAATGTTTAATATCAGAGGCGTGCTGGTGTATAAATGGCTTTGGCTCAACGGATTTGATTGAAAGAAGTTTTTTGGAATTATTACAATTAACAAAAGAAAATGATACTGATCAACCGATAAAAATTAAGAAGAAAGGAATGATTTTATGAATAAAGGTGGTTGTGTTTTAATTAATAGTGATTGTACTAAAGTTGGTTTAGTATATAGGAAAAAGAAAGATGATTATTCTTTTCCTAAGGGGCATATTGAAAATGATGAATCAATTGCAGAATGCGCATTAAGGGAAACTGAGGAAGAAACTGGAAGAAGTTGTGTTTTAATGTCTAATGAACCATTATCAATTATGACATATACTAACAGTGAAGGAAATATCAATAATTATATGTTTTTAGCAAGAGACTTAGGACCAAGCAACAAAATAATTAAAGAAGAAGACAAAGAAGAATTTGTATGGGTAGATTTTGATAAAGTTGAAGAGATATTAACATATCAAAATTTGAAAGACTTTTGGAATGAAGTAAAAAATAAGGTTATTGATATAGCTAATAGCAATGAATAATGATAAATATTATATTTATAAAAAAATAGGCAATGATATAGTAGTATATAAAATTAGAAATTTAGATGAATACCAAAAATACATATATGAACATAATGGCCAGGCTCCACTTATTAGTGTGAAGGCGACAATGATACATGATACGCTTTTGGGTAGAGTTGATGGATTAAAAGAAATACATTTGCCAGCATCAATAAAATATATTGATGGTAGGTACTTTAAAAAATTTAGAGGTATAAGAATAATTTTTGGTGATTATTATATTATATCTACTAAAGAAATGACTCCTGATAAGAAAAAAGTGTTATGTTTGAGAATAATAGGTATATATGATCATGATAAATTTATTTCATATTTAAAATCATCAAATGGGAAAGCACCATCAATACCAAATGGTGTATGCTTTATTGGAGAATATGTTTTTAAAGATATAATTGAATTAAAAAAAATTGATATACCGAGTTCATGTACTGCACTTTATAAGCAAAGTTTCATGAATACAGGGTTAAGGGAAATTAATATTTCACCAAGAACTATTTATTTTGGTGAAGAATTATTTAAAAATTGTAAAAATTTAAAAAAAATTGATATACCAAAAACGATTAGATTTATAAAACCAAATGTATTTGCTGGCTGCAACGAAAAAATTGATATAACTATTTTTGATGACTATCATTGTGACTTATCTAACTTTAATTTAGATGGCTCATTAAAAAATAAATTTAACCTTGAAGAAAACGATTTGAAATCTAAGCATAAAACTTTAAGAGTTAATAATGGCTTTTATTTGATAATAAGTGGCAAAACTTATTATATTGAAAAGGATAAATTTCCATCTATGAAATATGATAAATTTACAGGTCATGTGATGAGGCTTTATGATGACATAATGGAGGTTAATAAAGGGTATAATTTATTTGTTTTTAGTAAATATAATAAAGATTTGCCACCTGCATTTATTATTAATAATACTTGTGTAAGGGATATAAAATCTTTTAGTAAAAATTATGATTTCTTTGTTAAAAGTATACTCAACAAAATTAAAGAGATTTCGATGTATAAGAGTGAAAACAAAAATGGATTATATGTTCATCGTATCACTGAGAAACAGTATATTACTTTATATAAGATTGCTGTAATCTGTGGACTTTTTGAAAAAAATGTAGATAATAATAAGATATCGAATTTATTTATTCAACAATTATTTGGATTAGACAGTAATTGCAAAAAAACACTTAGATTAAGTATAGATGATTTCGTTGAAATTTTTGGTAATATTGATGGAGAAGTGACTTACAACAAGGAATTTTCTGATAATTTTTTGTACAATTATCAAAATTTAGTTAAATTAACTAGCACAGTAAAAAAAGCTACTCCGTGTTTACTTAATACTATATATCAAAATTGTGGTGAGAGTAAAATATTATATGAACATGATAATGTTTATATTAAAAGTTTAGGAAAAATGCATGATCAATGGTTGAAATATAAAGCTAATAATGCCCATAAAGAGAGAAATGATGGTAATTCAAAAAAAGAAAGTAGTGTATTATCGTTCGTTGATTGGGCATTGCAATATGATAAAAATTTATTTAATAATTTTCATGTCGATATGAGTGACAAAGATATGGAGATAATATCTCCATTTAGATTATTTTATAATGATGAGAAACCATATATTAGACTATTAGAATTATTTCATGAATCAATGAAAGTTGTTCCGTATAATTATATTGATATCAATGGCTATAATGTTATAAACAAAAAAGTAAATGTCGCAGCTGTGGGATTCCCTGGGGTAGTCAGGGAAATTCCTACAATCGAAATTGATGATAACTATAGCACTAATTATGATGGTGATAAGAAATTACGTATATATAAATGGCGCGATTACTGCGCATATATATTGGCCAAGTCTGACCCAGTGTTTGCATATTATAATTGCCAGTTAGCCAATTGTTCTAACGTGATGGCAAATGGATGTGAATATTTATATGAATCATATCTGCATATGGATTGTCAGCCCTTTGCAATTATAAACACAAAATATAACGAGCCTGTTGGAACATTCAGATTAGATTTGAATAGAAAAGATGGGTATGGAATAATTAATTGTTTTGAAGTGTCTACTAGAGTAAAATTTGAATATTCGAAATCTGAAAAGGATAACGTTGTTAATGTTTTCTATAATATTATATTAAATTATATTAAATTATATAATAAATATAATGCAAATAAACTGAAATATGTGACACTTGGTCAAATTACTCATTGTGGAATAAATGATGTATTAGCTACTAAATTTAAAGTTTTAGATAAGCCAGTGAAATTAGAATATGATAGAAAAATAGCTGTTTTTAACCCAAATAATCATTTTATTATATGGTCACTTGAATGTGATAATGAGTAACTTTGGTAGGAGGAAAAGATGAAAAAGAGAGTATTAATATTGCTGTCCAAAAATGAAGATTTTCTCGGCAGTGCAGTTAAAATTAAAGATGGTTTAGATTATTCAAATACTGAAATTTTATACATTGAAGACATTTGTAATAATCCAAATATAAGCAAGGATGATATAATATATTTTTTATGTAATGGTGAATGTATATCTAAACTTATTAACAAAATAAAAAATACAGGATGTACAATTATAAATGCAAATTATTTTGAAAAAAATTACTCAAAATTAACAGTTCAATCATTAGTTGGTGAAGGTGGAGTATTAGTTCCTAAATTTATTGATTATGCCGAGATTGAAAATGTTAAATTTCCTGTTTTTTGTAAGGAAAATAAACATGCCGGAATAGTTTTTAAAGCATTTAACATTCTTACAATAAAAAACTTTTTTTCAAAATTCAATTCGAGTGATTTTTATTTAGAGGAAAGTCTGAATGATATAGGTACTTATGAGATGAAAATATATTATGTAGATGGTGAAATTGCTGGTAAAGATGGCGAAGTTATAATTAATGATAGTAATATATTAAAAATATGCAATAATATTTCAAAGATATTGGAATTAAGTGTATTTTCAGCAGATTTTATAAAAAAAGATTCTAATTATTATTTAATAGATTTAAATCCAGCAGCAGGTTTTTATTTCTCAACAATCTCTAGAAACAATTTAATATATATGATAAAGGAGCTGTTATGAATATAATTGTAACCGGTGGTGCCGGATTTATTGGCAGTAATCTTGTTGAAAGATTGATAGGTAATAAGAAAGATAAAATTTATGTGATTGATAATTTATCAACAGGTAGTATAAAAAATATAGCTAAATTTTTAGACTATGACAATTTCAAATTTTTAAAGTACGATATAACCAGTAAATCGATTATAAATAAAATCAAAAATTTAAATGCTGATGTAATTTATAATTTTGCATGTCCTGCTTCTCCTGCTTATTATCTTGAGAAGCCTATTGAAACATGGGAAGCTAGTGTATTAGGAATTAAGAATTTATTGGAAGCAATTAAAAATACTAGAATTAAACTATTCCAATCATCAACTTCTGAGATATATGGTTCTGCATTAGTAAGCCCACAAGATGAGTGCTATTGGGGAAATGTAAATTGTATTGGTGTGAGAGCCTGTTACGATGAAGGTAAAAGGGCTGCGGAAACTTTAATATATGATTATATTAGAAAATTTAATGTAGATGTACGTGTTGCTAGGATTTTTAATACGTATGGACCAAATATGCAAAAAAAAGATGGAAGAGTTATTCCAAATTTTATCAATCAAGCATTAAACAATGAGGATATTACAATTTATGGTGATGGCAAACAAACTAGAAGTTTTTGTTATATAGACGACACTTTAAATTTTATTGTCAATTTAATGAACATGAAAAAAGCACCAAAAGAACCAATAAATGTTGGAAATCCACAAGAAGTTTCAATATTAGAAGTTGCTGAAATAGTAAAAGAAATAACTAAATCATCTTCTAATATTGTGCATAAGCCAGCGATGTTGGATGATCCACAGAGACGTAGACCTAACGTATTAAAAGCAAAAGAAATAATAAAATGGGAACCTAAAGTTTCGATTGAAGAAGGGATAAGGAAAACTATAGATTACTATAGTAGATTAATAGTATAGGGGGGAAAAGTAAATATGGAAGAAAAAAATGAAATTTTTAATATTGAGGAAGAACATCTTGCAAAAATTGTTGAATTATTGAATAAACAAATAGCTGAGGCAAAATTGGAATTTGAAACACTAAAGCATAAAATAATAGGAACTAAAGAAGCTGAAAGAGGTGCTCATTTTACAAGGCAATCATTAATGAATTTATATTCTGATACGGTTGTAAATTTAGAAAAAATAGTAGATAGCCCATATTTTGGAAAATTTACTTTTAAAGATAATGATGGTATTAGGGATATATATATAGGGAAAAAATCTATAATTGATAAAGAAGCTAAATTAGTTACATATGACTGGAGAAGCCCGATATGCTCGATGTATTATGATTATAATATAGGTAAAGCACAGTATACATTTAATGATGTTGTTGAAAGCGGCGAAATATTAAAAAAACTTCAATTTGATATAAAAGGTGGAAAACTTTTAAAACTTGATGAACATGATAGTATGTCTGATGATAAAATATTAATAAGCTATTTAGGCGAGACCTCAAATTCTAGATTGAAAAGTATAGTTGCAACAATTCAAAAAGAACAAAACCATATCATTAGAAATACTATGGGAAAAAACTATATAATTCAAGGTGTCGCAGGTTCAGGTAAAACAACGGTGGCATTACATAGAATGGCTTATTTAATATATAACTATTCAAAAAATGTTAAAGAAACGCAATTCATGATTTTAGGTCCTAATAAATATTTTTTAAATTACATTTCTGAAGCATTACCTGATTTGGATGTAGAAGATATAAGCCAAACTACTTTTGAAGATATAGCGGCAAAATCTATAAAAACCAAATTAAAATTAACAACTAAAAATGATACGTTGCAGGGTGTATTAGATGGAAAAATTGATAGAAATATAGTCAAATATAAAAGTTCTTTAAAATATTTAGAGGCAATAAAAGAATTTGTAAATGCATATATGGTTCATAATTTATCAACTGATATTGAATATTATGGATTAAATTTATGTGAATCATTCTATATAAAAAGAGCATGCGAATTATTGCCAGAAAGTAGACAAACAGGTAATTTTACTGATAAAATTGAACAATTTTCCAAGCAGATAGTAAAAGAAATTAAAAATAAATCTGAAGATTTATGCCATGATTTATGGCAAAAATATCGTTCAGAATATTTAGCACTACCGGAAGGTAGTAAAGAAAGAAAAGAATTATCTGATTTTATTAATATTGGTAAAGAAAATATTAAAAGCGGATGCCCGAAACAAATTAAAGAGTACTTTAATTTCATGAAAATTGATATTTTAGAATTATATAAGCTATTTATAGAGAGTTTGGATTATATGAATTTGCCATCAAATATTGATATTAATGTATTAAAAAACACTACATTAGAGAAAATTGAAAAGAAAGAACTTGGATCAGATGATTTAACAGGCTTAACATATATGTGTTATTTGATGAGAGGAATTAAGAATTACGAACCATATATTCATCTTGTAGTTGATGAAGCACAAGATTTAAGTGCTGCGCAATATTATATTCTTCAAAAACTTTTTCCAAATGCAAAATTTGATATCTTTGGTGATATAAATCAATCTATATATGATTATGAATCTATTGAAAATTGGGACGAACTTAATAATCTTGTTTTCAATGGCGAAGCTCAATTACTATATTTAGATAAGAGTTATAGAACTAGTATGCAAATTTCAAATGCTGCAAATAATGTTTTAGATGTGCTTGGTTACACAACTGCTGAATGTGTTGCTAGAGATGGTGCAGATGTACAAGTTACTGATATAACTTGTTATAATCCTTCTAATGTTTTATTAGAGCAAATTCGTGATTTACTTGATAAAAAACATACAAATATTGCAATAATATGTAAAGATTCATTCGAAAGTAATAAAGTTTATAATCTACTAAAAAAACAAGGATTAGATGTACATGAAATTACTGAAAATACTAAAACATATATTGGTGGTGTTACAATTATCCCAAGTTATTTGGCAAAGGGATTGGAATTTGATGCGGTTATTATTAATGATGCAAATTCAGATATTTATACGGATTCCCCATTGGATCAAAAGTTACTGTATGTTGCTATGACTAGAGCTATGCATGAGCTACGTATAAATTATTCTAATGAAATAACACCATCATTAAAAAAACTAGTTCCATCTAATGAAAATAAAGTTATGAAAAAAACATTTAATAACTAATATTTAAATTTCATGGCGTATAATAGAAAGAAATACGTAAAGTATTTCTTTTTTTATGTTATAATTTATCTAGGTGATATTATGGAATCTATTTTATTTAGAAAGTTAAATGATAATGAAGGAGATTATTTAAAACTATATAATTGGTGCCAAAATAAATATGTTTATGAATGGTTTGAACAACGAAAATTATCATATGATGAAATAGTTAATAAATATAGAAATAAACTTAAAGAAGGTAAACAAGATTTATATATAATTACTTTAGATAATAAAGATATTGGATTTGTTCAAATATATAAATTTGATGACGATATTAATATTGGTATTGATGATGCATATGAATATGATATATTTATTGGAGAAGAAGATTACATAGGAAAAGGTATAGGTAAAGAAGTAATTAAAAATATTAACAATTTTATATATGAAAAATACAAAACTCATGATATAATTATAAGGCCGTTTAAAAGAAATATTAGGGCAGTTAAATGTTATTTAAAATGCGGTTTCAAAGAAGTATTAGAGTATCAAGGAATTGATACTTTAGGTAATAAAGAGGATGTAGTTGTACTACTAAATAAATTTGACAAATAATATAGATAATATATAATAAATACTAATTAAAGAGGGGATTATATGAATGTTGTATTTGATGTAGATGATACTATAACAAAAGAAACAGAGTTCATGCTTAAGTATGCACCTTCTTTTCTTATGAAAAAATATAATATTCAAGCTAAAGTAGTAAATCCTAATGGATATAATGTAGATGAAGTATACGGTATTAAAAACATATTAACAAGTAAGGGTGTAAAGAAAGAAGATCTTGATAAAGAAACTAAAAAGATAGTTGATTCATTTTGGAATAAATACTTCCTTAAATATATGTTTTATCCATTAAGAAGCGATATAAAAGATATTACTAAGGAATTAAAGAAAATGGGTTATAATATCAACTTTGTAAGTTTAAGGGGTAAAAAGACTATTGATAAATTAAACCCTATTGAAAAGATAGTTAGGCTTGGTATTGTACCATTTTTAACTAAGATGCAGTTAGTTATGAATGGTATTAAACATGATAAATTATACTTAGTAGAATCAAATGAAGATAAACTTAGAATAGCTGATGATTTAAACGCGAAGATAATATTTGATGATAATGTTAGTTTGTTAGAAAGTGTTAAACATAGTGTTCCAATATGTATTGAAACTCCGCATAATGTTAATCACGAATTTGCAAACAAAAATGTAAGAAAATGTTTGCTCGATATAGATGAAATACTTGATATAGCAGAAGAATGTAAAAAGAATAATAAAGGTACTATAAAATCAGATAGATTTAAGAACTTAAAGTTATATCAAAAAGTTTATACAGAAAATGTATATAAATTATGTCGAAATGTAAGTAAAAAACGAATTATAAAAATGTTTAAACCTCTTGTAATAGGTGAAGAAAACTTGCCAATAATTGGTGGACCAAATGTATTTGTTGGTAATCATAGAAATATTAAAGATCCGGTAATAACAATATCGTTACTGGAAAATCCAACACATTTTGCTGCATTAAAAAGAATGTTTGAATATAATGAAAATATATTTGGACCAGTTGGTAAAAATTTAGGTACTTATTTTACTACATGGTTTGTTAAATCAATTGGGGCATTACCGATAGCTAGACCTAATGAAGAAAATTATATGACTATAAATTTTCAAACATTTAAATATATAGAAGATTATTTAAACTTAAATTCTTCAGTAGCTATTTATCCAGAAGGTACATTAAATAGAAAACCTGAAGAGAATGGTGATATATTACCATTAAAATCAAATCATGCGTTTAAAATAGCAGAAAATGGTAAAGCTATAATAAGACCAGTCGCTATTGTATGGGTACCAAAAGAAGTAGATATAGAAAATAGGGTATTGATAACTTTCTTACCACCTATCTATACAAATGGTATGAAGGCAAATGAAATAGCAGAAAAATGGGAAAAAGATATGCATGAAGCTATCGCATCTATGAATTCAATTTTAGACGAATTAATTAAAATGCATAATAATGGTGATAACGTTAAAGTTAAGCATCGTATAAAATAATGAAGCATCTATAAAACTATAGATGTTTTATTTACAAAAAAATAAGTAGATGATATAATTTATAATAGGGTGTGATACTATGAATGCTAACGTTTTATTAATGGTTGCTAGTCTATTTTATTTATCTTTAGTTGCCATTATGTATTTTTCTAAAAGAAAAGTAAATAATTTTGAAACAAAGATTTATAAATATATTTTAGTAATCGCGATAATAGGGGTTATTTTAGACTTAATTGGTGTATATGTAAGTATTTATGTTCCTGATACACACATTATACGTTGGATTGTATTAAAAGCTTATTATACATATTTATTATCTATTACATATTTATTATCTGTTTATCTATTTATACCAGGTAAAGCAGTTAAACTTAATAGAAAGCAGAAAAATAAACTTTTAATATATACTATGGTTTTTATAGTATGTGAGACAATACATCTATTATTACCAATTCACTATTATAAAAATGGTAATATCATCTATGCATATGGACCAGATAATAACTTCTTATATGGTGCTGTTGGTGTTACAATGATTATATGGTTTATCTATATTATGAAAGATATCAATAAAATTAAGCAAAAGAAAAACTTACCAATCGCGTCAGCTGTTGTACTTATGACACCTATTGTATTAATACAAATGTTAAATCCAGCTTTATTATTAGTATCTGGTTTAATTAGCTTCATAATTGTTATGATGTATTTTACTATAGAAAACCCAGATGTAAAAATGTTAGAGGAATTTAAAATCGCGAAAAATAGGGCTGAAAGAGCTAATGAAGAAAAAGAATTATTCTTATATAATGTAACTCAAGATGTAAGAGTTCCTTTATATGATATTAAAAAAGCATCAAATTGGCTTTCTGAAAATGTAAAAGAAATAAAAGATAAAGATATTAAAGATGGTATGTATTATATCAATAGTAAAGCATCTAATATATTAGAAAAAGTAAATAATATTTTAGATGTAACTAATATGGAAATCACTAATATAAAAGTTTATAATGCTAAATATGATATAAGATTATTATTAGAAGAATTAAATAAAAATTATATAAGTAAAGTAACTAAAGGTGTTAAACTAAAATTTAATATTGATAGTAATATACCATCATATTTAGATGGTGATATGTTAAGATTAAAACAACTATTATCTGTTATGTTAGATAATGCATGTAAATATACTTCAAAAGGATATATTGAAGTTAATCTAAATACTGTTGTAAAAAGAGATGTATGTAGATTAATAATAAGTGTAGAGGATACTGGATGTGGTATTAAGGCTACTGATATAGATGAAATATTCAATAAAGATAATCAAATGTATGCTAGTCTAGATAAGATAGATGATAATAAGAAAAATCTTGCTATTGCTAAAAGTATTGCTACATTATTAGGTGGTATCTTAATGCTAGAAAGTGAAATAGGTAGTGGAACTAAAGTAACTTTAGTATTAGATCAAAAAATATATGATGAAAAATCAGAATCATTAGAAAAATTAGAAGGCGATTCTAAAAAATATATTGATGTGCCTAAAGTAATGGTAGTATCTGAAGATGATGAATACTTGGATTCTTTGGTTAAAAAATTATCTAAATATGAAATTGAAATAGAGGCATTAGATTTAGGTGAAAAATGTCTAAATAAAGTCAGATTAAGACATAAATATGATTTAATTATTATGGATGAAGAATTAAAAAAATTAAATGCATTAGAAATATTAAATAAATTAAAAGAGATTAATGGATTTGATATTGATGTTGCTATATTAACTAATAATCCAGATAATAAAGGTTATATTAAAGATGGCTTTAAATATATCTTAAATAGAAAGATAACTAAAAAAGAAATAGATGAATTAATAAATGGAATAGATTAATCTATTCTTTTTTTATGCCATTTTCTTATAAAATCATAAAATATATTGAGGTGTTTTATGAAGGATGATTCAAGGAAAGTAATAGAAGGTGATACTTTTATATCACTTACTGATAATGAAAAATATATAGAGGATGCTATAAAAAGAGGGGCTTCTAAAATTGTATGTAAAAATGGAACATATAATGTAAATACTATTAATGTGGATAATCCAAGACTATATTTAGAAAAGTACTTAGATGATTTATATAAAGAAAAATTTAATAAAATAAAAATAATAGGTATAACAGGTACTAATGGTAAAACTACATCATCTTATTTATTATGGCAAATATTAAATAAACTAGATATTAAATGTGGATATATAGGTACAATAGGCTTTTATATAAAAGATAAAATAAAAAATCTAAATAATACTACTACAGATATGTTAGATCTATATAGTATGATTAATGAGTGTATTGATAATGAATGTAGGTATGTAGTAATGGAAATAAGTAGTCAATCTTTAAGTTATAATAGAATAGGTAGATTATTATTTGATTATGTGGTATTCACTAATTTAACTGAAGATCACTTAGATTATCATAAAGATATGGAAAGTTATGCTTTAGCTAAACAAAAATTATTTTATCATGTAAAAAATAAGGCTATTATAAATTATGATGATAAATATAAAGATTATTTTATTTTAGATATAAATGATAATATAATATATGGGTTTTATGGTGGTGACTATCATATATCAGAATATAGTCTAGGTAGTATTTCTAAATTTAAATTAAATAATGAATTACATGTAACTAATTTAATAGGTAAATATAATATTTATAATTTATTAATATCAATAATTATATTAGATTTAGAAAAGATTTCTTATGATAAGGATATGTTTAAGGAACTTATATATCCGGATGGTAGAATGGATATAATTGAATATAAGAATAATAAAATAATTATTGATTATGCACATACACCTGATGGAGTAAGAAACGTTATAAACTCAGTTAAAGAACTAAATCCTAATAATATAATTACCATAATTGGATGTGGTGGTAATAGAGATTCATCAAAAAGAAGTATGATGGGGACTATATCTACAAATCTATCTGATTATGTTATATTTACTAATGATAACCCTAGGAATGAAAATGAGTTGAGTATAATTGACAATATTATACAAAATATTGACACTGACAATTATGAAATTGTAACAAATAGGGGAAAAGCCATTATAAAGGGTATACAAATGTTATCTGAAAATGATATACTATTAGTGTTAGGAAAAGGTCATGAAGATTATCAAATTATAGGTGATAAAAGAATACCTTTTAGTGACAAAGAAACAGTATTAAAAAATATATAGGAGTGATTTTATGTTAATTTTAGCAAAAGCTACATTAGCTATAATGATAGGATTTATATTAAGTGCCTTCGCAGGATTAATTATGATTCCACAACTTAAAAAAATAAAAGCTAAACAAAATATTTCAATATTTTTAAAAAGAGAACATGGAAGTAAACAAGGTATTCCAACAATAGGTGGAATAATATTTATAATACCAACTATTATCGCTATAGGAATTTTACTATGGATGGGTAAAATAGAGTATAGTACTAACTTAGCTATAGTATTAGTAACATTCATATTATATGGATTACTTGGATTTATAGATGATTTCTTATCTATTAAAAGAGGTAATAACATAGGTTTATCAGAATTACAAAAATTAATAGGTCAAATCGTTATAGCGTTAATATTCTTCTGGTTATTTAAAATAGCTGGAAATCCAACTAATTTAGATATTACATTCTTAAATATTAATATTCCATTTGGATGGTTCTATCCAGCATTTATATTACTTGTATTAGTAGCTACTACAAACGCTGTTAATTTAACTGATGGATTAGATGGATTAGCTGGTGGCTTATCTGGTATAGCATTTCTAGCCTATGGTTTAATCAGCTGGGCATCAACTGCTATTATGGGATATGAATCAATTGCTGTATTCTGTTTTGTATTAGTAGGATCAATATTGGGATTCTTGATATATAATTCACATCCTGCTAAAGTAATAATGGGTGATACAGGTTCATTAGCATTAGGTGGAGCATTAGCAGCTGTAGCAATTCTTACAAGACATGAAATAACATTGATTGTAGTTGCTGGTGTATTTGTTATAGAAACTTTATCAGCAATTATTCAAAGATTTGTTGGTAGATATTGGGGTAAAAGAGTATTTTTAATGGCACCACTTCATCATCATTTTGAAAAGTTAGGATGGAGTGAACAAGATATAGTTAAACTATTCTGGGCTGTAGGATTAATGCTTGCTATGGCAGCTATAATATATGGAGTATGGATTTAATCCATGCTTTTTTTTATGCATAAAAAAGGAGGTATTAATTACCTCCATTTGATTCATTATTTTCAGTGTTATTATTTTCATCAGTATTTGATTCATTATTTTCAGTGTTATTTTCAGTATTGCTTTCATTTGGATTATTATTCTCATTAGTGTTTTCGTTGTTATCATCAGGTTTAGTAACCTTTTTAGCATAATATGTAACAACTATTTTAGAATCTTTTATTTCAAATATACTTGTCGCAGTAACTGGTGTGTTATCAATTGTTATTGATTTAATAATACCAGCTTTACTAGCATCGTAATCATCACTTTTCTCATCAATAATTTTATAACTAATGTTTTTCTTTATAGTAGAGTAGTTAGATAACCATGTAGTAAAGTCATCATATGATTTGCTTGTATAATCAATGAATTTACATTTTGCATTAGTTTTGTATGATTCTTCTAAACATTTTTTATAATCAAATGTTTTAGTTCCTTCCATAACTACAATACTTAATCCTTTTGTTGCAGTCATTTCACTTAAATCCATTTTTGCACCTGGATCTTGTGATACAACTGTACCAGGTTCATGGTCACCATCAGAAGTATATTCAATAGTAAGTTTAATATTATGTGCACCTGCGTACTTTTGAACCTCCTCTTTAGATTGACCTATAAAATCAGGTAATAATTGGATAGTTCCTTCACTATAATATTTTTGACCTATAACTGTTTTTTGATATGGACTAGCTGCATCGTATGTAAAATCCTTAATAACACTGCTAGTAGTTAATCCTAAATTTAATTTCATAGCATTGGTAACATCTTGAACACTACCATTGTATAATACATAGTCCCATAAAACTAATCTAGAACCAGAATTATTTGTTTGACTATAATCATAAATCATCGCACCATAACCATTTAAATATAATTTTTCGATATTTATAAGTTCATCAATTGGTGCACCATCTCTAAACTTAGTAGCTAAATCTTTAGCTATATTATAGAATGATAGGATTGTGTTCATATCCATATTAGTTTCCATGTTATTACTTATAGTATCTAATATACTATATAAAGTATTTAAATCTCTTACACTTTTAATTTTATTAATAATTGCTTTTATAATATCTTGTTGGTGAGCACCTCTTACAAAATCATTACTATCATAATTTGCCCATTCACGACCACAATATTCTGGGTTAGGGTGTCTGTTTCTTGCATAAGCTAATGCTTGCTCACCATTAATAGTTTGATATCCTTTTTCTAGGTATATTGTATTTTCTCCCCATTGTCTTTTACTGTTTTGTTCACAAAATTTATATTCAACATCAACATCTATGCCACCTAATGTATCAACAAGTTTAACAACACCATTGAAATTTATTTTAGCGTAGTAATCAATTGTTATACCAGTAAAGTTTTGAATGGTATTTAAAATACATCTTTCACCACCCCAAGATGAGTGAGTAATTTTATTTTTCTTATTACCCATACAACTGATAGGTACATATGAGTCACGAGGTATACTCATCATTGTTACATTAAATGTACTAGGATTAAATGTAACTAATATTAATGAATCTCCATTGGCAGTCATATTAGCTATACCATCACCAGTTCCATCAACTCCCATAAGAAGTATAGTGAATGGCTCATTTATACTTTTAGTACTAATTTCCTCTTTTTCTTGCTTATTCTCTTCGTATATAGTTTTCAATATATCTTCTATTTTTTCATATCCTTCTACTGTACTGAAAGCTTCTATATAGTTAGAAGGTAAGAAAGCAAATTTAATTTCACCACTAATTAAATCATCTATTATTTTGAAATAACTATCATATTCAACTAATTTGTTTGACATATTTTTGCTATTTAATATTGCTTCAGCAAAAATATATCCATTAGCTATCTCATGATCATTGATAACTCCAATATCGTTAGAACCAATTCCTTTTATATTATTTGTATTATTATCTTTTGTTGTGACTAAACTAATTGAATAGGTTGTATAGTTAGTAGTAACTTTACTTAATTTACTATATATAATATTAAAATTAACATTTAAGAATCCTATAGCGCCAATTATAATTAATCCTACAATAATAAGTATTATTTTTGGTACAATCTTTTTAATATTAGAAATCTTAATATTTAAGAATACAATAAGTAGTGTCATTAATACAATGATAATTGATCCTACTAATCTTAATGTATTTTCAATTCCATTTAATCCCTTAATATTTATTAATAAGTATATATTATTTATAACCATCAATATACTAAGTATAGTATATATAATTTTCCATATATTTTTTTTCATAAATACCTCCTAGACAGTATAATAAAATTATATAATAAATGATTATTTTTAACAATAGAATATTAGTTCTAGAAATGTATATAAACATAAACTTTACATATTGTATTTGGTAATTGGATGTTATATAATATATGCCTAAGAGGTGTTATATGAATAACTTGTTACAAAATTTTTTTGGGATGAGCACATTAGCCCAATTAGCTTTTCTAACTGAAATTAAAAATAGTGAAGATGAATTAAGTAAGGATGTATATAAAGAATTCTATATGAATTTTAATTATTACTTGTCTGAGATTTCTGAATTATATGAAAAGAAAGATGTATTCTTTAAATATAATAGTAATCAAAAACGCTACGCTAGATATAAATTGTTTGATTACCTATCTACTATTATATCTGAACATAGTGGTGATAATTCAATGGAAAATGCTAAGGCATATTATACATATCACCATGGTGATGATATGCTATTTTATTATGATAGAAAACAATTTGAAAACATTTTAAACCGCTATTTTGCTCCAAAAAAAATTTCTGATGAGGACGCATTAAGATATACTGAAAATTATAGTAAAATGAGTAGTGAAGAAAAGGATCAATTTGTTGAAAAATTCAATGATGCATATTCTGAATTTCATACATTACCAAGCCCAAACGCATATTTAAGTAATATCGTTTCAGAATATAAAAATACTATTATATATATATTAGGGTATGATCTATATGAATGCTATGACAAATTACATACTATTGAAAAATATTATTTTATACAAAAAATTTGTTTGGTTATATATAATATAAAAATATCTGGAGCTGAAACTATTAATGACCCTGAAGCTGTTAGAGATAGAAAGAAAGAAGCATTATTAGTTTATAGTAAAATTTTCAGCCCAAAAACTAAATAAAAAAAGAAGCATAACGCTTCTTTTTAATTTCTAATGGAGGACCCAGCCGGATTTGAACCAGCGATCAGGGAGTTGCAGTCCCACGCCTTAGCCACTTGGCTATGGATCCACTTGTTGACTTCATCAACAATATAAATTATATCAGTCAGATATACATTTGTCAATTAAGTTATACTATATTTTATGCTATTATGGTTATAAATAATATATAAATATGCAAAATAATAAAGAATTAAGGTTTAAATATTATAAAATATGTGATAAAATGGATGAGTGAGGGATGCTATGATATACATATATATTTTACAATTTTTCTTCTATGCTATATTAGGCTGGTCAATGGAAGTTATTATTTCATTAATACTTAGACATAGATTTATAAATAGAGGATTTATGATTGGCCCATACTGCCCTATATATGGAGTAGGTGGATGGTTAATAACAGGGTTACTTGGTAGATATGAAAATGATTTCTTAGTATTCTTTGTTATGACAGTGGTATTATGTACAATATTAGAGTATATAACAGGTTACTTAATGGAAAAAATATTCCATGCAAGATGGTGGGATTATAGTGATAAACCATTTAATTTAAATGGTAGAGTATGCTTACAAACATGCATAGGATTTGGTGTTGTAGGTGTAGCTGTAATTTATGTAGGTAATCCAATCTTCTTTAAACTAGTTGGCATGGTTCCAATGATAATTACTAAAATATTAGCTATTATTGGTGCAGTTATATTCTTTACAGATTTAGCTGTATCTATAGAAGTTATGTCTAATATTAAAAAAGTTAGATATACTAAAAAAGATAATACTGAAGAAATTACTAAACATGTAAAAAAGGCTTTAAGTGAGAAAAACTTTATTACAAGACGTTTAGTAAATGCATTCCCTAATTTCGAATTAATTAGAAGAAAAACAAAGGAAACAATTGAAAACACTAAAAAAGAAATAAGAAAAAAACAAAGACAAATTCAAAAAATGAGAAAGAATCTTAAGAAAAATGAAAAACAATTGGATAAGATGAATAAGAAAGGTCGTGCGTGATGGCTGGTTTAGTTGTTGGAGTAGTTGGAATCGCAATTGTATTTATTGTAATTGCATTTATATTATTTGGTATGGGAAAGGATGAATAAAATGAAAAAGAAAATATATCGTTCAGAATCAGATAGAAGAATCGCTGGTGTATGTGGAGGTATTGGTGAATACTTTGATGTAGATTCTACATTAATTAGACTTGCATTTGTATTCTTTGTTTTAGCTGCTGGTACTGGTCTTTTAGCTTATGTAATCGCAGCTATAATAATGCCAAACGAATCTGAAGTAGAAATGGTAATTAAAAAAGATAGTAAAAAGAAAAAAAGTGAATAAGACATTGATAAAAGAGAAGTATATTAATAATTATTTATAGAGAGTTAGTGGTAGGTGTAAACTAATAGTAATTATGATAGAAAGAAACTTTTGAGTTTTATACGAGTAATTCACGTTAAGAATAAAGATAGATATCTATGAAATAAGGTGGTACCGCGATAACACGCCCTTATATCAAAGATATCTTTTTGTTTTATAGGAGGTAATTATGAATAGAAAAGAATTTGCAGAATTTTTATTAGGAAAAACAGAACATACTAGAGATGAGTATGAAACAATGTATCCAGAAAGAAATGTAGAAGGTATAGTTACTAGATTCGCGCCATCTCCAACAGGATTTGTACATATAGGACACTTATACTCTTCATTTGTAGCGAATAGATTTGCTAAACAAACAAATGGATTATTTTATCTAAGAATAGAAGATACTGATACTAAAAGAACAGTAGAAAATGGCGTTATTAACATTATTAGAGATCTAAATAACTTCAATATTGAATTTGACGAAGGTATGATATCTGATACTAAAGAAGTATGCAACTATGGACCATAT
>JAEEGL012786446.1_pt1 | contig 22253 bp, 15 predicted proteins | sample 9134231 | NCBI WGS metagenome assembly JAEEGL01 (sample SAMN16246548, study PRJNA631951) | gut metagenome | biome: gut microbiome; feature: rumen; material: fiber-attached | host: Bos | place: Iran: Karaj | collected 2018-10 | reverse complement strand
TGCAGAGGGGAACCGACAGGGGAATACCGCCGGCATGAGCGACGTGAGTGCCAACTGGCGTATGTCGTTCACCATTGGTGGGCGTTTCACTATCCAGCCTATGGTGTATGGGCGCCTGCTCTTCGGCGCTGTGGTTCCTACTGTCTTTGGCAATAACATAGGCGGTGAATGGTTCGGGCATTACGTGCAGCAGCAGATGCCGTTTGCAGGCATAGGACACATGGAGTATATCGCGAAGCAGTTTGCTGCCGCACAGCTGCAACTGCAGCAGCGCATCGGTGACAACCATTACGCTCTGGTCCGTGTGGCATTCGGTCAGCAGGCTGACAAGTTGAAGGAACTCTTTGACAACCGTACGATGTTTGGCGTGCAGGCAGCCTATTACTTCAATACAATGTTCGGTCCCCTCGGGGCTACCCTCGGTTATAGCAACCATACGAAGAAAGCGTATTTCTTCCTGAACCTTGGTTATGAGTTCTGACATTCCCCTGGCTGAGCCACCCCTTGCAGAGGAGGGCAACGAACGAAGGGGGGCAGGGGAACTGTAACAATGGTCGAAAGCATAAAGCAGGGAAACTGTAACAATAAATAGAAGAAATAAAGTCATGAAGAAGAGAAAATCTGAATGGACGATGATGGTCCGGGCGGTTATGCTCGGGATGCTGTTGTCGTTGCCTATGGCCGGAGGTGCGCAACGGATGTTGACGCTCGACAGTTGCAGGGCAATGGCATTGAGAAACAACAAACAGATGGGTGTGGCGAGGATAAAGCAGGAGGTGAACACCAACCTGCGTAAGTCTGCGCGCACACAGTATCTGCCAAAGGTGAACGCCGTGGGCGGCTATGTGCTGATGAGCAGAGAGATGTCGCTCCTTAATGATGACCAGAAGGCAGCTCTGCGGAATATGGGCACGAGTGCTACGGGCAAGTTGCAGGATGCATTGTCGCCGCTGATGTCTCATTTGCCATCTGCCACACAGGACAAGATAGGCCAGGATCTGGGGCAGTTTGCGGGAGTGCTGAACCAAGTCGGAGCAGGCTTGGTGGATGGCTTCCGTACTGACACGCGCAATATGTTTGCGGGGGCGGTGACGGTGACCCAACCCGTGTTTATGGGCGGTGCCATCGTGGCAGCCAACAAGATGGCTGACATCAATGAGCAGATAGCCGCAAACTCATTGGAGATGAAGCGCCAGAACACCTTATATAATATAGAACAGGCATACTGGCAGGTAGTGTCGCTGAGGCATAAGCAGACACTCGCTGAGAGTTATGTGGCACTCGTCAAGAAACTGAATGGCGATGTGCAGAAGATGATAGACCAAGGCGTGGCTACGAAAGGCGACGGCCTGAGCGTCAGCGTGAGAGTAAACGAGGCCGAGATGGCGCTGACACAGGTGACTGACGGGCTGGAACTCTCGAAGATGTTCCTGTGCCAGCTGTGCGGGCTGCCCGAGGATGAGCAGATTGTGCTGGCTGACGAAGAGCGCAAGGAACTCTTTACAGAGGCTCAGATAGCTGAGGGAGCCGGTGCGGTGATACCTGCCGACGCGTCCATAGCCCTGGAGAACAGGCCTGAGCTGAAGGTGTTGCAGAACACGGTGGACCTGTCAAGCCAGGCAACAAACGCGCTGAAAGCCGGCAACATGCCACAGGTGCTGCTCACGGGAGGCTATGCCGTGACCAATCCGAACACCTTCAATGGCTTTGAGAAGAAGTTTGGAGGAGTATGGAACATGGCTGTCGTGGTGAGAGTGCCCGTGTGGAATTGGGGTGACGTGAAGTACAAGGTGCGTGCCTCTAAGGGTACTACGGCAATGGCAAAGCTCGAGCTCGACGATGCACGCGAGATGGTGAACCTGCAAGTGCGTCAGAATAGCTTCAAGGTGAAGGAGGCGCAGAAGAAGCTCACGATGGCTCTGTCAAATGTTGCTAATGCTGAGGAGAACCTGCGCATGGCCAACCTCGCCTTCAAGGAGGGTACTGCGTCGCACACCACCGTGATGGAGGCGCAGACAGCATGGAATCAGGCTCAGTCGCAGAAGATTGACGCGGAGATTGGTGTCAAGCTGAGTCAGGTAGAGCTGGAGAAGGCACTGGGTATCTTGGAGTGAGTTGAGAGTTAAGAGTTGAGAGTTATGAAATTGAGAATTATAATTTAAGAATATTATGGCAGATAAAGCAAAAGAACAGCATAACAATATCCTGTTGGCTGTGGCAGGGTTTTCGGCAGTAGTAGTTATCGTAGCGCTCATCGGTTTCCTGACCCTGGGCCGTGACCCTGAGGTGATACAGGGCGAGATGGAAGTGGAGGAGTATCGCGTGTCGGGTAAGGTGCCCGGACGTATCCTTGAGCTCCGAGTGAAGGAGGGTGACTTTGTGAAGGCTGGTGATACGCTGGCTATCATCGAAGCTCCCGAGGTGGAGGCTAAGATGGTACAGGCCCGGAGTGCCGCCGATGCAGCCCAGGCAATGGAGCAGATGGCTCAGAACGGTGCCCGTAAGGAGCAGATACAGGCCGCTGCACAGCTCCTGGAGCAGGCAAAGGCAGGACTGGAGATAGCCGAGAAGTCATATAAGCGCATGAAGTATCTCTATGAAGAGGAGGTGGTAAGTGCGCAGAAGTTTGATGAGGCTGAGGCCATGTACAAGTCTGCTCAGGCCCAGGTGAAGGCTGCGCAGAGCTCGTATGACATGGCTGTCAACGGTGCTCGCGCTGAGGAGCGCCGTGCCGCATCTGCCACAGCGGGTCAGGCCCGCGGTGCCGTGCAGGAGGTGAACAGCTACATACGTGAGACTGTGCAGGTAGCACAGATGGCAGGCGAGGTGACCGATGTATATCCAAAGGTGGGTGAGCTCGTAGGCACGGGTACGCCCATTATGACCATCGCCGTGATGGAAGACCAGTGGGCTACGTTCAACATACGTGAGGATCTGTTGAAGAATGTCAAGGTGGGGCAGGAGATAACAGTACGTATCCCGGCAATTGACAAAGAGGCCAAGATGAAGGTCACCTCGATGAAGGACAAGGGCTCATTTGCTGCATGGAAAGCTACGAAGGCCAGCGGTCAGTATGACCAGAAGACCTTTGAGGTAAAGGCCCGTCCTATAGCAAAGATTGCAGATATCCGTCCGGGTATGTCTGTGATACTGGAGAAGTAATGAGGTGAGTATATATAATAAAGAGGTAGGAAATAAGTAGTAAGAGATAAAAAGTAAGAATAATGAAGTATTTATCTCAAATAGGCCATGTAGCGCTACGCGAACTGGAAATCCTGCGGAAGAATACCATCTACGCCTTCTGCATGATAGTGTTCCCACTGTTGCTGGTGGTTTTCTTCACTACGATGCTCGACGAGGGCACCCCTCAGGATCTGCCCATCGGTGTGGTGGACCACGATAACAGCGCCACGTCGCGCGGTCTCATTCGCAATCTGGAGTCAATGCGCAGCACTCGCATCGTCTATTGGTTTGCCAATGTCACCGAGGCCCGCTGCGCAATGCAGGAAGGCAAGGTGTTTGCCTACCTGTACATCCCCGATGGCACTGCGGAGAAGCTGCTGGCAGGTCGTCAGCCCAAGATTTCGTACTACTACACGATGACCTGTATGACTGCCGGCTCAATGGCTTCTAAAGACCTGACCACCATCGGCACCCTCGGTTCCAAGGCTGTGGGACAGGCCACGCTGAGCGGAAAGGGCGCGTCGAAGGAGCAGATAAAGGTTGCCATGCAGCCCATTGCCGTTGATGCCCACATGATAGCTAACCCTGAAGGCTCGTACAACTACTCGCTGACGACGGTCTTTGTGCCGGGCATCCTGATGCTCTTTATGGCGCTGCTCTCTGCCTACTCGCTGGGTATGGAGATGAAGCTGGGGACCGGAAAGGAATGGCTCGACACTGCCGGTAACAATATCCTGGTGGCTATCCTTGGCAAGTTTATCATCCATGCGCTGGTATTCCTGCTCGTGATATTCTTATATGAGTATTATATCTTTGAAGTACTTGGCTTTCCGCGGCTTGGCGGCACATGGAAGATTGTGCGCCTCACACTGCTGCAAGTGTCTGCAGGCCTCGGCTTCGGCATCTTCGCTTTTGGCCTGATGCCCTCAATGCGCATGTCGATGAGTATCTCGTCACTATGGCAGGTGCTGGGCATCTCCATGTGCGGCTCGGCATTCCCCGTGGCAGGCATGGACGCACCGCTGCAGGCGATGTCATGGCTCTTTCCCTTGCGTCATTACTGGATGCTCTATCAGGCTACGGTGCTCAATGGATTCCCCGTCATTGAGGTGTGGTTCCATTTCGTGGCGCTTATCGCCTTCACGCTGTTGCCTTGGTTCGTAATTCGTAAAGTCAAAAACGCAATGCTGAATTATGTTTACATTCCTTAATAGATTACATGAACATTTCACGGATGTGCTCCACATTTGGCGGCATGAGATGGTTAAGGTCATAAAGGACGAAGGTGTGCTTATGTTCCTTGTCGTGGTGCCGCTGGGCTATCCGTTGATCTACTCGTGGATATACAACAACGAGACGCTGCGTGAAACGCCTGTTGCCGTTGTTGATCAGTCGCACTCAGCGTTGTCGCGTCAGTTCATCAACGACTGTGACGCCACGCCTGATGTGCATGTCAAATACTATGCCCAGGACCTCGATGAGGCCCGCTCGCTAGTCAGCCGTCAGTTGGTTCGCGGCATATACCTCATCCCTTCCGACTTTGCCGATTGCGTGAATCGCGGTGAGCAGGCTACGGTGAGTGTCTATTGCGATATGTCCCTGATGCTTGCTTATAAGGCTGTCTATCAGACCGCAATGGTCGAGGCAGGGCGACTGGGTGCTGGTATCAGTATGCAGAAGAGCGGCGCCTACACCAAGCGCGAGGCTGTCATCTCGGCCCAGCCGCTGGCTGTCGATGGGGTAGTGATGTTTAATCCCTCAGGCGGATATGGCTCATGCGTGCTGCCGGCGGTACTGATGCTTCTTGTGCAACAGGCGCTTGCACTGGGTATCGGTATGGCTGCGGGAACAGCTCGCGAGCGACACCGCAATGGTCGGCTTATCCCCGATGACGACCCGCATTACCGTGGGCCCTACCGCATAGTGTGGGGTAAGGCGCTATGTTATCTTATGATAGGTGCTGCAACATCTGCATACCTGTCTATGGCGGTGCCTGCGATGTTCTCTTTCCCGCAACAGGGTTCTGGCTGGGCGCTGTTCTGGCTGTTGCTGCCTTACACGCTGGCAAGTGTCTTCTTTGGTATGACAGTGAGCTGCCTGGTGCGTTATAGGGAGAACGTGATGCTGCTGATGGTATTCGTCTCTGTGCCATTGCTATTCCTCACGGGTGTCTCATGGCCGCAGTCCAGCATTCCTGGCGCATGGCAGGGCATATCGTGGCTCTTCCCTAGTACGTTCGGAGTGAGGGCTTTCATACGCGTCAACTCCATGGGAGCCAACGTCAGTCAGGTGTTGCCAGAGCTGCGCATACTGTGGATACAGGCTGCCGTATATCTCGGCATGGCGTGCATCGTGTATCGCTATCAGTTCTACCTGATGCGCAAATATGCCAAATAGCTAAATATACTAATAACTAAAAACACTAAATTAGAAATGAAGAATTGGTTTGACAGTATTCGTATCTATCATCTGCTCATAGATAGATTCAACGGAGGGTGGCAGATACCGCCTAAGAGTGAGAATGTGTTCTGCGGGGGCACCTTACAAGGAGTCATTGAGAAGCTTGACTATATCAAGGGTCTTGGCTTCAATGCCGTGATGCTTTCGCCTATCTTCAAGTCGGCAAACTATCATGGGTACCACACTCTGAACTTTGATGAGGTGGATCCACACCTTGGCACGTGGGAGGACTATCAGTGCCTGCTTGACACTGCCCATGAGAAGGGGATGAAGATAATCTGTGACTTTGTGCCCAATCATTGCTGGTACGAAGCACCTGTCTTTGAGGAGTCATTGCTGAAAAACGGTGGCAAGCACCGCGACTGGTTCTTCTTTACTCAGGAGAACAGCGACGCTTTCGTATCATTCCTAGGCTTCGGGGACTTGCCTAAGTTTAACCTAACGAACCCTGAAGTGGTGAACTTTATGGTTGACAAAGCTGAACGCTTAGCTCGTATGGGGGTTGATGCTTTCCGCATTGACCACGCCTTGGGTCAGCCCCATGAGTTCCTGAAGACACTTCGTGCGGGTGTGGAGGCTGTCAATAGCGATATCGTGGTGTTCGGAGAGGTATGGGCTCAGGGCATCGGGCCTAACCTTGCAGGTCAACTGTACTTCAAGACAGAAGCCAGGCTGAACGAGTTCATGGCTCAGGAGACCACACCGTTTAGCCAAGACAACCTGCAGACCGACTATACAGAAACTCTGGACGGCGTGTTGGACTTTGCCTATCGCGACATCCTGCTGCAGGAGGTTCATGCGGGGCGTGGCATCAAGGGCAACGATACCCTGCGCAGCAAGATAGAGGAGCACTTTGCAAAGTATCCCAAGGACTTCAAACTGGTATTGTTCCTTGACAATCACGACACGGACAGGTTCTTGTTTGACTGTCAGGATGACGTGAACCTGCTGCATGAAGCCATTGATGTGACAACGAGTCTGGGCCGCCCGTTCTCCTTCCTCTATGGCACGGAGCAGCTGATGACGAACAATCCTACCATCGTGAATGCTGAACCATACGCCGACCTGCGTGTACGAGCCTGCATGGACTGGAGGAAAGAGCCCCTGATGTTAATGCATAATGCATGATTTATAATACTTAATAAATGAAACTATGGAAATATATAAGCTAAGTGACGAGCTGGACTCGTTCAATTACCAGGAGGTGCAGGACGGCATCATTGCCATTCTGGAGAAAGGAAATGACGCCGTGCTTGACATGACAGAGTGTAAATATGTATCCAGTACAGGATTGCGCGTGCTGCTGTATTGCAAGAAGATGGCAGCTTCCAAAGGGTTGCGGTTCTGTCTGGTCGGAGTCAACGACGTGGTGAAAGACATCATGAGCGTCACAGGCTTCAACAGTTTCTTTGAGACCTTCAACACTCTGGAAGAAGTGAAGGACTAAGACGCTGGGAATAATTTGTTAATTTGTTAAATTGTTAATTCGTCAGTATGCACAGAGTCGATTTATTTCCAACCCATGAATATCAGGGACTGAAGTTGCGTACAGGCAGACCCTATCCCTTTGGCGCAACGGTCATAGGCAATGCGGTTAATTTCTCTATCTATTCCCGCTATGCCACAAGCTGTACGTTGGTTCTCTTTCACAACCGCGAAGAACAGCCCTTCGTGGAGATTCCCTTCTTCAAGGAATTTCGTTTGGGCAACGTGTTCTCCATGATGGTGTTCGACTTGGATTACGAGAACATAGAGTACGGATACAGAATGGACGGTCCCTTCATGCCAGAGGAAGGACATCGTTTCAACAGGTCGAAGATACTGCTCGACCCCTACGCCAAGCTGATTGTGGGGCGTGACGTGTGGGGAAAGGAACCGAACTGGGATAACTGCTACCCCTATCGGGCACGTGTAGTGTTCGACGATTTCGACTGGGAGGATGACCTGCCCTTGCAAACTCCCGTCAACGACCTCATCGTCTATGAGATGCACGTGCGCAACTTTACGTGCGGTAACGGCTCGGGGGTAAAGCACAAGGGCACATTCGCCGGCATCGTGGAGAAAATACCATACCTCCTGGAACTGGGGGTGAACTGTGTGGAACTGATGCCCATACATGAGTTTGACGAGTTTGAGAACCACCGTGTCTCACCTATCGACGGGCGTCAGTTACTCAACCTGTGGGGCTATAGCAACGTAGGATTCTTTGCTCCCAAGGCTGCCTACGCCTCCTCGGGGCGTTTCGCCATGCAGGTGGATGAGCTGAAGAACCTTGTCAAGCAGCTACACGCTAACGGCATAGAGGTGATACTCGATGTGGTGTTCAATCACACCGCCGAAGGCAACGAACAAGGTCCCTATATCTCCTATCGCGGCATAGACAACAAGACCTATTATATGCTGACCCCCGATGGCAGCTACTATAACTTCAGCGGCTGCGGCAACACGCTGAACTGCAACAACCCCAATGTGCGCGACATGATAGTGGAAAGTCTGCGCTATTGGGTTACGGACTACCACATTGACGGTTTCCGCTTCGACTTGGCGGCGATCCTGGGACGCGACCAGAACGGTAACCCGATGTCTAACCCGCCATTGCTTGAGTCACTGGCACATGACCCCATCCTCGGCAAGACGAAACTCATCGCCGAGGCGTGGGATGCCGGTGGCCTCTATCAGGTCGGCTCCTTCCCGTCATGGGGACGATGGGCCGAATGGAACGGGAAGTTCCGTGACAGCATGCGGCGTTTCCTGAAGAGCGACGAACAGGTTTTGGGTGATGTAAAGGAACGCATCATCGGTTCGCCAGACCTCTATGCCTCACAGGGTCGGGGCATCAAGGCCAGCGTGAACTTCATCACCGCTCATGACGGCTTCACGCTTTGGGACCTCGTGTCTTATAACAGCAAGCACAATGAGGCCAACGGTGAGGACAACCGCGATGGTGAGAACCATAACAACAGTTGGAACTGCGGCTGTGAGGGCAATACCGACAATCCCGATATCCTAAGCCTGCGCCGTCGGCAAGTGAAGAATGCAGTCACCATGCTCATGTTGAGTCAGGGAATACCCATGATTCTATCCGGCGATGAGATGGGAAACTCGCAACAGGGCAACAACAATGCCTACTGTCAGGACAATGAGATAGCCTGGCTCGATTGGGGTAATGCAGAGAAGAATGCAGACATCCTGCGCTTCTTCAGGCTGATGATACAGTTCCGCCGCCGCCACAAGGTGCTGCGTTACGAGGACAACCTCCGGCATAGCGACTACCTCGGCTTGGGTTACCCCGACTTCTCATGGCACGGCGTGAAGGCTTGGCAGCCTGAGAGTGGGTATAACAACCTCACCCTTGCATTCATGCTTAACGGTCAATATGCCCAGAGTAATGGCGTCCCTGATGACTTCATCTATGTGGCAATGAACATGCACTGGGAGGCACACGGCTTTGAATTGCCTCGGTTGCCAGAAGGCATGAAATGGCATGTCTTTGCCAACACAGGCATGGAATCCCCCAACGACATCTGTGAGCCAGGCATGGAACGACTGCCGGAAAGCCCGGACGGAGTGCTTGTGGGGCCAAGATCTATCATCGTCCTGGTGGGGCGGTATGCGTAAGGCAGTTCTGTATGAAGTAAAGAAAAACGCAAATAGTGATGAGTGAACTACATTTCCAACATATTAAGGGTCAGGCTCGTCAGATACTGAGAGCCATTCTGAAAACGCCGGAGATATCCTCCTGCGGCCTGAAGGATGGTATGCTCCTCCGTCTGGCTTGCGAGGAGATAATCATGAATATCACATCCTATGCCTACCCCGATGACGTGGACGGCTATCTGGATGTGGACATACTGAGGACGGACCGCATCACAATACGTTTCAAGGACGGAGGCATTCCCTTCAATCCTCTGGAACAGGAAAAGCCCAACACTAAGCTGTCGTGGAAATTGCGGCATGTCGGTGGGCTTGGCATATATCTTGTCACCAAGAAAATGGATGCAGTCAGTTACGCCTATGAAAACAACAGGAATGTACTGACTATCGAGAAGAATATAAGCGAGTAATCGCATACAGATAACATTATTTACAAACACATAAAGGACTAACTGATTATGATTAACAACCTAATTGGCGAGAACGCCGGGATCGTTTGGCGTACATTAGAGAGTAAGGGCCGCCTCAACTTTGAGGAGTTGCAATCAGAGACTGGTCTTGACATGCCGGTACTCTTTGCTGCTATCGGTTGGTTGGCTCGCGAGAACAAAATTAGTTTCAACAAGGAGCAGAACGTCACATACGTACAGCTCTATCGTGAAAGATACTATTAGAAAGAATCATTATGGGTAAGATTAAAACTATCGGTATTTTGACATCAGGTGGCGATTCACCTGGCATGAATGCCGCTATACGTGCGGTGACACGAGCTGGCATTTACAACGGTTTTAAGATCAAAGGTATCTATCGTGGCTACGATGGCCTCATCAATGGCGAGGTGAAAGAGTTTTCCACCGAGGACGTCAGCGGTATCATCACCAAGGGCGGCACCATTCTGAAGAGTGCCCGCAGCAAGGAGTTCATGACCGTTGAGGGCAGAGAGAAAGCCTATGAGACCTGTCTGAGGGAAGAGATTGACGCCCTGGTCGTCATTGGCGGCAATGGTTCGCTGACAGGTGCGCGTGACTTCGCACAGGAGCATGACTTCCCTGTGATAGGTCTCCCCGGCACTATCGACAACGATCTATACGGTACGGATGCCACCATCGGCTATGATACGACAATGAATACTATCATGGAGTGTGTCGATCGCATCCGCGATACCGCCAATTCCCATGAGCGTATCTTCTTTGTTGAGGTAATGGGACGCGATGCAGGTTTCCTGGCACAGAATAGCGCCATAGCATGCGGGGCGGAGGCAGCCATCGTACCAGAGGAGGTTACCGACGTCGATCAGCTGGCTGTCTTCATGGGGCGCGGCATACGTAAGTCTAAGAAATCGTGCATCGTTATAGTGTCAGAGAGCCCCAAGTGCGGAGCTTTCTACTATGCTGACCGTGTGAAGAAGGAATTCCCGGAGTTTGATGTCCGTGTATCCATACTTGGACACATGCAGCGTGGCGGCAGCCCCTCAGCACGTGATCGCATACTGGCAAGTTGCATGGGGGTGGGAGCCATAGAAGCCATTCTGCAGGGGCAGCGCAACGTGATGATAGGATATCGTAACAACGACATCGTCTATGTTCCATTCTCTGAGTGCATACGTACCGACAAACGCTTTGACAAGCGACTCATCACCGTTCTGGACGAATTAAGCATCTAAGAATCTTCACCCCGCTGTTCAGTTCATCGCTATAGGAAAGAACTGCGTGTATCTGCGGAAACAAAGTGTAAAGGATATCCCCACCCCCTTTTACATTGACTTGCGGTTACAGGGTCTTGCGGTTTCCCCCCCCCTTTACATTGACTTGCGGTTACAGTGTCTTGCGGTTTCCCTGCAATATCTTCAAAAAAAATGTCCCCCGAGAGAAACCCTCCCGGGGGACACTGCGTACAGTCTCTCTTCTCTCCAGCCACCGTGCCCTGCGGTTTTCCCGCAGGGAATAGCGTCCTAAAGGGCTGAGCGGTGCATTATGAATGATCCATTTATCTCGTGGGCTGTGCCATCAATTTCTTAGTCGTACCGTCTGACATGCGAACGATGTTCAGCCCCTGCTGCAGGTTGCTTGTCTGACAACCGTCAACGGTGTAGATCGCTACAGGCTGTTGGTTGGCAGATGCTGACACCTTGTCAACACCCGTTGTACCATTGGCCTTTGCCTTCTGACTCAGGCCGCCGTTCTCGTTGACCGCCTGTACCTGCCAAAGGTCACCATCCGTGTAGCCGTTGAAGGTGGTATCCTTCGTGAAGCCCACAACCTCACCGTTCTTGGTCACCACATAGCAGATAGCGTAAGGCACAGACTCCCATTGCAGCTGACTGCCAGCACCCTTCACAACAGGAGCGTCGCAGGCCTCGCACATCAGGTCGGGCTGCCAGTTGTCATCGCCGCCCACCACATTCTTCAGCGTGTATTCCGCTGCCTCCTCTGCGGTCAGCGTGTTCTTGACGTTAAAGACCTCTGCCTTCGTGCCGGCTTCCTTGTCAATCCAGTAGTAGTAATAGGTCTCGCGCTGGCTCAGGTCAACGGGATTACCGTCTTTGTCAACGGTGTTGTACTCAGCCCAGAGTGCAGGCAGACCGCCCATGGTGTTGTACCAGCCCTTGGCAGGGATGTTGATGAAGGTCTGGGTGTTGATAAACACCGTCTTGGGCTGATCATGCCAAGGACGACCCAGCCATACGTCAGTTACGTTGATACCGTTGCGTGGACGTATGATGTTGTTCTGGAACACATAGCCCCACTTCGTATCGGCAGTGTGGCGAGGCGCAACGATATAGCCGCCGCTAGGACGGTTAATCTGCAGTGTGTCGCCATCCAGATACACGTCGCCGTTGTTGTAGATGAAGTCAACTGCTCCCTCGATGAGTGAGTTCTTGATGTAGTGGCGCGCCGTAGAGCTGCTTGATGTGATCCATGTGTCCTGATAAGAGAGCAGTGCCACATTGTTCATGCAGACGCGGTCAGCGTTGGTATTGAGTGCCAGAGCCTGCGGTCCGTCCAACTTCTCGTAGCCGTAGCTGTTCTCGAGGGTGATATTCTCAAAGAAGGTGTCAGCGGCCTTTACCACTACCGTCGCACCCGGGTCAACGGGATAGGCGTTGTCGCCGCCACTGAGACGGTTGTCATAGACAACGGTCTTGTCGCGGTCCTGACCAATGATGTGCAGATAGGTCTTTGTGGCCGGTATATCGATGTGCTCGTTGTAGCGTCCGTTCTTTACGAAGATGAGCCAAGGCTTTGCGCGTCCTGCAGGTGCATTGTCTATAGCATCCTGCAGCTTGGTGTAGTCACCGCTGCCGTCCTGAGCCACTACTGCATCATACAACTTCGCCTCGGGCTGCTGACGCTCCATCGTGGTGAATGTGATAGAGGTGGCGGCTACAGCCTGTCCGCTACGGCTTACAAGCACGCCCTCTGGCATGGTGAAGGTATATTGTTTACCGTAATTCAGACCTGCATACTTGAAGATAGCCGACTTGCCGCTGATGATTGGCTTTATCTGCTCTCCATTGAGCGTGGCAGCACCAGTGCCGGCCTTGACCTTATTGTCGAAGTTGAGTATCACAGAACCATTGCGTGATGTTCCTGTAGCATTGTCAGTAGGAGTGCTTGATACGAGGGTAGCCACTTCACTGGCTGCACCTGTAGCATCGGCCAGCACGAAGATGTCGGCGACAGCCGTGCCGTCGTTATCACTTGCCACACCTGTCATTGGTGAGTCGTAGTCGGGCATGAAGCGGATAAAGATACGGTCAACGCCGGCAGCATCAGCAGGAAGGTCAAACTCCTGTGAGTCCCAACCGCGGTTAGGCAGGTTATAGGTGCCGAAGGTTTTGAATGTCTGACCGCCGTCTGTGCTGTACTGTGCAAAGATGATGCTGTGTGCGTTGTAGTCATCGCCGACAGAGGAAGACAGTTTCAGGTTCTCATAGCCCTTGGATGAGAATGAAATCTCAAAGTAATAATTGCCTGTGAGTGGACGCCATACACGGGCACCATACTTGCCGTTCATCTTGCCGGCAGCAACTCCGTTGGCAAGCCAGCTAGTGGTCTCGCCCGCCGCATTGCGCAGAGACAGCAGTCCGGCATTCTCGGTGTCTGCCTTATAGTCGGCGGCACGCTCGGTCTTAGGAGCATCATTGTAGAGATCCCAACCCACGATGAAGTCGGTGGCAGAGAAGTTTGCGGTGACGTTCTTGTCAGAATTCATCTTGATGTCATACTCGGCACTGGTGCCCTGTGCGTCACCCTCCCAATTGGTGAAGGTCAGGATGCGGTTGTTTACCGCGGTTATCTTGACATCGGTACCTTCCTCATAATAGTGTGTGCCATCGACGTAGTTGCCTGTAGGCAGGAACTGCACAAGATTCTCGTTTGCGCCGCCTTCCAACTTCATGTTGAGTGCATATACGTTGTTCTTGGTGTAGGTAGCCACAAGGGTGGTGTTCTGCGCAATCTCAAAGCTGTAGGGGTTATCCGTGGATACGCTCTTTCCTTCACCATCGGTCCATCCTGCGAAGTGATAGCCGAAGTTCTCTGTTGCTGTCACTGTCAGCGCGGTTCCCTCGTCAAATTCCGCTCCGGCAGGATTGCACGACACTGTACCAGCACCTTCAGTACCCAGTTTTACGTTCATAGTATAGGCAGGCACAGCCTCCGGTGTACCTGACACATCGCCTGTCAGAACAATGCTTCCAAAGCCATACTCCTTATTGCTTGCCAGCGAATAGACCTTGATTTTGATTACCAGGCCATTAGCGTCAGGTGTCAGTTTGGACAGGTCGTATGAGAGTTGTGAGAACTCGTTGTTGCGCAGCGGACTGAAGCCCTGGTCGAGCACTGTCTCCGTGCCGCCAGCTATGGCTATGACGTCAAACTTGCCGCCGCCTGTTCCCCATTTAGAAGACTCAAACGAGAATGACTTGGGGGCAAAGGTGATGCCCTTCTTAGGCTTGATGGTAAAGGCGAGTACGTCATCGTCGTTAGGTGTGCCAGCATTGTTGTTCGTAGGCTTGTAGAGTGTCTGCTGTGAAGTGCCCGCAGCGCGCTGGGTGGAGATGTTCAGTTTGCCATAGTCAAACTCTGCCACGCTGAAGAGACCGGGAGTCTTTACCTCGGCAGCCGTAGCATCATCGGTACCCTTGCCGAGAGGCCACGAGAGGGTGAAGTCCTTCTCGTCAACGGGCTTCGCCTCTGCCATCTTCTCGCCATTGACTACCACATAGTCCATGTTCCAATTTGACTTGAAACCATTACCGGCAATGAGTCGCAGGATTACCTTTTCCTTATTGTTGGCAGAGAGCTGCACACTGTTCTTGTTATAGGTCCACCATGTGGCAGCGGTCTTATATGCACCTGCGTCAAACCATGTAGCGCCGCCATCGGTAGAGACTACAGCCTCCAGCGTGGCTTCGGCATTGGCACCGTAAGCACAGGCAAAGTCAACGCTTATGTTCTTGTAGCCAGTCGTGGGGAACTGCACCTCATAATAGACATTGTGTTTTGAGGCATCGGTGTAGTCGGTAATAGCATTCTCTGCGGCATTCTCTATGCGCAGCACCTTGTTCTGATAACCAGTGCAGAGCTGCCAATAGCGGCCCTCGCTCCATCCTGTCAGCAGATAAGCGGCTTTGTCGCCGATAGCTTCATCGGGAGCAATCTGGGGTGCTCCGCCCTGTGAGAACCATGTGACAGAGATGTCATCACTGCTCTCCATGTTCCATTCAGCCAGTTTCACGCTCTCCTGAGCCGCTGCCATCATGGGCAGCAGGGCGAAGAGTGCAACAAGCAGTCTTGTAAGATAGCTTTTCTTTTGCATAATTGTTTATAGATTAGTATTAATAAATGAGTTTCTTAATGCTTCCGTCGCTCATGCGCACGATATTCAGGCCGCGCTGCATCTGAGCATGCTGACGACCGTCAACGGTAAAAAAAGCGGTTGTCATGGTGCTGTCTGTGCTCACCTGGCTGATGCCTGTAGCTGTTACGGCCATGCCGTGGATAGTGAGGTCAGAGAGGCAGATGGTCTTGCCGCTGGCAGCACCATTGTACCAAGGATAGACACGGACGAGGAGTTCCTGACCCTCCATGACAGTGAGCACTGGCTTTGCCTCCACATACTGTGGATTGTTGGCAGGCATGCTCTTCATCTCGAAGATTGTGGTGCGGGTCTCGAAGTTGTCTGTGGAATAGTAGATGTGGCAGCACATACCGTTGCCTCCGCAACCTGATGCGAAGAGTGATATCTGGTCTATCTTCAGTTCTGTGCCGACTGCGGGCTTTATGCCCCACTGTATGTAACGCTCAGGATTATCATCAATCTCGTCTGCAGGCCATGCATCTCCTGTCAGCAGGTCACGCTGCATCTTGCGGCTTGCATCGTAGCCAGTCCATTCTGGCCATACGGTCTTTGCATTAGGGTTAGAATAACGCTGCACGTACATGCCTTGGAAAGTCTGTGCTATGGGGGTGGCAGGACCGGTCAGCTCGCAGGCATCGTCCTTTTCCAAGCGCCAGTAAGCCTTTACCTCTGTTCCTCCTTCCAAGGTAACGGCAGTGGCCTTGACAGGTATCTCGATGGTCTTGTCGTCCTGACGGACTGTGATGGTGCCAGTGGTCTCACCGTCTGTTGTCAGCGTTACTTGGGCGTAGAAGGTCTTTACCAGCGTAGAACCGCTATAGTCAGCAGAAAGGGTTGTCTGCCACTCCTTCTTGTCAAACGAAAGTTCGATGCCATCCGTGGCTGTGACGCTTACCGTACCAGTCTCGGGTGACAGGCCGAAACCATTGAGAGTGAATTCTTTTTGCAGTGTCTGACCTTTGTATGCTTCGCCAAAGTCACCTGTCGAAGGCGCTACGGTGAGGTCGGTTGGGAGTGTTATGGCATCGGTCAGAATACCCTGTGCCTTCATCAGCCGTGCACATTCGCGAGCTACCAAGACAGCTCCGGTGGTGTTGAAGTGTGTGGAACCCTCGCCATCAAAGAGATACTCGTGACACTTGGCATCGCCATAGCTCTCATAGAGCTCAGCGGTGGAAGTGGTGAGGTCTATGAAGGATACACCCTTTTCCTCTGCCAGCTTCTGTGAGTGGTAGGCATAGTCCATTGTGTGGTCATCAGCGGGTACACTCTGTTTCTCCTTGATACCGCCGGAGGTCAGGACAGAGAATGAATCGCCCAGGTCATGACGCCCATTGCGACGTATCTTTGAACCGTCGAAATAGCTGCGGCATACGGGTGAACATATAATAGGTGTGGCACCTAAGGCCTTCGCCTCATCAACGATTTTGCCCAGCCACTCCTTGTAGGTTGTGGAGGGGACAGTGCCGCGCAGGTCAACGGCTGCGGCCTTGGCTGTTTCGCCGATGCTCTCATAATAGGCCTTCAGCTCATAGCCGTCCATGCCGGAGTTCTTCTCGTCGTTGTGTCCGAAGGTGATGATGACATAATCACCTGCTGTGACATTCTTTTTGGCTGTCTGCCAAAGCTCTTCGTAACCGCCGCGTGAGTCCCTGCCGCCCTTGGCGTAGTTGATACTTGTCCAACCGTTGGTGAGGAAGTTACCGAAATACATTCCCCAACCACGTGTGACGGTGGCGGACTCGTCGTAAGGAGCCATTGTGGAGTCACCCAGCGTGTGTACTTTTTTTGCGGCTTGCACCTGCAATGCCCCCATCGTCACGATGGCCAGCAGCGCAAGCAGAATACGATGTAGCGTTTGTCTCATGAAATGTTTTGTTAGAAATTGTTAGTTTGAAATTATGTTTTCTGGCTGCAAAGATAGTCAGTTTTCCCGATGAAATGGGGGTAATTTTGCGTCAAAGAAGATAAAAAATGCGTCATACACCGCTGTATGACGCATTTTTCCACTATATTCAGTCGCTTTATTTGTCTCATCCCTCATCTCTCATCCCTTAAAAATTCTTCACTCTTCACTCTTCACTTAAACCCCTCATCCCCCCCTCTGTACTCCGTAGGGGTCTGCCCAATGGCTTGTCTAAAGCTGCGGCTGAAATACTTAGGGTCACTGAATCCGCAGGCATAGGCTATCTCGGAAACGTTCTTGTCAGACGAGCGCAACAGGTGACAGGCTCTCTTGATGCGTGCTTCGTGCATCAACTCTTGTGGTGTGACACCCAGTGTTTGCTTCAGCTTGCGTTGCAGTCCGCTGCGGCTGGTGGCTGCTGCCAGTGCCATATCGCCAACGCCGACATCGCTGTTGGAGATGTTTTCCTCTACAAACTCCATCACGCGTTTCAGCATTGGGTCAAGGTCATCGGTCTGCACGGTGATGTCTGATGTCTCAGGCGTGTTGTCAGGCTGCGGTGTTGCCGTTTCGTCACTCTTTTCCCTCACCTCTATCAGGGCGAGATACTTCTCCAATGTTTCGTGTTGCTGGCGTTTGATGTGCCTTATATATAAATAGGTGTATATGATGGCTGCCAGTGTTGCCACGATGAGAAGCACGATGAGCAGCCGTCCTATTGCGGATTCCCAGAATGCCGGCTTCACTATGACGGTCAGTCTGCGTTGGTTGCTCAGCCACTCGCCGTCGCTGTTTGTGGAGCGTATTTCAAGTAGATAGGTGCCTGGTGCAAGATCCAACAACGTAGCAGAGCGGTCATGGCCTATGTAGTTCCACTCTGTGCTGTCGTTGCGGTTTTCAGGGATTAGCCTGAAAGCATAACTGATGCGCTCGGGGGCGTTGTAGTCAATGGCAGCGAAGTGTACCGTGAGGCTGCGTTCGTCTGGCATCAGTGACAGTGTGTCAATGCTTTCGGCAGCCCAGTTGTCATTCCCACCTTGTATTGACACATGAGTCAGCACCACGTGTGGAGTGTAGCTATGCCGCTCCTTGTCGTCCCCGGTAGTGATGAATGCTCCGTTTGTCAGGGCGAAAAGCCATTGCTCGCCCTTTTTCTGCTGCGCTCCAGGGCCGTCATTGTGTGCAGAGCGTTGCAATAGCAGTGGTCGTGCTTCGCTGAAACGATAGTCTGCATGGAAGTAGTGTGCGTCAAAGACTCTGGCATGGTTCGTAGTGTCAAGCAGACTCACAACGTGGCTCCCCACCACTATCAACTGCCCGTCAGCCTTTGCAATCATAGACTGTACCATGTCTGACGGCAGTTCGTGGCTACTGACGTTGATGTGCTGGAAGTTAAGCTGCGGCTTTGTCAGGTCTTTGTCAAGGATTTTGTTTACTCCTCCGCTCTCCGTGCTGACAAACAAGTGGCCAAGCGCATTCTCGGCAATGTCCATTGTGGCGCTGCTGCTGAGGCTTGATGCGCGGGATGGCTCCCGTTGGTGTAGCCTGAAGCGCATGGCGTCGGCGTTGGCCTCTATCTTTGACACAAGGAGGCCGCTTGATGTGGCAACCAACATGACCTGCTCTTTACCTGCTGTAGCCGGGGTGATGTGTATGAAGCGTGCGCGGGCAGCGTCTTTTATTGGGTAGTGGTGCGGTGTGATGAAGTGAGGAGTTTCTGCGTCGGGGGTGTTGGTGTAGCAGATACCGCCGCCTAGTGTGGCAAACCAGAGGCGCCCCTGACGGTCAGAGGTGATATGATAGATGTTTTTGTCAGGAATGTCGGTGAAATGAGCTATTTTATATGTGTTACTGCTTATTTCTTTCAGACGGAAGAGACCGTCAGGCTTAGTCCCCAGCCAAAGGGTGCCGTCATCTGACTCGTACATGCAGTAAACGGCGGCACCGAATTGAGTGTATGATGGTCGAATATGTCCGTCTGAGCCGAGATAGCCTATGAGGCGGTTGTCTGCCGTGCTGAATACTCTTACCGCCTTATCATCTTTCGTTGCCACCCAGTATCGCCCCCTGCTGTCGGCAAAGAGTGTCTTTACTTCTGCTTGTGGGGTTATAGGCAAACGATGGGTGCGCTGCTCGTCGGTCGTGAAGCGATAAATGCTGGAATTGCCGAGTGCCCACAGATTGCCCTGGTGGTCGGGCATGACGAATGTGAGATTGCGGATACTCTGTTCTTGCGTAACACTCTGCTGACTGCCGTTAAGAGGGTCCTGGTATGTGAGTGTTCCTCGCGCGTCAAGTGTCCAGTGTGTGTTGTGGTTGTCCGTCCACGTGTATGGCTTGCGTTGCAATGAGCGACTCATCCTCGTCCCCTTTGCCTTCTGCTGCTCGCTTTCGCTCAGGTCACGGAAGCGATATGTCTTTAGGTCAAAGATAAACTGCTGCTCGTCCAGCTCACACAGTATCTGTCCCTCGGGTAGCAACTCAATGTTGCGGATGCGGTCGGTCATCATTTTGCAACCATCGCCTACCTGGGGCTTGAAGGTGCGAAACTCGTATCCGTCATATCTGCACAGACCGTTCCATGTGGAAAACCACATGAATCCCTGCCGGTCCTGCAGCAGCTGCGTGATGTGGCTGGATGCAACGCCGTTATCTTCGTCGTATCGCGTCACCTGGCACAGGGGCTGTCCCTCTATCGCCAATGTCGCCATTAGGAAGAGCAGGGGCAGGAGCTTATGGTAATTGTGTTTAAGCATAGCGCTTTTCTGCATAGGATGGTGCTCTACGCACCACCTTAAACTGATGAGACATTAAAGGTGGGAATTAATACACCCCACCTTAAACTGATGAGATATTAAAATCCCCCCACAGTTTGCGTGGGGGGATCTACTTAATATAGTTTGGTTGTGTCTGTTATTCACCACCGCCGCCCAGCGCAATGTACAGCTCTATGACCGCTTCAGCGGCATCATACATGTTCATTGCCTGGCTAAGCTGAGCATCCAACAGCGACTCTTGGGCCTTCAATACCTCAATATAGTTCGCCTTGCCGTTGTCCATCAGCTCGTGAGTGCCTTTGTAGGCATTGTGTAGCGCCTCTACCTGACTGATATAGTAGCCGTGCTTCTCGCGGGCAGCCATGCAGTCGGCCATAGCCTCATTCACCTGGTTGCCGGCGTTGATGACGGTCTGAACGTACTTCTTCTGTAAATCTTCCTCCGTGAGCATGGCAATCTTTTTGTTTGCGGTCAGTTTGCCGCGGGCAAAGATGGGCTGCGTGAGCTGTGCAACGGCGTTGAGCAGTATCTTGCCCGGGTCAACGATGAGGCCTCCGGCGGAGTTGGTCCATCCCGCAGAGCCGCTCAGCGTGAGGGTGGGGTAGAAGGCGGCACGGGCTACCTGAGTGTTGTAGAAGGCTTCTTCCATAGCATAGTTTGCCATACGTATGTCAGGACGGTTCTCCAACATCATGGCCGGTACGCCCAGGTGCAGGTACTTCGTGTCAAACATGCGCTGGTCTGCATCACCCTGGGCCTCCGCATGGTGCAGGATGGAGCTGCCCCATGCCTGACGGTTGATATGCTGAGGAGTGATTGCAAGCAACTCACAGATGGCATTCTCTACAGAGCGGATCATCCTGCGCGTATCTACTATCTGTGTCTTCACGCTTAGGTAGGATGCCTCCATCTGGTTTACAGCGGTGCTGTAGGCCTTGCCGTTTTCCCAAAGGGATTTCTCCGTCTCGAGTGACTTGTTCCACAGACTGTCGGTCTGAGTGAGGATTTCCAACTGCCTGTCAAGCATCTGCAGCAAGAAGTACTGCTGGGCTGTCGTCGAGATGAGGTTGGCACGCACAACGTCCTTCTGCATCTGCGCCTGCAGCAGCACGGCCTTCGCAGCGCGCTTCTTGTTGGTTATGGAACCGAAGACGTCGATGTCTATCGATAGCTGCAGTGGCACGTTGTAGGTCTTCGTCAGCTTGCCGCCGTCAAAGCTTGACAGTGTGCCTTGAGGGGCGAGCGTGAGTGATGGCAGGTATGCTTTCTTCGCAAGCTTCAGAGAAGCCTCGCTCTTCTCTACCGCAATGCGGGCTGAATTGAGGTCGGTGTTGTTCGCCAGCCCCTGCTCTATGAGCTGTTGCAGGAGCGGGTCGGTGACGAACTCACGCCCCGACATCTGTGCTATCGACTGGTCGCCCATGGCCTTGCTGATGTCCTGAGTGGTGCCAAAGGCATCTGCCGGTGCCGGCGTGTTGGCCTCATACTTCTTATACAGGCCGCAGCCCGTGAGCATGGCGCTCACGGTAGCGGCTATGATGATATTCTTGAATTTCATATTATTCTATACTCTTTGATTCTTTAACACTTGGTTCTTCTGTCTTTACTGTCTTCCCCTGGAATCGCTCATGCAGTCCCTGGAATACGATGAAGAATGCCGGAACGACGAAGAGCAGGGCAACGGTACCCACACTCATACCTCCGATGACACCGAGTGCAAGGGCACGGTTACCGTTGGCACCGGCGCCGCCTTCTATCACAAGTGGTATCATACCGATAATCATCGTCGCCACAGTCATCAGAATAGGACGCAGACGCTCCTTACATGCTTCAAAGGCTGCCTCGGCAATGCCCAGACCCTGGGCACGGCGCTCCGTGGCAAACTCTGTTATCAGGATCGCTGTCTTGGCAAGCAGACCGATAAGCATGATGACACCCGTCTGCAGGTATATGTTGTTGTCCATACCGGGCAGGTGCAGCAGGTTACCTAAGTATGCAAAGACGAAGGCTCCCATCAGGCCGAACGGTACGCTGAACAGCACAGCCCACGGCGTGAACCATGAGTTATACAGAGATGCCAGGATGAGGTATATCAGGATGGCACATATCAGGTAGATAAATGCAGTAGCATTTGAGCCCGCCTGCTCCTCCAGCTCGCGTGACATACCGCTATACTCGTAGGTGGCCGTGGCAGGCATCTCCTCCTTGAACACCTCTGCTATGGCCTTGTGCGCGTCACCCTCTGTATATCCGCTTCCAGGGGTCACAAAGCAGGTGATACTCTGGAACAGGTTGAAGTGCTCGATGTTTGACGGACCGACAATCTCCTTCAGGCTTACAAACTCAGAGATAGGAGCCATCTTTCCTCCGCGCACCTGTACGAATATATTATTCAGCGACGAGGGCTC
>JAEEGL010023700.1_pt1 | contig 22254 bp, 11 predicted proteins | sample 9134231 | NCBI WGS metagenome assembly JAEEGL01 (sample SAMN16246548, study PRJNA631951) | gut metagenome | biome: gut microbiome; feature: rumen; material: fiber-attached | host: Bos | place: Iran: Karaj | collected 2018-10 | reverse complement strand
TTGCATATAAAAAACCTGCAGGCCAAAACCTGCAGGTTGATCCCATTTTTTCATTTCGGGATGATCCTTTTTGGCAAGGGCTAAAATCTCCTCCTTACATTTCTTCATTTCCTGCCATGCTTCATGCTGGTGGCTGGTCATATGAAGCATCATATTGAAGTGCTTATCCTGCATGATATCAGGATTTGAAAAATCCACCAGTTTTGCCTGCTCATTCATGATATAACTATGACACAAAATCGGGATGATCTCCTCTGCCATCCGACACATGATAGCCGATTCTTTCCATCCTTCTTTTCAGGCATGCATTGCACTCCGCCGCTTCTTCCCCGGTACAGATCTTCCCGTCATACAAAAGATACTTCTCCCTGACATCCGTCGGGGAAAGATTGGGCATCAGCACATTGGCACCTGCCAAGATTCCCTTCTCCCTGCCCTTCGGATCCGCCGTACCGAGCGCCGTTGTGGCAGGAAGCAAAACCTTTGGAAACAACAGCCGCAGCATTGCCAGCAGCCTGAGGGTACGGTTCACGCTGCCTTGCGGCTGATCCCGAAACGGCGTATCCTGATGGGGGATAAAAGGCCCGATCCCGATCATATGCGGCTGCAGATCCTGCATAAAAACAAAATCCTCATAGATATGATCGATGGTCTGATAGGGCGAGCCCACCATGATGCCGCAGCCCACCTGAAAACCGATCTCTTTGAGGTGATAAAGACATTTTTTTCTGTTTTCGCCCGACAGTGCTGCCGGATGCAGCATGCCATAATGTTTATTATCTGCCGTCTCATGGCGCAGCAGATACCGGTCTGCTCCCGCCTTCCAAAAAGCCTGATAGCTTTCATAAGACTTTTCGCCAATTGAGAGCGTAACCGCACAGTCCGGGTGAGATTCCTTGATCTTTTCTACGATCCGGCAGATTCTCTCGTCCGTAAAATACGGATCCTCCCCGCCCTGCAGCACAAAGGTCCGAAAGCCGAGTTTTTCTCCCATATCACAGCAGGACAGGATCTGCTCTTCGCCAAGGCGGTACCGCTGCGCATTTTGGTTGCTGCAGCGGATACCGCAGTAATAGCAGTCGTTTTTGCAATAGTTGGTAAACTCCACCAGACCGCGAAGGTAAACATCCTTCCCGAATACCCTGTCAGAGACATCCCTTGCAGCCTGAAAAAGATACTCTGCATCTTCGGGATCCGTGCTCTCCAGGATATAGTGAAACTGCGGTTTCGTGATTGTTCTGTTTTCTTTTATTTCTTCTGTGATCTGAGTAAACTTTATATTCATCAAATAAGGCCCCTCATCAGTCGGCTTCGCCGACAAATATCACTCTTATACGGTACGCGCTTTGAATTCTTTTCTCTGCTGTGCCTGTGCTTTTCTGGCCGGCTCGGCGGCTTTGATCAGTTTTGCGTCGTCCACTTTATAGCCCACATCCTTCAGGGTTTTCACATCGGACATGTGGAAACTGCGGAACTCAAGGGAGGTTGACTTGTCAAAGAAACCCAGCACGTTGTCTCTTGCTTTGGAGATTGTGTCAAAAGCTTTCTGTTCCTTTTCGTCCAATCCGCCGTTCTTCCTTTTTTCTTCATAGGACCTGCAGATACTGTCAAGTTTCTCATAGGCGGCATGGGATTTCATCTTGAAATCACTCAGTTTCTTTTTATCGGGAATGCTGAGGCTGTCCAGGTTTTTGCCCTTTCCCTCCATGACCTGTTTCCATTTTTTCTGAATGTCCTTGCCCAGTTCCTTCCTGGACTTTTCCGCTGCCTCAAGGGCCGCATAAGCCTCTCCGATAGCTTTCTTTGAGGAGGTCTTCATAGGTTTGATCGCCGTCATATCATCTTTCAGGGCTTCGGAATTTTCTATAGACTTGATCTGATCAAGTTTCACTTTGGCAGTCGCAGTTGCTTTGATCTTTTCCACGAAAGCTTCATGGCCTCCGTTTTCCAGCACGTTTGCAAGGACGCCGCAGGAGATCTCTTTCTGTCCGGTTTTTGCGTCCAGATACAACGGCTTCATGCAGCGTCTGCTATAGATCTTCAGCTCCTGATCCAGTGCTTTTTCAAAGATTTTATGATCTGCATTCATCGGATCGCTGAGTTCAAAATCACTGTATTTATCCAGGCTCTGAGTGACCAGGTTTTTCATGTACTGGGTAAAGATCTTTTCTGTTTCTGCTTTTGTAAAGTTTTTCTTCTTTTCTTTCAGTGCTTTCAGGATCGTTTCGTTTCCGGCCTTCTCATCCTGAATCTGTCTGGCGCGCTGTGCTTCCGCCTCAGCCTCAGCCTTTATTTCATTGATCCTCGCATTGCTTTCCTTCCTGGCTGCCGCTTTCAGTTCCTGTGAAAGTTCGGCTTTATCCCTTGCCTTAATCCTGGCATAGTAGCCTGCCGCAAGGTCGTCGATGGTTTTGTTCTCAGTCTGCGGAAGAACTCTCGTCTCTTTTACCTGCAGACCCACAGTCTTATTCCAGAGGATCTGCAAATTGGTCTTTGCCGGTTCTAACGTATTTTGAACCAGCTTCCCGCCGGCTGTACCCATGTTCTTGTTGTTGGCATTGCGGAAACTGTCCAGCTTATCGATGGCCACCAGCATATCGGCAGGTGCAGAGACCTTCTTGTTTTCCATATAGTCTTTCAGGGGCTCAAACTGTTCTTTCTCCCACTTTTGGAATTTCTCATCACCTGTGGTTTTCCCGTCTGCTTTCGCCTTTTCCACTTCCTGCTTTAACTTCACGTAGGCATACATCACGGGCATATATTCATCTGTCCAGCCTCTTTGCTTGGCCTCATAAAGCCATCTGGCATCTTTTTCCTCATATACAGGCTCCTGAAAGTCCTTGGTATTGACCGGATACTGGGCGGTGACCATTTCCCTTTTCATTTCCTGCTTTGCTACGCCCAGATAATTCATGCTGGTCTTGGTCATGGGGGACTTCATGGCCGGTTTATAGTCATGATACTTCGCATTGAAGGCGTCGATCTCGCTTAAGACAGCCGCTTTGTTTGCCGGGGTTTTCGCGCTGACGTTCCAGACGTTTTTCTTGAGGTTCTCAACGTCCTTCTTAAACTCTTTATACTGAGACAGTTCCTCATCCGTGGGTTTGACCCCATTGGTTTTCTCTGTCTCTTTCATTCGTTTCTCGATCAGTTCCACCTGCTTTTCCATCAGGGAAACGTGTCCGATCACGCCAAGTTCATTCATGCCCCAGCCATTTTCGATCGCTCTCTGGCAGCCGCGCATGTAAGCAATCTGCTCGCGCACGCTTCGGTTGCTTGTCGACCCTTCCTTTACGCTTTTTCCGACGATCTGATCGAGATCATTGTTCATGAACTTATCATAAGGCGACTTACCCTCTTCATCGATCATGTCGGCAATGGCGTCAAAACTTCCGAGGATCTTTTTATAGGTCTGATTCAGTTTGGCCAGGTACTGGGTTTCCTCCATGAGGTCTTTTTCAGGCAGCTGATTCAGACGGATCTTTTCGTGCTCTAAATCATAGAGCTCAGCTGCGCCGCCAAAAAAGCGGTTCAGCTGCGTCAGCGGACCGGGCACGCTTTTTCCGTTTTCAAACTTATCGCCGAGGCCTTTATAGATCTCGGTAAGGGACATTTTCTTATCATTGATCCTGGGCATGCCGGCTGTAACAGAGATGAGACTGTCTATAAAAGGACTATCCCACGCCACATCGGTGAAATTCTTTTTCTGGTCAAATAACTTGCCCATGAAGGTGATATAACCCATCATGGGGGCCGTCTCCAATGTCACATTGTTCTTGGCGTTTTCAATCTCATCTACGATCTCATCCATGAGATCATGCGCCTGTTTCAGGGGCTCTCCCTGCAGGAGGAACGGTACATTGGGTACCTTTGCGGACATGGCAGGCTTGCTTTTCTGTTCGTAAAGCATAGTCGGATTGCCGGTTGCGATATCAAACACATCATGGGCTTTTTTCCCAAGCGCAGGCGAGATCAGACCCAGGACAGCCTCTGAAGCGCCTCCCACCTTCATGGGCTGATTGTAGGTGTTTTCCGCAGCATACTTGCCCGGAATAAAAAATTCCGCGTCAGCCAATGTCTTTGGCACTTTCGGCTGCATGACAACCTTCTGGGGCGCAACCTTCGGCGCCGGCTGGGGATCTGTTTTCCGGTTATCGTCTCTTTTTAAAAAACTTAAGAATTTAGGTGGCATATCGCTTATCCTCCATTGATCAGTAGTTATCGGCTCAGCATTTTCATACCGGACTTTACACTACTTTATCTGTTATCATTGTATTGCGGTTATCTATCCGCTTTTCATTCATAATACCGTATTTTTTCAAAAATGGTTGCAGCCTTACGTTCTGCAATATTATTTTGGGCCTTCCATCAGCTTTCATTTTACACCAGACTCCCGACAATGTCATTGTTTTGTGTAATAAATATCAGGTAAACATCCGGCAAAAAGATCCCCCGGACGCATCCGGGGGATCTGATCTTACCGTATAAATCTGTCTTTTTGTGCCTGCTTCACGTTATAACTGAAGGGGTTTCTTTGCAGGCTTATTTTTCTTACCGGGTTTAACGGGCTTGTTTTCAATCAGTTCATTGGCAATTCCTTTCGAGTCTTCTCCGTCCTTTTTCTTTTCCCGAAGATCTTTCATATCTTTTTTCCTGTTTAATTCAATTTCTTTGCTCGCATTCCCTGTCTTAACTGCTTCAAGATATTCTTTTCTGCCCACGCCCTGTTTTTTCATTTCATGACGCATCTCGGAAATGTCCCTGAGTTCAAGGATCTTTTCACCGGCTTCTCCGACAGGCAGCTTATTCCAATCCATTCTTTCAGCCATTTTCCTGTACTTATCTCCCTCATTACCCGGTTTCATCTTACTCTCGATATATTTATTAAAGCTCTCATCCTTAAGCAGCAGATCGACTTTTTTCAGATGATTGTTCACGCCTTCTTCAGACAGATTGGTATAGTTGCGGAGACCTTCCTTCATCTGCTTCAGGGTATCCAGCTTACAGAGACCAACTGCAAGCTTTTGATCATTCCGTTCAAACGAAAAGCCGATCTCCGCTACCGCCTGCTCCATCTTATGATCGATCTGCTCTGCTTTTTCATTAATGGCATTTGTAATCTTCTCGATCCTTTCGGCGCTCTGCCTCCTACGAATATCTCTCAGGACCTGCTTGTCTTCCTTTGGCTCTTCTCCGCCTCCGATCTTGGACTGCATTCCTTCGGGATTGAATTTTTCATACTCCTTATAAGTATCATTGATCCCCTTCGTAACATTTTTCTCATCATTTCTCTGAAGAATGGGCAGACTCCATTCTTTTTCGCGATCGGCAAACTTCGAGATCCTGTCCGCGTAATCCAGTCTGAACCGTCTCTGGTGCGACCAGATCAGGCGTTTTTCCTGAAGCTTTAACCGCTTATAATCATCTGCTGCGTCCTTCAGTTCACCCAGTTTTCCCTGTATCTGTGCTATAGAAAGCTTGTCGAACTCTTCCCGGGTTTGTCCGAAAGCATTCAGCGCTGTTCTGATCCGCTTAAACTCCGTACTGTTCTTTCCCTCGGGATTTCTCGCATAATCATCCCTCATGCACTTGCCAAAATCTCTTCTGTACTTCTCGATTTCTTCATAGATCCGTTTATAAGCTTCTCCTGTTTTATCCTTGGGAACCTTATTGTATTCCTCATGGAAGTTCGTATAATGGGGTCTCATGAATTCCTTTGTCTTGGGGATCAGGCCTTTCATGAGCGTGTTTTGTCTGTCGAGCTTATGATATGCTTCCGCGAGCTTCTGCTTCTGCAGCGCTTTCTCTGTCATCTTGTCGAGGATCTTTTCGCTCTTCTTTTCATTCAATACCTTCTCGGCATTCTGTTTCTTGGTCTGAAGCTCGGAAAGCTTATGCTGTGCCTCTTCCTTTGCCCTGTCTCTTTCGTTAATGATATTTTCCTTCTTCTGGTCATAGGCATTCTGGAATACCTGGCGGTCCTGAGGAAGCTTGCTGTAGTCAGGATTCTCTGACTCCAGGATATTGATAAATGTTTCGATATCCTTGTAGCTCATGATAAACTTGGATTTTTTACATACCTCGATAGCATCTTTCAGCTTCTTTGCTTTTTCTCGACTCTTTATGGCTTTTTTCCTTGCCGTATCTTCGATCTTTTCAGCGTCATCTATTTGAATTTCGGAAGAATAATACTTTTTATCCGCATATTCTACTGCGTCCTTGACCATGTCCGGATCTTTGATGCCTACAACCATCAGTTTCTCGCGATAATCCGCGTTCAGATCCATCTGTTTTTTGATCAGTTTACGGATTTCTTCCGCTTCGTTCTCATCAGTTACACTGTTTGCTTTTTTGCTCAGTTCCTCAAGCTTTTGCTTTGTATTCTGGTAGCCTTTGTAAGCTCTTTTTATCTGATTATTTTTGTCAAAGTCACGTCGCGCATTTAAATCGTTTTCAGAAAGCTTCTTTTCAAGCTCTGCCATATAGGTTTTCTGGTCAACACCGCCGTCATAGTTAAAGATCTCCTCCATCTTATTATCCATCAGCTTCATGATGGTCGATCTGGAAGAGATTGCCAGGTCATACAAATTCTGCTTTTCCGGATCATCTTTTACGTTATATTCTTTTTCCAGCTTTCGGAGTCCTTCCATTGCCTTGTCTTCAGTACCGATCAGGAAATTCATGATGACAGGATCATCATGGAACAGTTCCTGATAATGCTTGTAAGTCATATGGATTACCTGCCATTTTCTCTCATTCTCCCTGGCTTTTATGGATTCTGTGATGAAATTGCCGAGAATCTGCGTTAACATCTCTTTTTCTGCTCCGGCATTCGCACAGAGCTTGTTCAGGAAAGCTTTATCGTCATATTCTTTTTTTGTATCCGCGAGTTTGTTCTGCGCCGCTTCATAAGCCAGTCTGTCTGCTTCGGCCTCGGCAAAGGGTTCCACCTTTACAGGCGGCTTCTTCGCAAGACCCTCCTGTATTTCTTTATGCGCAGCGTGAAGTTCAGCCAGCGCTTTCCAGTAAAGCTCCTTTTCCTTCTGTGACCACTTTACTTCCTCGCTCTTTGTGTAATTATCGACTTTCTCTTTGTATTTCTTTTCCGCATCGGCAATTTCTCTGTCATATTGCGCCATCTCTGCAGCGGCTTTTTCTTCAGCTGTAAGTGCCTTCACATATTCGTCTCTGAGCTGATCGATTTCCTGAGCAAGACCCGCCGCCTGCGGGAGCTTCCTCATTTCTTCCTCGGCCTGCGTCAGACTGAGGTTATCTCCATATGCCGCAAAAAGTGGCTCTACAAGCTTTTCCGAATGCTCCTTCCACACATTTTTCATGGTATCACCGGGTTTTTGTTCACTGATATAGAGCTGCTGCTGAATGCAGTCCTCAATTTCCCTGGTTGCATGAAAAGCATTTGCAAGATCCTTGATCTGCATATTCACCTTGCGAAGGGGTGAATCGCTGTGATACTCGGCAAAATTATCAGCCTCCATAAAGGTGGCAAGGGCAGCTTCAATCTGAGAGGGATCAACACTCTCGCCTTCGATCATGATATCATGAAGCTTGTTAAATCCCATGGGAATACTAAGGTTCTGAAAATCCATTTCATCATACTCAATATCCTGGCCGTTATGACTTTCTATTTCATTTTGAATCGCTTGCGCACTTTCTTCCATAGTCGACTTAATAAAAGCAAGCTGTCCGTTATGTTTCAATACCGGAAGGAGTATTTTTGCTGCGTTCACCTTTTTCTGTTTTTCCTGATCCTGTGAGTTTTCGTTACTGCGGATATAACTTGTCAGATATCTTTCAACCTGATTCAGTCCTGAGACATCGATGTCTTTTAAAGTATCCGCGATCTTCTTGAGATCTCTGAGATCCTGAGTATTCCTGTAATAGCGTGGCATAATGTTACCTCCCTGAATTTATCATTAGTTTATTGACTCCGTATGATTCATAACGGACTTTACACTGCCAACTGTTTGTTCTTTCATTTCCTTCCGTACATAATACCCCATATCTGTACAAATGGTTGCATATTATTTTTTCCCAATCTTCATTTCCGGTTTCGGATTTTTCAGCTGATCGATCCCCGGCATAGTCGGCCCGTTAATATCCTGTATAGGCTTGTCCGGTTTTATTATGTTTTTATTGGCAGCCGCGGCTTCTCTTTCCTGTCTTTCCCTTTCCTCCCGCAACTTTCTCTGCCTTGCCTGTTCCTTCTGCCGGTTTGCCGCATCTTCCCTGTTCTTCATCTCATCCAAAACACTCTTTTTGTACACGATGCTGTCGTAGCCAAGCATTTTATCACGGATATCCCTTACATTAATCAGTCTCTTATCATCCTCCTGTTTGTTGTCGTTAATAGGATACTTTTCTTTGCTGCAGAAGAATTCGGCTACTTTTCTCTGTTTTTCATATTGTGCCTGATTCGTATCCTTCATCCTGGAGATGATTTCATCCTGATATCCCGGATCTGCCAGTTTTTCCAGCCTCTGCATACGCTCTTTGGGCGTCTCTCCCTCTTTCAAGGTATGAAGATCTTCCAGTGCATCAACGATATAGATCGTCTCCCATGTGAGCTCATCATAAAACCGGTGTTTCACCTCTTCTCTCTCGATGATCTCCGCATTATATGTATTTCTTCTTACGCGGTCTATTTCCTTCAGCCTGTCTTTCAGCTGTTTTTCGATCTGCAAAAGCTTTTCATACTCGGCCTTGATATTCGGATTGTCTTTTCCGAGGTCGGTATACTCACGGAAACGTTCATGATCAGATTTGATCCGTTCCGGTCTGGCCCTTCGTATCTCATAGATATCCGGATTTTCCTGCAGAAAACGATCCTTTAACAGCTCCGCATTACGATCGTAATTGTCAAACTTATCCCTTTTCGCCTGCGGGATCAGATTCGACTGCTTGTTGATATAGCTTCTGTCATGATCTGGTATCATCCATCCATATTCACCGATGAGCCCAACCTCATTTTTGCAGAAGGTCTGTATCTCCCTCGCCAGATTCAGCCGCCAGGTTCTCTGCCTGGATGCAAAAATATCAAAATGCAGAGGCTGTCTTCTCTTTTCGTCCTCATAATGCGCAGCCACGCGGTTTAAATCATTCAGCTTATTCTTCAGATCCTCCGGCTTCATTTTGGTGATATTGTCAAGGTCACCGAAACTCTGCAAAGTAGTGTAAATTGCATTATATTCATCACTGTTACCGTCCGTAGGATTTTCGGCCGGTGATTTCCTGGACTTGGGAAACTTTGTCATAAACTGCCGGATCTTCTTATCGATACCTTTGGCAACCGTATTTTCGGTATCTCCGGTTTTATGCTCTTGATAAAGAACTTCCCTTTGTTTTTCGACTTTTAAAAGCTGCTCCAGCCCTTTCTCATAGATATGATATCTTCTTTTATGGATATCCAGTTTATTCTTTTCATTCTGGTATTTCTGTGCTTTTTCACCCACATCATTCAGATACGCTTCAAAACTGTTCTTCCGCGCCTCATTAAGCAGCCTTTCATTTTCCTTTTTCTCGTTTTTCAAGGTCTTTTCGGCTTTTTTCTTTTCATTCTCAACTGAGGTCAGGCTGGTCTCAACTTTTTTGAGCATATCATCATACATCCGGTTGATATCCTGCCCCTTGATCTTTTCCTCTACGACGGCATTATACTGCTCTTCCGTCATTTTTCCCTGCTTAACCTGGCGTTTAAGGTTCACAAAGTCAGGCGTATTGTTTATGACAGACTTTTTCTTGATCTCCTCCATTTTGATCTTTTCTGCATTTAATTCATTCTCAAGTCTTTCATATCTGTCTTTGCTTTCTTCATAATCTCTTTTAAATATCGCAAAATCGGCCAGCCTTTTATCCTCTTCCACAACCTTATCGACCAGCTTTAAATTCACATTATTCAGATTCGGATTCTCTTCAAGGATAGCATCAATGTTTTTGCTTAATGCGTCATATTTCTCCTTTTCTTTCGTCTCATCAACCCCGCCCCTGTTGATACGATTCTGCATTAATACAAGATAGTTACTATAAAGCTTATTTTCCGCAAGATCTGTAACAGCCTTATCAGCACGGATCGTTGATTCTTCATTGATCGCATCCAGGAATTCCTGCTGCCAGCGTTCATTGGGTACATCCTTGAGCTTTTCCTGTATATCGGCCAGAAATTCGTTAACGGGGATGAGCTTTCCCACCTCGTCGAGGAATTCTTCCACCTCTTTTCTCTGGTTGTAAAAAGGCGTTCCTTCTTTGTAGTTTTTCCTGATCGTATTGGCATAGATACTGTCGGGACCATTCCTGAAAAATCCCTGGGCAACCACGTCGAGCTGATGCGTTTTCATGAAGTTTTCAAACATTCCGGGGATTTTTCTCCAGTTATCGCCAAATCTCTTGGCATTATAATATACTCTGTTGAGTTCATCCGCTTCCTGCCCGCTACGGGATGGCAAATATTGTCTCGTTTCTTTATGTTTGGCTAGTCCCAGCGCTTCCTTTTCATAATAAAGATCGTTCCGCTCCTTTTTCTTCTCCTCCAGTTTCTTCTCCTGACTAAGATACTCTTTTTTTGCCCTTTCACACTCCACGGCAAGTTTCCTGATCTTTTCTTCCTGGGCTGCTACGCTCTTGTGATCACTTTGCGCATCTTCATACTGCTCCCTGACAATTTCTACATCTCTTTCACAGTCCTCAACAACCTGTTCGATCTGCGCGAGAACGGTGTTTTTGCGCTTTTCCGCCTCCGCAAGATAATAATTTCTGTTTGTTTCATACTGATCCCTGCCCTCTTTGGATTTTAAGTTGGTAAGATCCCTGAGCACTTCATTGGTCACTCTCTCCTGACTTTCATATTCTCTGGAGATATCCCCGGCATCTTCCAGTCTCTCGCCTGTTCTTACCTCAAAGAGCACAAACCCCGTCAGCTCTTCCAGTTCCTTCTCCTCTTCCCTGAGTTTCCGGGTATGGTTTCTGATGTTGCCGTTTATTGCCTGCACATTGATCAGATCGTAATAGGTATCGATCTGGGCATAGGCATTCAGCTTGTCCATGATGGGACGCAGTCTGGAATTTGACTTGTTCAGTTCCTTAAATTCCGTATTTTCTATATAGCTGTCCAGATTATATCTGAGATCCACGTACTTCTGATGGAACTGTTCAAAAATCTGCAGGATATCCTGCGTTTTTTCATCCGCCAGCTGAGCGTTATCCGGATAATCGGGATCCGCCAGCAGCTGACCGATTTTGTTTGAAGCCTCCTGCAGTTTATCATGGGCATTATATTGGGGGTCCATGATCGTATTGTAAATGTTCCCGGCATCCTCTCTTGCATCCTGGCTGAACGATTCATTGTTTCTCGCATCATTAAAATATGATGCGACATCGTCCGATGCGATATCACCCTGCTTTAGGATCTCATCTGTGAAATTTTTCATCAGTTTCAATACATCTTTTGTCAGTCTCGGCATAACTTGTTCCTCCAATTAATCAGTAGTGTTTCGGCTCCGTATTTTCATATCGGGCTTTATACTGTCTTATCAGTAGTTTCCTGACTACCGTATTTTCATTCCGGACTTTACACTTTCTAATTCATCATCAGTTTTTCGGCTCCGTATTTTCATATCGGGCTTTATACTGTCTTATCAGTAGTTTCTTGCTGCCGTATATACAGAATTATAACAAAAATCTTCCGTTTTGAACAACTATTTCTCTTATTTGCTTCGAATTGTCCATACAGCTTTCAATCAGAATACATCGCTTATCCCCAAAAGGTTGCATTCATCCGCTGACAAAATCATTGATCTGCCCTAACCATCCGTTTTTTTCAGTTTCCTGGCCCAAAGCGGGTTTTCCCTGTCAAAGATCTCCTTTTGCTCAGGCGAAAGCTGATCCGGATAATCCCTCATCAAATCAAATACCTTTTCTTTATCAAAGGAAAACTTATGTCCGGCGCCCTCTGCCTTCAGCCACCATATCGTATCGCTTTTCTTTTTCTTATAAAAATACCGGTCATCTCCGGCAGTGCGAAGGCGGGTTCTGTTTTCGCGTTCCGACCTTTCCCGTTTCTCCCGTTCTTCTTTCAGCCTTTTTTCTCTGTCCAGCGCGATCTTTTCATAAAAATCCGCTTCACTTTTATCGAGTAAAAAGTAAGTATCCACGTAATCATAGGCAGAGCCGATATGGTATTCCTCTGATTCGATCAAAAAATACTCATCCTGCGCATTTTTATAGACCGACCTTGTGACCCTGCGCGACTCATCAACGTCTATGCAAAATAAAAATTCAACTTTTCCGTTAGTCGATTCAACTTTTTTCATAATGATGCTCTTTATGATTCTATATGTTTTCGATGCCGTATTTACATACCCGCATTTACACAGCCTTTTTGATCATCCTGTAATTTATTGTAAATGCAGTCGCCCTCAACACCCTTTCCGTTTACATTTTACAATATACTTCAGATTATGTCATTATGTCTGTATTACAAAAAGTACAGTAGCATGTCCCCCAAAAGAGTGGTATGATGAATACAGTTTGAAATCCTCATTCATCCGGTAAAAAGCCCGGCATGAAAGTTTTGTAGCCGATAATCTCTTAATCAACTAAGGGGACGTCTTATGCAAAAGCGATCAAAAAACCTGACGATAACAGCCGCAGTGCTGCTCTCTGCCCTGCTGATGAGCGCCTGCTCTTTTTCCGCCTCTTCGCTCACTGATGGCGGAGAAACTCTGTCCGATCCCGCCGCAAAGGCCACCGCAGATGATGCCGTAAGTTCCTCCGACTCGGTTTTTGCGAATTCAAATTCCTATGCCCAAAGCGCCGTGGACTTTGACCACGAACTCGACTCCTATCAGCCGAAAAAAGATCATTACAATTTTTATTTCACTTATAAGACCATCCATCCCTGGTGGGATGCGGTCGCCCTCGGCATGGAGGAGGCCCAAAGACAGTATCTGGACAAAGGGATCACGATCACTTACGAATACATGGCGCCTGATGGTGCTTCCGCCGAGGATCAGGCAGAGCGGCTGAAAAAAGCACAGGCAGAAAACTATGATGTGATCGGCGTGGATGTAGCAGATGAGGCAGCCATTACGCCGCTTCTGGATCAGATGATCGATGACGGCTGCAAGGTCATGACGTTTTCGAGTTCGGATGCCGCAGACGGCTCAAAACGGATCGCCTATGTGGGAAATACACATAATTATCAGGATGGCGCTGACTTAACGGAAGCGCTCTGTAAGAAGCTTGACTACAAAGGGAAGGTTGCGATCCTGGTAGGCAGCAAGGGTGCCCCTTGCCACGAAGACCGCGCACAGGGCGCAGCAGATACCATTGAAAAATACGGCGATATGGAAATCGTTGCCACCGAGTATGACATGGACTCCATCGATCTGGCCTACGATCTTACGATGCAGATCCTGAAGGATCATCCGGATCTTGACGGCATTGTCTGCTGCAATATGAGTAATCCCGTCGGTGCCGCCAGGGCCATTACCGAAACCGGCAGTAAGGCGGTTATCGTCGGAATGGATCACGACGAAGAGGCGCTCCGTTATCTATCCGAAGGCGTGATTTATTGCCTCGGCGTACAGGACTGCTATTCCATCGGCTATGATACCATTCAGGTTGCGGTAAAGATTGCAGACGGCAACAAGCCCGGCAAGCTGTTTCCGGAAAAAACAAATGAAAACACCACCGTGATCTATAAAGAAGATGCAGCGCTTATGCTTGAGCTGCTCTATGGAGACATGTAATGATAAAACGGAGCGTTATCACGAACAAAACATTTATTTTCACTGCAGTCGTCGGCTGCCTTCTGATCATGGGCATGATGACAGCCAATGCACTGCGGGCTTCAAAAGAGGCGAACACTGCAACCGACAAAGCGGTATCCTCCGTCAGTTCCTTTTATCTCGAGGCCATGGCCGACCGCCGTGCAAAAACCATCACCAACCTGATAGGCAGCAACTTCGAGGATATGGAAGCTGCCCTGCACTTTATTCAAAACGAGGATATCCGGTCGCAGGATGAATTCCGACAGGCCATCGGCAAGGTAAAAGCCCTGCTGTCCTTACAGCGCTTTGCCCTGGTCGATGAAGATGATATCGTATATACGCAGTACACCACCTATACCGGCAAAAGCCGTCATGCTTTTTTAAACGATGATGCCACAGCTACGCGAACGATCAGTACGGTTTCCATCTACGGCTCATCCAAGCAGCTGTGCCTGACCGTTCCGACTCCCGATCTTCAGATCATGGGAAAAAACTTCAAGGCCTGCTTTGTCCAGATCGACATTAATGATATTGTGGACCTGTTGGCCTTTGATGACCAGGGAAGAACCTATTTCGGACTCTACACCAAAAACGGCGTAAACCTTTCAGGTACGCAGCTCGGCCCCGTTATCGATCGCGGGAATCTGTTCGAATCACTGGAGAAAGTCGTTTCCGGCAAAGAGATCAATACCCTGCGCAGCAGTTTCCTGAATGAGAAATCAGGAAGCATCACCTTCGATTCCGGCGAAACATCTGAAACCTTAAGTTTCGTTCCCGTCGAAGGCACCGGCTGGGAAATGGCGGTATTGATCAAAGAAAGCGTGATCAATGACCAAATCCGGGATATCAGCGAAAACAGTTTAAGGATCACCAGAAACCAGATCATCTTTACCCTGATATCCGTATTTCTTCTGGCAGTGATCCTATTGCTGATGCTCAGGAAACTCTCCAAAGATAAACTGGCAGAAGAACAGGAAAAGGGAAAAGCCATCCGGGATATGGCAAACACCGATACCATGACAGGCGTCAGGAACAAGCATGCTTACACGGAATTTGAAACGCAGCTGAATCAAAAGATCACAGCCGGCGAACTCGATAAACTGGCTGTGATCGTATGTGACGTCAACGGACTGAAGCATGTCAATGATACCAAAGGACACGCTGCGGGTGACCAGCTGATCAAAGATGCCAGCAACCTGCTGAGCGAATACTTCATGCACGGTTCCGTTTTCCGGACCGGCGGAGACGAATTCGTTGTCCTGCTGCAGGCCAAGGGCTATGATAAGAGGCAGGAAAGCATCGATGCCTTTAACCGTAAGGTGGAAGCTAACATCGCAGCAGAAGAGGTTGTGGTATCCATAGGGCATTCCATCCTGCAGCCGGGCGACCGCACGCTTCGGGATATCTTTGAACGCGCAGACCAGCTGATGTATGAACGAAAGAAACAACTCAAGGCCATGGGCGCCAAAACAAGGGAATGATCTGACAACAGAAAAATCCGGAATCAGAAAATGATATCAGTCATCTCCCAGTTTTAATGCTTCCGTGATATTCATTCCGCCTACGATCCTTCTGAGGATCACGACACAGACAGATACTACCAGCAAAAGGACGATCAGGATCCGCAAAAGATCTCCTCCCACGGCGCTGATGAATACCGGAACGTTATGCTGCTTTGGCAGATAAACCGCGGCAAACACCGGTGCAAACAGCCAACTTGCCAGTTCTCCCGCAAGAATACCGGCCATAATGGAGGTGATCGACAAAAAACTCTGTTCAATGGCCAGCATTCTGTTGATCTCTTTTTTCGTTATTCCCATGGCACGATAAACGCCGAACATCAATTCCCTGTCCCGTATGGACGTCAACCAGTAGATCAGATATCCGATCATACATAAAAACAGTGCGATCAAAAAGTCCGCCGTAAAGATGCCGTTTGTGATCTGCATGATCGGCGTTGATTTTTCTTTGATCAGGTCTTCTTCCCATGAACTGACTTTTTTCAGATATCGTTTGCTTCCCGCAAAGGCTTCATCCACCTTCTGTTTGATCATCTCCGCGCTCTTGTCCGTCCTGATCCAGATTTCATAGGGAATGCTGCCGAAGGAACTTGTCAACTGCATCTCATTGACCACAACCAGATAGTTTTCTTTCATTTCCGTATTGCCTTCGTCATCCAGACCATAACTGTACTGGTTAAATCCCGGCCAGGCATCCACGATCCCTTTGATCACAAAGAAATCTTCTGCATACAGTTCATCCGTGCCCACCGGTTTCGGTGCCAGTTTTTGAATCTTAATGGTATCCCCCACCGACAGTTCCATATCCTGCGCAAGGTTTTCAGAAATGATCACGCCTTCCCGAGCGGCGGAAAGTTCATTCAAATAATTGTACCAGTGCTTATCCAAGAGTCCGTCACGCAGTCTTGCCACCTGCCCGAATTGTTTGGGATGGATCCCCATGATCGTCACTTCAAAAGGGATTTTTCTTCCCACCGTCACATATGTCTGATCATCCACGATCACCTTCGTGTATTCCGGCATTGTGCCGTCCGCTGCGAGCACCTCATAAGCGCGCGGATCCGGCTCCGTGTAATGCCATTTCCCGGTCTCAGGATTGATATGCAAAAACCAGAATTCATGCAATCTGACATCCGCCCCGTTCTCATAACGAAGCCTTTCTTCTTTATTGGAGTTGATGGTCCGTGCCATATTGGCATTAAAACAACTCATCGCCATCATCATGACAAGAAAAATGGAGATGACGGAAGAAGAACCGCGGGACCGAAGGATCTGCAACATACCTGCATAAACCGGCGGTGAGAACCGTCTTTCATACAGCCGGAATATCAGTTTTGCCACGAAAAAGATGAGCCTGAGCATCAGCATACCACAGGCCAGCAAAAACGCCGTAGAATCGATGAAGATCACCGGGTCGATCCCATTCCCTGCCAGCACACGGGCGGAAAGTTCCGCCATCTGCTTTCTGTAGTTATAAAGAAGATACAGTGAAAAACACAGCAGGATGACATCGAGAAAATACTTTTCCCAGAATGTGCTCTTGATCTCCACGCGGCCGTTTTTCTTTTTTCTGAAAAAAACCAAAACCGGCAGAAGCATGACAAGCACAGCCACGCCGGCACCGGCAAGCCCCGCCCAGAGCATTTCCATGTTTATCCGGTAAGAAGTGATACCCAGTTCAAAGGAAAAACTCATGAAATCATCTGCCCGGGCCATCAGACGCCCTACAAAGTATCCGGACAGGACCCCGGGCAAAACGGAAAGAAGCGCCAGCAAAACGGATTGCAGCACATAGAGCAGAAAAATCCTTCGTTTTCCAAGCCCTCTTTTCAGAAGCGTTAAGATCTCCCAGCTTTCGGAATCTATGATGCGGAACGAGATCATACCGATGAATACCAGCACAAGCAAAGCAAGAGGCAATACGATCACATATAGCATTTGTTTCACTGCCCTGCTCTCCTGCATATAGGATGCGAGGACAGCCGACAGGTTTTCCTTCAGTTCCCTGTTGTTTTTCTTTAATCTTCGGATGCCGGAGAATACACTGCTTACATTGCTTCTGACGATATATCGGTAATCCAGACATTCGGCAAGTTTGATATACGCATCCTTCGGGAACGTGTCGATCACCTTCCGGTAATCATTTTTGTCAATGATAGCCATGTTTTCCATATCTTTCAGTGGGATCGTCCAAAAATAATCACCTTCCTTTTCCCTGACGATGCCATTGATATACAGCTGCATCACAGGTTCATCGCTTATTTCATCCTCATAGTTATTGACTACTTCATAAAAGGATATGATCTCCCCTGGGATCAGATCCCGTTCATCAGCCAGTTTCTGACTCACAAGGCAGGGGATCGCATCTTCCGGCAGGGGGTCCACCTCCTTTATCAGCGACGAAATATCCTCATGTAAAAAACCGCCCTCAACGATCTCGTAATGCTCTTTCATTTGCGACGGATCCGTTATCCCCGGATCATCAATGTATCCGATTCCCACATATCCATTGCCTCGATAGGAAAACTCCGCCTTAATGCTTCTGCAATGAACGATCCTCTGCGCTGCCACAACGGGAATACTCAGTTTGGCTTTCCAGTTCTTCTCGATGGCATCGATCTGCTTTTCGACAAGTTCCATGCCGACAGCGGTTTCGACCGGCTGACCGGCATCTTTTTCCTCTTCGGATTCCTCAGCGATGCCTTGCAATTGTGCGGTATGTATCACACTTTCCTCCCGGATCGATGCCGGGTATTTTCCGGTTCTTTCACACTGACTGATATATCCGCCCTGGATCAGCTTATCAAGGGAACCGCCGCGAAACAGCATGATCATGGAGCAGACCATGATCATGCTGATCACACCCACAAACAGGCAAAGATACAACTTATATTTATTTATGATCTTGGTAATGATATAGCGGATCATTTCAAAATCTTATCCTTTTCTTTCACGCCATCCATGATATAACACACCCCGGATGCTGCACCTGTCCTGTATACCTTGACATATTCCTTCACGATCTGATCATTTTCCAGTTTCCATACATAGTACTTGGTCGTATCGGAATACATGTTGTATTCTTCTCTCACTGCAAGGCTCGGAATGACGATCACATCTTCAAAATGCTTTCCTTCAAAAGTGATCTCCATTTCCTTCATATCATTGTCAGTCAGCTCTTCGTCCATTTTCAGGTAGAACTGATACGGTACTGAGTTTTTGGCAAAGGGCGCAGAAAAGGTTGCGTATTGCTTTCCGTTTCTGGTAAAGAGCATGAAACGCTGCGCATCTCCGTTAATTCCGACGCAGCTGCCGGACCACTCCTTCTCTCCTTTTTTTGCCACTACCTTCTGTCCGATCAACGGCATATACCGCACCTTTACACCTGTTCCGCCCTCAGGCATTGACACATAGAGAATGGTAGAGCCGCCTGCTTTTCCCCCGGACATGACGGACATCAAAAAACTGCCCTTATATACCTCATCTCCGTCTTTTAACGAGACAAATTCGATCTTGCCGTCAACCGGTGACTGTATATTGATCCCGTCTCCTTCCGCATTTTTCTGCAGTTTCCGATACCTTTCAGAGAGTGCTTTCCGATTGCTTTCATAGCTTTGTTTCGCCGCCTGTTCCGTCCTGTTCAGAATATCCAGATCGATCCCCAGTCGTTTGTCTAAATGGCGGAGCGAACGGATCTGATCATCATTTGTCATCGGCATTTCTGCATCAATTTCATTTGTCGGATCCGGAGCATCCACACCCTCGATTTCTTTCCCGGCCGCAAGCAGACTGTTCTTGCCTGCTTCATAACTGTATTTCTCCCGCTCACGATTACGGTCTAAGGATGAGAGCGCATATCTGGCATCTTCCGAGGCGAGCACGCCCTCTGATGTGGTGATCGTGCCGACCACCTCGCCTTCGGATACGGATCTTGCCTCTTTACTGCCATGAAAGATCCCGCCTGCCGCAGCAAGCAGAAAGTTACAGTATGGATAAGCGATGCGGGCGCTCTTCGTCTGATCATCTTCGATATAATCGGCAAGGCCTGCCTCTATCGTCTCATACTTGGAAGGCGGCAGATACTGATTGGTGTAATACACAAACTCACCTTCTGAAAGACCGCTTTTTACCTCTGTGTAGAGACTGTCCTCAGCCCCCAGTTCCACGATCCGCTTTTCCGTCTTGCCGGCCGCATTTCTCACATAGACAAAGTCCTCTCCGTTCTCCCGGTTGATAGAATCGTTGCCTACCGCTAACTTTTCCTGCGAATCTCCTGCCAGAAAGAACAGGATCAGATTACTGCCGATCGAGAGTTTTCCGCCAACCGGATCAAACGTCTGATACGGGTACTTACCGACACCTTGCGCATAAGAGATCTCCTCCGGTGTATAAGAATGCTCTGTGATCTCTACCCTCTTTCCATTCAGGTAAGTCCATTTGCTTTGATATTCACTGTACGCGTACTTGTCTGACGAAAGACCGGTGGCTTCAATATACAGATCATCGTAATCGGAGATCACGACAATGTTTTCACAACTCTCCACGAAGTTGCTTTTGGAGAAATCCTTTACAAACGTCACATATCCGTCATGGGGTGCCGTATAAGTCCGGCTGTCCAGTTCTTTTTTGATCTTATCCCTGCGCTCGGTAAGCAGTTTCAGATCACTGTCTGTGATGGACATGTCAAACCGGTACTCTTCTTTTTGGATCGCAATCTCCTTATCCTTCTTTTCAAGTTCATACTGATCATGCAGGATCTGCTCGGTTTCCCGTTCTATCATCAGTTTCTCAAGCGTCAGGTCTGTCACTTCTTTGGCTAATGTTTTATGACGCGAAAGCTCTTCGATCTGTCTGCGTACATCTTCATATTCTTCGGTCAGGGATGCGGTGTCTGCCCTGGCCACCACATCGCCTTCTTTGACATGATCTCCGACACCCACCATGACTTCCGAGATCGTCACTGCGGTACTCGAAAAACAGGGGTATTCTTTCGGTATTACGCTTCCTTCAAGGATCTCAACCCGTCCGACGATCCTTTTGGTCACCGGCCTGATCGCTTCGATATCTGCTACGGAATCGATCAACTCCGGTACTTCTTCCTTTTTTCCGCAGCCAAAGAAAGACATGCTGAGCAGGATAAGCAACAGAATGTATGAAAGGTACTTTATGACTTCATTCGGAGTATTTGTGTTTCTTCTTGCTGACATCATTTATCACTGCCACGGCTGTTTGGTTTAATGACATCCCTATAGTCTGCATTGGCCGGGATTGAGATCACGTCCCCCTCATCAAGGCCGTCCACGATCACTGCATACTCACCGACCACATTACCGACCATCACTTTAACCGGTATATAATTCCCTTCTGCTGTCTGCTTGTAAGCAAAGATATCTTCGGAGTTTTCATGCTGGATCAAGGCTGCCGCTTCCACATAGCGGACATTTTTAATCTCCTCCATCTCCTGATAAATAGTCAGGGTCTGTTCTTTGATCCTGTCACTGCCGCTGATGATCCTGAAATATACCTTATCGTTTGCGTTACCCTGTGGGATATCCGGCTGGCCGGGTTTTTCCTCATCTGCCCTCTGATCGCTTTCAGTTATATTTGCAGCATTCGCACTGACAGAGACGTTATCCGTCCCTGTCGTCTTTGTGGGATCTGCTATGACTTCCACTTCATACTCTGCGATCCTGCTCCTTGCATGAAACCGCTCGCCCACCGCAAAACTGACTTTCTTAAGGGAATCATCGCCGCTCCCGCTCAGATAAGGCTGCGCCACATAGTATCCGCTGTCCGAAGCGACCTTGAACAACGGTTTCCCGAAAGCCAAAAAACCATCCATGACAGACCGGTCCACATAAGTTACGATGCCATCCTTTTTGGCCACGACATTGAGCTGGTCATAGATCTTGTCCACATCATCGATATATACCTGGGCATGAACGATCTCATCCTTCAGATCCGCAATATCAAAGGCATAATTTGCGATCGGATCGATCTCAATCATTTTCTGATAATGCTCGATCCTAAGTTGCGCATAGCGTTTTGTTTTTTCATTTTCCGAAAGCCGCTTATCGAGGATCTCAGAACTGAAGGATAACATCACATCCCCCTGTTTTACCTGATCTCCGGCCTGTACGTGCAGGGATTTTACTTTTGCCTCATAACCGGCATCGAGATTGCGAAAAAGATCGTCTTCAATCCAATATACCTCTTCCTCATATCCTGCCAGCTGAATCTCCCCCTCATACACAGGTGTCAGGCTGCCGCGCTTCACCGTGGTGGTGAGCCTGTCCACCTGCGCATACTGCGACTCCGGAAGTACTACCAGCGGGTCCTTTGCTGCCTGTCCGCATCCTGTAAATATACAAAAGGAAACAAAAAGAAACACCATTCTGCAATGGTGTTTTATGATAGAAACTCTATGAAGGAAATGCTCACTGCCACGGTGCATCGCACCCTCCCCTCAAACCAACGGTTTCTGATTGACTATTTGATTGTACCATACATGACCGGGTTTATCTACGTTTAATTCAGATCCGCGCACGGTTTTCAGTTACAATCGTGCACGGATCTATATCATTCATCAAAGCGCCTTACCCTGTTTTACTGCTTTCTTTTGCGGGTCGTCCAGTTTCATTTTATCGTTTATATCCATTTTACGGATCAACTCACCAACTTTTGACTTGCCATCATCACCCTTCCACGTGACAACATCTGCCGCATATTCAGGCGTGATCTTACCATCGACCTGACTTGTGATCGCTGCCTTAAACTCAGGTGAATGGATCAGTTTTGTATAGAATTCCTGCAGCTTAACCGGGCTTCCATCCGGTTTTTTCTGCTCCTCTATCTCCTTGAGGTTTTCCTTGATATAAAGCGCAGCAGCATATCTGACCGTTTTATCTTCGATATGCTTAAAGTGTGCCCTGGTTGTTTCAAAATCTTCC
>JAEEGL010136736.1_pt1 | contig 22256 bp, 14 predicted proteins | sample 9134231 | NCBI WGS metagenome assembly JAEEGL01 (sample SAMN16246548, study PRJNA631951) | gut metagenome | biome: gut microbiome; feature: rumen; material: fiber-attached | host: Bos | place: Iran: Karaj | collected 2018-10 | reverse complement strand
TTGTGGTATGAAAGTTAAGACAGGAAAGAAAATACAAGAACATGATATCCTTGAATTCTATGAATTACAAGATGTAGTAGAAAAACCTGAAGAAAAGAAATCTGAATAATTTAATATACTTTAAACTAAAAAATATTTTATCTTAGTATTAACAGCTAATGAAACACACATTAAAAAAATGAAAAGCTTCAAATTATGAAGTAGAAATCGTTTTTACAAATGATGATAAATCAAGCGAAAAACAACACGTTCTATTATCTTTTCAAAAAGATATGGAAAAACCCGGATATAGAAAATGACATGTGCCTCTAGATATAGTTGAGAAGAATGTTGATCCTCAATATTTTGAAATGGCAATTACAGAGCATATTATTAATCATGCCTTACAACACATTTTAGCAGAAAACTCTGATATTAAATTCATTGGAGAACCTTATGGATATAATCAGAATAAAAAAGATGATGAGACAATTGTAACTATTATGCTAGATGTATATCCAGAAGTTGAGATTAAAAAAGATGAATGGAAAAAAGAGTCAATTAAACCAATTTCTTCAAAAGTTGAAGAAAAAGAAATAGATGAAGCACTTCATAATTTAAAGAAACAATATGCTGATTATCAAGATACTGATAAAATAGAAAAAGATACTGTTTCGAAGATTTCACTAAATTTTGTTGATAAAAAATGAGAAACATTAGAAAAATGAACTAGCTATATTGGAGAACCTGAATTCAATGAAGATCCTTTCTGGGAGAAAACTTTTGTTGGAAAAAAGAAATGAGAGATTATTGATATAAAATACGATGAAAAGAAATTACCAATCGTATTGCAAGTAAAAGATAAAGAAAACAAGCCTGAAACTCTTAAAGTTACAATTTCAGATGTAAAGAAACAAATTCTTCCTGAATTCAATAAAGAGACAATCGAGAAATTGTTCTGAAAACAAAGTGAAGTAAAAGACGAAAAAGAGTTGAGAGAATACATTAAAAAACAATTAGTTATCCAAAAAGAACAAAACGAACTTATCAGATGAGTTGAAGAATATGTAAGTAATATTAGAGAGAAATTCATGTCAGTAATTATCCCTAAAACAATGATTGATGAAGAATTTAAAACTAGAGTTCATTCATTAGAACATCGTTTCTGATCTAAAGAAAAGGTTCAAGAATATATGAAATCAATGACTGATGAACAAGCTAAAGATTTCGTAGAATCAATCCAAAAAGCATCAGCTGAAAGCTTAGAAAAATTCTTTATTTTAAATAAAGTTGCTGAATTGTTAGGAATTGATTTAGATTGGGAAAATTGAGCACAAAACCTCTGAGTTGAAAGAAAAATATACGAGTACTTTAACCCATCAGATAAAAAAGAAGAAAAGAAAACTAATAAAACTGAGAAGAAAGAGACTAAAAAAGAAGAAAAATCTGAGAAAAAATCATCAAAAAAATAATTTAGATTCAATCATATAAAATCCACAAATTAAATTGTGGATTTTTTTAAATAAGAATTAATTAAAAATACAGTTCATCATACGTAAAAACCAATAATAGCATAAAAATGAATGTTATAACATAACAATACACTAAAATGTCAAGCTAAATTAGCCACCGATATGCCATATTTTTTGCATAAAAAGACATTTGTGAATATAATTAAGCGTGAGAAATTTACACATATTTGATTTTGAAAGTAATGAAGAAATTAATCAATATTATTACATTGATAATTATGGTAAGTGTAAATCTTATAGATCCTTTTACTTATGCGATTTCTACATGAGATATTTTTCAACAAACTCAAAATACAGAAAATGATACAGAAATATATGAAGAATTTATAGAGAATAATATTGAAGATATAAACAATGATGAAAATGAATCAGATGTTGAAACCATTTATATAAATAATGAAAAAGACGAAGAAAACAACCTAGAAGATTATAATAATGAATCAATATACAACATAAACGATTTACCAGAAATTGAATGAAATGGTTCATGAATTAAAAATTATTCAATAAGCCCAGTAATTGATACAAACATAGAATCTGGAACAATTGTGATATCATATAATCTAAATTGAGGTTATCGAGATGACTTAACAACAGAGCCAAAAAACATAGAATACACAAAAAATAATTCATGATATTATATTGCTTCAGGATATTACAAAACTCCAAGCAAAGAAACATGATGTTGAGAAAATGAAGATAAAAAATGTATGTTTATGTGACGGTATGATCAATCACTAACAACAAGATGGACATGAAATGTAAGTGAAAATATGACTGTATATGCTAAATGGCAAGAATTTGAAGATTTGGATGTTTATATCATAGAAGATGAAAATAGAGTATATCAATATTCATTAATGGATCGTAATGTATGAGCAACAGAAGTCTATAATAAAGAATATAAAAATCCTAATACTAATTCAGCATGATATCATTTTCAATGGTGAAATAATTATGGTTTTAAATCTTGTAACGAAGAGAAGTGTACAGATTTTATTGATTGAGAAAAAATAATTGAACAACAAAATATTAATCGAAATAATATCTCTCCGTCAAAATATTATTATTGAAATTGGGTGAATAATATCTGAGATTGGAGTAATATGTTAAATTTATGGTGAGGCAATTCTAATAATATAGAGGATAGACAATGACCATGTCCAGACTGATATCATATTAATAATAATGATGAACGGAATTCTATATTAAGAGGATGGTTTAATGTATCAAAAACAGCCGGTCTTTGACCTTATTTTTCATATGCATTTTTGATGCCATCTGTATGACATCGTCAATCAGATGGAAAATTAATTCGTGATTATGTTAAATATCGATCTTCTTCATCAACTTGAAATAATTGAAAAATAGCATTTCAAATTAATTATAAATCAAGTTATTTATCAAATACAGTTGAAAATGATTTTTCAAATTTTGGGGCAAATGTACGCTGTTTTAAAAATCATGTTAATAATACATTCGACGCATCTCACATCAAAATTAATTGATGAAATTCTGCTGTATTTTCAATAATCTGATGAGAAATTAAATCAATTGATAATCCAATAAAAAGTTGATATATTTTCGATTGATGGTACACATGATTAGATTATTTATGAAAAAAGTTAGAAGTTTGAGATGAAATTTCTTCAAATGACTATTTATATGCCAAATGGTCCGAATGTCCCAACTGAGAAACAGCTAATGACTATAGTGAAGTATGTCTTCCTATTTCAAAGTCAACAGCTGAAGCACAATTAGATACACAAATTATTGAAGATTTAGAAATATATTTTTACATAGATGAAAATACTACTCCATATCATTTTACAATGATGGATCGTAATATGTGAGCAACGGAAATTTTTAACAAAAATTTTTATAATCAAAATGAAAAATCATATTGATATTATTATCAGCGATGAAATAACTATTGATTTCCATCAACATGAACATTAGATAATAATCTGATACAGAAATGATGAAAAGTTAAATACTCATTGTGGCTTGATAAAATACCATCAAAATTTTCCAGAAATATTTGGAGTAATACCAACAGTTGGATGAATGATTGAAGTCAAGAAAAAACAGTATATGGTCAATTATGGTATTGAAATTGAACTGAAACTGATAGGCAATGACCATGTCCAAATTGATATTATATTCCATCAAAAACTGAATATGATTCAATTATTAATCAGTGGAAACAATCAAATACAAACTCAAATAAAGGAAGTGAATTTGCAGCTAACTTGTTACTTCCAAATGTAGGTTATCGTAATACAGACTGAGGAAACATTAATTATATGAATAATTGATACTATTGGACTTCAATACCTAAGAAAGATAGCGAGAACAGTGAAGCTTTAATCCTAAACTTTACAAATGCAGATATAAAAACAAATTATATGAATTATTCATATTGACTTCCAGTACGTTGTATGAAACAGACAGAAAATTTATGATCAAAATATTTTAATATTTCAAATATTCACTTAAATTGATGAAGTAAAGTAGTTCTAACTTTATTATCCTCATGAGAAATATCTTCATTAAGCTCTCCAGTTAAATCAGAATATTATTTCCAATGATGGTATAATGATGAAAATTATATTTCATGAAGTGAAGTTAAAATATGAGATGTCCTTTCGGCTTGAGATCACCTATATGCTAAATGGTGAGATTGTCCAGATTGATACATAAAAATAAATGGAGAATGCCAAATTACTGCAGAATGACAAAAAAATGAACAAATAGTTGAAGATTTGGATGTTTATATATTAAAAGATGAAAATGAAAAAAATCACTATACAATAATGGATCGTAATATGGGAGCAACAGAAATATATAATAATAATCATAGCAATCCGAATATTTATTCTCTATGATACTATTATCAATGGTGAAATAACTACTGATTCAACACAAAAGAAAGAACTCCATGAACATTACCTTACATCACGGGAAATACGGTGAATATATCATGATATTCTTGGGATAAGCCATACGAGAGTTATACATTTGTAAAATGAACAAATTGGATGCAAGATATAAATTCAATAAATTTATGGTGATGGAAAGATGACGATATATTACATAAACAATGACCATGTCCAGATTGATATCATATTCCAATTAAGGAAGAACGAGAATCGATAGTAACATCATATACAAACGCAAAAAATTGATGACTAAGGCTGAGTAGATATTTGTTATTACCACCAGCTTGATATCGTGATAGAAACAATGGTGGTATGAATTGAAATTGAAACTATTCATACGCAACGACTTCACTTGTTACACAAGACCTAACTAATAGAATAGTATATGTTCTTGTAGTAAAATGAGATTGAGACTTAGGTGTTTCAAATGGTACTGATAAATATACACATGAATGGTCTTCTAATTGAATTGCCATACGTTGCCATAAAAATCAAATAAATACATGATCCACAGCGATAGACGTAAATAATATCCACCTAAACTGATGAACAAAAGCTATACTTTCAGTATTATCATCATGAGAAGTTATAGCCTTACAAAATCCAACTAGAAAAAATTCAACTTGGATATGATGGTATACAACACCAGATTTTTCATGAGATGCAATAGTTAAAAACTCCATTATTGAGCCATGAAGTGACTTATATGCAAATTTTAAATGTAATAATACAAATTATTGACGAAATGGAACAGATTGTGTACAAAAATATACAATTACATTTAATTCTAATTGATGAAGCTCAGTAGAATCACAAAAAATACCAAAATGATTAACATGAACTAAACCATTAGACCCTATATTAGACTGATTTACATTAGTTTATTGGCATTTAAACTGAAGTACTGACGAATTTGATTTTGAAAATACACCAATAACATCAAATATTACACTAATTGCCGAACGAGAACCTTCTACAATTAAACATACAGTAACATTCAATGCTATAACAAATTCATGAACGACACAAACATGATCAATTGAAGTAGTAGAAAATACAATACTAAATTTAAGTAATTATACAGCAACAAGAAATGGTTTTGAATTTTATTGACGATGAACAACAACAAATCCAGAAAGTAAAGTAGAATCAATACAAATAACAAGTGATATAACACTATACGCTTCTTTTTACAAACAATATGAAGCTAATTTCCAAGTCCAACATCAAGCAGCATGAACAATATCATCAAATATATGATATTGTATATGATATAACTGAATATCATGTGATATAGTACCACCAACTATGGAATTAAATGAATGATATAGTTTTGATTGATTTACTAATGCACCATGAAGTAAAACAGTTATAGATAACTATATCGAATGAAATACATACTATACAGTAACACATAACAATACACCAATAACAATAACATTTTATCAGAATGGTAATTGATGATATGGAAGTGAAGAGAGAACATGTTATAGATATAATTGAGAGCCAACATGTGTTATTAGATCACCAAATATAACATTATCAGAATGATCAAGTCCAATATGATGGAATACATTACCTAATGCTCAAAGTAGTTCATGGAATCAAAATACAGATAAAGATGTAAGTTATGATGAATCTTATTATGCTATAACAAGTAAATTAATTTCAGCAACATTTAAATCAAATGATGATAAAAACTTAATAAATTGATATTTATATGATTCAACAAAATCTTGTACTATTTATAATAATTCTACAAATTGATGTTGAATTGTAACACCAAAGATATGACCACGTTGAGATAATACTCCTATAGTTGTATGATTTACAAAATCTAAAGAATGAACAGGAACAGCAACAGTATGATCAGAGTCTAATTTAACAATATATTGATGAGAAATATATTATGCTCATACAAAAAGAGAGAAAGTGGAATTAACAGCAAGTTGGGATTGAAATAATTCTATATTATGAGATACATCATTATTAACATGATGTGAATTACCAGAAGTATATGATAGAGATGTGCAACCTACAAGTTGTACAGTTAATTGACCAGAAGTTACACCAAATGAAAATACACCAACATTTGTATGATTTGATACAACAGCTAATTCAACAACTAATAATGCTAGTTATAATACATGAACAAATAAATTAACTCTAACAAAGAGTAATACAAATAATACATGGTATGTAATAACAACAGCACCAGAAAAGACGTTAAAAATAACATATGGAAAATGAGTATGAATAGCAGAAATATCAGCAACATCATGAAGTTGTTTATTAGCAGCAACATATAATTGAGTAGCACAAACATGATGTAATGTTATAGCACCAAGTATAATAGTAAAACCATGATATAGTAATGAAGATAAGATATGGACAGATAAATTAAATCCATCTAATAAAGTAAGAGAGAATCAGATAATAACATTAACAAAAGATGAGCATTATACAGCAAATGCAGAATATGAAGCATGAACAACGATAATAAATTATAGTATAGAATATGAATTAAGTTGATGATCAATAGCGTGAGCAATAGAAGCGTATACAGTAGAAGATGAGATAACACTAATAAATCCAACATGGGAACATCATATATTTGTATGATGGACATGATGAGATAAGAGTAGTCCAGAGATAACAATACCAACAATAACAGTAACAATAGAAAGATGAACAATATGAGATAAGAAATATTATGCTAAATGGTATGATGATTATAATGATAACTGAATTAATGATGATGAAGAAGAGAGATATTCAGTAACAATAAGATATGAATATACAAAATGATGAGAAGTAGCACCAAATTACGAATTAACAAACCAATTAAGTTGATTTACATATAGGGTAGTATCACCACAAATTGATTATTATACACCAGACAAACCAGAGTTAAGCTGAAAGATTGAATGAAATGTAAATGAAATAGTAAAATATAAACCAAATAATGATAAGAATGGAAATGAGATAGCAGATGAAGAAGAAATACATTTTAGTGTAATGTTTATATCGTGATGAAATTGAAGATTAGAATGAAAGACAGAATATAATGTATTAACATGATTAAGACTAATAGATATAGAATGATTTGTAGTACCTAGACCTATAGCAAACAATTGATATGAGTTTGATTGATGGGATAAAGAAATAAATATTAATGAAAAAATAACATCAGATATCATAATAACAGCACAGTGGAAAGAGGTAAAAGATACACCAACACCAAGTTGATGATGAGGTTCAAGTTGAGGTTGAAGAAGATATCAAACAGACGAACATAATTCAGCAGAAAATGAAATAACAGAAAAAATAGAAATAGATGATGAAATTAATTATAATAAGAAAGAAGAGAATAACATTAATAAATACGATTATACACCTGAACAAGTTGAAGCATATATATTTGCAAAGAGTAATTGAATTACAACTACAAAATCAATAGTAGATGCGAAAATGAATATGCCAATAACAAGGATAGAAATGGCAAAGATGTTATCATATTATGCAATAAATATTTTATGAAAGAAACCAGATACATCAAAGAAAATAAAATTCAAGGATGTAACGGATAAGTTAGAAAAAGAATACAATAACTGAGTAATATTATCATATCAACTATGAATAATGTGAATTAATATGAAAAACAATAAATTTAGACCGAATGATAATGTTACAAGAGCCGAATTTGCTACAGCATTATCAAGATTACTATTCTGAACTCCAGAATGAAAAAATAAATCAACAAAGAAATACTATGAACCACATATAGCAAAACTATATAATGAATGAATTATACAGAACACGAATCCAGAATTAAAAGAAAAAAGATGATATGTAATGATAATGTTAATGAGAAGTATTAAATAAAAATCAAGTAAAAGGGGAGTTAAGATTTAAAAAACTCCTCTTTTTTAAAAAAACTGACCCAAGTATTCAACAAGGGTCAGCGAAATCTAAAGGAAAAACCTAGTTCTGCTAGGACAGACTGCCACAATATATAACAGCAAATTAATAATAATTATTAAACATATGAATTTCAATATTAATTTAAGATTTCACCAACTAATTTAAATTCTCAAGAATCAATAATTTTAGCATTAATAAAATCACCAGATTTAACATTATTTCAAATACTAGCTCACCATATTTGCTTCATATTATCAGTATGACCAAACCATTCATCTCATTTAATTTCATCAATTAATACTTTTCTAACTCATAATATTTCAGCTTTATTATTATCTTGAGATCATTTTTTTAATAATTCATTCATTTTCTCCCAACGTTCATGCTTAATTTTAGCAGAAACATCATCTTTTAACTGTTTATAAGCAAATGTTCATGGGCGAGGGGAGTATATTCACATATAAATCATATCAAATTTTCATTCTTTAACTAACCTTAAACTTTCATCAAAATCAGAATCAGTTTCTCAAGAAAATCATATAATCATATCAGTAGTTATAGATATCTTTCTTTTTAATCACTGAATTTTATATATAAAATTAAAACAATCTTCTGATTTATATCAACGAAACATCCTCTTTAGTACCTCATCAGATCAAGATTGAAAAGGAATATGAATATGAGGACACAATTTCTCCTCATTTTCATGTAATAATAACAATTCATCAGAATAAAAAGTAGGATATGGTGAAGTATATCTAAGCCATTCCAATCAATCTAATTTTAAAACTTCTTTAATAATAGTTATAAAATCTGGATGTTTATTAACTATCTGTCATAATAATACTATTTCTTTAGCTCATTTTTCTAAGTGTGATTTAACCTCACTAACAACCTGATCAACACTAAAATATCTCTCTAAACCTCTAGCATATGGAACAATACAGTATGAACAAAATTGATTACATCACGTTGAAATAGGTACATATGCAGTAGTTTGATGATTTGCCATATTAGCATTTTCTTCAGGAATAATCCTCTCGTACTCATTTAATAACTCAATATCATATTTTAATCAGCTATATCAAATCTTCTCCAACATTAATGGTAAAAATCAAGTATCATCAATTCTAAAACATAATTCTAAATTAGGATAAGTTTGTTTTAAATTAAAGAATAGGGGATTAAAAGCATGATTTATAAAAACCATATTCTCTAATGAAGTTTGTTTATGATCAATTAATTCTTTTATCTCATCATTTTCAACTCAATAAACTCTAATTTGATTTCATTCAGTTGTTCATAAAAAATTTCAACGTTTAAATTGATTAGGAGTATTCTTTTTCAGAATATTTCTAAAATTATGTTGTACCATACATCAAGTAATCCATATTTTTTTATCTTTACTTACATCTTTCAAACTTCAAGTAATTTTATCTTCAGCTTTTTGACGCACAGAACACGTATCAAAAATCAAAATATCAGCATCATCTTCACTATCTACATATTCAAAACCACAGTTCGTTAAAACAGATTTAATTCTAACAGAATCCGCATAATTCATCTGACATCATAAAGTAATTATATGGAATTTCTTTCACATAAATATTAATCAATAACCAATAAAAATCTGACTATTTTATAATGATTTCATTTTAATTTTCTATTTTGAATTAAAAATGGTGCCGATAATAATCAGCACCAATGTTTTTACTCATAATAAGGCATAATATCACCAGCCTTGAACCCAGGATTTATAGTAATGAGAGCTCCCTGAGGAGGTTCCTCATTAAATCCAAATGCATCTCTCCAATTTTCCGATGAGTTTTCTTCATCTAGAACGAACTTCTTACATTTCAAGTTAATAACATTGCCATGATAAGAAGGTTCCATCGAATCATCAGCATCAAATACTAGGAAAATACTGACATTTTTCTTGCCGTCATAAATCATACTAGATTTCGGAACGGCTAAAATACTAAATTTTACCATAAACTTAAGTTTTTTGTTTATACAAAGTATTTTATATGAATTTTTAAAAAAATGTCAACCAAAGCTTTATAAAATAAAAATGCGGTCAGGATATACCTAACCGCAATACAATTTCAATAAAATGAGGAACTAACTTAATTCTTAAATGTCTTTCGCTTAGCAAGCACTGCCTGATCCTTCACTAAATTGTGACCCTTAAGGTAGAGAATCGCTGCAGAAACAGCATCACCAACCCAATAACACTGATCATCAGCACTTGCATGAATCATGTTGAAATCATCGCCAAGTTCACTCACTTTTACACCCCCGAAATAAGTTACCGGAATAGGAAAATTTCCATCCCATCCTGCCTCATTCTTAAGGAATCTCTTTGCGCGACTTTCCCTATTAGGAACAACTACACGCATTTTTCTTAACGCTTTATCCATAACTTTTAATTTATTTGAATTTATGTATACAACTAATACTATATTTATTTTTACATTAAAGTCAATAAATAAAATATACTACAATATTGCAAAATATAATTAAAAATTTAAAAATAATAATCGATTTAGATAATAAAAAATTAAATGATATACATACTACGATTATTAATAATCTCAATAATATACATATTTTTTTATCGTGAAAGCTTTATTGCTGAACTCGCAATAAGTTTCGTACCATATATAATTTGATTTTGTATATTAGTATTAATAATAGAAATATATTTAATCATAAAAGAAAGCATAAGAAGTAGAAAGAATAAAACACCAAAAATATTTTTCAAAATTATATTAACTATACTTACAATATGAATACTAACCCTATACAGCTATGAATATTTTTGATTCTATAACCAATCAGATAGCTCAATTCGTTTAAAAGACGATAACTGAATAAAAGTATTTTATGCAAATATACTATATAAAAACACAGATTACCAATCTCTACAAGAAAAAATAGAAATTGAAGACCCTGATATAGTAATACTAGTAGAATTTTCCGATGACCATGAAGACGAAATGAAACAATTTTTTAAAGAAAGATATCCATATATGAACAGAAACTCACGGTCAAGTATGCTAGCATGAGACGTTGTATTTAGCAAGATACCCCTAAATGATGTTAAAACACAATGATTACAATGAAAAGGAACACGAAAATATAGTTATATGCAAGTATGATGCAGTAACTACACTAGCTGTGACAAGGATGTAGATTTATATGTTATTCATACATCAGCACCAGTTTCAATTGAAAACTTTGAAATGAGAAATAATCAAATACAACAATTAAAATCAGACTTCTTATTAAAATGAATTAAATGAAATCCTGTTATGGTAATCTGAGACTTTAATTTATCACCTTGGTCATATTACTATAAAGATCTCACAAAAAATCGATGATTAAATAATGCTCTTAGTTATCAATCACCAAATTACACTCGAACATTCTTACAACATTGAATATTTCTATCTCATATAGACCAACTATTCATAACAAATAATATAAAAATCTCACCAATTACTATAGAGAATCTCACTTGATCAGATCATCGTTCATTTACATTTAATTTTTGAACAAAAGACTCTTTATAATAAAGAGTCATCATCTCTTAATAAATAACGAAGAATTCCAAGACTTGGAACCTTTGTTCCTTTATAATACTTTGCATTCCAATCACTTTTTAATGGTGAAACTTTCTTTAAAAATTCTGTTTCCATTCAAAATGCAGTTGCATATGGTAATGTTCTATCAATAAATAATGGATCTTCTTTTAATAATAGTTTAATTTTATTCTCATCACAACTCTTAATAAAATTTCTATAACCGATTACATGAGAAGCTAATTTTGCTCACTTATCTGTAAACATCAATTCAGATCATCAATCAAATTTTCAAAAAATTATAACAAATCAAATTACAATTAAAAAGAATATTACAATAAACCATAGTAACTGAACAAAAGTAATATTATCTAAATCTATCAGAGAATCTGAAATATAGGTAAGGACTCGAGAAAAGAAATATAATCAAATAAAATACCACAATCATCAAAATTTAATTTTACCAAAATTAATTTTTTTTACCTTCTTATCATTTTTATATAACCATCATTTTTGTATTCAATGATATTCCAAGTCTTCCAACATCAAAGCATATCTTAACTGAAAAGGTCATTCAATAATCTTAACATCACTTAATGCAAATATAGAATCAAATATTTCAGATTCAAAAAATGGGCGAGTTAATGGCATATCATCTAACTTAATTAATTTTATATAATCTTTTTTCGAATTATTTCACTTAAAAGTCTTTATATCAATTAATTTTTCAAATTTCCATTGATAAATTAAGCTTGTAAGATCAGTTACCTCAACACTACGATTATATAATAATCACGCTTCAGCAGGATTTATTCATTTTGGAGGATTATATTGGATAATAATTGGATATTTTTTAGAATAAACCTTTCATAAAGAAGTGGGCATAGATTCACGAATCTTTTGTATTTTAACAAACAAAAAATATGTAACAATCAATAAAGATAAACATATAATACAAAAAATTAAATGTCATGATTCTACAATTGCTAATCAGATAATGAAAATAAATAAAAAAGATATAACTATCAAGTTAACCAATTTATTATCCTTTTTTCTAAGATCTCTATCAATGCTATAATACATAACACATTACGAAATAATAAAAACTACCAACTGCTAGAACCTCATCAACCACCTCATCATCAACTTGAGAATCATCAAGAAGAAAATGATGATCAGCTACTAAATCAACTATCAGAACTATAAGAAGAACGACGTTCCATTTCTCTTCTTTTTTGTTCTCTTAATTCATGTGCCCAAATAGAAGCTCTAGTAATTTGAGCAATAGAATCCGTCTCACTAACATCTCAATCAAACCAAGTTGGTTTAACATCTAACTCCATTAAAATTGGAGTCATTTTTCTTATAAATGTAGTTTCAAATCAAAAAGCAACAGCATAAGGCAAAGTTTTATCAAAGAATGCAGGATCTTTTTCTAAAAATAATCTTAGTTTATTCTCATCACAAGCCTTAATAAACTCAGCATATCATAAAAGTTCTGATGTTATTTTTTTTCAGGCATCAGTTAAATATATACGTTTTTGAGTAGGGTAGCTACCAGAATCAGAACAAAAAATAGCAATTATGAAAAGAGGTATAAAAATAGAAGGTCCTGGATCAAATCACATATGAAAAAATATTAAACATACTAATACTCACAATCAAACTCAAATATAATTTTTATAATCCTCAAAATCTCATATCCTTACCCATCATTTAGATTTACCATAATTTCTTAATGACTTCAAAGACCAAACAACATCAAAATCATCAACAGTAGATACAGATTTTTGAGAATTAATACTTCTTTTTCAAAATAAAGAATCATAAAAATCTATTTCATATTGAGGATAAGAATCATCAATATCTTTTAATTTTGTCATAATAAATCATTTAGTTTTACTAATTTCATTTCAATCACCAAATTTAATAGATATTAATCAATCAATTGCCCATTTATACAACAAACAGGTCAAATCAGTCGGCTGTAACAAGCAATCATAAAGCATTCATGCCTCAGCACAACTTACTCATTCAGGAGGTGAATATCTAACTACAATTGGATTTTCATCATTTAATTGAGTCTCTAAATGAGATTTTTTTATAGTTGGTTTATTCTTACTAAAAGCTGCAACAATTAATACAACAAATAAAAATCAAACAGGAAGTTTTCGAGACATAAAATCAAGCATATCAAACAATTCTGACTTAATACCTCATCAAACACGTCAAATTAAAGCAGCTTGTTTATCATGATCAAAAACAAAATAATTATTTGGAAATTTAACTCAAAGTGTTATTCCTTGATAAGGAGATAATTTCTTATCATAAGTTATAACAATTTTACTATGATTACTTAAATCAACTTTTCATTCAAAATCATTAATACTAGTGGTCTTTCAATTAGTAGTAATTTGAATATCTTCCTTTTTAAATCATTCAACATTTAGAGGCAAATTAATTACAGCTTTAACTTTATCAATATTAGTATCAAAATCATATCAAACTAAATTCCAATAAAGTTCACTATATCACATTCATGAAAAGTTTCTAATTAATCAATATACAGAATATGAAATCGGATAAATATGCTCTCATATTATTGTTTTATTAGCATCTCAAATTTTTATTTCACATACTCAATTATTATTACTTACACTAAAATTATCTAATCTAACGTTTATATTAGAAAGATTTATATGAAAATCTTTTCATCAAACAGAATAATTCAACGGTATAGTCCTAATAATTCAATGCTTATTAACAAAAAAATTAGTAGTAAATTCTTCAGTAACATCAATAGTTCAATCAATCTTAACATCAGCTACAATATCAAGATTTTTATATTCATAATCTTTTGCATTAGTAAAACTAAACGCAAATAAAGATATGTTAATTCAAACGAATAAAAGACAATATTTTAAAAATTTATTCATGCAATTATATAAAACATAAAAAGCACCTAAATTATATTTAAAATAACTAAAAAAAGCAAAAAATAGCAGAGAAAAATCAAAAAATTATTACACAAAATAAGAAATATAAAAAAATCTAAATAAAAATTTGCATTTAATTACAAAGTGAATAAAATTACAGCAAGGAGAAATTTTACTTATTTCTGATAAACATAAATGCAAAAAAAAGAAAACGCATTATTATTAAGTACAGATACATTACCAAATTACTGATTAGATCTAATATTTTCAATAGCAAAGGACACATGATTCGATGGTATAGATTTAGCAATTCGAAAATGATTTGATGCGTGGGATGATGAATACGTTCAAAAGCTATCTTTTGAATATGATATACCTGTATATATAATACAAACATCAGCAAAGTTAAACCAAAAAGAATTAGATAAAGCACTAGATTTATGTCAAACAACAAATGCAGATACAATCTGTGTAAATGCACCAAAAATAACAGATTTTAAATCATATGACTTTATATCAGATAACCTTAAGACATATAAAGAAAACAATCCAGATATTCACTTCACAATTTTAAATCCAAATAACAGTAAATTATTTGCTCTACCAATACCAGAATATCGTTTCAGTAATATAATTGATATAGTAAAAAAGTATGATTCATATGTTGGATTAGATATAAGTAATTTAGATACAGATACTTTCGAAAATGAATTTATTCGTAAAATAGAGGATTATGCTCCATATATATCTGTAATCTATCTATCAGATAAGACAAAAAATTGAAAATGACATCTTATTCCAGGAGACTGAACGTTAGACTTAAGTTTATTCCTAAAAAGACTAAGAAAAAGTTGATATAATCGTCCAATAAGCATTAAAATTGATTTCAAACCAACAGAATTAGCGAACAAAGAAAAACTAAAGAAACAGCTTAAGAAAGTTAAAGGTTTCTATAGTAAATACTTCTTAAATGTAAGTGAAAACGATGAAGATGATGATGAAGAAGTAAATACAACAAAAACAATAAAAGAAGATACAGAAGAATAGATAAATAAAAGATTGCCACAAAAAGCAATCTTTTTTTTAACAAAAATAACATTATTTATATTTGAAAATAATATTAAAAAAAATAAAAAATAGAAGAAGAGAATATTTATTCAATTTTTCTTTATATTTTTCAATAAATTACACATGAAAATCGTTATCGACCGCGAAAAATTAGTTGAAGTGAGCGATATTGCTTCAAGATTCGTTTCAAGAAACTCAACATTGCCAATTTTGCAAAATATCTATATGAAAGCAAGTATAGATACATTAAATATCAGAGCTACTGATATGGAAAAATATGTTGATATCGAAATTCCTTGTGAAATAAAATTAGAATGAGCAATTACAGTAAACGCTAAAATGTTTTTGGATTTATTGAAAACAATCGAAGAAAAAACTATAGAAATTTCTGTTAATATGCAAAATAATGTAATGCAAATTACATCAGCAGATGACGATTTCACAATAAATTGAATTGCTGCAAGTGAATATGTTGCATTACCAGAATTAATAAACACAACAAACGTTACGCTTGAAACTCAATCATTCTTAAGTTGAGTAAATATGGTTGAATACACAATAACAGAAAAAAACTTTTCACCAATTTTAACATGAGTTTTAATTAAAACTAAAACTGAAGATAATGATAAAAAATTAGTTTTTGTTTGAACAGATTCATTTAGAATAGCTGAATATAAGATACCAGCAAATATTGAATCAGATTTTTCTCTTTTAATACCAAAAACAGCAATAAATGATATTGCATCAATAGCTGAATATTCATTAAAAGGGGAGACTCCAGATATGCAAATGAAATACTCAGACAACCTTATTTGATTTGAATTTACAATTTGAGATATAAAGATTGCTGCAACATCATTATTAATCCAATGAAACTTCCCAGATTATGAAAGAGAAGAAATTATGCCAACACAATTTAATCATACAATATTAGTAGATAAAACGTTATGTGAAAAAGCTATAAGAAAAATTGGAATATTAACTAGAGATCTAAATAACTTCATACAAATAGAAACTCAATGAGATAGTTGAATTATTATTTCTTCTGGAAATACAGATAAATGAGCATGAAAAACAAAGATTAATGCAATAATATCTTGAGATCCAATTAGATTTGCAGTTAACTGAAGATATATTACAGATTTCATTAAAATGATGAATTCAGACGAAATTCAATTCAATCTAGTTACAGACCAGAAACCAATGATTATATCAGATAAGTGAAATGAGAATTATAAATATGTAGTTAGACCATTAATTACTAACTAGTAAAACTAGCAAAAAAATTAAATAGTACAACAGAAGATAATAGCAGGATTAATTCCTGCTATTATATTTTTAAAAAAGCAAATATTCTAAGAATGGATAATAATTAATTAACCTTAATGAATATCAAATTAAATCATTATTAACCTTTAAAGAAACTGATTCACCATCCATACATCTTTTACAATCGGGATTATCAGACAATTTAACACAAATATAACAAGTTTTTTCTCTAACTCTACATTTATCATTAACAACATATTCTTTTCACGATTCATATTGTTTTTTTGTTAATGAGCAATCATTACATAAAACATTAGAAACTCTTGGATTTTGAAGATACATTCATTCTGGACATCGAGAATCATCAATATTTTTTAAATTATAATATAATATAAGAGAAATTGATATCACAATAATTAAAATAAATCACAATACACATAATAATATTTTTAATCGATTTTTCTTCATAATTTAAAAATTATAAATAAATAATTATTTTTTCTTAACTCTTTCATAACCAAGCTGGCCACAGGCTCACTTAGCTTCTCTTCACATAGATTCACGAACTGTAACAGTAATTCAACCTTTTTCAAGTATTCTTTTGAAATTTTGAATATTTTTTTCACTAGATTCTTTTAAATCAATAACAGGATTTGCATTATATGGAATTAAATTAACATGAGCTAATCTATCCTTTAAAAGATTAACTAATTCATCAGCTAATTCAGGTTTATCCGTGATTCAAGCTATCATAATATATTCATAAAAAATTCTATTATCAGTCACTTTAACATATCTATCAATTACATCCATTAATTCATCTAAATTAAATCTTCTAGCAATTGGCATAATCTTTTCTCTTAATTCTTGATTAGGGGCATGTAAACTAACAGCCAATTTTACATCTAATTTATCTTTAATTAATTGTTCAATTCATGGAATAATTCATGCAGTAGAAATTGTAACATGTCTCCTTCATAAAGAAAATCTATCTTGCTGCAACATAATCTCAATAGATTTTTTAACTTCATCATAATTTAATAAAGGTTCTCACATTCACATAAATACAACATTTCTTACTCATCGATGAGTTCAATCATCTTTTTTTCAAAAACGTTTAAATATATATGAATTAGCATACAAAATCTGACTAATTATTTCATCCCATCTAAGATTTCTAGTAAATCATAACTTTCAAGTTACACAAAATAAACAATTAACAGGACAACCAATTTGTGATGAAATACATAATGTAATACGATTTAATTTTCTTCTTCAATTTCTAATATATTTCTCATCCTGCCAATGATACATAATAATAGCTTCAACAGTATATCAGTCATCAGTCTGAAAGGCAAATTTAGTAGTAGTTTCAGCTTCAACAGTTTCAATACATTTCAAAGAAATAGGAGAAAATTCTAATTTTAATTCATCTTTTAATTGATTAGATAGGGTACTCATTTCATCCCATTCTATACGTTGGTTTTTAAATAATTCAAAAAAAATCTGTTTAACCTTAAATTGAGGAATCTTACGTTCTTTTGCTCGTTTTTCTAAATACTCATAATCAAATAATACATTCATCACAATAAAAACATATATAAATTATTTCATATTTAATCTATTTTTTAAATCTTGAACTTCTTTAGCTAAAGCATTATCAGAATAAATTTTTCTATCTCATCACGAATTAGATGAATAAACCTGACAATCAGGAATTAAATGAAAATGTAAGTGATCAACACTTTTTCATGAAATTCAATTAGCAACCCCATCTCTAAGTAAAATATTAACCTCAGTATGTATTTCTTCAAGTTTTTTAGTCCACTTTTCAATCATAAGAATTAATGATTTAGATTCTTCACTAGTCATTTCTCATAAACGTATTAAATGTCTATTTGGAACAACTAATAAATGATCATGAAAATAAGGTGCTCTAGCAACAATTACAGTAAAATATTTTCACTTCTCCAAAATATATTCTGCCTTTATATCACAAAAAGGACAATCACCTTTCAATATTTTTAACAAATAATCATCATATTTCATTATCTTTTAAAAGAATCATATAAATTATTATTTTTCAACATTACTTACTTCAATAACATCATCCCAAATCTGCATATCTTGAATTTCTTTATTATGCGTAACTGTATAGAATTTCATTGTTCTCTGTTTAACAAAATTATCGATCATTTCAGAAACCTTTCAAACAGTATCAGCATCCAAATTATTAATAGTTTCATCTAAAAATAAAAGGGGAGTATGAAGATATGATGAAATGGCCAACATCCATACTAGTTTTAATACAGTTCTTTGTCCTCAACTCAAACTCTTAACCTCTCTTTCTCATTTTGAATCAAAAATTTTAGCTTCTAATTCCAATTTCTCATTATTCTCTACAATTTGCATTTTAATGGTATAATCAACACATTGAGAAAGATAATCATTAATAACATCACTTAACACTGGCAAATAACCATCAAGAGCAAATAGAACTAAATCTTTGGATAATATAGAATACAAACGAGTTAATTTCTTTTCATCATCAGATAATTTATTATACAAGTTTTTATTATTTACATTATCCTCAACTAATTGCTCCAAAGAAACAATATATTGATAGATTTCCTTAATATTATCTTGTTGCAATCTTAATTTACCACTATCAAATTTATTTTTTTTATCGTTTATTAAATCTATCTTACTATTAATGGATTCAACATCTTTATCATAATCACTTAAAGTCTGCTCAAAATGCCTTATTGTTGTTTCAGCAGCTACTTTCTCTTGCTTATATTTCTCTAAATTTTTACCTTCTTCTTCCCATTGAAATATTTGTTTATCAACACTCTGAATTTCTTTTTGTATTAATTCATAGTCTTTATAAGACTTTTCTCGTTCAGAAAATCAGATATTTAACAAATATTCCTTCAATTTATCAGAAAATTCAGCCTGACTTTTAATTTTTAACTCTAAATCCCTTTTATAATCATCTCAATCAGGATTCATTTGATTTTCTAATTCATTAATTCTATTATCAAAATCATAATCATTAAAACTAGATTTTAAATCTTTAAGATTCTGATTCATTTTTTCTTTTTGCTGAGTATATTGATCAAACTGCTGCCTATTAATAGCATTAATATGAGGACATTTCTTACATAAATCAGGACAATCAAAATCAGAAGTCTCAGCCCACATTTTATCCAATTCTTCAATTCTTAATTGCTGCTGTTTAATTTCATCTTCTTTTCTAATTTTTAATTCTTTTAATTTTTCAATTTCTCTATCATGATTCTCTTTCCAATTTTTATTCTGTAAATCAATATTATCCAACTTAGTTCTTTCAAATTCAATCAATCACTTCAATTTAACTCAAGCATCTTTAGAAATCTGTAAAATATCATAAGCATCTTTTAAATTATTAGGCATATTCAATTTCTCAAAACTATCATCACTTAAAGAAGAACTATTCCAAAAATCAACAAACTCAGAAAAATCTGAATATTTAGCATTATTATTTAAAGAATCTCAAGAATGATAAAGCTCAAGCTTCTTCATTTTTAATTCTTCTCACTTTTTAGAATCAATATTCTCAATCTTATTATTTAAAATTAATATAGTATTATTAGTTTCAGTAATATCTTTAGAAATCTTAGACTTTTGTTGATTAATACTTGATAATTGTTGTTGATATTCAGCTAACTGGGCATCCAATTTAACAACTTCATCAACTTTATTTTTAACTAAATTCTCAGCTTCAGCAAAAACAGATTTATCAAATCAATTCAAACTAAAATCATTAACAGAAAGTTGATCAAAGAATCATTCAATATCTTCAAAAAACGAATTATTAATTGAAATAATATGATTTAACTCATCATCAGTCTCAAGTTCATTAATTTTATCCCATAATCATCTAACATTAAGTCTAAGTTTATTATCCTGTAAAGAATGATCCTGTAGTGCTTTTAATTTATATCATACTTCCTTCTTTTTATCCTGAATCTTTTCTTTGGCATCATCAATTCAAAGTAGATCAAATACATTTTTTAAGACAATCAACCTATCAGCAGGTCTCATTTCAAAAATATTATCAGCATCTTGTAACAAAAACACTGTACTTAAAAATACTTCTTTAGGAGGCAATAAAGCTTCTAAAGAAAGCTGTAAATCAGTTTCATTCTTAAAAGACACTTCATCAATTTTTCGTAATTTTCAATTTTGACCTTCAAAATCTGAAATACAATTAACTCACCACTGTAATATTTTATTATCTCAATTAATTTTAATCAAATCTTTTAACAAATTATCTCAATCATAACTTATAGAAAACAACTGAGAGCTACAACTATCATTTCAAGCCTTAGTAGTCTTTAATATTCTCTTAATTAAGTAAAAAGATCAATCACATTCAAAAATTAAGCTAATTTCACCATTCTTGCATTGTAAATTTAACATATTCCTTGAGCTATCCTTATATAGAGCATATCTTGGAGCATCAAAAAACAAGAAGCTTTTTCAACTACCAATCGGAGCCTTAATTAAATATTTTCATTCATCAAAAAACAAAGAACAACAAGTATCCTTAAATGGTCATATATTCTCATAAAAAACTGCTAATAGATTCAACATTAAAACAATACAAAATATCAAAAACAATAATAATATAAAAAAATACTATATAATTTCTAGATATTATATAGTATTTTGTAATCGATATAATAATTGATTAATAATATTACAAACAAGTTATTCTATTCTCTACCACCACTATCTCCCCATTCTTCAGTCGCTCATAAAACTTCTCAAGGCCCATATCTATCAACATCTCACAACGAATTACTATCTCAGTGATCTGGATTACTATCTCACGATTCTGGATAAGATTCCGGCTCAGGTTCTAAATTCCCTTTTAAAGTTTCATTTGGATTTTCATTTCTCTTCCATCAACCAACAGAAAAACCAATTTTTAAATCATCAAATCCACCTGGTACTGATTGTGATTGTTGTTCTGTT
>JAEEGL010014012.1_pt1 | contig 22256 bp, 15 predicted proteins | sample 9134231 | NCBI WGS metagenome assembly JAEEGL01 (sample SAMN16246548, study PRJNA631951) | gut metagenome | biome: gut microbiome; feature: rumen; material: fiber-attached | host: Bos | place: Iran: Karaj | collected 2018-10 | reverse complement strand
TTGGCATGCTCTTTCTCATTGTCAGCTGTCTTGAGGAACAGTGCCGCGATCTGCTCGTAGCCTTCCTTCTTAGCCTTGGATGCGAAGTAGGTATACTTATTCCTTGCCTGTGACTCGCCTGCGAATGCAGCCTGAAGGTTCTTCTCTGTCTGTGTGCCTGCGTACTTGCTCATTTTTGATTCCTCCTGTTTATTGGAAATTTTTGTTTCTTTTACCGGTTCTTTGGCGGCGGCTTCTCCGCCCGTGGGGATAAAATAGCTTGCATCATGTTTGCACCACGGACATATGAAATCCTGAGGGAGTGTATCTCCTTCGTAGATATATCCGCATACCGTGCAGATGAAGCCTTTCTTCGGTGCTGCTTTGGCAGTGTCTGCCGAAGGCTTTTTCTTGATGTTAGCCTGATAGAAAGCGTATGTGACCGATGGCTCGTCTGAAAGGATCTCTCCGCCGGTTACATCAGCAATGAACAATGTGTGTGTTCCGAGATCCGTCGAGCTGACGACCTTCGCCGTGAGATAAGCATTTGTCTCATTTGCTATATAAGCGATCCCGTTCTCCGCGCGCCTGAACTCTATGCTCTCGAACTTGTCGGTGGTCTTGCCGCTTTGGAATCCGAAATGCTTATACGTCTCGAACCGTGAATCCTCCGTAAGGATCGAGACATTGAATTCTCCGGTCTTAAGGATAATGTCGTGCGTATAGTTAAGCTTGTTGACCGCGACGCAGATCCTGTTGGGTTCTGTGGTAACCTGTGACACTGTGTTGACTATGCAGCCGTTATCCCTGCCGCCGTCTTTGGCCGTCAGGATGAAAAGACCGTATGTAAGGTTATACATGACCTTATTGTCCATTTAATCCCCCCTTTCTTTTCGATGCAGGGGCATAAAGCACCCTGAAGCAATAAACATATTATAGGGTATATCGGGTCTAATTTGCGTAAAAAATAAATGAATTTTGACCGGCAGTCCCACATTTGCGTCTTGCTTGCGGTATGAACAGATTGTTTTTATAATTGAGACATATTATGTCAATTTTTGATTACTTATTTTTCTTATTTATCGAACCGCTGAAGCTTCTGTTTGAAGTCGTGTTTTTCTATGCCTATAAGATCTCGAACAATGTCGGCATTTCGATAGTCGTAATAAGCCTCGTAATAAACATTCTCGTTCTGCCGCTCTATAAGCGCGCCGATAAGCTCGAGAAGGAGCAGCGCGCGAAAAAACTTGCAATGAAGCCCTGGGTCGACCGTATTAAAGCTTCCTTCAAGGGCGATGAGCGCGTCATGATGCTCCAGGCATATTACCGCGAAAACAACTACAAGGTAACAAGCGTATTCAAGGAATCCGTATCGCTTTTCCTCCAGATCCCGTTCTTCATGGCGGCATACAGCTTTCTTTCCGGCTTGAAGCTCATGCAGGGCGTTTCTTTAGGTCCGATAACTGATCTCGGATCCCCTGACGCGCTTATAAAGATCGGAACCCTGAGCATAAACGCCCTGCCGGTCCTTATGACGCTCATTAACATAGTGGCCAGCTTCATTTATTCCGAGAAGGGAAATATCAAGGATAAGGCCAAGCTCGTGCTCATAGCGCTTGTATTCCTCGTACTGCTCTACAATTCCCCTGCAGGACTTGTCTTCTACTGGACCCTCAACAATGTTTTCTCGCTTGGCAAGAACATCGTAATGCATTTCAGAAAACCCGATCCGGTGAAGGACCTCAAAAAAGATTCCTTCAGCTTCACCAAAGAGGGCTTTGCGGTGATAATGCTCTCCTGCGCGGTCCTTGCGGTTCTTACGGGTATCATGATCCCGTCTGACGTAATATCAGAGAACCCGACCGAGCTTATAAAGCCTTTCGGAGTCAATCCGTGCAACCCTGTAATGTACCTGATCCCCGGCGCTCTCACAGCCGTCGGAACCTTCATGATATGGGTCCCTCTTTTTATCGCTCTTACCAAAAACAAAAACCACAAGTATCTTACCGGCATCATGCCCGCGCTTGCTGTGGCCGGCGTGTGCAACTACGTCGTATTCAACAGGAATTTCGGGTACCTGTCCAAAAAGCTCATCTATGAGTACAGTATGAACTTCAGCGTGAAGGATATCCTCATTAACCTTGCTGCGGATATTCTGATCATCGCGCTGGTAACGGTTCTTTTCCTGAAGCTCAAAAAATACAGAAAACTTATCACGGGAGTAATCCTCGCCGGAGTCATAGCCATATCCGGAATGAACACCGCGCTGAGCCTTTCAATGACGGTGGGACATAATTATTCCTTCGGCAACACAGAAGAGGATATTGTCATTCCCATGACCACCACGGGAAAGAATGTTGTGGTCATCATGATGGACAGGATGATCAGCGGATATATCCCCTATATCATGAACGAGCGTCCCGAACTCGCCGCGCAGTTTGACGGGTTTACATATTATCCGAACACGGTCTCACTGGGTCACAGCACGAATAACGGCGCGCCGTCACTTTTCGGAGGATATGATTATTCACCCGCGAACATGAACAAGAGATCTGATGTGCTTCTTGTCGACAAACACAATGAGGCGCTTAAAGTGCTGCCGGAGATCTTTTCGCAAAAGGGCTGGAAAGTCTCCGTGGGAGATCCGCCGTACGCGAATTACGAGTGGCTCTCAGATGTAAGCATCTACGATGACAACGACAATATCAATGCCTATAACATGTACGGTGTCATGACAAAAGGCAATCCGGTCCTTGCTGAGCTCGGAGAGGAATACGAACTCCGTCTTAACAGGAACCTGTTCTGCTACGGCTTTATGAAGACCCTGCCATATCTTTTACAGCCGCTGTTCTATTCGCGCGGAACATATAATGACATGAACCTCTTTACTGACGGAAGCGGAAACGTCGGCGCGCTTTCCGATCCTCTCCATACACAGATCGGACTCGATGAGACATACCTGGGCTCAAGGCTCGTGCTCGAATCACTTGATGACATAGTCAGCATCAATGATGATGAGGAGAACTGCTTCTTCATGTTTGCCAACAACACCACCCACGATGTAACCCTCCTTGAAGAGCCGTCCTACACTCCCGCGTATGTGGTCGATAACACCGAATATGATCTTGCAAACACCGACCGCTTCACCGTTGACGGCAAGGAGATGCATATGGAGGACTATCTGTCCTACGCGCATTATGAATGCAGCATGTCCGCGTGCATCCTGCTCGGTGAATGGTTCGATTATCTCAGGGCGAATGATCTTTATGACAACACGAGGATAATCATAGTTGCCGACCACGGCTATTCATTCGGACAGTTCGACGACCTGCTCCTGCCGGAACTCGGTTACGACGGCGAGCAGCTCAATCCGGTCCTTCTCGTCAAAGACTTTGACAGCACGGGATTTACCGTATCTGACGAGTTTATGACCAATGCCGACACGCCTTATCTGGCACTCAAGGGCATTGTTGATTCGCCGGTCAATCCCTTCACGGGCAATCCTATCCTGAAGGAATCGGATTCAGGCGACCAGCTAATATATATTTCGGGAAGCGGCAACGTTCTGACCAATAACGGAACAAGGCTTGAGGAAGCCGACCGCCGCTGGTTCACCGTACACGACAACATCTTTGACAACAGCAACTGGGCTCTTTATCCCGGAGATCCCACATGAGCAGCGGAGGTCTGACATATGATCGGTAAATTGTTATATATAGACCCCGGTACGGGAAGCATGCTCTTCTCGATAATAATCGGTATAGCCGGCGTGCTCATCTTCGCAGGACATGCGCTTCTGATCAGGCTCAAGTTCTTCTTCCTGGGCGGCAGATCCAAAGATACTGACGGCAGCCGTATGCCTGTATGCGTTTTCTCCGAGGGCAAAAGGTATTGGAACATTTTCAAACCCGTCCTGGATGAATTCGAGAAACGCGGAAAGGACATTTACTATCTCACCGCAAGTCCCGATGATCCGGCCCTGAAGGCTGACTATAAATATGTCCATGCGGAATTCATCGGCGAGGGCAATAAAGCCATCTCGAAAATGAATCTTATAAAAGCGGATCTCGTCTTATCCACCACGCCGAGCCTTGACGTGTTCCAGTGGAAAAGATCGAAAGGCGTCTCCTGCTACGTTCATATTCCCCATATGCCGAACGACATAACGACATATAAGATGTTCGGCCTGGATTTTTACGACGCGGTCCTCGTATCCGGCAACTATCAGAAAGAACAGATCAGAAGGATCGAGAAGATACGTTCAATCCCCGGAAAAGAGATCATTCTTACCGGTATCCCCTATCTTGATACGATGAAGGAACGCCTGGACCGGCTGCCTCATGAAGATCATTCCGGCAGGGATAAGACAATTCTCCTTGCTCCCTCCTGGGGCAATAACGGCATCCTTACCCGCTACGGAGCCTCTTTCATCGAAAGCCTCATAAAGACCTCTAACAAGGTCATAATCAGGCCTCACCCGCAGTCCTTTACGTCCGAGAAAGAACTGATCGATAAGCTCATGGCTCAGTTCCCCGAATCTGATAAGCTCAAATGGAACAGGGACCCGGATAACTTTAACGTGCTTAATGAAGCTGATATCCTTATCTCCGACTTCTCGGGTGTCATCTTCGATTTCGCGCTGGTCTTCAACAAGCCCGTGATCTACACGGAGCCGAGCAATGACTGGTCACAGTACGACTGCTGCTGGGATACCGAAGAACTCTGGACTTATCAGATCCTTCCAAAGATAGGAAGGAAACTCACATCCGAAAACTTCGGCAATATAGGTGCTTTAATAGATGACTGCATCAGCGGCGCCGGCGCTTCCGAGCTTGCCAAAGGCCGTGATCTTGCCCGTGAGCAGACCTGGTGCAATATAGGCCTGGGAGCCGTAAAGACGGCGGAATACCTGATCAAAAAACACGGTGAGATCGTAAGTAAGTCTGCAGCCGCATCCGCAAACTCCAAGGGCTCAAAGGGTATTAAGGGATCCAACGGTTCCAAAGGCACTGAAGATCAGCCGCCCCGGAGAAAGAGCAAAAAGAGTCTTTTCGCGTAAAGCCCTCTTATTCGGTCCTCAGCGCGGTTACAGGATCCTGTCTCGAAGCGGACTTCGACGGGATCAGACCTCCTATGAGCGTCAGGAAGATACTGAGGATAACGAGAACTATCGCTGCCTCCCACGGCAATATAGCGCTGACATCCGTGGAATCCGCGATCTTATGGATGATCGCGTTGATCGGGATAAGCAGGATAAGAGATATTCCCACACCGAAAAGACCCGCCAGGAAGCCCGTGATCATGGTCTCGGCATTGAATACCTGGGCAACGTTGTGCTTGGAAGCGCCCATGGCGCGGAGGATACCGATCTCTTTCCGGCGCTCGAGAACGCTGATGTAAGTTATGACTCCGATCATGATGGAAGATACAACAAGTGATATCGCAACGAACGCGATGAGAACGTAAGAGATCGTGTTGATGATCTTTGTTACCGACTTCATAAGCGCGCCTACGATATCAGTATATGTAATGCTCTTATCATCCTCGCCCGTGTCTTCGACCATCTTGTTGTAGTCTTTCAGGATCGTTGTGATCTGGTCCTTGGATTCGAAATCCTTGGGATAGATGGTGATCGACTGTAGATCTTCCTTATCGCAATATCCGAAGGATAAAAGATTGCCCTCAGCCGAAGAGACACTGCCGCCCATCAGCTCGTTCATGAATGACTGTAACTCATTCTCGTCCATATTGAACTGGAATGCCTTCGCGAAAGCATCCTGATCGATAGTCAGAGCGCTTCCGAAGTCCTCGAACGTGCTCGTCAAAGCCTTGGTCATGTTAGAGGCTATCTTTTCGATGACCATGGTAAGAGCGCTCTCGATGCCTGACGCAAGCTGTCCCGTTATCTGTGCGGTCATATCACCGACATTCGACATAACGGCGGAAGTTATCTCATCGGCATTGATCGCGGTCGTTACCGTGTATGTGATAAGCTGCTTGGCTCTGTCCGTGCCGAGATAATCGATAAGCGAATCCTTGATGAGCTTGGGATCGGGCAGATTGTTCTCTGTCGCATATTCACTGTAGCCGTCAAGGATGGCTTCAGCGATCTTTTGTGACTGCTCAAGGGAGATCTCGATTTTGTTCGATATCTCTTCAGTTATAACTTTGGTCTGCTCATCCAGAAGCTTCTGACCCTCCTCGCTTTCAAGGAATTCCCTGAAATACTGTGAATAGGTCTCCTGATCAATATCCGTTATCGCGTCAATGCCGTAGTTTTCGATCACATACTTAACAAATCCGTCTGAGATCGCCTGCGTCGCGTCAGCTATCACACTCCTGTCGATATTGGCGGCACCGCTCTCCCTGATCGCCTCGGCGAGCTGATCCCTTAAGAGGGCAGTTCCTTCAGGAGACGTGATGTACTGCGTTACCGCATCGGGAAGTTTTGCGAAATCCGTTGAAGGATCAGATGAGGAATAATCCATATAATCCGTGAAAAGGCTCGACATGCCCTGTCCCAGAGCATCAAAATCGATCTTCAGTTCCACGCCGTCAAGAAGCCCTGACAGCTGGTCTGCGGAAAGACTCGGCATTGCGCTTCCGAACGCTCCGGAAAGATCCATGCCGCTCATGTCACCGAAAGCATCCTCGTCGATAGTCAGCTTGGTCTCATCGAACTTGAAAGCATTCTGGATAGCATCCTCGTCGATCGAGAACATATCACCCATATCAAAATCCGATTCCTCCTCATCGAACCGCTTTCCTGTCAGGACATTGACTTCGCGGTCCGCTAGCTGTGCCTTTACAATAGCGGAATCCTCGGCAGCATCTCTCAGTTCTTCAACAAGATCCTTGCCGTAGTATATTCCCGCATCGAGCATCCAGATATCCTCACCCGCTTTAGGCTGGACAATGCCGACGATCTTAAGATCCTGCGCTTCCTTCAGAAGGCCGCGCATGTAGTCATCGCTGTTCCTCATATCGGAATAGATCTTGTTGGCATCATCGTATTTGTAGAACTTGAATGCGGGGATAACCTTGAAATTCATGCCCATAAAATCTTCATAATGCCAGGTGTAATATTCCTGATCGGTTACGACTTCGAGACCATTGCTGAAGTCTCTGATCATCCTGTCCAGTTCCTCCGTATCACGGAGTCCGAAAGCATAGATTATGTAATCGGATACGGCTCCGTTCTGGGTAAGAACGAGTACCGCTTCCTGCGAGTTCTCGGGCCATCTTCCCGCTTTTATGTCGTACTGGTTGATGTAAAGTGACTCATTCTCCGGCATCTCGAAAAAGACATTCATGCTGTACGCGGATGTGAAGACGCTGGATGACGTAAGTCCCATGGACGCAAAGTCATTATTGGGGTTTACCTGTCTGTATTCACCCGTTCCCCTGTTGTAACGGAAGATCTGCGGATCGAGTCCGTAGGAATATTCAACACCGTTGGTAAGCTCATAGATATTGGTCTTGCCGCTGTCAAAATATTCTTTAAGCGAGATAAGATCGTTCGTCTGTACAGAGGAAAGAATCTGACCCACAGAAGGCACCTCGGTAATCTCTCCTTCCGCTGCAGGTTCCCAGGTATCAGTCGATACCATCATCATCGATACGAAAGATATTGATGAACGCTCTATGGAGAGCGGATACTGTGAAAGTGTCTGCGCCTCTATCCTGTCGATGTATGTATTGACGCCGTTCGACATCGACAATATCAAAGCGATTCCGATTATTCCGATCGACCCGGCGAAAGCGACAAGTATGGTCCTTGCCTTCTTGGTCCAGAGATTATTGAAGCTCAGGGCAAGAGCCGTAAAGAAGCTCATGGAGGCCTTTCCGAGATTCTTATGGACAGGACTTATGCCGGCCTGATCCTTTTCCGGTTCAAGCGGATCGCTGTCATTGATTATCCTGCCGTCCTTAAGCTTAACGATTCTCGTCGCGTATTCTTCCGCAAGCTCGGGGTTGTGTGTGACCATGACTACAAGACGGTCCTTTGCGACCTCTTTGAGCAGGTCCATAACCTGGATGCTGGTCTCGGTATCAAGCGCGCCCGTAGGCTCGTCAGCGAGAAGGATATCCGGATCGTTTACAAGAGCTCTCGCGATCGCGACTCTCTGCATCTGGCCGCCGGACATCTGATTCGGCTTCTTATGCGCCTGTTCGCGGAGTCCGACCTTTTCGAGAGCATCGAGAGCCTTCTGCCTGCGTTCTCTTTTGGAAATGCCTGAGATCGTAAGTGCCAGCTCGACATTGGATAAGACTGTCTGGTGGGGGATCAGGTTATAGCTCTGGAAAACGAATCCTATCGTATGGTTTCTGTATGAATCCCAGTCCCGGTCCTTATAGCGCTTGGTGGATATGCCGTTAATGATAAGGTCTCCGGAATCATAGCGGTCGAGACCTCCGATAATATTGAGCAGCGTTGTCTTGCCTGAACCCGACGGGCCCAGGATCGCGACAAACTCATTATCCCTGAGATTCAGAGACACGCCGTCCAGAGCCTTCTGGACGAGGCTTCCGGTTTTATATTGCTTATGTATATCCCTTATTTGAAGCATAACTTCCGAGATTGTAGCATGCGCCCTGTGAACATTCTTTATTATCTGTGTGAATTATTGGGAAAATCCCATATATTCAGCGGGTTTCATTGAGGGAGCTTGGAATAGAGCCAGGTGACCTTATCGGGGAATTTAACTGATTTCATCCTTGAGAACAGCTGGAACTGGATCTTCTTAATGCCCCTGAGGTAAGGCTTTATGGCTTCTGCCAGTCCCTGACACTCCTCTTTAAATGAATCCTCTGAACAGTCCATGATGCAGAGATAGGACTTGTCCTGGCGGTTTTCGGCAGGAGTTGTTATGAGGATCAGCACTCTTGAGATATCGGGACGGGAGCCGCAGTACTTCTTAACGGCATTTCCGACAGCCGCGAACTCCGGAGTCTCGGCGGGATTGCTGACAAGCATCTTCTGCACGGCAGGAGTGCCCTGCTTGGCAAGAAGACGGTCAAGATCGTTGTTGCCCGTACCACCTAAAGAGATCGATACGTTATCAGCCGCACCGGCACCGAATCTTTCTATGAAGGTCTCAGACTCGACCATCTTATCGATAAGATCCCTGGGGATCGTAATTGAAACGGGGCCGCCCGGATTAACGAGGAAACCCTGATGATGGGGATCGCGCGCGATCGCGGCAACCTGGGCAAAGCCGAGCATCAGATTACGGAAAGGTCCGTTCTGCTTGGCAAATCCGCCCTTTGCGGCTTTTACTGCAAGTCTCTGATCCGTGAAAACGGGCATGAAAGGAACGCCGGGGTTGTTCTTGGTGCTTATTCCCATAAATGACACGGTGCTCTTGCCGCTTCCCGCAGCCGAGATCTTGGCAAGAGTAACGAACTCGCTCGTCATAAGGCAGTCCATGACAGTAGCGAAGAACAGAGGCTCTTTACCGTACTTGCCGTACTCGCAGAGCATCGCTGTCGTCCTGGGGTTGCCGGCGATGGCCATGCCCCTGCATCCCGCATCTTCCATATCTTCGATACCGATGGCATCGGTAATTACCGCAAATCTCTGAACGGGTCTGGAAGCATCCTCATCGGGATTCTCGGGAACCGGCAGATCGCCATGGGTTATCTCAAGTTCGGCTCTCCCGTAAGATAGCTCATCGACAAATTCCCTGCTGTCATTTCTGATCTTCTCGATCGTGACCTTGTATTTGTTGCCTCTTCCCTGATAAAGATATACATCACTGCCGGCTTTGACCGTTCCTCTGATATTGCCGCGGACAATGATATTGCCTTCCTTCTCGGGAGCGGCGCTGAGCGGGATCTCATCGCAGACAACGAAGAAGTTCATGCCTGTCGGAACGGTATCACCTTCAAGGATCTTCTCGGCAGCCTGTCTGGCCTGCTCTTCCATGAAGATCTCTTTTTTACTGGCTTCTTCCTGGGCCTGCTGTCTTTCCTCGGCTTTTGCCTGTCTCTCCTGCTGTTCCTCCTCGCGTGCCTCGAGGATGATCTTCATCTCCTCTGTAACACTGTTACTCTCTTTATTTTCAGCGGTCTCGCCGTTGTGTTCCTCGATCTTCTTTTTCTTTCCGAAAAGTGCCATATTGATTCTGACTCCCCTTTTTTATTATTTCCAAAAAAGGATTATATCACATTGGAGCCATGCTTTTCCTTATCTGAAGAACATTCCTCACAAGTCGGACAGTGTGCAGTGCGTTGTGATAAAATATCTGCAAAACAAAAAGAGGAAATCCTATGGAATACGACAGACAGGAAATACTGGATAAGGCGGCAATGGCCTATGCGCATGCCGAGACGACCATAAGGGCAATGGACGGTGTTTACCAGAATGTGACCGGGAGCACTTATGAAGCCGAGCTCACCCTTGCCCAGTTTGACATGATCCTTCAGGGAGTCCTTCTGAGCGTTGCCTGCGCGGACGGGGTTTTCGATCCGGTGGAACAGGATTTCATAAAGCTTTTCGCCATGCACGGAGACCTTCTCGATTACATTAAAAGGACCTCCGATATCAAGGTGGATCTTACCTGGGATATCATTGCCTCTCTTCCCGCAGATGTGGCAGAAGCCCTCATAGAGGTGCTGCCGCAGGTATTGGATGAGCAGTGCTCAAGCTTCATCTATCCCCTTGCCGCCGTTGATTTCTCATACAGCCAGTACGGCGGGGTAATAACATCGCCGGGCGATTTCTTAAGATCGATAGAATCTGACATGATCCAGATAGCCGGACTTCTGGCGTTTGTGGATTCCGAAGGCACCGACGACGAGATGTGCGCCGCGGTATCAATGATCTATGAACTTGAAGGAAAGCACTGGAGGGATCTTCTGTCCGGAAGATCTTTAGGCCCGGGTCAGTATCCGAATTCCTCTATCCAGTAATACCCGTATCCGATATCCGTCTGGTAAAGAGCGACTGCAAACGTCCTGTAGTCAGGATCGATCATGTGCTCGTAATGACCTGATGTTGAATGGAGCCAGTCTTCGAAAACTTCCTCAACAGATTTCTGTCCGTATGCGATATTCTCGGCATACATAATCGCTTCGTTTACCGTATACCATTCGGAACCGTCAGGTCTTAAGTGATTCATGTTCTGCTCCAGTGTAAGCTGCGGAAGCTCTGCGGCTCTTATTGCGGCGCAGTAAGCCAGGTTCTCATCCCAGACCAGCGGAGGCACGCCGACTCTTCTGCGTTCCGCATTAGTCAGCGCGAGAAGTTCTCTTGCATAACCCTCAGGCGCTGTCTGATTTGCTTCCTCGTAAGGATCGTTTAAACGGACCGGATCCGAAGGATTGGTCTGTTCAGTGGAATCTGACTCTCCGCCCGTAGTGATTCCGGCAGAATTTGCAGTATCGCCGGCTCCGGCAGCTGTCGCGCTCAATACCGCCTCAGGAGTACCCGCCTCGGGATATCCGGTGTGATCCTCAACATCCGCATCAGGATTTTCCTTGACATAATTAAGCCTGGACTGCAGATAACCGAGCATGTAATACTCGGCATTCATATAGATGATCTTGAACCAGTTGCCGCCTGTAGCTACGACTATTACTCTCTCTCCCCTTTGAAGATCGATCGAATTGCCGCTGCTCATGACATCCGGAAGGCTGAATGCCTTTGTGTTCATGGTAGCCACGTATTCGATATCACCCGAGTTCGGAATGAAAAATCTGATACCCTGTGAATCCTGTGGATCCTTATGCTTTTCAACGGCATTCTCAGGCGCGTCCGTCTGAACGATATCGGCACTCTTTACATAGTATCTCTGTCCGCCGTACTCGACTGCGGCCCAGCCATCCCTGCTGAAGCCCAGAACTTCAAAAGCCGCCTCCTCTATAAGCGAAGGTCTCTCGAGATTCGTTTCCTTGGGTTCGGCATAAAGATCAAGCCTGCCGGCTTTTGATTTATAGTAGTTCTCTCCGGTCTTGGTAACGGTGAATATGTGGATATCATCATGCTCGCTTAAGGCCGTCAGGCCGGCATCGCCGTCCGGACTGCTCTCACGGGACGTTTCGGTGGTCTCTTCGGAAGCCGTGGTCTCTCTTATCTCGACTTCGATGAGCACGGTTCCGTCATTTGTTGCAATATCGGTCTCCGTAACAGCCGCATCACGTGCCCCGCTCAGATAACTGGTTATCCTGAACGTCGCAAATGCAACAATGCACAGAACTAAGACCACGATTCCCGCTATAAGGAATTCGTACCTTGTCCTGATATCTGTCTCTTTCTTATTTCCGGTCATAACAACCCGCTTCCTACAGGCCTCCCCCAAGCTTTAACTAAAGCTTCCCCTGCCGGAGAATGCCATTTATCCTATAATAAAATAATAATATCGGCAACCGGTGTTTTCAAGTTACAGCCTCTTGACATCTGTCATAACAGTCTGCTTCAAAAACACTCGCAGTTTCGTCAACGAGCAAATATGTTATAATTTTTTTACAGCTTCTGCAATTGAATAAGAGGAGGAATCCATATGGACAAGAAGAAAAGAACTCTTGTCATCGGCGGCTCAGTGGGAGCAACCGCTCTTGCCGCATTGGTAATTGTTTCTGTCGCTCTTGCAAACAGACCGAGCGCTTTGATAGTAAGAGGCTTTGTCAACACTATTTCGGATGCGAAAAGGATCGAACTGTTTGATGTCGCTGACGATGTGGCAAACGGAGGTTCTATAGCCGTATCCGCCAATCTCGACAGGCTCGCAAGCGATGACGTTACTCTCCAGGCCAAGCTCTACACGGACGTAAAGGATCTTAAGGGTGCTTTCGAGATGACTGTTGCAGAAGACGATGAGGCAGTCCTCCAGGCAAGGGTCATCGGAACCCAGGATAAATTAGCTTTCAAGTGTCCCGAACTGGTCGACGGGGCATACGGCGTAAATATAAAGAATCTTGCCAAAAATCTTCCGGGTTCGATCTTTGATCCTGACGAAGAGACAGATTACTCTCTCACGGATGAGCAGTTCGAATATTTCATGAATCTCAAGGAAACAGCCAGGAACAATGCAAACCTTGAGCGTGATCTTACCAACATGAACACAAAATACAGACAGCTCCTCATTGAGAAGCTCGTAAAGTATTCCGAAGTAGGCAGATCTTCCAAGACTCTTACCATCGGAGGCGAAAAGATCCGCTGCACACTGATCTCACTCTCAGTTGATCAGGAGGCTCTTGCTCTTGCGGTACAGGATGTTATCGATTACGCAAATAACGACAAGGAACTTGAGAAGATGCTCTTCCGTCTCGCATCCAACAGCTCGTTCTATGAAGACGCTGACGACTTCGTGGATGAATTCTACGATGCTCTCGATGACATAGAAGACAACCTTGGTGAGCTTAAGGACGAGGACATTGAGCTGACTGTTGATTTCTATATCACAAGCTCCGGAAGAAGGATCGCCCAGATAGACATGGAACTGGAGACAGATGATGAGGATACCGAGATATCTATCGTTCTCGGCAAGAATGTCGCCACATCCAAAGAGATGAGCCTTACAGCAAAGAATAAGAGCACCAAGGAGTCCTACTCCATAACATATACCGTCAATGAAGACAGCTCCCGTCTCTACGATGCGGAGATCGAGATCGAAGAGGTCTCCGTATTAACTTATTCCGGCTGGGAAAACAGCAAAGACAAGAATATCGATTCCGAGAAGCAGACCATTCAGATCGAATGGGACAAAAAGAGCGGGGATTTCAAGCTCGAATATGAAGACGAGTGGGAAGATGAATACGCGATCAAGGGCAATCTCCTCAAGAAAGGCGATAAGTACATCTTCGTCCTGACGAACATCAAAGAGGAAGGCGAGAACGTACCGTATGTCAAATCACTTGAGCTCACGGTCACTATAGACAGACATGATCCCGTACCGAACGTCGGAGGAAGGTTCACCGAGGTCGCCCGTATGGACAGCCGTGAATTCAAGCATCTGGTCGAGGATATTGAAGACGGTGTCGAAGATCTCTGGGATGAGTATTTCGACAGGTGGTAAGCCTTTATTTAGATAATTAAAAATATTAAAGCCCCGCACTTTAAATCGGCGGGGCTTTGTTTTATACTTTAATAGCTTAAAGTGTAGATTTTTATCTCAACACAATCCAAGTCAGAAGAGGTGTGCAAATGAAGAAAGTTCTGGTATGCAAGGAAAGTCTGCCTGCCGAGACTCGTGTTGCCCTTATCCCCGATGACATCAAGAAGCTCACAGGTATGGGCTTTGAGTTCACGGTCGTCAGCGGTGCAGGTCTCAAGAGCGGCTTTGAAGATGCGGATTACGAACAGGCCGGCGCCAAGATCGTAAAGAAAGAAAAAGACGGTCTTAATGATGCCGAGATTGTTGTCAGGATCCTCAAACCCGATTCAGCTGACGGCATGAACCCCGACACGGTTCACATAAGCTTTCTGGATCCCTTCAATGAGAAGGAACTCCTTAACGGATTTGCCAAGAACAACATTCAGGCAGTCTCTCTGGAGATGATCCCCAGAACGACACTCGCGCAGAAGATGGATGTCCAGTCATCACAGACATCTCTCGCAGGCTATGTGGCTGTCCTCAACGCTGCCGCGCGCATGCCCAAGATCCTTCCGATGATGGTTACTCCTGCAGGAACCATAAATCCTGCCAGAGTATTCGTTATCGGCGTAGGCGTTGCGGGCCTTCAGGCTATCGCTACAGCCAAGAGACTCGGAGCCCGTGTTGATGCTTTCGATACAAGACCGGTCGTTGAAGAGCAGGTCAAATCCCTCGGCGCAAACTTCGTAAAGATCGATCTGGGCGAGATGGGCCAGACAGCCCAGGGCTACGCCAAAGAACTCACTCCCGAGCAGATCGCCAAGCAGCAGGAAGCTCAGGCCAAGGTCTGCGAAAAGGCTAATATCGTTATCACGACCGCAAAGGTATTCGGCCGCAAGGCTCCTGTCCTCATCAAGAAGGACGTTATTGACCGTATGCAGCCCGGCGCGGTTATCGTTGATATGGCCGTATCGACAGGCGGCAACGTCGAAGGCAGCAAGCCCGGTGAGGAAGTCGTTACGGATAACGGCGTAATCATTCTCCCCGGTGACGAACTCCAGCGCCAGGTTCCCTGGGATGCTTCAAAGATGCTCTCAGGCAACATCTCAGCATTCCTTACACATTTCTACAACAAGGAATCCAAGGAATTCGAAGTCAACCTTTCCGATGAGATCATGAAGGGATGCCTCCTCACACAGGGCGGCGCCATCATACACGAAAGATTTAAGGAGGCTTAATATATGGAAATTTCCACAAATGAAATAATGCTTTTGATCTTCGTATTCATCATCGCTGCCTACTTAGGTGTCGAACTCATCTCGAAGGTCCCTTCACAGCTTCACACCCCTCTCATGAGCGGTACTAATGCCATCTCCGGCATCACGATCGTCGGTGCAATCGCAGCTACGGCCCTCAATGGCACCGACCACATTTTCGGAACCATCCTCGGAGTAATCGCAATCTTCTTTGCTACGGTAAACGTTATCGGCGGTTATTTCGTAACAGACAGAATGCTCTCAATGTTCAAGAAAAAGGAGACACCTAAGAAATGAGTGATTATATTTGCATAGTTCTTTACATGGTGTCCTGTGTCCTTTTCATCATGGGCATCAAGAAACTCGGAAAAGCTGATACCGCACGTAAGGGTAATCTTTATTCTTCAGTCGGTATGCTTATTGCCGTTGTCTCCGTTCTTATCTCACAGGACGTTATCGACGGCGGTCTTGTAAGCTATATTCTCATCATCCTCGCTATCGCAGGCGGAAGCGTCGTAGGCTTCATCTGGTCCAAGAAGGTCGAGATGACGGGAATGCCCCAACTCGTTGCTCTTTTCAACGGCTTCGGCGGTCTCTCCTCAATGCTCGTTGCCATTTCACAGTACAACGCAGGCATTACAGAAGACGCTTTCACGGCGCTCACACTTGGTCTTACGATCCTCATCGGTGCCGTAGCATTCACAGGTTCACTTATCGCATGGGGCAAGCTCGCAGGACTTCAGATTTTCAAGAAAAACATCTCGATCCCCGGCAAGAACTTCATCAATGCAGGTATCCTTGCCGTTGCTGCATTGGGTATTTTCTTCCTCTGCATCTCACCTGAAGGCGGTCTCGGTGTTGCAGGTGTTGTCATCACGACTCTCGCATCACTGGTACTCGGCATTACGCTGGTCATCACGATCGGCGGCGGCGACATGCCGGTCATCATCTCATTCCTCAATGCCCTCTCAGGTCTTGCTGCCGCATTCGCAGGCTTCCCTATCGGCAACACGGTACTCATCGTATCCGGATGTCTCGTAGGCGCTTCCGGTGTCATCCTTACACTCATCATGTGCAAGGCCATGAACAAGACTTTCGTATCTCTCCTCTTCAAGACTACAAAGAAGAAGTCTTCTGCAGTTGAGGGTGAGCACAAGGAACCCAAGTCTATGTCCGTTGAAGATGCATTCCTTATCCTCGAGGCAGCAAAGAGCGTTGTATTCGTTCCCGGTTACGGAATGGCTGTCGCACAGGCCCAGCATGCCGTTAAGGAGCTCTGTGACGTACTGGAAGAAAACGGATGTGAAGTCAACTTCGCAATCCACCCTGTTGCCGGCCGTATGCCCGGTCACATGAACGTTCTCCTCGCTGAGGCAAACGTTCCTTATGAGCAGCTCAAGACAGCTGATGAGATGAACCCCCAGATGCCCAACACGGACATCGCCATCGTCATCGGTGCAAACGACGTTGTCAACCCCGCTGCCATCAACGATGAATCATCACCTATCTACGGCATGCCTATCGTAAATGCTTTCGAGGCACGCACGGTATTCGTACTCAAGCGTGGTCAGGGTACAGGCTTCTCAGGCATCGAGAACCCGCTCTTCACGATGGATAACACAGTCATGATCTACGGCGATGCAAAGCAGACCGTATCCCAGCTCGTTGTCGAGTTCGAGAACGACTGATCTTAAATACAGTTTGTATCAGCAAGGAAAGGCTGTCTCAGATATGAGGCAGCCTTTGTTTTTATAATGGTATAATGCTCTTATTGTTTGTGGTTTATGAGTTACATTTCAAACTGAGGGTGTATGAACAACAGGAGCGGTCATATAAGAAACGCTATTCTGATCATAGGAGAAGCTTTTGCCGTTATATCGGTGATCTGGTTTGCAGTTACCGGAGACTGGGCAAGAGTTGCCCTGTCGGCAGCCACAATAGGTCTTGTTGCGCTTCCGAGGATAGTTGAACTTCTTTTCAGAAGGGATATGAACATTCCGCTGTATCTTATCTGCACTCTTTATTCCGCAGGCCACATGGCAGGCCACGTCTATTATCTTTACTATCTTCTTCCCTGGTGGGATGATCTTCTTCACTTTGCGGGCGGTGTGATCTTCGCGCTGCTCGGAATCGAGTTCTCAAGAGCCCAGTGCCGCGGAAAATCTTCGGAAGTAAGTTACCTTCTGATAGCGATCTTCGGGTTCTGCTTTTCCGTAACGCTTTCGGTATTGTGGGAATTCGCGGAATATCTTATGGATGTCCTTTTCGCTCTCGATATGCAGAGCGACAGGATAGTACATTCGCTGTCGTCCTTTAATCTGGGCACTGAACCCGGCATCAGGGGCACGGTCGGGAACATCAACGAGGTAATGATCAACGGCAAACCTCTGGGAGCCGGCGGTTATATCGATATCGGTCTTATCGACACCATGTCAGACCTGCTTCTGGAAGCGCTCGGCGCGTTTATCGTATCGCTGATACTGGTCTTCAGAAAAGGCCGGCTTGATTCATTCCGCAAAGACGGAAAAGCAACAGACACTGCAAAAAACAGTAAATGATTATTTCTGTCCCATATTCACCGGCCTGATAACAAAGCAGATGATTATGAATACGGGGATGAACATCACGATAGCGCCGATAACATCGATTATCGAATGCTGTTTGATGAACATGGTCGAAAGAACGATTAGCACTGTCAGAATATCGCTTAAGACCAGCATTATCTTCTTGTCTTTAAATGTCAGGTGCAGACCCGCTGCCACTACGACAGCATCGTACACGTGAAGACTCGGCAGAACATCGGTCGGCGTATCGATCGAATGCAGATAATTGATCATGTCCATGAAGATATTCTCGCGGTCAGGGATAGCCGCGCGGAGCTCGAGCATATTGGGATATACCAGAGAGATTATTACGAATAATGTCATACCCGCCATGAGCATATAAGAGGTCTTGCGCGAAAGAGTCCTGCTCCTTATGGCGATGGCTATCATTCCGATGACGAGGTAAGGAAGCCAGAGCGCATAAGGGATGATGAAGATCTCGACAACCGGGATCATGTCATCTATGGCTGTGTGGATGATATGGAAATTGCCGCCGTGGTCAAGGCTCTCGACCCAGAAAAATGTCGGCATATAGATGACCATGTATATAGCCATCGGGAGAAGCGTCACTACGACGTACAGGATCTTTTTCAAAAGACTTTTGTTATCGGCAGTTTCCAAAATACACCTCGAAAATAATAGCGGAGAGTCAGGGACACGGGAGAGAGACCCCTTGACACTCCGCATATTATAACCCGTGGCAGGCTGAATTTTGATTGACTTTTACTACATTTTTTGCAGATGCCGCCACCTGTGTGCTATGACTTTTGCCTTAAACGGCATTTACTGTTCCGATAAAGACCGGCGACATCGTCTCCGTATCAACAATGGCATATACGAAGGGTCTGTTGCATTCAACGGTGCGGAATTCGGACATATCCACCGCAGCTTCAAACTTTCTCATCTCCACCACGGTGGCTGCCGAAGCGCGCGTACCCTTGGCATCCACTTCGATATAAGTCTTGTGGATCACCCTGGACACATAGATATCACCCGGTTTTCCCGAGATGCCGGACAGATCTGCTTTGCCGGGATCAAACATATCAGAAGCGCCGAGGTTCATGAGTGTCTCATTCATCAGCATCTCAAATTCCGATTCGAATTCAGGCATGCTTGAATAAACCTTATATTCATCAGTTCTGCTGTTTATGAATTTCTCATAGTCTTTTGCCGAGAAATCCTTAATAAACTCATTGGCACTGATCTTTCCGTCCTTCGGCAGGATCGCAAGGAAGGCATATTCTCCGCCCTTGTATTCCTTCATGAATCCCGTTGCTTTATTTGTCTCAAAGTAAGCAGAAACCGTATCTTTTAAAAACGTCACCGTCTGAATATTTCCGTCAGCATTCCTGAACTCACCGTCCAGGACCTTATCCTCCTCATAAGGATCCTCCCACTCCCCGTCAAAAGAGATTGCGTTTACCAGAACCATGACCGTTGACGGATCCAGTTCATCTATGACCTCCCTTATCATGTGGTCGGTATGCTCATATATCCAGTCATTGATCTCACTGACTGTATCGGGATTAAAATCCGTAACAGTATATTCGGCAAGAAAGGTCTCCTGAATGTAGTCTACATAATCCGTGTTTATTTCGCTGCCAAGGAGAAGCCCGTTGTTCCAAACTGAATTCGCGCAGGAGAACTTCACCTGCTTTGCGCCGTTGATCTTATCCATCATCGAGGCCGCATAAGCCTGCTGTGTAAGAGGTCCCTGCCCTGCTGCGAAAAGATCCGTAAGCTGCTGCAAAGTATCTTCCTTTGCGCCTGCCGCAACCATATCGAGAGCCATCATTACGGATGCCGGAGAGATCATCACATTCCCGTCTCCGCCGTAATCCCTGACAGTCTGACTCAACAGATCAAAGCAATATCTCCTGTACTGCTCATCCATTGTCTTTCCGTCATATTCAGTATCTTTTACCTTATCGAAGTCGATCCCCGCCTTGAGCGCAGGATCATCCTTCAAAAGCTTTCCGGGATCAGTCTTTCCGGCACAGCCTCCGAGGAGCATTGCCGCGGCAAGAACACCCGAGACCAGTTTAATATCTTTAACCGAACAGATCTTCATTTCCGTTTCTCCGTTATGTTCAGGATCAGATCTCATTAACGGTTCCGATAAATATAGGAGCCATTGTCTCATTGTCGATGATCGCATAAACGAACGGTCTGTCGCACATTACGGTGCGGTATTCCTTCGGGTTAGCAATGGCGCCCGCGCCGTCAACTCTTACCACCGTAACAGCTGCTGCCTTCGTACCGTTTGCGTCGACTTCAATATGAGTCTTGTGTATGACCTTTGCGATATAAAGATCGCCGGGCTTGCCTGCAATGCCGGAAAGGTCTGCCGTCTCGGGATCAAATGCATTCTTGGCGCCGAGATTTTTGAGAGTGTCATTCAGCGTAATATCAAAATCAGACTTGAATACCGGCATGCCCGTATAAACGTCATACTCATAGGTAAGGCTGCCTATAAACTTCTCATAGTCGGCAGAAGTGAAATTCTTTGCAAACTCATTTGCACTGACGGATTCATCAGAAGGAAGGATGGCCAGGAAGGAATACTGTCCGCCTTCATAAGCCTTCATGAAGCCTGTGGCCTTTTCGCTCTCGAAATACGCAGTCTCGGCACCGTAGAGGAAATCCCCTTTCTGCGTGGTGCCGTCCCACTTCGTAAACTCGGCTTCATGTACCTGGTTATCTTCATAAGGCTCTTCCCATTTGCCGTCAAAAGATATTGCATTCACAAGTACCATAACAGTCATGGGATCCAGGCTACTGATGACCTTTTCGATCATATGGTCTGTATGCTCATAGACCCAGGAGTTGATCTCATCGGGAGTCTTGCTGTCAAAATCCCTTATCCTGTATTCGGCGTCAAAGGTTTCCTTTATATAATCGATGTATTCGAGATTGACAGCGTCACCCAGGAGTTTTCTGTTGCTCCAGACAGCGTTCGCGCATGAGAAATCGACCTTCTGGGCACCATTGATCTTATCCATTATAGAAGCCGCATAAGCCTGCTGGTTAAGAGGTCCCTCCCCGACTGCGAAAAGATCAGTAAGCTGTCTTAACGATTCATCCTTCGCGCCTGCGGCGACCATATCGAGCGCCAGCATTATAGATGCGGGCGAGATCATTACATTGCCCTCACCGCCGTAATCTTTTACTGTCTGGCTCAGAAGATCAAAGCAGTATCTCCTGTACTGCTCATCCATTATTTCCTTGTCATACCCGGCATTCTTAACCTCGTTGAAATTGATATCGGCCTTGATCTCAGGGTCGTTCTTCAGAGCCTGTGTTGCTGCGGGCTTTGAAGTTGCAGTGCAGCCTCCGAGAAGTATCGTGGAGGCCATAACTGCGGCCATTACCTTTATATCTTTATTTGAACAGATCTTCATTTCAGATTCCCTCCGGAATAATCTTTATTTGGTTTATACCATACATACAGACACGGTCAACAAAATGTTGCATCTGTTTTATTAGGCCCCTGAGAACACAAATTTCCCGGGGTGATATAATTGGCATTAACAAACATATGGGGAGACAGTCATGAAAAAGATCTTATCTGTATTACTCTGCGCTGCCATAATACTGACAGCCGTATCCTGCAGTTCTTCCAAAGACACAGGAAAGAAAAGACACGAACCGGAGACCAGGACTGAGATTAAAAACGACGCGGACGATCCGTCAACTGCCGCCGGGGAATCATCCTCGTTGAGCTTGGATCCCGGTTCTGACTTCCACCCGGATTTCACTTTCTCCACTACTGACAGGGACGGAAACATATGGGACGAGACAACATTCAGCCTGTATGAGCTGACCATGATCAATTTCTGGGAGCCCTGGTGCGGTCCCTGTATCGCCGAGATCGGTGATCTGGAGCGTCTTTACGAGGACTACAGTGATAAAGGATTCCAGATAATAGGCGTATATTCGGAGCAGACAATGGAAAACGAAGTCGACGAAATTTTGAGGGAAAACAATGTTTCCTATCCGGTCCTTCACTATACGTCTGAATTCGACAGGTTTCAGAGCGGCTATGTTCCCACGACGGTCTTTGTCGACAGACAGGGCAAAGTACTGGCAATGTCTGACGGAACAGGCTGCATCATCGGTTCAAATACATATTCCGACTGGGCAGCCATAATCGAGAATCTCATATAAACCTGCACAGAAATATCATCTCATAAAAAGCGGATGAGTTATCTCATCCTATGAGATCTGCAGTCAGAAGAAAATACCGATGAACTGGTTTTTGTATATATGAGGAAGCACAACGGATAACGGACTTTTCAGGCCAGTCTTGCATCAGTGCGTGCCTTGTCCTCTTTCCAGGCGTTCTTCTCTTTTCTGTATTTCCTGATTACGATAATAAAGAT
>JAEEGL010908223.1_pt1 | contig 22257 bp, 12 predicted proteins | sample 9134231 | NCBI WGS metagenome assembly JAEEGL01 (sample SAMN16246548, study PRJNA631951) | gut metagenome | biome: gut microbiome; feature: rumen; material: fiber-attached | host: Bos | place: Iran: Karaj | collected 2018-10 | reverse complement strand
CTCCAGCGAGGGATGCGTGGCGAAGAGCGAGGTCTTGCCGCCGGCGATGCCGAACGCCTTGATCGAGTCGGGCAGGACGCCCGGCTGGAGGTTCCCGAGGCGGCGCAGGGCCGCGATCATCGGACCCGGCGAACCGAGGAGCTCGGCGCTGCCCGCGTCCGCCGCGTACTCGCGCTTGCGGCTGTACCAGAAGACGACGAGCGAGGCGAGAAGGCCGAAGACCATCTGGAAGATCTGCACCGTAAGGTGGTATACTGCGTAGCCTCCGGCACCGCGACGGCGATTCCTGTCCCCGCTCAGCGCGCCCTGAACGACAGAGGCGAGGATGTGCGAGAAAAAGATTACGAACGTGTTGACGACGCCCTGGGTGAGGCACATGGTCACCATGTCGCCGTTCCTGACGTGTGACATCTCATGGCCAAGGACTGCCCTCAGCTCCTCGCGCGTCATCTGTTGCATGATTCCGGTGGAGACGGCGACGAGCGCGGAGTTCTTGAACGCGCCTGTCGCGAAGGCGTTTGCCTCGCCGGGGTAGATGGCGACCTCGGGCATCTTCACGTTCGCGCGCCGCGCGAGGTCCTCGATCGTCGAGACGAGCCAGCGCTCCGCGTCTCCTTCCGTCCCGTCGATGGTCTTGCACTTCATGGACAACTTGACCATCTTCTTCGAAAGGAACAGGGATATCAGGGACCCCGCCATGCCGAAGACGAACGCCATGACGAGGAGCTGCCCGTACCCGCCTCCGTCGAGTATCTGCGAGATGTCGGTGCCGCAAAAGGCGCACACGACCGAGGCGACGATAGTGAGCATCGCCACGGCCGCAAGGTTGGTAAGCAGGAAGATTATTATACGCTTCATGGGACTATTATACCAAATTTCCCCGACTCCCCGCTTTCATGGCGCCAAGTAATTCCAGGGCGATCACTCGTCGACTGTCTCGTCGCGCTGGTAGACGGGCAGCTGGCGGCAGGGGACTGAGAAGGCGAGGAGCGTCATGGACGTTGCGTAGACGGGCGAATCCTCGCCTCCACGGCCATTCCAGGACCCGTCCTGCCGTTGCATATCGAGTCCGGCCGGGTACATCCACGCCTTGGCGCGCGCACAAGCATCACTTGTCCCTGCCAGGGAACCTGTAGACCGCAAGCGACAGCGGCGGCAGGGTGTCGGAGCCGTCGAAATCAATCTCGGAGACGGATTCCTTGAGCGCCTCGGGCTCGGCAGGCGAGTTGTGCGCCATCCTGTCGCCGCCGCCGAATAGAGTCCTCGTCGCCTTGCCGGCAACGCCTTCGACACGGACTTGCTGCGGCTCCTCCGAGCAGTTGAGGATCTTGAGGATGACGCCTCCGTCCGCCGCGCGCATTGCGCTCGCCTGGACCTTTGCGATCTTGTTGACGCGCTCACCCTTTGTCCAGGGCTCGTTCGTGCGCGTTTCAAAGGAATCCGTCTCCACCTGGACGTCCAGCACTTCCGCGCCGCGGTTCTCGCTGAAGAGCTTCTGGACGTTCCACGAGGGATTGACGAACGACCCGAGCGTCGTCGGATAGATCATGTTCGGCGTCCACACCGTGTGCTGGGCGTTCGCAAAGAGCGGCGCGTAGGCCGCGAGCTTCACCTGGTTCTGGTTGCGCTCAAGTCCGAGCATGAACGCGGCCTCGCCGATCGCCCCGCGGAGGGAACCGTAGCGATGCGTGTCCTTGATCACCGCGTATTCGCCGACGAAAATACAGAAATCGCCCTTCGATTCGTCGTACTCGTGTGCAAGATCGCCCATCATCCGGTCCGGCGTCGTGTAGAAATGGTCGTCGCGCAGCTCCTTCGGATCGTCCACGCGCTTCGTCTCCTTCCAGTTGTCGAAGACGAGCTGCACGTCGGGGTGTTTCTCGCGGACCGCCTTCGCCATCAGCGCATAGCGCTCCTCGTAGTCCTTGCCGCCGTTTTCGTTGCCGATCTCGAGATACTTGAGTCCGAACGGCTCGGGATGTCCCGCGGCCGCGCGCTTCGCGCCCCACTCGGAATCGGCGGGACCGTTCGCGTACTCGATGCAGTCCAAGGCATCCTGCACGAACTCGCCCATCTTGTCCATCGGAACCGTCTCCTTGTGCGACATGCCGACGTTGATGCAAAAGAGCGGCTTCGCCTTGAGCGCCTCGCAAAGGAGCAGGTATTCGTGGAACCCGACGCCGTTCGTCGACCAGTACTTCCAGATGTTCCACTGCGTGCGGCGGTTCCACTTGTCGCCGATCGTCGTCTTCCAGCGGTAGGCGTCCTTCATCGTGTCGCCTTCAACCCAGCAGCCGCCAGGGAATCTGAGGAACGACGGCCGAAGCGCGGCAAGCTTTTCCACGAGGTCGCGGCGGAAGAGCCCGCACACGGCGTCGGCCGGGAAGAGCGAAACATGATCGAGCTGAGCCTCCATGCCCTCGCGTCCGCCCTGACGATTCGGCACGAGGCGGAAAACTAGCCGCGCCTGCGGATCGTCGTTGTTCGCCACAAGTGTCGCCGTGAAGGTCTGCCAATCGCCAGAGCCCGACACGCCCTCTATGCGCGCCGTCGCAAGCGGCGGCTTGCCGTATGCCTCCAACGCCACGTCAACCGCCTTCACGCCGACGCCCCTGAACGCGAAGGAGAGATTGTAGGACATTCCCTTCCGAATGCCCATGCCGAAGTACCCCTCGTTGGCGATGCCCGCGCCGAGGAATCCGCGGACGGTAACGCAATGACGGTCGTTCGGATGCGCGCCGGGCTTCTCGGAGAGAAAGCACTCGGCGTTGCCGACGGGGTTCCAGTATTCGAGCGTCAGTTCGTCATGCTTGCCGTTGCCATCCTCGAACGAGCGGTTGCGCACCATCTCGGCGTAGACACCGCCGTCGAGCGAGAGGTCTATGTCCTCGAAGAAGATTCCCCAGAGGTCGGGGCTCGTCGGATAGAGAGCCTTCGTCGCATCGACCTTGACAACATTTTCACCCGCGAACGCGAGCGACGCCACAAGGGCGCACTGCAGGGCCGCCATCGCCTTTGCGCACACGGACGTTTTCACAGCCTTCATGACACACGCTCCTTTCATTTTCATGCATTATCTCAAATCTTGCCGAAAAAGCCAATCCCCCAAATGGACATTCCGGAACGTCTACTGATGCGCCCGGATGGGTAGTTCGGGACAGTTCATTCAAAGCCGAAGAGATAGCCGTTCGGTCCGTCGCCCCATGAGACAACGACCTTCTCGAACGGGATGCCAGGATCGAGCGGCGCAAGGACGAGCCTGTGCGCGCGGCGTCCCTTTGCCACGTCGAGCGACACCTTCTTCTCCACGACGCGGCGCGCAACCGTCGGATAGAACGTCGAGTAGATGTTCTCCGGCTTCTCGTTCAGACGGCCGTTGAAGTTGACTTCCTCCATCTCGCCGCCCTCGAATCCGACGAGGTATCGGTGCCCTTCCGGACGCGCAAACGCGAGCGAACTGCGCGTGACAACCGTGACATCGACTTTCCCGACGCCTTCCGGGAGCGCCACGTCGTAGCAGAGATGCGCGCTCTTCGGCGAATCAAGCCGCGGGAAGACCTCCATCGCGCCTTCGCCACGTCCGAGTCCCGGCAGAAACTCCCAGCGAAAGCCCTTCGGGGCGATGGCAAAGTCGCAGCGCGACGCCTCGATGGAAACACTGGGAACGGGGAACGGGGAATGGGGAACCGGGGTGGGAAATGAGGAACTCGTCGTTTTGGCGTTAGACGCGAGACACGAGACAAGAGGCGCCCTGTCGCGTCTCATGTCCAATATCTCGCGTCCTCCCCGTTCCACGTTCCCCGTTCCCCGTTCCCTCTTCCACACAGGCAGCGCGACCTTGGCCCACTCGGCGTAGCCATTCGCGTTTGGATGGAGTCCGTCGTCTGTGAGCGCGGAATTCATGCGCCCGTCGGTGAGCGTGATGAAGTCCGAATAGTCCACCCAGCGAATCGTCTTTCCATCGCAAAGCGGCTCTAGAAGCTTGTTGACCTCGTCGTTGTGACCGCGCTCGACGGAGTCCGGCGTGCCGCGCGGCAGAATCGCGCAGAGCAGGATCGTCGCCTGCGGCTGGCGCTGGCGGATTTCGCGCAGGCAGGCGCGTATCTCGGCTGCCGTCGTCTCGGCGGACTCGTTCGGATTGTTGTTCGTGCCGATCATCAGCTGGACGACCTTGGCGCGGTAGCCGTCCAGCTCGCCGGACCTGAGACGCCACAGGAGATTCTTCACGTTGTCCGCTCCGAATCCTAGGTTCAGCACCTTGAGTTCGTTCGTCACCTGCACATACGCGTCCTTACCGTACCGCTCCCAGCGATGCGTAATCGAATCGCCGACAAGGACAAGATCGAATTCCCTCTCCGCCTTGAGCCGTTCAAGAATCGCGTCGTGGCGCTTCATCCACCAGTTCTCGCCCATGTTCGCGTCGTACGACTTCGACCGCTGGACGGAGTAGATGCGCGGCTCATCCTTGAACAGCACGGAGTTCCCGTCGTCAACTTTCAACTTTCCACTTTCAACTTTCAACTTTTTCGGACACGTATCGCAGGGGAATCCGTCGCTCCACGACGTGTAGCCGATGACCTTCTGGCGCATCATGCCGTTCCACTTGCCGCCTGCAACGTCCTCGTTGTATCGCCGGCACAACTCGGCGTGCCGCGCAAACGCCGCCTCGACCCTCTCCGCCCAGAGATTAACCTCTTCCCACTTCCCAATTCCCTCTTCCCTCTTCCCACTTCCCTCTTCCCTCTTCCCCAACCACCAATTCATCGCCTGCGCGTAGTACATCTCGTAGAGGTTCGCCATGACGGCGGTCGGGAAGAGGACGATCTCGAAATAGGCGTCGCGCGCCGCCGCGGGGAGCCGCGCATACTGCGCTTCGGCGTCCTTCCCAAGCTTCGCATAGTCGTCCGCGACCTTTGTCCACTCGCCGGACTTGAGGTCGTATGTATCCTTGTCCAGCATCTCCGGCGTGCAGCGGCAGGCAAAGCGCGACGACGTGTCGAGGATGCGCGCGGCTTCCTTTGCCTCCTGCGCGCCGAAGAGCCGCGCGCAGAAGTCTTCCGTGAAACGGTGGAGCGTCGCAGGCGTATAGCGCGTCGGACTCCACGCCATGTCGAGAAAGAGCGAGATCGGATACTCCATCGGCTTCAGGTCGCCGACGTTGAGCACCCACAGCCGGTCCACGCCGTATTCGTAGGCGAGGGACATCTGCTCCCACATGGAGATCGCGCTCGTGACGTTGATGAACTTCGAATTGCGCGGCGCGCCCACGTAGTCGACGTGGTAGTACATTCCCCATCCGCCGGGACGCTTGCGCTCCGCGGCGCCGGGCAGGCGGCGGACGTTCCCCCAGTTGTCGTCGCAGAGGAGGATCGTCACGTCGTCCGGCGGCCTGAGTCCGTTGTCGTAGTCGTCCAGCACCTCCTTGTAGAGCGCCCACACCTGCGGCACTTCTGCCGCGCTCCTGCCCGTCTCGCGCGCGATGATCGCGCGCTGATTGGCTATGATCGTCTTCATCAGCTCGAGGTTTCCCGCGCCATCCATCGCCGCATCGCCGTCACCGCGCATGCCAATCGTCACGACATCCTCGGTGTCTTTCATCCGCCGGACGCCTTCGGCAAAAAAACTATCGAGCTTTTCCTTGTTCGTCTGGTAGTTCCACGCGCCTAATTCCTTGCGCTTCCGCGCCCATTCCTGGTGGTTTCGCGCCATTGGCTCGTGGTGGGAGGTTCCGACGATCACGCCCATCGCGTCCATCGTCTTCGAGTTCTCCGGATCGTCCGCGTAGAACGCCCAGCACCACATCGCGGGCCAGAGGAAGTTCCCGCGAAGTCGCAGGATCAGCTCGCCGACGCGCGCGTAGAAGCGGTGGTCGCCGTAGTCCGTGCCGTAGGCGTTCTTCACCCACCCGGTGAGACACGGCGCCTCGTCGTTGAGAAAGATGCCGCGATAGCGCACGGCGGGCTCGCCGTTCGTGTACGTGCCGCGCCGGATTGCAAGTGCGTCGTGCTTCGGAAGCGGCGCGTCCGCCCAGTCGTACCACGGCGAGACGCCAATCTGCTCGGAGAGCTCGTAGATGCCGTACACCGCGCCGCGCCGGTCGCTTCCGGAAATGACCAGCGCCTCTTCTACGCCGGGCATCGGTTTTTTGGCGAACGAGATGACATAGGTCTCGCGCTTGCCCTTGAGCGCGGGATCGACCTTTGCGATGATTGCCGTCGCGCTCTTCGGGGGGACGGATTTCCCCGTCACGCGCTCGAAGTCCTTCGCGAGGTTGGCTGCCGCGATCTTCACGGCGGAATCCTCCCCTTCGCCGACGACGATCGCGGGCACGGGGCGTCCGTTCGCGACGAGCGCAAACCCTCCTTCGATTTCGCGCGCCGCGATGCCCGGATGGTCGATCGCGGTCGCGGTGAGCGAGGCGGTAGCAGCAGCCGCAAGTGCTAGCAAGAACTTCATGGAAGCGTCTCCAAGTCAGCGTCAGCGCAAGATTCGGCCGTGAAGCGGAGGCTTTCGATCTCGCAGATGGACTGCGCCTTGAGGCCAGCCTTGAAAACGATGAACAGCGCCTCCTTTGCGTTGCGCGCGCCGAGCGGCGCAACATCCACGCGCTCGGTGCGCAGCTCTTCAGGGAATCCGGCGGAGAGCTTGAACGCGCCGATCTTCACGCCGCCCTCGGAGGCGCGCGGACGCACCGCCCACACTTCCACCTCGGCGTCAACGCCATGCGGCACGAGGTCGAGCTCGAGCTTGAGCCCGCGCTTGCCATGCGTCTTGCGGAAATTGAAGTACTTGTAGCCGAGAACCGAGCCGTCCGTGATGTGGACGACTGGACAGCGGTTGATCCGCTCGCCGTACGGATCCTTCTCGCCAATGCCTTCGATGTAACATGGCTTCAGGTAGGGACCCGAGTAGAGAACCCTCGGATACTTCTGCTGCGCGCCCTCGGGGCCGGTGTAGTAGCAGGCAATGCCCGCGACATGGCGCTGGAACGGATCGAGCCCTTCCGTCTCGAATCCCTCGCTCGTGTATTCGCCTTCGGAAATCTTCACCTTGCCGCCCGGCCCCGGCTCAACCTCGAGGGTAATCGGCGCGACCATCGCCTGGCGCGAATACTCGTCCGTTCCGCACTGGCGATGGTAGAACACCCACCACTTTCCGTTGATCTCGCAGATGCTGCCGTGCGTGTTGCCGCCGGGACACGCCGTCGCGATCGTCTTCCCGTCGGGCCCCTTCTCGCGTCCGCGCCCGTCGATGATCGTTCCGCCGTATTTCCAAGGTCCAAGCGGCTTGTCCGAATACGCGTAGGCAAGCGTGTAATTGGTCCTCGGCAGCCCGAACTCGCCGTCCTTCGTCCAACGGCTGTAGACGAATACGTACTTGTCCTTGACCTTCCGGATGGACGACGCCTCGAAGAACCGAAAGTCTCCCGGCTGGTCCGTTCCGCTCACCATGTTCGTGACGATCGCGGTACCGGGCTTCACGGTCGCCCTCGTCGCGGGGTCGAGCTCGGCTGCGAAGGACTGCTTGAACCCCCAGTAGCCGTAGGCGCGTCCATCGTCGTCGACGAACGCCGCGGGGTCGAAGGCAAACGGCCCCAGCGTCCGCCTTGGGTTGGACGGATCCCAGTTGCAGACCTCGAACGGACCGTCCGGACGCTTCGATTTCGCAACCTGCCCGTTGCGTCCCCACGCCTGCGTGTTGGGATAGAGGTAGTACGTCTTCGATCCGTCCTTCCCGGTCTTCACCGCCACGTCGGGCGCAAAAAGGACGTCCGCGCTGCCATCCTTGTTCAGCGGCTTTCCGTCCGCGCCGAGAAGAGAGCGGAAGATGACGCCGTCGTAGCGCCACTTGTTCAAGTCCTTGACGCTCGCCGACCAAACGACCTGGTCGCGTCCACAATATGCATTGCGGCGGTTGTCGTGCGAGCCGTAGATGTAGACGCGCTGTTCGCCCGGATTGTCGGGATCGTCGAAGACATACGGCTCGCCGTCCGGAATGAACTCCCATAGAGGCAGGTACGGATTCGCGCCGAAAGCGGACTTTACCAGCGAAATCGCCGCAAGCGCGGCGACTGTGAAAATGTGCTTACGGAACAAACAGTCTGTCGTTTTCATGTCGGCATTATAGCATTTCCGCTCATATGACGACATTACCCTAACGGGGAATATCCCCTTTGTCGGCGAGCAATTGCCCTAGCTCGCGCCTTCCTTGAGGAAGCCGCGGCGCTGCGCGACGAGCGCGCACTCCACGCGCTTGGTGACGCCGAGCTTTTCGAAGATGCGCTTCAGGTGGACTTTCGCGGACTCGGCGGAAATCGAAAGCACCTCGCCGATCTCCTGGTTGGAGAGGCCCTTTGCCATCATTTCGCCGCCTTGCGGATGCCGAGGGCCCTGCCATGGAATGCCTTGCGCCTGCGGGACGTTGCGACGACAGTGTCTCGCAAATCGGCGGAGCACGTCGCCATTACGCCTTCGCCGAAGTCCACTTCCCAATTCGCGTCGGTACAGACCACGCCGTTCGCGTCCACGACCTCTGCAGTGACGTATTCCAGCTCGCCGAACCGCTCTGTCGTGAAGCGGACCTCCTTCGGCTCACCCGCCGTCCTAAGCACGCACGCTTCTTCCTTTACGGCCCCTCCGTTCTTTGTGGCCGGCACGACGCCCACCGCCTTCAGCTCGCCAGGCTCGTAGGGGACGTCGAACGTCGCCGTCCACGAGGTCTTCTCGGAGACCTCTTTCTCCCCGATCATGCGTCCGTTGAGATACAGCGCTACGCGCGGCTTGCGCGAGTAGACCTCGACCGCAACGGTCTTCCCCTCCCATCCGGGGAATGTCCAGTGCTCGTGCATCGGCCAGACGCCCCAGAGGGTCGTCTTGATCTCGCCGCGCCATCCGTCAGGCTCGCGCACGGCCATGTAGGTCGGCGCGTCCTCGTTCCAGAGCGTCTCTCGAAGATGGGAAATCGGCTTGCGCCAGCCAGTCAGGTCGATGTCGCCGCAATACGCCCCGTGCCATGGGAAGGCAACGGACTCGACCTGGAAGTGCTCGCCTTCCGGCTCCATTCCCTTGTAGTAGGTTCGCCCTATGCTGGACTCGCCAAGGTAGTCGATGCCGGTCCAGACGAACTCGCCGATCACGTACGGAAGCTCCCTTATCCTCCTCCACGTGTTCGCCGCGTCGCGGGGAAACGTCTCCGTATACACCATAACGCGACCGGGACAGCGCGCGTGGTCCGCCTCGGACATGTGCTCCATGTAGTTGTAGCCGACGATGTCCAGCTCCGCCGCCATCGCGTCCTGCGCCTTCCACTCGGGCTCGCCGTTCCACGAGCAAAGTGCCTCCAGCACTGGACGCGTCGGGTCGAGCTCGTGGCAGAGCTTGACCATCTTCGCCGCCTGCGCGGCCGCCTCTGCGGACGTGCGCTCGATGATTTCGTTGCCGATGGACCAGGCTATCACTGAAGGATGCCGCTTCGACTTCTCGACCATCCACCGAAGGTCGCGCTCCCAGTCGCGCGCGAACGTCACGGAGTAGTCGTGCGGATTCTTGGACTTGGCCCAGCCATCGCAAAGCTCCTGGACGACCCACAGCCCTTCCGCGTCGCATGCTGAGAGGAAGGCATCGCTCGCCGGGTTGTGGGAGCAGCGGACCGCGTTGAAACCTGCGGACTTCAACAGGCGTACCTTCCTGAGTTCCGCGCCATCGTAGCCCGCCGCACCGAGGGGGCCGTGGTCGTGGTGCACGCACGCGCCATGCAACAGGACATTCGTGCCGCCTATCATCAACCCCTTCTCCGCCGACCATTCGATTTTGGGAAATCTATCAGAGCCCCATAACCCGTTCCCCGGCTTGGCCGCCAAAGCCTTGGCGGCCGTGTTTCCCCGTTCCCCACGCACTAGCCAAACGGGTCGAAGGATGCCGCTCCCCGAGTACCAGCGGCAGTTCGGCTGCGCCGAATTGTCAACTTCGACCCTGAGCGCATTGTCGCCCGCGCGCACCTTGCCGGACAGCGGAATGCGAAAGCCAGTGTAGCCGTAGAAGGTGCCCAAGCCGACTTTTACGCCGTTCACGAAGACCCTTGCGGCCCGGTAGACGCACTCGAATTCCAGCGCGACTTCCGCCGCCGCATCTTCCGCCGTCAACGTCAGAACGCGCTCATACGACGCCTTGCCGGCCTCGTAGAATCCGCCGCCGGATTTCGTCGGCGCGTCCGCGTGCGGGGGGATTTCTATGGACCAGTCGTGCGGAACCGACACCGCGCGCGGCTTGTGTCCCTCAAGGGTGAAGGTCCACCCATCGTCAAGACGGACGCGATCTGCCGCTGCGGTAGCGCACGCAAACGCCGAAACCGACAGAAGAGAAGCCAACAGAGGTCTGAGCATTTTCCCACCTCCGATATTAGCCGGCACGGCGGTCGTTGAGTTCGCGCTGCATGCGGTGTTCGACATCCTGCGAGATAGGATAGAAGAAGAGGGCAATGCAGCCTACCGCGAATAGCGCGGCGGGGATGAGCGACATGGAAAGCCGGATGCCGAGGACGGCCGACTCCGACTGCGCCGCGTCCGGCACGAATCCAAACGCACCGAGAATCCATCCGCAGAGCGCGCCGCCGAGGCCGAGCCCCGCCTTGAGCGCGAAGACGATCCCCGCGAACACGAAGCCCGTCGCGCGGCGTCCGGAGATCCACTCGCCATGGTCCGCGACGTCGCCCATCATCGCCCAGAGGAGCGGGATCGTGGGCGCGTAGGCGACGGACTTGAGAGCGCACGCCGCGAGGAGTCCGTACCTGCTCGTCGGCGGCACGAACCAGAAGAGCGCGGTCGAGGCGGCCGTAAGCGCAAGGCAGACGAGATAGACGCGCTTCTTGCCGAACTTCGCCGAGAGGATCCCCGGGAGCGTCACGACCGCGACGAACGTGAGGCCCTGACCGACGCCGTTGAAGAGCGAGAACGAAAGCGTCTCCTCCTTGACGAGGTACTTGAAGTAGTAGGCGGCCGTGCTGCCCCAGAGCGCGAGCGTGATGAAGAGGACGAACGTGAGCGCGAACATCGCGCGCCAGGGTCCGTCGCCGAAAACGCTCTTGAGGTCGTCCTTGAGCGAAGTCTTCTGCGCCGGCGGAGGCGCGATGCGCTCCTTCGCCGTCAATCCGCTCATGACGAGCAAGACCGCCGCGACGACGGCGTAGATCCCGACCGTCACCGCCCAGCCCGTCTTCGCGTCCGCAAAGCACTTGACGAGCGGCAGCGTCGCGACCTGCACGACGATCGTCGCGATCGTCGCGGCGACGAAGCGGACCGTCGCGACGGACGTCCTCTCGCGTCCGTCGTCCGTCATCACGCCGCCGAGCGAGGAATAGGGCGTGTTGTTGAAGCTGTAGAGCGCCATCAGGAGCGCGTAGGTCGAAGCCGCCCATGCGATCTTCGCGCGCTCGCCCCAGTCCGGCGAGAGATATGAAAGCGCAAAGACGACGGCGAACGGAATCGCCGTTCCGACGACCCACGGACGGTACTTGCCCCACTTCGTCTTCGTCCGGTCGCTCAGGATACCCGCGAGCGGGTCGATGAAGGCGTCGAAGACGCGCGCCCCGAGAAGGATCGCGCCAGCCGCGCCTGCGCCGATGCCCAGCACGTCCGTGTAGAACATGAGCTGGAACATCATCATCAGCTGGAAGACGAGGTTCGCCGCGCCGTCGCCGAGCGAATATCCGACTTTTTCTAAAAAAGGCACTTTCATGATAGTTGCATTATAGCACGCACGCCGTTCCCCTCCCATTCCCCGAACGGGTAATGGTGGCGGCAGACACTCCGAGTCCGCCTGCCCTACCTTTCGATACGGCGGCGTGGGGTCACGCCGCCCTACCACGCGCTTCGACGCATGAGTATTTCCGAGGTGGCGTCGTTCGGCAGTTCGCTAACTTGTCTTGTTTAGTAACATAATGTCTGCACAAATCGTCAGAAAGCCGTTCAACCGTCCTGTCGCCATAACGCGCCCCTTTGCCAACCTTCGGAGTTTCTATGCCCCGCTGTTCAGTGACTCATTGCGGAGGCTGCGAAAAATCATGGTCGGATCGCGAATTTCCAGTCAATCTTTTCGCCAAAGCGGATGCGGTAGGCGAAGGACTTGGCGTCGCATTCGACCTTGAGAATGTTCCCTGACTGACTCCATACCGGCGCCTTGGCGCCGACTCGCGAGTCAACCGCATCCACGCCGACGACAGCACGTTCCGCCGCGCCAAAGGCGGCAAGGTCGATCTCGGCCGAGAAAGCGCCGGAAGAGGGAAGCGGGACGATCGTCCAGTCCGAAAAGCGGAACGAGCCGTCGGTCGTAACGCCGCCAAACGACACGGCGCGCCCGGAGGCCTGCTTGCGCGCGTCAACAAAAAGCCCTTTCGCCGATTTAGCGAACGCATAGCGCACGCCGTCCTTCTCGACGATGCCGCTTTCCGTGCCGCGCGTATGCGCGTAATATCCATAGGGCGGCAGCACGACGCCGTTCGGGAGTCGCCACGTCTCGTTCGTCTGGCGGTTCACCCACACTTCGCCGCCGTTCGAGAAAAGCGAATGCTGGCGGTGGATGCTTCCTTCGTACTTCAAGTCGAGGAATTCGGCGCGTCCGAGTTCGGCGCAGGCGTCGTGCTGGAGCCAGTACGTCTTTACGGCGTTGCGCGAAAACGGCCCGTCGCACATCGGATTGCGTCCGCCGAGTATGGCGTTGGAAAGATAGTCGTCGGAAGCGTAGCCGTGGAGTTCCGCATTGCCACCAGTGTGCCAGCCGTCTTCCTCCTGATAGCGACCGCCGAGACCGCCTGCGAAAAGCACATAGTAGCCGTGGGTCACGATATCGTGCCATGGCGTACGCTCGCTGTCGGCAAAGTTCTCGCGCCCAATCACCTTCGCCGCACCGAAGTGGTCGCTCTGCCCGGCGTCCGCGACGCCCACGAGGTGGTCTTGGCCCGCCTCGCTCATGCAAACCGCGTCGGGGCGCCTAAGGCCCTTGCGGTATGTCTGGAAGCCGCGGGCCCAGTTCGCGGAAACCTCGTTCTTCGTGTGGAACCGTCCCTCGCGGTCGATGTAGTCGAACGGACAGTGCGCCGTAAAGACGTCGATGAAAATCGCCTCTGGGTCATATCCCTGTTTCAACAGCTTGGCGTTCCGCAAGCACCATGGCTGGAACGCGTGCGGCGCGAAGCGGTAGGCGCGCGCGTGGCGGCTGGGATTGAACCAAGTCTGCTCAGGGGTGCCGTCGAGCTTGAATCCCACGAGATCATAGGAGAAACCGTCGCAGTCGGGATAGATGTCCGCGTAGTTGTCGTGCGGGCAGAAGAGAATTCCCGCGTCGCGGCAAGCCTTGCGCATTGCGCCAAATGCCGCGACGTCGCCTGCCGGCGGGTATACTTCGGGGAAGCGGTAGTCATACCCCCACCTCTGCCAGATGTGCTTGACGAAAATCGCGTCGTTGAGACCATATTTCGCCGCAAGCGCAAGATCGGCCGCAGCCTTCGAGTAATCGCCGCCCCACTGATCGAGGCACATCCTCGAGCCAAGCGCGGCGTGCCCGGCACTCGCCTTGTAGCCCGACACGGCGCGGAAGCGGCGAGCAGCATCGAACGAACCCTTCGACGAGGGAACGAACGTGAACGTCGCGTCGTGGTGTGCGTGTAGCGAGAAAATATTCCGGGAGCCGTCGCAGTCCACCGAATCCGGCACAACGTCCACGGCATGCACCACGGATAGCCCGCTTGAGTAGTCCGCGCCTACATGTCGCGTGGAGAGCAGGAACCCACTGGCGCGAGCCGAGAACCTCTTCGGACCCTCGATTACGTTGCCAAAGCCAAAGTAGACGCGATCAAGAGTGTCTCTCGCAGGTCCCACGGCAAGATCGACGATGCGGGGGAATCCGCTGGCGTCGGGCTTCGCGCCGGGAATCGACCAGGAAATCTTGAGCGCTCCCTTTTCCTCGCGGATCGACGCCACGGGCTCTGGCGCAGGGGATCCGTCGTCAGTCTCGGTCTGCGCCGTGAAGCCGCGGAACACGACGGACTTCTCGCCGTCCGTGAACGCAAGGACACCGTCAACGAGTCCGCGCTTGCCGTACGCAACGCCCGCACCGTACACAACGCCGCCAGCATCAAGGCGCCAGCGACCGGCCGCAGGATTAGTACCCGATTTACGCGCCGTCCTTGCCGCCACAAGCGCCACCGCGCTGCGCGCCGCCCAGTCGGCTTCGTCGGGAATCTTCGGCTGCGGACCGATGAGCAGTTTTGCGTCGCCCCAGCCGCCGCTGTCGTATGCCGAGTTCATCTTCGGACCCGGCCCCGTCCATAGGCGAAGCGTGACTTTCCTCCCGGCCCACGGGGTGAGATCGCCGGACATGTCGCGCCATGAATCGGCATCCTTCACGACCTGCGAGCAGACAAGCTTCGGCTCCCCGGCTTCCTCAAGCACGAACACCTTGTATTCGACGCCGTCGGACGAACCTTTGCCGTGGGCGTTTAGGTAGTTTGAGCAGGAAAACGCGATGGGCGAAAGCGATGGCAGGTCGATTGGAAAGTCGCTCCAGACAACCCCCGGACCCTTCTTGAACGGCGGATGGCTCTTGAAGCCCGTCTTCGAAACGCCGTCCGCCGTCATGAGTCCCTTCGCCATGCTCGCGCCCCATTCGCCGGGCGAGCCAGGCTCCTCCACCGGCACGACCTTCCCGGCCACATCGACGGACGTGGAACGGGCGAAGGCGTAGTCCAGCCGGAACACTCCCGGAGCGAGCTTTGGCGGTGCCAGCTTCGGGACATGTCGCGGCGCATCAGGATTCTTGTATTGAAAGATCGCTATTGGATGCGGCGCGTCTTCCCTTTTCGCCCCGGCGGGAGTGAAGCGCGCGTGGACAGGATAGAGCGCGTCCAGAGCGCTCGGACGCGCAACGCCCGTGAAAGAAAGCTCTATCCTCTCTCCGGGCGCGAGCGAAAGAGCCCCCTTCGGCCCCGTCACGTCCCAGTCGTCGTTCATCCACACTTCCAGCTCGCCGGAGACTGGCTTGCCCGTCTTGTTCTCCAACGTCACGGGAAACGAGCGGGGAGCGCCGGGCTGAACCTCGGTGACGCCCAATGGCCAGAGGAACTTGTTTTTGCCGGAGCGGTCGATCTTCTGCGGAAACGAACCTATCTCGACCTTAACGCCGCATAGCTCGTCTACAGGGGGGAGATAGGCCGTCGCCGCCATTGAGACGGCGACGGCCAGAAGGGAAATTCGTTGTTTCATATTGAAGTAACGTCTACCTGATTATGACCAAAGTGCCGATGTACGGACCGAACTTGTACGCCGCCCCGCTCTGCTTGACGAGCCTCCACCTGGCCGCGCGGGCAGGGGTCCCTCCCTCAAAGGCCAGCCGTGGCTCGCCTACTATCTGCAAGGCCGCAAACGCAGTAACCGGCGACCTGCGCTCGTAGTCAGCCAGGTTCTCCGGGTCCGTGATCGTGAACGTCGCGCCAGGCTCGAATGTAAGCGTCCCGTCAATCGTCGCGTACTTGCCGGCAAAGAGGTCCGCGCATGTGGCGCGCAACGAGTTCGCCACTGTGATGTCGCACCCCGGCACGCTGCCCGCGCCCGTGAACGAGGAGAGGAAGAGCGGTCCGGGATTCGTGAACTGCAAAGTCGCGCCATGCTCAACCCTGACGGGAGTGTTGGACGGCACCACGCCGTCCGAGCAAGCCCGGAGCGTCCCGGACTCGACGGCAATGCCGCCCGTGGTAGTATTGGTCGCATAGAGGTAGACGGGCGTCTCGCCGCGCTTCACCAGCTCGCCCGCGAGCCCCGCGTTGTCCGAGAGCGTAAGCGCGCATTCATAGCGCTCGGTACGACCAGGGCTTTCGACATACGCCTTCGCGTTGTCGCTGTAGTTGCATCCGCGCGAGGTTACGACGACACGCGAATGCTTCTTTGTCTCAATGTCGTATTCCGCGTATGCGCTCGCGCCCCAGCCGGTCTCGTCCTCGAACACTATGCGAGCAATGCCGAGGTAATTGTTCGTCGTGTAGTTCTCGCCTGTCGGAAGCCCAATCGCCTCCACGCCCTTCCCGGATGGCGATTCGAACGCAAAGGGAATCATGGACACTTGATTGTTTCCGGTTATATCCGACGTATCGATGACAAGGCCCTTCTTCCAGACAACGAAATGGTCGGGATTGCCCTTGAAGAATTCCACGTGGGTTGGGCCAACGCCCGTCCAGTCGTTCCCGAGCGTCGGCATCATGGTTCCGCCATCGGCGTTGACGTTGACAAACGACCCCGCGGCAGCGGACTGGTACTTGAAGAATCTCGAGGCCTTCACCGTTGCGCCATCCTTCACGTTGAAGACGTTAGTGGACACCCTGTCAGAGCCGCAGAACCGCACAGTCTCGTTCGCCTGCAGCGTCCCTTCGCCAGACACGGTGACGTCGAAAACGCCGCCCAGCTCGCCAATCTTAAAACGAGGGATCATGCCGTCAAGCGCGCACCGGGTGTCGTTCGTTCCTCCGCTCACGTGGAACACAGCCGTACCGCCGTAATGCTTTACCTGACTGCTGTCTGTCCCCGCCTGGCCCAGACACAGCGTTTTGTCTTGCATATTGAACGTTCCGCCTGTCTGGATGAAACTGCCAAAGCTACTTTCGCCATTTTCCGCAATCCAGAAATCGTTTGTTATACGCACTTCACCACCCGTCATGACCCAATGTCCGACAGAACCATTGCCACTGCCAACGGTTGACCTTCCTGCTTCAAAAAAGCCTCCTGTCAACAGGAGCTCCCCCTGTTGGGAAGCAGGGCCCACGATAAGCCTGTTTACATACGTGTTTCCTCCGCCAATTGTCGCTCGGCTACCATGAGCCATCTGAAAGTTACCTGCATAAACACGTGTTGCCCCGCTTGTCATCGCGAAAAGCACTCCTTGATTCACGTAAACATCGCGGCAAACGGACACGTCGCCGTTCAGGTACAGGGCACCTTGACCCCGGGTCCGGTCCGAAGTGGTATTGAACGCAGTGCCGCTTTTCTTTTCGATCCCCTCGTCGTCGGTGATCGGACCATCCAGGTACATCACGTTCGGCCAAGTCGCGCCAAATGACACGTAACCATCTGACGAGCCTGCATTCTTAGGAAGGTGGATGGTGCCTGTAATGTGGTTGGTGCCATGCGCAACAGCAAGATTGGCGCCAGGGAACAACCTGAAAGAGGAGGGAATGTCGTTGTTCACGCCATAAATGTAAATCCTGCAATTGTCGTTCGTGGCCACGTACGTCACGTCGGACGAGCTAGTTACATTTCCTTGGAATACCACCGTGCCGTTATTGGCTTGAGTACAATACGCCTCCACCGTGCCCGGACCAGCCACGGTCGTACTGTTCAACATCCACTGACGGTTAGTGGAGAGGTTTTTTACGCGAAGTTTGTGCCCGTTGAGCGTGAGCACTCCTCTTACGCCCCAGCGGTCGGTACATTCGACCGTGGCATCGGCAAGAAGCTCGACGTCGCCGAGCAGACTGTCGTCGTAGGCACTGCCGTCGGAGGCAGTGTAGCGGATCGCGCCCAGTCCATCCACGCCGTCGCCCGAGATCGTCACCTTGTGTCCGCTGAACAGAACGTCTTGATTGTCGGTTTTATGTGGGGTCTTGAGGTGGAATGTCGCGCCGCTCTCAACGGTCACGGGCGAGGTTGCGCCAAGCGCCCCATGGTCAGTTATGGAAAGCGTGCCGTTCGAAACGACCACTGTCCCGGAGAAATCGGAGGTGGCCACCGTCAGCTTGACCTCGCCGGCGCCGATTTTCACTAGGCGCGCGTAGTTGCCGATTGGGGAACTGATCGTATACACCTCAGCCGAGTCGGCCGACACGACGTAGTCCGAGCCAACCGCGCCGGCACTTCCGGCATACGCCGAAATGGTCGCAAGTGCCGCAGCCGCAGCGCAAAACGCAGAAAGCCTGGCGTTAGATGTGCAGTATTCCGTAGCCATAACCGACCCCTCCTTTTTTTTCTAATTCATATTCTAGCACAACCTCGTTTCAGAATCAACTACCCAACTGGGTATTCAGAGGGCGGATAATTCATCATGGGCTGCGCCATGCGGGTTCACAACTCCCTTGAGCTTGGCTTCCTCGAATCCGCGTATGCCGACGCGCTGGAGCTGGAGTTGAAGCGGAACGCCATCCCGTACGTCCGCGGGACGAGGTCCACATCTATTCCCCATTCCTAATCGTGCAATTCCTCGAATCGACTGCAATTCGCACGTTGAACGCATCTCCGGCGCGTATCGGCGCCGTCAGATAGGCGTAGAGGAAACCTCCTATCGGCGAAAAAGCGCGGTCGCCGCGATCTGTCTTCGCAAGTTCAAACGGCAATTCGGATTCAATCACGACAACAGAACCGCCCTTTTCGATACGAACGCGCCCATTCCCGATTTCTACGCGGTCGGTTTTGAGCGCGACGACAGGAAGGATGAAACGTGCGTCTACGTCGCATTTGCCACCAAGCGAAAACTCCTTTCCATCAACGCGCGAAAGAAGCTCATAAGCAGCCCCGCGATTCCCCCGCGTTCCCGTAAGCTGTCCATGCGCGCTGCAGACGACGACATTCGAGACGCATGTCGCCTTCACCTCGACATCAACGTCGCGCGCCGAGCTGGACCTGTCGCTTGCCTCTATGCGCGGCATCATCGAAAGAACCGTCCGTTCGTGGCGAAGATCCTGAAGATTCCGCGCCTCGATAATGCTGTAGTCTGCCATCGTGCCGGCGATCAGCGGTCCAACGGCCTCATGCCACACCAGGGAAGGCCCGCCGCCGGAAACACGGTGTCCAACCATGCCCTGCACGAAGGAGTCGCCGCCGGCGAAAGTGGCGCGCCAAGGACCTACCGCGGCAAGTTCGACGCCGATCGAAGGGAAGGACTTGAGGCCATAGCAAGTTTCGCGCGGCAGACGCGCATTAGTCCCCTTCTCGGGAATGGAACCATCGCGCAGAATATCGACGATGGACTTTATGTGCGCGAATGAATGATGAACACACGCCGGCTCGTCCGCCAACTCGTACTGCACACCGCCCGCCAAAAGGCCGGACGAGTTCGTGCAGCGCCTGTACAGCTCAAGATGCAGCCCCATCGCCTTGGACGCCCATGCCACTCCGGCCTTTGCAAGAGCGCCAAGAATCGGCAGCATGCCGTCTGAAGTGCGGCTCCCGTAGTACGTCCACTTCGGGCTCCTGCTTCCGAAGGAGTTGTCTATGCCGCCGTCAGGAAGAATAAACTCTGCGTGCTGGGCAGCCGAGGCGAGGACGGCATCCTTCATCTTCGCGTCGCCGCAGATCTCTGCGTATGCGAAAAGCGTCGGCAGCGTCTCTTCGAGATTGTAGCCAAGATCGACATAAGCATGCCCGCGCGGAGAACGCCTGCTCATCGGCGCTCCTTCGCCCGTAAGAAGTCCGTCCGGCAGGAACGACGCCATCAGTTTCCCGGCCATCGCCTTTGCACGCGCCGTCTTGTCGTCGTCTTTCAGCACCACACCAGCAAGCGCCATGGCCTCGCAAAATGCCGCAGGGTAGTTCACGTTGGTGGCATTCACGAACTTGTCGTCGAACCGTTCAATGACAAAATCGGTCTCGCGCTTGAAAATTGCGCTCCAACGGCCTTGCAAGTCTCGCGGCAGCCGATCGCCGTAGTAAAGAAGCGTCTTGCCAAGGGCGATTTGCGCGAACACGGTAGTGCCCCACCACAAGGTCTGGTAGTCGTTGTAAACGCCGCCATCTTCCCTACGCATCGTCGCTTCCGACCATTCGACCGCCTTCTCCGCTGCCGCAAGATACTTACTGTTTCTAGTAGTGGCCCAACGATAGACAAGCGGATAGACGAGGTCGCAGACGCGGCCATGCATGACGCCGCACGCGGGACACGCGATCCCGCCGTCGATCATCTTGTCGCCCGTCCCTGAAATCTGCCGCACAAGAAGCGCATCGCACCACGTGTCGAAAAGACTTTCCGCGGAAGAGCGGCTCCAGGACGCAGTTGCATCAAGGTCAGCCGCCCCGCAGGAAAGCGCACCAGACAAGGCAATGCAGACAAGGCAAATCAAAGCTCTGACAGGCATATGGCAACTCCATTGATTTTCCAGGCATATTATATCGTTTTCATGGCGGAACCACAATTACCCAGCCGGGTATAACTAGCCCACAAGGACAACTTCGTCTCAGAAACCAACAGGGTTGAATAACGCTTCCTTTCGCACGCACATTGTAGCATATATTAGCTTTTGTCGCCCGGAGGCATGGCCGATGCTGCAAGACGCGACTTCTGCGGCTCAACCCACCCACACTTATGCCCGAAGCCTCAACCACAGAATACACGGAAAGATTGGTGAGCCGTGCAGAGGTGGAGACGTGGAGAATTGGGGAGTCTTTAGCTACTGGAGAAACAGATGATGATTAGAGCATGTATTTTACTATGGGGTCAGCCACCATGCTACACCACTCCCGGTGCGGCCGCGACGAAGCGCGGCCCTCCCAGCCGACCGACGGCGACAATGCCAAGTCGCGCCGCGTCAAGAAGCCGATCTGCCGACGACTCGGAACGCGTCGTCTCCAGGAAATGTCACATTCAAGCGCTCATTTGCATTTCGTCGCGCGAAATTCGTGCTTGCCATAGCGGCAGTCTTAACCATGGGGAGCACTATGGGGCATAATGCGCTACAGGCCAAGCAGTCTGCGGAAAGGGACTATCGCGTCGAAGTAGCCGTCCGCTTCGACAATCGGCGCAAGATGCCCTTCGTACACAAGGGCCGTGCGCACGGAGACGCCCTTCCGACGCGGCAATGCGGCGACCTTGTCGGACATCTCGTCGATGATTTCGCGTCCGATCTCGTTTCTGCGCTTGATTTCAACGAGGCAGATGGACCGACGCGTCTGGATAAGAAGGTCGATCTGCACGCCCTTCCGCGCCCCGTCGCGCGATGCCGCGCGCCTGTAGGGTGCGGCGGATACGATCTGCGCCGAGCCAAGCCCCAGCAATCCGACAAGCCTCCCCAGGTTCGCAAGGACGAGGTTCTCGAACTGAAGACCCATGACCGAGTCCCAGCCATCGAGTCCGTCCAGCGCCCCAAACGAAAACGCACCCCTGTCTATGACGCTCTTGAACGGCTCGATGTATTTCAGGTAGAACCTGGAGTAGTTGTCGTTAATCCGGTAGATGGCCTCGCGGGCGGACTTGCCGCTCTGCGGGTTCACGCCGGCATCGCGAGCAACCAGCCCGCACTCCTCGAGCTGTTTCAGGGCGTCAGAAATGCGTCCCCCTCTTTCCATGCCGACTGCCGTCGCAATTTCGCTGACGCTTCGAGGCGCGCCGTCCAGCGATCTCAGCACGGACGCCGTGAAGTTCGGCTGCCGCGTTATGACGTCCGCGAACATCTCGTCGAAATCCTCGCGAAGCGGGCTCTTCGGCATGTAGCACAGCCTGCGGATGTTATCGGCCGCCGTCGCCCCGGGATCGATTTCCTCGAGATACCGCGGGACGCCCCCTGTCACTGAAAGCACGTCAAGGATCTCGCGGACATCCGTCCGCTCCGCAGTGCGCCCCCAGAACTTGACGCACTCCTCCAGCGGCAGTTCGGGCACGACTATGTCGAGGGATCTCCGCCCGTAGAAGCTGCCGTCGTCAATTATGTTGTCCTTTATCCAGGACGACACGCTGCCGCACAAGACCAGGACAAGCCTCGGGTGTTTCTTGAAATTGTCGTCCCACGCACTTTTCAACATCCCGGCAAACATCGGGTCGTAATGCGCCATCCACGAAATCTCGTCAAGCAGGACAACGGTCTTCTCGTCATCTCGGATGACCCCGTCCAGGCGCAGAAACGCATTGAGCCAATTGTCTGGCGTAGTAGATTCGCAATGCGCCTGCGCGGCAAGCTTGACCGCGAAGTTCTCAAGCTCCTTCCTGTTGTCGAGCCCCCTGCGAGGCTTGACGCCCTCTATCTTTACAAACCGCGCGCCCATGCGCTCGGCGAACTTCTCCACTAGTGTGGATTTCCCGATTCGCCGTCTGCCGCGGCAAGTGACGAGCGAAGGGACCCGCTTACGGAATAGCTGGCCAAGTCTGTCTATCAAATCTTCGCGACCGTAGAACATATATGCCTCCTTCTACCATTATTCGCGAATATTTTAGCACATTCGCCTCGCACAGCGCAATGAGATTTTTGTCACATTATCGGCATTTCCTCAATAATGTGACAAAATTTTAGTCTGAATTT
>JAEEGL014643438.1_pt1 | contig 22258 bp, 19 predicted proteins | sample 9134231 | NCBI WGS metagenome assembly JAEEGL01 (sample SAMN16246548, study PRJNA631951) | gut metagenome | biome: gut microbiome; feature: rumen; material: fiber-attached | host: Bos | place: Iran: Karaj | collected 2018-10 | reverse complement strand
GCTCTGGAAGTCGGTGCCGCAGTGGACGGGATATTCGAACTTGACACCGCCTGCGACAGCCTTTTCGAGGATGTCCACGGCCTCGGTGTAAGTGACTCTCTGGAAGGCGATGCCCAGAACGCTCTTCATGCGCTCGATAAGGCCGTCGTCGTATTTGTCGTTGAGGAACTTGAGGTCGTCCATGCAGTTGTCCAGTGCGTACTGCACCAGGTACTTGACGAATTCCTCGGCCAGTTCCATGTTGTCCTGGAGGTCGTAAAAGGCCATTTCAGGCTCGATCATCCAGAACTCCGCCAGGTGGCGGGGCGTGTTGGAGTTCTCTGCGCGGAAAGTAGGGCCGAAGGTGTAGATCTCGCCGACGGCGGTGGCGCCCAGCTCACCTTCCAGCTGACCGGAAACGGTGAGGGAAGTCTTCTTGCCGAAGAAGTCCTTGCTGAAGTCCACGTTGCCCTTCTTGTCCAGCGGGATGTTCTTCAGGTCCATGGTGGTTACCTGGAACATATCGCCTGCGCCCTCTGCGTCAGACTCGGTGATGAGCGGGGTGTGCAGATAGACGAAGCCCTTCTCGTTGAAGAACTTGTGGATGGCGAAGGCCATGGCGTTGCGGATACGCAGCACGGCGCCGAAGGTGTTCGTTCTCAGACGCATGTGGGCGACGCTGCGCAGGTACTCCAGCGTAGTGTCTTTCTTCTGCAGGGGGAAACGCATGGGATCGCAGTCTCCCAGGACCTCGATTTCCTTGGCCTGGATTTCCACGGCCTGGCCGCTGCCGACGGAAGCGACCAGCTGGCCTTTCACGGAAAGGGAAGCGCCGGTGGTGATGCGCTTGATGAGCTCTTCGTCGAAGAGTTCCGTATTGGCTACGATCTGGATATTATTGATAGTAGAACCGTCATTGAGGGCGATGAATTTTACTTGTTTGTTGCCTCTCTTGGTACGGACCCAACCTTTGGCCAGTACCTCTGCGCCCGGCTCCGAGGCAAGCAGAGCCTTGATTTTGGTTCTTTTCACAGTTTCCATAAATATCTTTACTACAAATCATGCAAATATAGCAAAACTTACCCATTTAAAAAAATCAGCCCCCCTGGTAAGGGAGGCCGAAATTCTATAAAGAGTTGACTTTTAGTCCTTCGCGGGTTTGCGTGCGGCGTACATGATTTTCAGGGCCGAGCAGCGGCGCAGCTCCTGTTTTACGTCGGAGACGATACCCATACGGACATCCTGGTCCACGCGGAGGTTGACGGTCATCAGGGACCGTTCGGCCTCGGACATGGCGTCGCGTTCTGCGGCGATAAAGTCACGGATGTCTGCCACCGTCTTGAAAGAATCGTTGAGCTGGATACGGGCATCGGTACCGAACTTAGCCTGGTACTGCAGGGTAGGTGCACCGATGTTGATGTTGGCGCTCAGGTCCTTTCTCTCCAGCTTGGCAACTTCGGATGCCTCGGGCATCACGACTTTCACCTTGTTCTCGGTTTCACGCATCTGCGTGGTAACCATGAAGAAGAACAGGAGCATGAACACGATATCGGAAAGGGAGTTGGACGATGCCTGCGGGACTTCCTTCTTGTTACTGGAACCTCCAAATTTTGACATAATCTATTTCCTCCTATTTCTTTTTACCGGTATCCTTAGGCTCGGCCTCGGAGATGTTCTGAGGAACGGCCTTCTTTACAATATCCTGCTCTTCTTCCGTGAGCTTGGAGAACTTCTTGCCGAAGTTGGCACGGGAGAACTCGTCGCGGAGTTCGTTCACGGCTTTCACCAGTTCGTTCTGCACTGCGATGTAGGCCTGGTAGCTGGTACCACGGTCGTTCTGCAGGGAGATAACGCCCTTGGAGACCCTGTAGGTCTTGCCCTCGATCTCTTTCTCTTCCTTTTCGGGGAGGTTGGGATCGTTGGTGGGGTTGGTGAGGAACTCTTTGATCTTATCCTTCAAGTAGGCAATGTCCATGGCTTCGCTACCGGCAAACAGCTTATCGGCAGAGTTGATTCTGACGACGATGATGTTACGGCGGTTCACCTTCTGGTCCTGAGCCTGCTCACTGTCAGGGATCGGGGGAAGGCGGCGCTGCAGACCGGACTGATCCCCCATGGTCGTAGTCATGAGGAAGTAGCACAGCAGCAGGAATGCAATGTCAGCCGTAGAACCGATTGCTTCAAATTTTCTTCTTGCCATGGTTTACTTTACTTTTTGTTGCGGATGGTCATCAGAACTTCGCCGCAGATGATGGAAGCGATAGCAGCGCCACCGACAACATAGGCGAGGTTAAGGATGGTATCTGTGAGCTTGAGCTCAGCAGGGGTCGTAGGCTTGGAGCAGTTGATGGCCGGAGCGCCGGATGCCAGGATGTAGCAGAGACCGAACAGGACGGCGGCAGCAACTACTGCGATTCCGATTTTGACGAGACCCTTGGGATTGGTGATGGCCGTTACGTACAGGCCTACGCATACGACGGAGGCGAGTGCGATGCCGATCACGGCATAAGCCCAGGCGATCAGCGGAGCAACGGTGCCGTTATCCGGGGAGCCGGATTCCGGGTAGCCCTTAATCATACCAAAAAGCAGAACCCCAACGCTCACAACTATCAGAACCACAAGCAGGATCTTGAATATTTTAGCGTATTTCTGGTTTTCCATTTTATCTGGAATTAAAGGGGTTATTACTTGTTGTTTTTCACCATGATGTCCACGAAGCGGATGGAAGAGTCTTCCATGTCAATGCTCAGGGCATCGATCTTAGCAATGATATAGTTGTAGAAGATCTGGAGAATCATAGCAACGATAAGACCGCCCACGGTGGTGATAAGGGCGACCTTCATACCGCCAGCCACAACGTTCGGGGAGATATCACCGGCAGCCTGGATAGCGTCGAAGGCCTGGATCATACCGATAACGGTACCAAGGAATCCGAGGGACGGGGCGATGGAGATGAACAGGCCGATCCAGCTGAGGCCGTTCTCCATCTGGCTCATCTGGACGCCGCCATAGGAGACGATGGTCTTTTCCACCACATCGATACCCTGGTCGGCGCGGAGCAGACCCTGGTAGAAGATGCTGGCCACAGGACCGCGGGTCTCACGGCAAACTTCCTTTGCTTTTTCAATACCGCCTTCTGCGAGCGCGCTCTCCACTTTTTCGAGGAGCTTGGTGGTATTGGTCTTGGAGAAGGCCAGATACAGGATGCGCTCAATGGCGAGGGCCATACCGAGGATGAGGCAGATGATGATCAGGGACATGAAGCCGGCGCCGCCTTCGATGAACTTGGTCTTGAGAGCCTGGTGGAGCGGAACTTCCTCACCGGAACCGGCGAAGAGGTCTACCACGGGTTCGGCGTCGTCTTCGGCGACCTGTTCCGTAGCGGCGGGAGCTGCGCTCTCGTCCTGGGCAGAAACGATGTTAGCAGTGAAAGTCATGAGACATGCGACTGCCAAAAACATGAAAAACTTTTTCATAATTGTTTTTGAGTTGTTAGTTATAAATTTGAATTAGTTGTTGATCCTACATTTGGTCGTGCAATTTAAGAAATAAAATTGAAATACCCAATTTTATCTGCTTATTTCGCCGCAAAGATCTCTTTCCAGCATGGTTTTAACCCAGGCATTGTTGTCGCTCCGGCCCATCAGGCAAAAGAGTTTTCCCAGGGCCGCTTCCGTGGTGATGTCACCCCCCGAGAGCACGCCCGCATGCTTGAGCGTGGAGCCGGTGGCATACAGGTCCATGTTCACGGTGCCTGATTTACACTGGGTTACATTGAGCAGGATTTTGCCCAGCTGGTCGGCCTCCCGTACGATGTCCAGGAACCAGTCCTTGGTGAGGGCGTTTCCGGAGCCGTAGGTCTCCAGGATGCAGGCGCGGATTTCCGGGGCGCAGAGGGCGCCGCGGGCCACGCTGGCCGTGATGCCCGGATGGATCTTCAGGATGGAGACGCGGGTGTCCAGCCGGGTCTGCACCCGGAGCTGCGCGTCCCAATAGACCGGTTTCCGGATGAGTTCCGTGTTGTAGCGGATGGTGATGCCGGCATCGGCCAGCGGCGGGCAGTTGGGGGAGGCGAAGGCGTTGAATGCCTCGGCGCTGTATTTGGTGGAACGGTTTCCTCTAAGTAATTGGGAATCAAAGTAAATAGACACTTCGGGAACCCGCGCGTGCCCCTTCTCGTCCTTCGCGGCGGCAATCTCCACGGCCGATATCAGGTTCTCCTTTCCGTCGGTCCGGGGCACGCCGATGGGCAGCTGGCTTCCGGTGAAAACCACCGGCTTGGTGAGCCCTTCCAGCATGAAACTCAGGGCCGATGCGCTGTAGGCCATGGTGTCGGTCCCGTGCAGGATTACGAAGCCGTCGTAGTCCTCGTAGCGGTCCAGGATGAGCTGGGCCAGCTGCACCCAGAGCGAAGGCTCCACATCAGAAGAGTCGATGAGCGGGTCGAAGGTATAGGCGTCCAGGCGGACGGCAAATTTGTTCAGTTCCGGGACTTCCTCCTTGATTTGGCTGAAGTCGAAGGGCTTGAGGGTCCCATCTGTCGGGTCTTCCTTCATGCCGATGGTCCCTCCCGTGTAAATGATCAGTACTGATGAATTCATATTCTAAACAGTTTCACGGCATTCTCCGTAGTTCGTTCTTCCACCTCCTGCAGGCTCAGGCCCTTGATTTCGGCCACTTTGGCGGCGACGAGGGGAAGGTATGCGCTTTCGTTGCGTTGCCCGCGGTGGGGCACCGGCGCCAGATACGGCGCATCCGTTTCCAGCAGGATGTGTTCCAGGGGGATGCGTTCCAGGGTCTTGGCCAGGCCGGCGTTCTTGAAGGTGACCACCCCGCCGATGCCCACCGACCACTCCCCGCAGCGCCGGGCCCGCTCGTAGATCTCGTAACTGGCCGTGAAGCAGTGCAGGTTGCCCCGCAGCTGCAGGTGCCGGCAGTCCTCCAGGATCCGGAAAAGGTCTTCCCAGGCATCCCTGAGGTGGATATTCACCGGCAGGTCCAGCTTGGCCGCCAGCTCCAGCTGCAGCCGCAGCACTTCCTGCTGCTCCCGCTTGAACGCGATGCCCTCGTGATAGTCAAGACCGATTTCGCCAATGGCCACAAATGCAGGAGCATTGGTTATCCATTCCGTTTCACTCCCCGAGGGCCTGATCCCCCCGCCCCCCTGCTTCGCTTCGCTCCGAACCGCATCGACTGATTCTTTCGTGTCGGGGGAGGGGGGTGCCCCTGCCGCAGTATCGGCATCATCTTTTGTGGAGGCGGGGGTACACCCTTCACCTGCAATGGAGAATACCAGATCGAGTTCTTTCTGCCAATCAGATGCTACCGAACCGGGATACAGCCCCAGCATCTGGTAGATGACGCCGGGATGCCGGTTTCCCACCGCCCACATGGCCGGACGCTCATGCGAGTCCACATCGGCCTGAATCATTTTCCCCACGCCCGCCTCCAGCGCCCGCTGCACAGCCGCCTCTGCGTCCGGCAGCAGCCACTCGTCGTAAAAATGCGTATGGGTGTCCACAAACATAGCCGCAAATATACGCAAAAAACCCGTCATTTGGTCCCACTTTCTGTTTTTGGGAAAGCCCTCCGCCACCCCGGTGAAGCTGGTCGGACCCCAAGAGAAAGCAGGCTGGGCTCAGGCGTAGGCGGGGGCGATGGTGCAGCGGCGGAGAAGGTCGGTGGAGACCAGACCGTCGGCTTCGAGGCGGCCGATGGATTTGGGGAAGGTCTGATTTTGAGGCCGATACCTTCCCCGTCGAATCGGCCCCACAAGTGCTCCTGTTTGGTTTTTCGTGGGGAAGGTCCCCCGCGCAAAAAGAGACCTTCCTCAAAAACGCCAGGGACCTTCCCCATGCACCTCAAGCGTCCCAGAAACCTTTCCCAATCACCCTTGACGCTTACCTGGCCCCCTCGCAAACTCACCCCACCCCCAGGGCCCTTCCCCAAGGCCCTTCCCCAAGACCTTTCCCAGGTCCCTTCTCAGGCCCCACGGACCTCTGCCAGCCGCCTGAGACCTGCCCCCCAGCATGGTGCAGTCTTTCTGGGTATCCTGAATGAATGTGGCGGCCGTTCAGATCATTGCCCTTCTCTGACCATGGGTCATGATGCCGGTTTTGCCTCATGCACGTTGAGCGCTTTTCTGACCGTCTCCCTTTCGAGGCCCAGGACCCGGGCCAGTTGGTTGACCGAGGTTTTCCGCGTGCGCCAGAGGAAAGGAAGCAGCCGGAGCTTCTTTTCCAGCGGGAGTTGGCCGATATCGGACTTGAACCAGGCCTTTGCCGTGTCGGACACGGCTTTGAAGAACTCGGCGTCGGACACTCTCCTGCGAGGTGCGTTCACCAATTCTTCCTCAATTTCGGCCGGATTCATGGAGCCAATCGTTTTGAGCCAGAAAGCCGGATCGTGGGAAAAGGCTTGCTCCAGATAGGCGGCGTCACAGAAACTTTCGGGCGCAAGCATCCCGTCTTCATCCAGCATCCAGGGTACGTCTTTGAGTACATCCCCGGTGTGCATGATGCTTTCGCGTTCCCTCTTTGTGAGCAGGGAAACCGGTCTGACGCCGGCTTTCCATCGGCCGGGTTCTTTCATAATCGAGAACATGGCCCGGAATCCGGACCAGTTGTATTCATGCACCGGACAATGATTGTCGATGGCATTTCGCGGGATATATGCCAAGGCATTCCTTACATGCCAGTCATTCTCCAACGGAAGAGCCTGGGAATCCACTTTCTGAAGGATTCCGCTTTGTTTGTATTTGCGATGGAACCACATGGAATAGATTCGTTTCAGTTCTTCACCGAAAGCCGATGCATCTAGCTGGTTCCTGGCCAGGATCCCTTCGTGGCTATGGTTTGATACGACGGCGTACATGACGATGATTACGTTCTTCCTTCGTGCGCAGATGGCTATGTATTTGACCATGACATCGTAATCTTCTTCATCCCGGCAAAGGACGGTGTCTTCCAATCCCTTAATACTCACGTGGAAAGGAAAAACTCTGGAGGTGAGGCCGTTGGGTAGTTTTCTGATTGTTGACAGTTCCATACTGATCGTTGTTTTGTCGAGGGGGTTGAAACCATTTGTGAAGACGGTGAAGCAGCTGGGGAAGGTGGTAGGACAATTTGGGGAAGGTGGCCGATGGATTTGGGGAAGGTCTGATTTTGAGGCCGATACCTTCCCCGCAGAATCGGCCCCACAAGTGCTCCTGTTTGGTTTTTCGTGGGGAAGGTCCCCCGCGCAAAAAGAGACCTTCCCCAAAAATGCCAGGGACCTTCCCCGGCCCCCTCAGAAACCTTCCCCAGCCCTCCGGAGGCCTTCCCCCAAGAGAACTCAGGTGTAGGCGGGGGCGATGGTGCAGCGGCGGAGCAGGTCGGTGGAGACCAGACCGTCGGCTTCGAGGCGGCCGACGGCGGACAGGACCTCGGAGAAGGGGAGGCCCAGGGCCGAGGCCAGCTGCTCGGGGGTGGCGCCGCGCTGCTCCCGCACGGCCAGGCCGATGGGAACGAGCGGCGACCCCGGGCCGTAGCGGCGCACCAGAAGGGCCCGGAGCACCTCCCCGGGCGCATCGCTGGCCGCGGTGGCCCACGATCCGCCGGCGCCCCGTCCGCGCGGGGACAGCCCCAGTTCGCCGGCCAGGGCTTCGGCCGTGGTCACCACCCGCGCCATGTCGCTGGCTATGAGCGAGAGGCAGCCCGCGCTGCGCACGTCGTCCAGACGCCCGGGCACGGCATAGACATCCCGCCCGTATTCGCAGGCGTACCGGGCTGTCATGAGCGAGCCGCCCCTGGTCTTGGATTCCACCACCACCACCGCCCGGGACAATCCGGCAATGATGCGGTTCCGCCGGACGAAGTTCAAGGCCACGGGAGCGGTCTGCAGCGGGTAATCCGTGACCAGCGCGCAGCCCGGGGTCCGCACCATGTCCATCGCCAGTTCCGTGTGCCGGCCGGGGTACACGGCGTCGATGCCGGTGGCCATGACGCCGATGGTGGGCAGTCCGCACTCCAGGGCTGTCCGGTGTGCCACGCCGTCGGCCCCGTAGGCCAGCCCGCTCACGATGCAGGGCTGGACCCGGGCGTCGGCCAAGGCCGAAACCAGCTTCCGGCACCACGCCTTCCCGTAGGGACTCACGTCCCGCGTACCCACGAACGCCACCATCGGCCGAAGTCCGAAAATCTCTGTGGGAGAACTGCTTCCGTTGAGGTAGAGCCCCAGCGGCGGATCCTCGCAGGTGCGCAGGGCCTGGGGGTAGTCGTCATCCGTGATGCCCAGAAAACGGAATCCTTTCCGGTCCACCTCGTCCAGTTCCCGCCGGGCCCAGTCCAGCCAGGACGCTTCCGACCGTCCCGGCCCGTCCTTGCCGGAGGCGTCATCGGCCCCCCAGGCAAAAGAAGCGTCAAACAAGGCCAGGGCGCTGCCGGTCTCCTCGATCCATTTGAGCACGGTGCGGGGATGGAAGCCAAAATGCTTGTTCAGGGCGCACAGCGCCACTTGTTCATCAGAATATGCCATGCCCGCTAAGATAGGGCATGCAAAAGAAAAACAGCATAACCCGTCAAAAAGTTATGCTGTTTTGCTCGAAGAATTATCGGTTTTGCGTGATTCGCTACACAATCAGGAGCGCATCGCCGTAGGGGCCGAAGCCATATCCTTCCTTGAGGGCCTCCTCATAGGCTGCCATCACGGGCTTGTATCCGCCGAAAGCCGCCACGCTCATGAGCATGGTGGACTGGGGCAGGTGGAAGTTGGACACGATGGCGTCCGGCACGGAATAGTCGTAGGGCGGGAAGATGAACTTGTTGGTCCAGCCGTCAAAGACATTCACCTCGTGCGTGGTGGTGACATAGGTCTCCAGGCCGCGCATCACCGTGGCGCCGATGGCTACCACCTTCTTGCCGCTCCGCTTGGCCTTGTTGATGGCCGCGGCGGCCTGCTCGTTGATAATCAGGCGTTCGGAGTCCATCCGGTGTTTGGAAAGGTCTTCCACATCCACGGTACGGAAATGGCCGATGCCCATGTGCACGGTGATGAAGGTCTTCTCGATGTCCTTGAGGATCATGCGGTTGAACAGCTCGCGGGAGAAGTGCAGACCGGCGGCGGGCGCGCTCACGGCACCCTCCTTGTCGGCAAAGATGGTCTGGTAGTTCTCAATGTCTTCCGGCGTGGTGCGGGGTTTCACCCATTCCGGGACGTAGGGCTCTCCCAGGCCGAAAAGGGCCTCCTTGAAGTCCTCGTAGGATCCGTCGAAGAGGAAGCGCAGGGTGCGTCCGCGGGAGGTGGTGTTGTCAATGACCTCGGCCACCAGGGACTCGTCCTCGCCGAAATACAGCTTGTTGCCGATGCGGATTTTCCGGGCGGGGTCCACGATGACGTCCCAAAGGCGCTGTTCGCGGTTCAGTTCGCGCAGCAGCAGGACCATGATGTCGGCCCCGGTCTTTTCCTTCTTCCCGTAGAGGCGGGAAGGGAATACCTTGGTGTCGTTGAGTACGAAGATGTCACCCTTGCCAAAGTAGTCGATGATATCTTTGAACTGCCGGTGCTCGATTTCGCCGCTGTCCTTGTGGAGGACCATCAGGCGCGCTTCGTCGCGCCAGCGGGGAGGGTTCTGGGCAATCCGGTCCTGGGGAAGGTCGAAGTTGAATTGCGAAAGTTTCATGTACGCCGTATTAATGATACTATTAATATACGGCAGATAGTGGAAAAAAGTTTCACTGCTCCTTCGCGACGGCCGCTTCCCAAAGGGCGCGGTACTTCTTCTCCAGTTTCGCGTCCTTCTTCTGGCGGGCCAGCAGGACGCAGTTCTGCAGGGCTGTGAGGTCGTCCGGATGCTTCCGGAGCACCTTGTCGTAGTATTTCTGCGCCTTCTTGAAGTCCTTCTTCACCAGGTAGTAGGAGCCCAGGTTGTCCAGGAACAGCGGCTCGTCTTTCCAGTAGCCCAGCAGGAACTCGGAGAACGCCTTGAACACCTCGGCCGATATATCGCTGCCCAGGCGGAAAAAGGCCACGCAGTAGTCCTGCATGAAGGCTTTGAACTGCTCGTCGGAGACCTCCTCCATCCCTTCCATCTCCCAGACGGGATGCTTGGTGGCATGCTCCGTGACCAGGTCTTTCAAGGCGGCGAAGGTCATCTCCGGCGCCTCTTTCTCGTAGGCCAGCATGGCGGTGATCTTGAGCTGCCGGTAGTCCAGCCGCAGGGGCCGCAGGCCGATAGCCTTGTCTATGGCCTGGTTGGCGGCGGCGTACAGGTCGTCGTCATAGACCGGGTCTTCGAAGTAATTGCATTTGTGCCCCAGGGAATCCGTCATGGGCAGGATGGGAGCGTTCCCCAGATAGCGGTCCCGGTCCAGCTGGATTACCTTGGAGGTGCGGGCACGCGAGAAACAGAAGGAAAAGCGGCCCAGGTACTGCTGCGGGTCGTCGGGAAAGGCGGCCTGCCATTTGTCCAGGAGGGTTTCCACGCCCACCCCGTCGGCCCCGACACGCTGGACCAGGTTGCCGTAACGGCGCAGGAAGTCAGCGGGCGTGTCCTGGGCGGCGGCCCGCACGGGCCCCAGGAGGAGCAGGAGGGTTAGAAGCAGGAAAAAGCGTTTCATGCGATATCCATTCTGATTCGTTTCGATTTGGGATAGAGATTGTTACAGCGCGGGCCGATGTTCTTCCCCGGGCCCAGGGCATGTCCCTGGTAGGCCAGGGTCACCGGGCCGCGCGGGGCATCGGCCGGCAGGACGACGGCATCGCCGTGGAGGTAGCGGAGGGCCGTGGCGCGGTCCACGTCCACCAGCGGTCCGGGCGTGTCGCTTTCCGCCGCCGGCAGCTGGGCGCGGAACAGGGTGAGCGGATCGGCCATGCGCACGGCCGAGGCCTCGCCGCGTTTTCGGAGCGCCGCCACATACTGGCCTTCGCCGGGCACATAGCCGGGAAGGAGCAGCTGCCCGAAGCGGGTGCGGATGGCCGGCGGGAAATCCTGGGGCGGAATCACATCGGCCCCCAGCTCGGAGGCGATCCAGGCCACGGTGTCGTCGTTTTCCAGGTGGTTGAAGGTGCAGGTGGCGTACAGGAGGATGCCGCCGGGTTTCAGGGCGGGCCAGCTGTCGCCGATGATGCGGCGGCTGCGGGCGGCGCAGAAAGCGGGGAGTTCCGCGGTCCACTCGGCCACGGCGCGCGGATCCTTGCGGAACATGCCTTCGCCGGAGCAGGGTACGTCGGTGAGCATGAGGTCAAAGACCGGCGCGTTTCCAAAGGCCGACGGGTCGCGCGAGACCGTCCCCACCCGGGCATCTCCCCAGCTGGCCACATTGGCCTGCAGGGCCCCGTAGCGGCTTTTCATCACCTCGTTGGAAAGCAGCGAAAAGCGGTCTCCGAAGCGTTCCCGCAGCGAAGCGGCCAGGTCCGTGGTCTTCCCGCCGGGCGCGGCGCAAAGGTCCAGCACGGCCGCCCCTTCCCCCAGCCGGTCCAGCAGGCTCCGGAACACGTGCCCCACAAACATGGCCGACGAATCCTGCACGTAGTAGCAGCCGGCGTGGAAAAGCGGGTCCAGGGTGAAGACCGGCCGCTCGGCAAGCAGGTAGCCGTACGGGCTCCAGGGCACCGGAGCGGCATTTTCGAAAGGACAGGCCGACAGTTTGGCGGGGTTCAGCCGCACGGAGACCGAAGCCGGGGCGCCGAGCGCCTCCGTTACTACGGCGGCCCGCTCGGCGCCCACCGATGCCTCCAGCAGGCTTATGAAAGCCGGATTAAACATGCTTGGGCCAGGCGTTGGGATCCAGGCCTTCGGGCATCTTGCCGTTGGAAGCATCCACCAGGCCGTCCACCACCTTGTCCAGGCCCTCCTTGATCTTGCCGGAGAGCATCATCTTCATCATGAGGTTGAGGTCGGCCTCGGCCTTGATCCAGAAATCCGTCTTGTACGGATCGATGGGGGCCGGGTCGAAGTGCAGTTCGATGTGGAAGGCGAAGGGCGCGCCGAAGTCCACCAGCTCGATGAGCGAATAGGGGACACGGTTATGCACCTTGACGCCGATGTTGAAACCCTGCACCGTGGCGGTGAGGGTGTCGTACGTGGCCTCCACCATGCCGCGCTTGTCTTCCGGCAGCATGCGCTGGAAGTTTTGCAGGTCCACCATGCCCATGTACAGTTCATGGGGCTGGCGCGAAACCGTTCCGTGTTTGCTTTCTATTGTAGTCATAATTCAGTATCTTTGTATCCTGCAAAGATAACAAAAACTATGCATAAAATCTATTTCGAACGGCGCTGCATCATTATTTGCTCTCCCGACGAGGAAGCGCTCCAGGATCCCAACTGCGTCCAGTTCCACATTGGCGAGAAACTGGATATCCACGACCTGGTGCGCATGTTCGAAGTGCAGGATACGCTGTCCCGCATCTACATCGCGTCGGCCGATATCGAAAAGACCTATCGGCGCGTCTGTTCGGAATTCAAGGAGGTGAATGCCGCCGGCGGCCTGGTGAGCAACCGGCGGGGAGACTACCTGCTCATCTCCCGCTACGGCCTCTGGGACCTGCCCAAGGGGCACCAGGAAGCCGGCGAGGACATCGAAGTCTGTGCCCTGCGGGAAGTGCAGGAGGAAACCGGGGTGGACCAGCTGGAGTTGAGGCGCCTGATCTGCGTCACGGACCATGTGTATTTTCGCGACGGGCTGTGGCATCTCAAGCACACCTGGTGGTACGACATGCTGTACACGGATCCCACCAACCTTACCCCCCAGCGGGAAGAAGACATTACCAAAGCCGCCTGGGTGGCCAAATCGTCCCTGCCTCCTTTCCTGAAAAACACCTTCCCCTCCATCCTGGAGGTATTCCGCGAAGCTAGGATTTAGCCTGCTCTTTCTGGTAGAGTTCCCAGCTGTTGAACAGATTCTGCCAAATGGCATAGAGGCCCCCGGCCACGGACGTGACGGGGGTCAGGTAATTGTAACCCAGCCAGATGAGGAATCCCGTGTTCTTCTGGCCCAGGGTTTGTCCGGCGGTGATGCGGTTCACGCTGCCCTTCCCCATCTTGCGTCCTGCGAAAAACTGGACGAAGCAGCAGGCCATGGAAACCAGCACGATGCCCAGGATGGCCCAGAGCCCCAGGCCGCTCAGCAGCAGGGCCCGCGTGGCCAGCACCATGGCCAGGGTAAGGCACACGCCCCAGACATAGAAAGAGTAGGCCGACCAGCGCATGAGCTTGCGCTGCAGGCGGTGCGTGGTATAGCGGATCACCCAGGCCACGAGGCCGGGCAGGATGAGCACGGGGAACACTTTCAGGGCCAGATGTCCCACGTAGGCCCAGAAGCCCAGGGAGGCCGAGGGGTTCACCAGCGGAATGACCAGGGGAACGAGGAGGGTGGCGGTCACGTTGATGATGACCAGGTAGGTGACCGTGGCGGCCAGGTTGCCCCCCAGCCGGTCTGTAATGACCCCGGCGGCCGATGCCGTGGGGCAGATCATGCAGAGCATGGCGCATTCCAGCAGCATCTTGAGGTTACCGGCCGTGCAGGCGCTCAGGGCGGCGAGGGCGAGGAAACTCACCACCTGGATGAGCAGGGCGCCCAGGTGCCAGCGGCTGATCTTGAGTTCGTGCGGGGAAATTTTCACGAACTGGAAAAAGAGCAGGACGGCAATGAGCATCCGCTGCCCTTCGGAGGCCAGCGGATGCAGCCACCAGCCCCACGCATGCAGGGCCGGGGTGAAGTGATAGAGCAAATAGAGGGAGGTGCCCAGGACCAGCGCCCCGGGAAGCATCCATTCGCGAAGAAGCTGCGCCGCTTTATTCATTTTGGGGAATCAGGGGCCCGAACACTTTGTCAATCAGGGGGTCGGTGAGGCGCATGCAAAGCCCGGTGAGGAGGGCCAGGATGAGCGTCCCTTCCCGGATGACCACCGTGACGCCGTTGCCCGTGAGCCGGCCGAAGGCAAAGTAGGCAAAAGCGGCCGTAAGGACCACCAGGGCCAAGTCAAAGAGGACTTTCACGGTACCGAAGGGCTTTCTGAGCACCTGGCTCAGGACGGCCGTGGTTTTGTCGCCGGCCAGGATCCAGCCGTCGCCGATGACCTCCAGTTTGATGCCGATGGCGGTGAGCACGACAGCCGCCAGGCTCAGGAGCAGCTGCACCGGATAGCTGGTGGCAGGCGCCTCGATGGCCTGGAACAGCCAGATGGATGCGTCGCAGAGGTAGCCGAACACGAAGGCGGCCGGAATCTGCATGAGATACGTCCATTTGAACTTTTTGCCCAGGATGGCCAGCTGCATGAGGATGAACACCAGGTGCATCATCCAGGTGAACGTGCCGATGGAAATGTGCTCCCACCGCAGGTTCAGGATGGTGGGCGGGCAGGATGGCGGGGCGATGCCCAGATTGGATTTGATGGAAATCCCCACGCCCAGGGCCACAATCACCAGCCCCAGCGTGGATATTCCGTAACGTATGGCTATCTTTTTCAAAACTCGTTCGCTTTATCGCCGCAAAATTGGGTAAATTTCTGTATTTTTGCAAATTGAACCACAAGTAGTGTACTATATGAAAAAATCCTTGATTGTCATGATGTCCATGCTGGCTTTCGCCGCTTGCGCACCCAAAGGCGCTCCGGCGCTTGACATGACGGACCTGGATCTGTCCGTCAGCCCCAAAGAAGATTTTTACCAGTTCGCCACCGGCGGCTGGCAGGCAAAGAACCCGCTCAAGCCGGAGTTTTCCCGTTACGGCAGTTTTGATGCCATTGCCGAACACACCCGGGAGAACCTGAATGCCCTGTTCGAGAGCATGGCCACCCTGAAGGCCGAGCCCGGCACCGTGGAGCAGAAGATTTCCGACCTGTACAAGATGGCCATGGACTCCACCACCCGCAACGAACTGGGTGCCAAGCCCATCCAGCCCTACATCATCGAGATTCAGGATGTCAGGACCAAGGAAGCCCTTGCCAGCCTGCTGGGCAAGATGAACCTTTACGGGGAAGGCGGATTCTTCAACGCCTACGTGGAGGCCGACCTGGCCAACAGCGATAACCAGGTGCTCTATCTGGGCCAGGGAGGCCTGGGTATGGGAGACCGGGACTACTACCTGCTGGAGAGCAACAAGCAGCTGCTGGAGGGTTACCGTGACTTCCTGGTGAAGGCGCTCACGCTCGCCGGCGTGTCCGAGCCCGAGAAGGTGGCGGCCGAAGACCTGACCGTGGAGAATGCCATGGCCAAGATTTTCTGGAGCCGGGAGCAGAACCGTGACATGCAGGCCATTTACAACCCCATGACCGGCGAAGCCATCTGCGCCGCCTGGCCGCAGTTGCATTTTGACCTGGTGGCCCAGGCCGCCCAGATTGTTCCGCAGGGAAACATTGTGGTGGAGCAGCCTTCCTATTTTGACGGCCTCAACAAACTCTGGGCTTCCAGCAGCCTGGACCAGCTCAAGTCCTACCTGCTGTGCCAGTTCGTAAGCGGCAGCTGCAACGCCCTCTCCGACGAATTCTATACCGCCAGCTGGGAGTTCTTCTCCCACCAGCTGGCCGGTGCCCAGGAGGAAACCCCGCGCTGGAAGCGGGCCATGAGCGTGCCCAACAGCATCCTGGGCGAGGCCGTGGGTGAGATGTACGTGCACCGTTTCTTCCCCGAGAGTTCCAAAAAGAAGATGATGGCCCTGGTTGAGAACCTGCGTACCGCCCTGGGCGAGCACATCGACGCCCTGCCCTGGATGAGCGATTCCACCAAGGTCCGCGCCCGCGAGAAACTGGCCGCCTTCACGGTGAAGATCGGCTATCCCGACAAATGGAAAGACTACAGTTCGCTGGAAATCAATCCGGACTACAGCTATTATGAGAACCTGCGCAACGCCAGCGCCTGGTATGTGCAGGACAACTTCAGCAAGATGGGCAAGCCCACCGACAGGACCGAGTGGGGCATGACGCCGCAGACGGTGAACGCCTACTACAACCCCACCACCAACGAAATCTGCTTCCCGGCGGCCATCCTCCAGAAGCCGTTCTTCGACCCGGATGCCGACGATCCCGTGAACTACGGCGGCATCGGCGTGGTCATCGGCCATGAGATGTCCCACGGCTTTGACGACCAGGGCTCCATGTTTGACGCCAAGGGCAATATGGTGAACTGGTGGACGGCCGAGGACAAGGCCAAGTTCGATGCCCTGGGAGACAAGCTGGTGGCCCAGTTCGACGCGGTGGAGGTCCTGCCCGGCGTGAAGGCCAACGGCCGCTATACCCTGGGTGAGAACATTGGCGACCACGGCGGCCTTTCCATCGCCTACAGCGCCATGGAGAACGCCCTCAAGGGCAAGCGCACCCAACTCATCGACGGTTATACCCCCGCCCAGCGCTTCTATCTGAGTTATGGCGCCATCTGGGCCCAGAACATCACCGACCAGGAGAAGGCCCGTCGCACCAACATGGATCCCCACTCGCTGGCCGAGAACCGGGTGAATGTGTCTTTGCGCAACTTCCAGACCTTCTTCGACGCCTTTGATATCCACGAAGGCGACGCGATGTTCCGTCCCGAGCAGGAGCGCGTCCATATCTGGTAATCCCTTGCAGGTCACGCGCTTCATATCGCGGAGACTCTCTTTTCAGGGGAATGTGGCGGCGGTGGCCATCGCCGTCAGTTTCCTTGTCATCATCGTGGCCGTGGCCGTCTCCTCCGGCTTCCGGAGCGCAATCCGGGAAGGGGTGGCGGCCATGACCGGCGATATCCGGATCGAACCGCTGGTACAGGCCGACGGGGAACCCGTTCCCATGCCCCGTCATCTGCCTTCCGAATCGGCCATCCAGGCCCTTCCCGGGGTGGTTTCCCTGGAGCCCGTGGCGGTCCGTGCCGGCATCGTGAAAGCCGGCGACATCATCCACGGCGTGTTGGTCAAGGGGACCGAGCGCCCCGATTCGGCCCTCACGGTCTCCATCCCGCACCGCCTGTCGGAAATCACCGGCCTGGGCGTGGGAGATGCCCTGACGGTCTATTTCATCGGCGAAAAGGTCCGGGTGCGGAAATTCACCATCACGGCCGAGCACCGGGACCTCCTGGAGATGGACGATAACCTCATTGTCCAGGCTAACCTGGCCGATATCCAGCGCCTGAACGGCTGGTCGGCAGATGAAGTGTCCTGCCTGGAGCTGGGCGTGCGGGAAGATCTGTCCCGCAAGGCGGTGGACGACCTCGCGGGCGAAATCGGCAACCGGCTCATCCTGAGCGGTTTCCCCGAAGAGGAATCGCTGTATGTGTCGTCGGCCGTCCGGCGCTACCCCCAGCTGTTCGACTGGCTGGACCTGCTGGATTTCAACGTCCTGTTCATCTTGCTCCTGATGACGGTGGTGGCGGGTTTCAACATGATTTCCGGCCTGCTGATCCTGCTGCTCCGGCAGATTTCCCTGATTGGCACGCTCAAGACCCTGGGCCTGGACGACCGGGGCATCGGCCGGGTCTTTGTGCGCACCGGCGCCGGCGTGGTGCTCAAGGGGATGCTGGCGGGCAACCTGCTGGGCCTGCTGTTCTGCCTGGTGCAGGGAACGACACACCTCATTCCGCTGGATCCGGCCAATTATTTTGTGAGCTGGGTGCCGGTGCATCTGAACCTGCCCCTGATCCTGGCGGCCGATGTGGCGGCCTTCGCCCTCATTCTGCTTTTCTTGTGGATTCCCACCCGCGTGATCTCACGCATTGATCCGGCCCGTACGGTCAAGGCCGACTAAAGGGGATACAACTTGCGGTAATCGGCATACGTGTGCAGCACATTGTTCACGTAGGCCCGCGTATGATGCCCTTCCGGCATGAGGGAGGATACCGTGTCCCAGTGCGTGGTGTCCAGCCCCTTTTTCCGGGCCTGCTCCATCCATTGCCAGAGCCGGCCCTCGCCCATGTTGTAGGCGGCCAGGGTGAATTTGAGGGCCTCGCGGCTGTCGGCGGCATCGGCCGAGAACAGGCCCAGCAGGCGCACCAGGTAGCGCGTTCCCGTGCGGAGGTTGGTTTCCGGGTCCAGCATTTCCTCGTCGGTGTACCGGGCGCTGCGGATCTGCATCAGCCCCACGGCCCCTTTCTGGGAGTTGGCCTCGATGTGGAAACGGGATTCGTGGTAGATGATGGCGGCCACCAGGCGCCAGTCCAGCCCCACTTCCGCTGCCTGGCGGCGGATGATCTCGTCATAGTCGCTCACGCTGTCCCAGGCTACGGTTTTCCCCCGGTTGTACTGCTTTTCCAGCCGGGCGAACTGCCGGGTGGACGATACGTCGGCCAGCCAGCCGTTGATCTGCCGCTGTGCCTGGATCTCTTCGCTGCGCACCACCCAGACGGTGCCGGAGGCGTATTCGCGCGAGGCTGCAAGGCCTTCCGGGAGGCTGTCCGGGAGGCTGGTCACCCAGAGGTCGATGCGGCCGGCCAGGAGGGAATCGGCCGATGCGGGACTGTTCAGGATGTCAATCTTGAGCGCCTGGTCCTGGGCAAATTTCTGCACCAGGGAGCGGTGGAGGGCCGCCGGGGAGGCGCTTACTACGCAGCGGAGCGGCGTCGTGGGCGGCGGGGTTTTGGGTTCGCGGGAGTGGGTAAGGGGTATCAGCAGCAGCACCACGACCAGGAGCGTGGTTTCCAGGATATGCGCGGCTTCGCGCTTCATCGGCCGCCCAGCCCGTTCAGGGCCCCCTTGATGTCGCCCAGGCCGCCACCACCGCCGCCGCCGATGCCGGAACTGGCCCGGCTGGAGAGGGCCTTGTTTTCGCCCATGCGCGGGTAGAACGGCCAGGAAATGCCGAATTTGAATACCCGGGCGGTCTGGATATACTGGTGGGCGGTGAAATAATCGTGATGCTTCATGGGCCATCCGTTGCCCATGTTCTCCATCTTCACGAATACGCACACCTTCTTCCACTGGGCGTTCACAAAGAGGTCAAAGACAGGGCAGTTGCCGTACAGTTCCTTTTTCTGGTTCATGAAGGTGCCCGAGACGGGGTTGAAGGAAGGGGCATACCATTGCGTGGTGTAGCGGGCGTTCGCGCCCAGCTGCAGTTTCATGGTCTCCGGAGACACCACGATGAACTGCACGTACCAGCGCAGGTTCAGGGCCAGCAGCGGGAGCGGCATCACCTCCGGTTGGGACGACAGCTGCAGCAGGGCCTTGTTTTCCAGGTGCACCGGCCCCATCACGAAGTCTTTGGAGAGTCCGGCCGACAGCACGCTCATGGCTTCCCTGTTCTGGCGAGCGATGCCCAGGGTGTCATAGTAGATGTTGTTGGCCAGGAGGGCGTATCCGGCGTGTGCCCGCAGCCGCCACTGGGGAATGTTCAGCGAGGCCTCTATCTTGGTGGTGGAGACCTTGGAGAAGTGGTTTTCCCAGGCGTAGTGGTTGGAGTAGAAATGCTGCGTATAGAATTCCGGTTCCTTCAGCGAGGTTTCGAAATGTCCGCTCAGGGTGAGCGGGGTGCGGCGTTCCCGCCGGAAAGGATAGAGTTTCAGGACGGCGTTGGCCTTTACGTAGAAGTCTCCGGCCTCCGTGCCGGCGAAATTCAGCAGGGCGCTGGCGTCCCAGTCCAGGTAGCGGGACAGTTTTCCTTCGGCCCCTCCATAGGCATACACGGAATTCCAGCGGGGAACCTCGCTCTTGTGGAGATAACTGCCCGCTTGCATGAGGTGGAAGGACTGGTAGCGGTCGCCGATACCGGCCTCCACCTTGGAGAGCAGGGCATTCTCCCGCCAGGGTTGCAGCCGCACGAAGAGGCGGTTGTCCAGCAGGAGCGTCTGCAGCGAGTCGCGGCTCTTGCCGGGATTGATGTTGAAAACGTCGTTGTAGAAGGCCGATAGCGTGGCAGACGTGTTGTCCACGTATTTCTTGCCGTACAGGGTGTACTCGCTGGTGGTGCCGATAAAGCCGGTGGGCATGTTCGGGTTCAGGCTGTCGGACTTGACCCAGGTGGTGTCGCCCCGGTGGCGGATTTCCTCGATGAAGTCGAAGGGAATCCGGTAGCTCTGGTCGTAGAACACGGTGGTTTTCCGATAGCGGTTGGACGCATTGGCGAAGTTCACTTCGATTTCCCGCACGTCCACGGTCGTGTCCCGGATCCACATATTGTCCTGCACACCGCCGCTTTCCTGGCGGGTGACGCTGTTGTAGATGAATCCGGCGTGTGCCAGATAATTCTTGCCCAGATAGTTACCCGCTACGAAATAGGTGCGGTTGTTGGTCTGTTCGTTCTTCAGGGTACCCGCGCCGCCGTAGCGTTTCATCTCCAGGGCGATGTTCAGCGACGGCAGGATGTTTTGGGTGGTGAACACCCGGAAGGCATCGGCGCTCAGGGTGGAACTGCTGATGAGGTTGCCGTAGTACTCCAGTTCCGTATAGGGCGTCTTGGTGTTGAACATGGGGAGGTTGGACGCGTTGTAGGTCCAGGATTCGTACGGGGCGTAGAAGCCGGGCGCACCGTCCTCATTGCGCCGGAAGAAATTGTACTCCTGCACGGCCGATCCGGGCATGCCCAGCCAGGAGGCGCCCACGTCCTTGTGCAGGAAAGGATAGTCGTAGAAATGATAGTCGGCCGTGGTGTCCCATTCGAAGGTCTCCACCTTGTTGAACAGGCGGTCGTGCCGCCAGGTGACCAGGCGCTTGTAGTGAAGCGACTCCGGCAGGAAGGCGGTTTCCAGCACGCGGGGCGTGTTTTCGATGATGCTGTCGCGGCGGCGTTTGATGCTGTCTTTCCGGTGCAGGATGCTGTCCTGCCGGTGCAGGGTGGCGGGCAGCGTCACGTTTTCGTAAATCCAGCGCTTCCGCTCCATCTTGGACATGGAATTCCATTTGCGCTCCCAGGCCAGCTGCACCTGCAGGGCCGAATCGGCCAGGAACAGGGAATCGATGCGCGGCCAGATAATCGAATCGCCTTCCTCACGCAGGGAATCCACCACCAACCGGTGGGTGTAGGAGTCCTTGATGGCCACGTACCATTCGTAGAGGAAGGGATCTGTCGTCCGCAGGGAATCCGGGACTTTCATGGTGTCGCGGGCAAAGATCTTGGGGACGGTGTCTTCCTGCTCCGACGCTTCCTCATAGAAAAGCAGTTCCTCGTCGTCCAGGGAAATGACGTTGGTGTCCACCGGGGCGGACAGGCTGTCGGCCCGGGCTGTTTTTACGCTGTCCCGCCGGGGGGGCAGCGTGTCGGCCGGAACTACGGTTTCCGTGGTGTCCTGCCGGCTCTGGGGGAACCAGGCATGCAGCCGGCCTGCGCGGGATATTTCCACGCCCAGCGTCTGCGCGGCGATGGCTCCCACCACTGCCACGGGCACCAGTATTTCCGTCCAGAACTTTGCCATAGCCTGCAAATATACGAAATTTGAGGGTAACCTCCCAAAATTTGGGCCATTACCCTCAAAAATGACGATTTATCGGGCCGGATGCCTACAGGCCGATGGTCTTGAAAAAGTCGTTGCCCTTGTCATCCACCAGGATGAAGGCCGGGAAGTCTTCCACCGTGATTTTCCAGATGGCTTCCATGCCCAGCTCGGGATACTCGACGCACTCGATGCTGCGGATACTGCTCTGGGAGAGCACGGCCGCGACGCCGCCGATGGTGCCCAGGTAGAAGCCGCCGTGCTTGAGGCAGGCGTCGGTGACCACCTTGGAACGGTTGCCCTTGGCAATCATCACCAGCGAGGCGCCGTGGTCCTGGAATTCATCGACATACGGGTCCATGCGGTTGGCCGTGGTGGGGCCCATGGAGCCGCAAGGCATCCCTGCCGGGGTTTTGGCCGGACCGGCATACAGGATGGGATGGTCTTTGAAGTAGGCGGGCATCTCCTCCCCGGCATCCAGGCGGGCCTTGAGCTTGGCGTGGGCAATGTCACGGGCCACGATGATGGTGCCTTTCAGGTTTACACGGGTGCCCACGGCATATTTGGTGAGCTGGGCCCGTACGGCGTCAATGCCCTTGTCCAGGTCTATCTCGATGCCCTTGGGGCCTTCGCCCGGGCGGCGGAGTTCTTCGGGAATGAGTTCCGACGGGTTGGTGTCCATCTGCTCGATCCAGACGCCGTCGGCATTGATCTTACTCTTGATATTGCGGTCTGCGCTGCAGCTTACGCCCATGCCGATGGGGCAGCTGGCACCGTGGCGGGGCAGACGCACCACGCGGATGTCGTGAGCCAGGTATTTGCCGCCGAACTGGGCGCCCAGGCCAATCTTCTGCGCCTCTTTCAGGAGTTTTTCCTCCAGGTCGATGTCACGGAAGGCCCGGCCGGTCTCGTCGCCGGTGGTGGGCAGGTTGTCGTAGAACTTGATGCTGGCCAGTTTAACGGTGAGGAGGTTCT
>JAEEGL012205719.1_pt1 | contig 22258 bp, 15 predicted proteins | sample 9134231 | NCBI WGS metagenome assembly JAEEGL01 (sample SAMN16246548, study PRJNA631951) | gut metagenome | biome: gut microbiome; feature: rumen; material: fiber-attached | host: Bos | place: Iran: Karaj | collected 2018-10 | reverse complement strand
CGTCTGGTATTCTACGTGCGCGATGTTGATGGTGATGCCGCGCTCTCTCTCTTCAGGCGCCTTGTCGATCATGTCGAACGGCGTGAAGTCAGCTCCGCCGTGGCGGGCCAGCGTCTTGGTGATCGCAGCTGTCAGCGTCGTCTTACCGTGGTCGATATGTCCGATCGTACCGATGTTCAGATGCGGTTTGCTGCGTACGTATTTCTCTTTTGCCATTATTCCCAACCTCCTTAAGGTAAAACCTGTCAGTGTTTAAGCAGTTCTTCGGCCACACTGTTCGGAACTTCCTCGTAGTGGTCGAAGCTCATCGTGTATGAAGCGCGTCCCGAGGTCTTGCTCCTCAGGTCCGTTGCATATCCGAACATGGATGCAAGCGGTACAAATGCCTTGACTATTCTCGCGTTTGCCCGCACTCCCATCTCGGACACCCTGCCGCGGCGTGATGAAAGGTCTCCTATCACATCGCCCATGTACTCTTCGGGAACTACCACCTCTACGCTCATTACCGGCTCCATAAGCACAGGATCAGCCTTTCTGAGAGCTTCTTTGAGCGCCATTGAACCGGCTATGCGGAAAGCCATTTCGGAGCTGTCCACTTCATGGTAGCTTCCGTCGACGATAGCGACCTTGATGCCTATTACCGGATATCCGCCAAGGACTCCGTTGTTGAGCGCATCTTCAACGCCCTTCTGTGCGGCAGGTATATATTCTTTAGGCACCGCTCCGCCGACAATTTTGTCCTCCCACTCAAAACCGTTTCCGCCTGCAAGCGGCTCGATCTCCAGCACAACATCGCCGTACTGTCCTTTACCGCCCGACTGCCTGACGAATTTGCCCTGGGCGCGCGCCGGTTTGCGTATAGCTTCACGGTAAGCGACCTGAGGACGGCCAACCTTTACTTCAACGTTGAACTCACGGCGAAGACGATCCACTATTATCTCCAAATGAAGTTCGCCCATGCCGCTTATAAGAGTCTGCCCTGTGTCTTCGTTCACCGAAACACGGAACGTCGGATCTTCTTCGGAGAGAGCCTCAAGCCCCTTGGCAAGCTTTATCTGGTCGGCTTTGCTCATCGGCTCTACGGAAAGAGATATGACCGGTTCGGGGAAAGTAAGATTTTCGAGCAGAACAGGGTTCTTTTCCGAACAGAGCGTATCGCCGGTACGTACCTGCTTAAGCCCGGGTATTGCGACTATCAGGCCTGCCTGGGCGCCGTCCATCTCCTCACGCTTATTGGCATGCATGCGGAGGATGCGGCCGACACGCTCGTTGCGGCGCGTATTTGAATTGTATATGGACATACCGCTTTCGATACGGCCCGAATATATGCGGCAGAAAGCGAGCCTGCCGACAAACGGGTCGACCATTATCTTAAAGGCAAGAGCGGCAAACGGCTCGTCAGCTGAGGGTCTGACCTCTATTTCCTTCGAGACGTCGTCCGGATCCACAGCTGTGATATGCGGCATGTCAAGCGGGCTGGGCAGATAGGCTACGACTGCGTCGAGAAGAGGCTGGACTCCTTTGTTCTTGAATGCGGAACCACAGAGGACCGGGACTATCTCAAGCTTTATCGTCGCTTTTCTGATCACTTTCCTGATCAGCTCGACAGGCACCTCGGAGCCTTCAAGGTAGAGCTCCATCAGTTCGTCGTCGCAGTCCGCAAGCATCTCGAGCATTTCCATGCGTGCCAGCTCGGCTTCCTCCTCAAGCTGAGGGGGAATATCGGCCGTATGGAATTCGGTCCCCAGCGTATCGTCATAAATAACGGCTTTGCGGTTTACCAGATCCACCATGCCGGCAAAACCGTCTTCTACACCGATAGGTATCTGGATAGGCACAGCTTTTGCGCCAAGGCGTTTCCTCATCTGTTCCACGACAGCCGAAAAATCGGCGCCGACTCTGTCCATTTTGTTGACGAAAGCTATCCTCGGGACACCGTATTTATCAGCCTGACGCCAGACTGTCTCTGACTGAGGCTCGACCCCGCCGACTGCACAAAATACAGATACGGCTCCGTCGAGGACGCGCATGGAACGCTCCACCTCGACCGTAAAGTCCACGTGTCCGGGTGTATCAATTATATTGATAAGGCAATCGCCCCAGAAGCAGGTAGTAGCCGCCGACGTGATAGTGATACCACGCTCGCGCTCCTGTTCCATCCAGTCCATCGTGGCTGCACCTTCATGGGTCTCCCCAAGTTTGTGCTTGCGTCCCGTATAGAACAGAATGCGCTCTGTCGTCGTAGTTTTTCCTGCATCTATATGCGCAGCTATTCCTATATTGCGCACTGTACTCAAGTCGATGCCCTGCATCGTCAACACCACCAAAAATAAAAATTAAAGCTGAGAATTTTACGCCTACCAGCGGTAATGCGCAAACGCGCGGTTCGCTTCTGCCATACGGTGCGTATCTTCGCGCTTTTTGACCGAACCGCCCTCTCCCTTACAGGCGTCGCCAAACTCTCTGGCAAGGCGTTCAACCATCGGTATGCCTTTGCGGGCGCGCGAATAGCTGATTATCCAGCGTATTGCCAGAGCCTGTGCTCTGTCTGGTTTCACTTCGACCGGAACCTGGTAGGTCGCGCCGCCTACACGGCGGGGACGAACTTCAACCAGCGGCCTTACATTTGACATAGCCTTCTCAAATACTTCCGCAGGCTCAAGATTCAGCCTGCTTCCGGCCAGATTCAGTGCTCCGTACAAAATTTTCTCCGCCGTGCTCTTCTTGCCGTCGAGCATCAGGCAGTTGATAAATTTTGTTATCGCGGCATTCGCGTAGACTGAATCGGGCGGCGTGATACGTTTTTTTACATGACCTTTACGCGGCATAAAAACTACCTCCCATTAAAAATCTACTTCGGTCTGCGCGCGCCGTAAAGCGAGCGGCTCTGGCGGCGGTTCTCTACGCCGCCGCAGTCGAGCGTACCACGGACAATGTGATAACGCACGCCGGGAAGGTCCTTAACGCGGCCACCGCGGACAAGAACCACTGAATGTTCCTGAAGGTTATGTCCGACTCCCGGTATATAAGCTGTGACTTCGATTCCGTTTGTAAGGCGCACACGGGCTACCTTACGCAGAGCAGAGTTCGGCTTCTTCGGGGTCACGGTGTAAACACGGGTGCAGACTCCGCGGCGCTGCGGGTTCTCCTGAAGTGCGGGAGCGCTCGAGCGATGTCTTTTCTCTTCTCTGCCGTTACGGATAAGCTGGCTGATCGTTGGCAAATAACTTCCTCCTTTCCGATAAAAAGTCTCGTTACTTTTTAAGAATCGCAGCGGCTGCCGTTTTCCTCGGCACGGCGCATGCTCTTCCAAGTTGTTGTGAATCCGCCGCGGTCTCCACGGGGATATTACACTCTTCTGCTGCGAGGAGCACCTTTTCTTTCAGCTTTGCATCCGCATCCGCTGCAAGAAAGATCTTCAGCACCCCGCCCTTTGCGACATTCCTCAGTACGCTGTTGATTCCGGCGCACCGAGCGCTCTGCGCCAATTCATCTAAAGGCACACGAACACCCCCTGTGCACAGTCGCACCTGAATATAATAACAGCGGAGAGCTCTGCTGTCAACAAATGCCGCTCTCCGCTGCTGTTTTTATTGGGTTTTTGTTTTACTTTAATCTACCACTGTGAGCTCCGGCGCTTCTTCTTCGCACGGCTCGGCGGTATTCTCCTCGATTATCTCGACCTTGCGGTGGCGCTCTATACCGGTCCCTGCCGGGATGAGAAGCCCTATTATGACATTCTCCTTAAGCCCCGCAAGCGTGTCTACATCGCCGCGCACAGCGGCTGCCGCCAGCACCTGTGCCGTCTGCTGGAATGAGGCTGCCGACAGGAAGCTGTCTGTCGCAAGCGCCGCTTTGGTTACCCCGTGAACGACCGGGCGCCACTGAGGCTCCTCAAGCAGGCGGCGGACGAAGGTCACCTTCTGCACAAGCGTCTTATACTCGGACGCAGCGGACTTTGAGCGCACCGTAATGCTCTCCGGGGAGAGCGCTGCTATCCGTGTTATGACGTCGTCTGTGATCTCAAGCGGCGCCGCAACCACTGTTTCTCCCTTTTCATCCGTCAGCGGGGCAAGGAGTATCTTGCCCAGGACTCTTTCCTGCAGCAGCAGTTTGATCAGACTTTCCTTCGTTATTATCTTGCCTTCATCACACTGGACTCCGGAGATCTTATCCTCGATGATACCGTTCATCACCGACGCGTCGATGAATTTCGGGATATCCTCGATGATCTCGCCGTCGGCATTGAAAGCAACGGAGATCATCTTGCCGAAGAAATGCTGCAGAAGCACCTGGCGCACGCCTTCGGTTATATCGATGGTCTCCGGATTCTTCCAGAGCTTTATCTGCGCTGTCCCGTGTTTTTTAAGAAGCGCCACCGCCTTGTCGTCAAGCAGTGAATCGGCTTCGATTATAACGGCGCCGTCCGCTTCGACAGGATTTGCGAACCATGACCTGTTTCTGCTGCTTTCCAGCGCATTCATGTCAAAGACGCATATCGGCGCGGGACGGCAGGAAGCTATCGCTGAAAGATCCGCCGGCGAAAGCCGCGTCCCTGCTTTTATCCGCACGGCATTATCCTGTGCGTCGTCTGCCTCAGCTTTTTCCGAAACAGCTTCAAAATCCTCGACGAGTTCAAATCCGTCTATGGAACGCCTGAAATTGGCGTCACCTATGAACACGCGCACAGAACCGGACTTGTTCACGGCAGTGAGTTCCGTAGCCGGGCTTCCGGCCTGCAGGAACGATGATATCTCGCCATCAGAGTACCGGGGCTCGCTGCTGCCGGCGGCATTCGGCGGCATATCCTCTCCGCGGACGTCGGTAACATCGTAATCGCGCAGGAAGGACAGGGATTCGTTCAGCGATATATCGTTCTTCCCGCGTATTTCGGCGACGTTCTCTTCGAGATCCTCTTTCCAGACCAGTTCTCCGGATACAAACGGGCTGTCTCCTTCTTTTACTACGCGTACGCGGTTGACCGGCGCAACTTTGCGCAGTATCGTTTCTATATGCTTATCGTTTATCGAAACGCCCTGTGAACGGTAGACTTCCTGTATCCCGTCGAGAAGATAATGCTGTACCGCTTCCAGTCCTTCGACTTCAAGCAGCTGCTGCGGATCGATATAGCCCTCCGTCAGTATCTGCCCCTTCTTTATATGGGCGCCCTCTTCTATCCCTGACAGCAGGTTCTGGGAAGCAGGGATATTGTAGGAGATACGCTCTTCGCTTCCGTCTTCGGAATCCTTTTCTATGATTATCTTGCGCTTGCCGTCTGTCTCTCGGAGTTCGACTATCGTACCCGTCTCTTCCGCCAGTATCGCTACCTTCTTCGGACGGCGGACTTCAAACAGCTGTTCTATGCGCGGCAGACCCTGCGTGATATCTTCGCCGGTAAACTGGCGTACGCCTCCGGTATGGAAGGTACGCATCGTCAGCTGGGTGCCGGGTTCTCCTATGGACTGAGCGGCAACTACTCCGACGGATTCGCCTATCGCTATCTTCTTGCGCGTCGCAAGGTCGCGGCCGTAGCAGGCCCGGCATATGCCGTGTCTGAGACCGCAGGTAAGCGGGCTGCGGACTTTAACGGACTCAATTTCTCCAGCATCGTACAGAGATTCTATATACTTGGCCTTCTCCGTGCTTATTTCTTCGTTGCGTGAAAGAAGTTCTCCGCCGGTGCGCGGATCCGCGACATCCTCAAGGCTTATGCGTCCCGCAAGTCGTTCGGACATCGGGATGGTGGCCTTGCCGTCCTGCTGAAGCAGAGGACGTATCTCAATGCCTGCGTGAGTGCCGCAGTCTTCTTCCATTACTATAAGATCCTGAGCAACATCTACGAGACGACGCGTCAGATATCCGGATTTTGCCGTGCGCAGCGCGGTGTCGGCAAGCCCCTTTCTTGCTCCGTGAGTGGATATGAAGTACTCAAGCGTATTGAGTCCTTCTTTGAAGTTGGCCACTATAGGATAGCGGATTATGCGCCCTGACGGGTCAGCCATCAGGCCGCGTATGCCGGCCATCTGCGCGACCTGTCCGCGGGAACCGCGTGCTCCGGAGTCGACCATTATCCGCAGCGCGTTGCCCGTTTCAAGGCCGTCCATTATCTTGTCTGCGATGCGGCGTCCCGCATCTGACCAGAGAATATCCTTCTGGCGCATATACTCGTCTTCCGTAAGAATACCCATCTCATACTGGCTTGTAAGATCTTCTTCCTGTACAAGCGTGACGGAAAGTATTTCCTTTTTCTCCGGAGGAACGACGATATCACCGACACCGAGGCTGACTCCGCTTATCGTCGACCAGCGGTAGCCGAGGGATTTTATCGAATCGAGCATCTCCACCATGCCTGTCTGCCCGACTCTGTCATATGCATCGTCAAGCAGCTTGCCCATTTCCTTCTTATTTATAAGTTCATTCTTAAAACGGAAGCTCGGATGCAGAGCACAGTTGAAAAGCACCCGGCCGGGGCATGTTTCGATCCATTTGCCGTCTGCGCTCTCACACTCCCAGTTCGGATCTTTCTTAAGGTATATCTTCGAATTGACATGGACGAGCTCATGATCGAGCGCGGAAAGCACGTCGTCCATATCGCGGAAGTGCAGCCCCTCTCCTTTGCATCCATCCAACATGTTGGTAAGGTAATAGACGCCGAGTATGATGTCCTGAGTCGGCGTGACAACAGGTTTTCCGCTTGCAGGTGACAGCAGGTTGTTGGAAGACAGCATAAGCACCCGCGCCTCTGTCTGTGCTTCAAGCGACAGAGGAACGTGTATCGCCATCTGGTCGCCGTCGAAGTCGGCGTTGAACGCGGTGCATACGAGCGGATGCAGGCGTATCGCCTTACCTTCTATAAGCACCGGCTCAAAAGCCTGTATGCCGAGCCGGTGGAGCGTAGGCGCACGGTTCAGCATGACGGGGTGATCCTTTATTATCCCTTCCAGTATCGCCCATACTTCGTCACGGCCGCGTTCGATAAAGCGGCGGGCGCTCTTTACGTTCGGCGCAAGACCGGTCTCAACGAGCTTGTGCATCACGAACGGCTTGAAAAGCTCAAGGGCCATCTGCTTCGGAACGCCGCACTGGTATATCTTGAGGTGTGGCCCGATAACTATGACAGAGCGTCCTGAGTAGTCCACGCGTTTTCCGAGCAGATTCTGGCGGAAACGCCCCTTCTTGCCCCTCAGAAGGTCGGTCAGGCTCTTAAGGGGCCTGTTGCCGGCGCCGAGCACCGCTTTTCCGCGGCGTCCGTTGTCGATAAGGGCGTCCACTGACTCCTGAAGCATCCTTTTCTCGTTGCGCACTATGATCTCAGGCGCTTTCAGCTCCTGAAGCTTGCGCAGCCTGTTGTTTCTGTTTATCACGCGGCGGTAAAGGTCGTTAAGGTCCGACGTCGCAAAGCGTCCGCCGTCAAGCTGCACCATCGGGCGCAGATCCGGCGGTATAACCGGCAGGACCGACAGCACCATCCATTCCGGGCGCGAGTCGCTCTTGCGGAAGTCCTCCGCCACCTGGAGACGCTTTACGAGCTTGCGTTTTTTCTGCCCGGAGCTTTCGGCTATCTCCTCACGGAGCTCTTCAACGAGCGTATCTATGTCCGTCTGGCAGAGCAGCGAATAAACGCCCTCCGCTCCTATGTCGGCACGGAATCCCTTATCGTACGCGGAGCAGAGCACAGCCTCGCGTTCAAGCACTATATCGCCGCGTTCGAACGGAGAGTCCCCGCCGTCTATTACTATATAGCAGGGATCTTCTATCATATCCACTTCTTCGACGGTCTGCATGCGTTTCGGGAACTTCTGCGACCAGAGATCCTCTTCGCTCTTCGATATGACGTCGTTCTTTTTAAAGGGCAGCGGTGTGACGTTAGTTACTATGTATGCTTCCTGGTTGTTTATCACCGCGCGCCTGAACACAGCGTCAGGAGCATCTTTGAGCCTGGCGTTTTTCTCGCTCTCTGATATTATTTTTGTTTCTGCGGTCTCGCTGCCGTCGTCTTTCGCGCCGTTATCAGCTTCATCGATAATTCTGTATGCGGCCTCAGCTTTGAAAAGGCTGTCACCGTAATCGAACCTTATGCGGGAGAGCTGCTGTGCGGTGATTATATCCCCTTCCTGCACCGGCACTTCATCGGCCTTTACAACGCGGAACGCCTCTTCAGCCTTGAATTTGTCGGGATCATAGAAGCGGTGGATACGCTCTTCGGAGGCCGTCATCAGGTCTCCCTTGCGCACCTTGTCGAATCTGCGGCCGTCGCTGACAGCTTTATAGACTTTTTCGCGGCGGCGCGTAGGAGCGAAGTAAACCACTTTTTCCAGATCTTTTGTGGATGCTCCCAGCAGAAGACTCAGGCGGCTCGGGATACCGCGCAGATACCATATATGCACGACAGGAGCCGCAAGTTCGATATGCCCCATACGCTCACGGCGCACGCGGTTGTCGGTCACTTCGACGCCGCAGCGCTCGCATACGACGCCGCGGAACTTCGGCCCGCTGCGCTTGTATTTGCCGCAGGCGCATTCGTAACTCCTGATCGGTCCGAATATGCGCTCGCAGAAAAGACCGTCCTTCTCGGGACGAAGCGATCTGTAATTTATCGTTTCCGGTTTTTTAACTTCTCCGCTTGAAAGTTCTCTGACTCTTTCCGGAGAAGAGAGTTTCATCCTTACGCCGGCTATCTCATGCGCAACATTAGCCATTAGTACTCATCCCCCTGATCATCGCTCTTCGGCTCGTTCTCAAAGAGATCGTCGTTCAGCACGGCCGCATCCCGCTCTTCATCCGTTTCATGCATTCCGATGGCGCTGTATTCGGCGGAGCTTCCGCCGCTGAAAATGTCGTCTTCGTCCTGCGTTTTGTGCGAAGCGCCGAACTCAGCGTCAAAATTATCGACCGTGGAATCCGGTTTGAATGAAACATGACGCTGTCCTCTGTCGTCATCTTCTTCATTCAGCACCAGCTCTCCGAACGTCCCGTCCGCGTACTTGATCTCAACGTCCAGCGCAAGTCCCTGCAGCTCTTTTATAAGGACGCGGAACGATTCCGGGACGCCCGGTTTTGCGAGGTTCTCACCCTTGACTATGCGTTCATAGGTTTTCAGGCGTCCTATGATATCATCCGACTTGACGGTCAGCATCTCCTGCAGCATATGAGCGGCGCCGTAGCCTTCCAGAGCCCAGACTTCCATTTCTCCGAAACGCTGTCCGCCGAACTGCGTCTTGCCTCCGAGAGGCTGCTGCGTGATCAGGCTGTACGGACCTATCGAACGCGCATGGATCTTGTCGTCGACAAGATGTATAAGTTTCAGCATATACATGACGCCCACCATTACCTTGTTTGCCATAGGCTCACCGGTACGGCCGTCGTATATCGTGATCTTGCAGTCGTCGCGCATGTCCGGATATTTGTTTTCCTGGATCCATTTTATGTCCGGAGCCATGTCTTCGGCAGTCGCGGAGTCGAATACAGGCGTTACGACCTTGTAACCCTTCTGCATCGCGACAAAGCCGAGCATCGTTTCAAGGACCTGCCCCAGGTTCATGCGGCTCGGGACGCCGAGCGGGTTAAGAACGACGTCGACCGGTGTCCCGTCTGAGAGGAACGGCATATCCTCTTCGGCCATAATGCGTGAAACGACACCCTTGTTGCCGTGGCGTCCGGCCATTTTGTCGCCCTCGGTGATCTTGCGGAACTGCGCCACATAGACCTTGACCACTTCGTTTACGCCGGGGCTCATATCTTCGCTGTTCGTCTTGCGGCTCAGTCGCTTTATCTCAACGACGGTGCCGCCTTCCCCATGCGGGACGCGAAGCGATGTATCGCGCACCTCGCGCGCTTTTTCGCCGAATATCGCGCGCAGCAGCCGCTCTTCCGGAGACTGGTCGGATTCTCCCTTGGGAGTCACCTTGCCTACCAGTATGTCTCCGGCCTTTACCTCGGCTCCGACGCGCACGATGCCGTCGTCATCAAGCTGCTTAAGCGCGTCTTCCCCTACGTTGGGGATATCACGCGAGATCTCTTCAGGTCCCAGCTTGGTGTCGCGTGATTCGACCTCATACTCTTCAATATGTATGGATGTATAGAAATCTTCCTTTACGAGACGCTGCGACAGCAGTATAGCGTCTTCAAAGTTGTAGCCTTCCCATGAAACGAAAGCCACAAGGACGTTGCGCCCCAGCGCAAGTTCCCCTTCGTTGCAGGCCTGGCCGTCGCCTATTATCTCGCTTTCGTCGACATGCTGCCCGGTGCGGACTATAGGACGCTGATGAATAACTGTCCCCTGGTTGGAGCGTCTGAACTTGGGCATATTATATTCGTCACGGGAGCCGTCGTCGGCATCTATGACTATACGGTCGGCGTCAACATACGACACCGTGCCTGCTTTGCGCGAGACCACGCAGGAACCGGAGTCTTTCGCGATGCGGTGCTCTATGCCGGTGCCTACGATCGGAGAATCCGGGAAGACCAGCGGGACCGCCTGACGCTGCATGTTGGAACCCATCAGCGCGCGGTTGGCGTCGTCATGCTCGAGGAACGGTATCAGCGCCGTAGAGATGGAAACGATCTGCTTCGGCGATATATCAAGGAAGTCCAGCTCCTTCGGTTCGATCTCTATCGTGTTGTCCTGATGGCGTACGTAGATGCCGCCTGTCGCTGAAGGCAGGACATTGCCCTCGTCGTCCATATTCAGGTCGGCGCGTCCGACGTAGAAATCGTCCTCTTCGTCCGCGGAGAGGTAGACTATCTCATCAGTTACCTTGCCGTCCCTGACCTTGCGGCGCGGACAGACAAGAAAACCGTATTCGTTGATTCTCGCAAAAGAGGCAAGCGACGTAACAAGTCCGATATTCGGGCCTTCAGGCGTTTCTATCGGGCAGACCCTGCCGTAGTGCGTGTGATGAACGTCGCGGGCTTCAAATCCGGCGCGCTCACGCGACAGACCGCCGGGGCCAAGAGCCGAAAGGCGGCGCCTGTGCGTAAGCTCGGCCAGAGGGTTGGTCTGATCCATGAACTGCGAAAGCTGTCCCGAACCGAAGAATTCACGGAGCGCGGCAGAGATCGGGCGCACATTTATGAGATCCTTCGCCATTGCCGACGAAAGGTCCTGCGTTGTCGTCATACGCTCGCGGGCTATGCGCTCCATGCGCAGCAGCCCGATGCGGACCTGATTCTGAAGCAGTTCTCCTACCGCGCGTACGCGGCGGTTGCCGAGATGGTCTATGTCATCCATATGCTCATTGCCGTCGCGCAGGCGAATAAGGCCCTTAATAATAGCCACGATATCGGTTACCGTGAGCAGCCTCTCGCTCTGAGCTATATCAAGATGCAGACGGCGGTTTATCTTGTATCTGCCTACGCGTCCCAGATTATAGCGGCGGGGGTCAAGGAAAAGGCTCTCGAAATATTCGTTGGCGTTCTCCATGCGCGCCGGTTCGTTCGGCTTCAGCTTGCGGAAGATCTCAAGTCTCGCGGTATCGGCGGAGTCGGTCCTGTCTGATTCTATCGTCGCAGCTACCGCAGGATCTGCCTTCCATACGCGGATCTTTGTGCGTCCCTGGTTCCAGAGCTCTTCCATGTGCTCTTTCGTGAGGCGGGTGTTGCGGCGGATGCGTACCGAATCAGAGCCGTCGTTTGCTATTATATCCTCGGCGATAAGCCGGCCTGTGACTTCGTCGTCGATAAGATCGGCCTCTTCCTCCTCCGCGTCAAAGAGCGAAAGGATGTCGTCTGTCGTGGGGACTCCGAACGCACGCAGCATCATCGTCACGGGGATCTTTTTGCGGTTGTCGATCTTAACCGATATAACATTCCCCGGCGCCAGATCAAATTCTATCCATGCGCCCCTGTCCGGTATAAGTTTTGCAAGGAACGACTCCTGCCCGGGGATGCCCAGGTCGGCGCTGTAATATATGCCGGCAGAGCGCGCCAGCTGGTTGACGACCACACGCTCGGTGCCGTTGATTATAAAAGTTCCCCTGCTTGTCATCGCGGGGAAATCTCCGAGATAGATCTCTTCTTCCTTGATTTCGCCGGTCGTTTTGTTGATCAGGCGGATCGTCGCACGAAGCGGTCTCGACCACGTAAGGTCCCTGCTGCGTGCCTCATCCAGGCTGACCTGAACAGGATCGACGTAATATTTTACAAACTCGAGGACAAATTTGCCGTCAAAGCTTTCGATCGGGAATACTTCGTCGAAAAGCTCCTGGAGCCCCTGAGACTCACGGCATTCAGGCTCCCTGTCCGCCTGAAAAAACCACTGGTAGGAGTTGCGCTGCACTTCTACCAGATCCGGCAGTGCGATAAGGTTCTTCTCTTTTCCGAAGACCCTGCGCCGCTCAAACGCTTTGCCCGAAGTTTCTTTTAAGTGCACGGGAGAACCTCCCCAATTGAGAATATGAAAAATGTACAGTCGTACAAATGGACATTATAGCAAAAAAGCGACAACTGTCAATAGACAGACGTCGCCTGTTTTCACTTTCATCGGGATATTCAGATTTGGCGGGATGACCCGCATGCAGTATTATGGACCACAGAACTGAAATTTGTCAAGCACAACAGCAAATCCGCTAAAGCAGAAAGATATAACCTTACAGACCGGGCCGGTCTGTCCGCCAGGCGGCCCCGCCGTTACGCGGATCTCAGCCCTGCTGACCGGCCCCTGCCTCCTTCAGCATCCTTTTGTAGATGGCCGAACAGTAGACCGCGCCCAGCGGGTTATGCGCAAGCACGCGGTCCTTGGCGGCAAGCGGAACGACCGGCGCATGCGAATGTTTTATGAAGATCGCGTCGTGCCCGACGCAGAGGCCGAGCAAAAGATTCAGATCGGTCCCCGCACCGTTGAGCACTTCGGCCTGCTCTATCGGGTTGCAGGATATCTTTCCGACTTTATCGCTTTCCATCGCGCCCATCTCGCACTTGGGCACACCGCAGACCTTGCAGTTCACAGATTCGATCTCAAAATAATTTTCCAGTATGCGGGCGGTCTTCGCAGCCTCCTCAGACAGCGCGGCGCAAAAAGAGAGTCCCAGTTTTTTATAGCCCATCTTCTGCGAAAAAAGGATTATCTCCTGTATTCTGTTGATCTCACCGTAATACTCCGCCTCAACCTCCGAGGCAGCGCGCATCATGCGTCTGTCTTCAGCATCGGCGTAGAGCGCCGATGCATCGCATGACGAACATGCGTTTCCTTCACGACAGGGTTTTTCGGTACACAGGTCGCATCTCATTTAATTGTCCTCCGTCTCATACTTTTTCATATCATCAGGCAGCGGCGCTGTAACGGCAAGGCCGCATAGCTCCGCCGGCAGTCCGCCGCAGTCCGGGAAGATCAGTCTTCTTGCGTGAAGCAGCGGGCGCCGCGCACCGCGGCCGCTGCCGTATTTTGCATCACCGACGATCGGGTGGCCGATATACGCCATATGAACGCGCGCCTGGTGCGGGCGTCCGGTTATCAGCTGCAGTTCGACAAGACTTTTCGTGCCGAAGTCCGCAAGACATCTGTAGAGGGTGAGCGCCTCCTGACCGTCTTTGTCAGCCCGCACACGGTTTTCAGCCGTGTCTTTTTTCAGCGGGATATCGACGCGCCCTTCATCATCGGCCGAACCTTCCACGACCGCATGGTATATCTTTTTTATTTTCCGCTCTCTTATAAGCTCTGAGAGAAGGCGCTGGGCAGCTCCGGTGAGAGCTATCATCACAGCTCCTGTGGTGTTTCTGTCAAGACGCTGCACCGGTGCGGGACGGAAATCGGAACGTGTCCAGCCGAGCTCGGAAAGAGCACGGGTGATCACAGAATCCCCTCTCTTTTTATCAGGCTGTACCAAAAGCCCCGCCGGTTTGTTCACTATCCATACAAAACCGTCCCTGTAGAGCGTATCAAGGCCGGTAAAGACCCGGCGCTTTTCCCCGCTTGCCGTCGGCTCGTTTACTTCCCACGGCACATTGAGGATCTGCCCGGAAGAGAGCCTTTCATCCGGTTTCGTTTTTCTGCCGTCAAGCCGCACCGCGCCGGTACGGACTGCCTTCATTATCGCGCCGAGCGGAACGTCGGGCCACTTGGTACGCAGCACACGGTCGACTCTGCGGCCGTCGTTATCTGCCGTTATTCTGAATTCCGTTCCCATTTACTTCTTCCAGAAGCGGCGCTGTGCCGAGTTGTTCCACGGAGAGATAGGCTGTTCGTCGGTCAGGTTTTTTACGGCGTCCTTCCAGCAGAATATCTTGAAATCAAGCTCATCGGCGGCAGATACCACAAGCGCCTCGGGCGTCGCCGGCACCACCGGCGAACCGTATTCACGCATGCCGTGGTGCGAGAGGATAATATGTCCGAGGTGCATTTTTGTCTTTTCATCAAGTTCGTATCTTTCCGTCAGTTCACAAAACCGCATATAGCCCTGTGCTACGTGATCCAGCAGAGCCCCCGCCACGGTCATGTTGGGCACTGTGGTCATTCGGTACGCATCAAGTTTTCCTATATCGTGCAGCAAAGCTCCTGCCACCACGATATCCGTGTCTATGTCGTAACCTGAAATGATCATTTCCTGAGCCATAGACTTAGCGCAGGCCGCCACCGAAACTGTATGTTCAAGCAGCCCGCTGGCATATGCGTGATGATGGCTTACGGCCGCCGGCCACTCGCAGAATCTGTGAAGAAACTCTCCTGTGAATACTTTCCTGATAAAATCGCCCGCGGCTCCTCCGCAGCCTTCTGCAAGAGCAGAAAGACGGGCGGTCAGCACATCCATCGGGACAGGTGAATGAGGCAGGTAGGCTGACGGAGGGAACTTCTCCTGGTTGAGCAGCGTTATCTTGCCGAAGCTGTACTGAAGCTGTCCGCGGAAGTCCGACACCTTTCCGTTCACGCCTATCGTCATGCCGGCAAGGGCTGGTATCTTTTCCGGCGCCAGATGATCGTCCGCGCTGAGCGGCTGTTCCGTCGATTTATCGAGCCACTGGGCGTCAGACCACACCTTGGCCTCAAGCGTGCCGAAAGAATCAGCCGCAGTCACATCGTAATATGCCTTGCCGTTTTTATCGCTTTTCTGCACTATGGAACTTACCACAAAAAAAGCCTTGAATACGCTGCCTGCCGGCAGTCTGCGTATTTCCTGGCTGTTGATTATAACGTTGTCCGCCATGCAAAACTTCCTTCCGTAACAGCAGTTCTCCTGCGAGTTTATAAAATATGATACCATCTTTTCTATCTTTGCCGCCAGATTAACTAAGCCGGCATATGCTGTATTTTGCGCACCGCGCCTGAGGCTGCCAAAAATATTGTGTCCGCGCACAAATTTTTATGCAAACGTGTATAATAGACGATAAGCATTCCATATGGAGGGATTGTTATGAGCACATTAAACTGGGACGCAAGATTCTCTGACATAGCACTGAACGTGAAGCCGTCGCCTATCCGCGCGCTTCTGAAGTACACAAAAACACCCGGAGTGATCTCCTTCGCCGGCGGCAACCCTGACCCCGCGGTATTCCCGGTAGCAGAGTTCTCCGAGGCGGCAGGCATACTGACAAAAGACGGAAAGAACGTCCTGCAGTACGGCGCCACTCAGGGCTACGACCCTCTCAAACAGTACATATCCAAATGGATGGCCCCGCGCATGGGACGCGAGACCAAGCCGGACGAGATGCTGATAACGACCGGTTCGCAGGAAGGCATGGATCTTCTCTGCTCGGTGCTGCTGAACGACGGTGACACGATTATCGTCGAAGGGCCGACCTACCCCGGTGCGCTGCATGCGATGCGCAACCGCGGGGCAAGATTCCTTTCGGTGCCGTGCGACAAAGACGGCCTCTGCGTCGACCTTCTGCCCGGCGTCATCGAACAGGGGCGCAAAGACGGGCATAAGATCAAGTTCATCTATACGATCGTAAACTTCCAGAACCCGTCCGGCGCAACACTTTCAGCCGACCGCCGCGCAAAGCTGCTTGAGATCGCCGAGAAGTATGACCTTATCATCTTCGAAGACGACCCCTACGGACATCTGCGCTACAACGGCGAGCACGTGCCGACGATATTCTCGATGGACAAGCAGGGACGCGTAGTGTACGCCTGCTCCTTCTCAAAGATACTGGCGCCGGGGACACGCGTTGCATGGATAGTCGGAGCAGCCGATCTCATTCAGAAGATGGTCATGATCAAACAGGGAACGAACCTCTGCACCAGCGTCGTAGCTCAGGCTCTCGTGTACGAATACTGCCGCCTCGGGCATCTTGACGGCTTCCTGCCCAAGATCATAGCCCACTATGCGAAAAAGCGCGACGCGATGGACCAGGCGTTCAAAAAGCATCTTCCGTCGAATACGGTCTATCATACTCCCGAGGGCGGCTTCTTCTTCTGGCTGCAGGTCCCGGGCGTTGATTCAACGAAGCACTTCATGAAAGCGATAGAATAGGGCGTTGCGTTCGTCACCTGACCTTCATTCTGCCCCGAAGCAGGCAAGGGGACTGATTATATGCGCACATGCTTCACCTTCTGCCAGCCGGAAGAGATCGAAGAAGGCGCAAAGAGACTTGCCGCTGCGATCAAAGAGCTGTAAAGAAACATATCAGAAAGATTTAATCTCAAAGAGAGGCCGCGCAGGCGCGCCTCTCTTTTTTATGCGGTCCGTCTGCGCAGATGCGGCGGACTTACTGAAGACAGCAGATGATCTTTCGATTTTTAATTATGCCGGGGATATATTATAATCGCAGGATAAAACGACATAGACGGGGCAGCGGCGTGAAAAATGGAAAAACAGCTACAGCATGAAGGACAAACCGAAAACCGTGCGGCAATGGACGAAGATATCATAGCGGCGGCCGCTACAGCGTGGGGGTACGGGGGCATCGCGATAGTCAGGCTCTCCGGCAGAGGGTGCACAGCCGCAGCTGATGCGCTGTATCTGTCAAAGGGCGGCAAAAAACTGTCGGAAGTGCCTGCGCGCTATATGTCGCTCGGCTCGCTGCGGACGCGGGACGGAGAAACGTTCGACGAGGTATTGGCGGTTCGTTTTGAACCCGGGAAAAGCTATACCGGCGAAGAAGCGGCAGAAATACACTGCCACGGCGGACTTGCCGCAGCAGGGCGCTGCATCGCGGAGCTGTGCGCACACGGGGTCAGACTCGCTGCTCCGGGAGAATTTACACGGCGTGCCTTCGTGAACGGCAGGATAGACCTGACACAGGCCGAAGCCGTAGCCGGGATAATAAAAGCCCGCAGCGACGAGGCGCTGGCAGCGTCCGCACGCACGCTGCAGGGCGAACTGACAGGCGAGATAAAAAAACTTATGGCAGGCTTCACTGAACTTGCAGCTGCACTTGAGGTTGACCTGGACTTCCCTGAGGAGGGAGAAGGCTTTATATCCGATGAAGAATGCATTTCAAAACTGCGCGCGCTGTCGGAGGAAAGCGAAAGACTCTGCTCACGCTGCCGCTGCGGCATACTGCTCCGCGACGGGCTGCGCGTCGCAATAACAGGCACGCCTAACGTAGGCAAATCCTCGCTGCTGAACGCGCTGCTGGAACGTGACAGGGCAATAGTGGCAGCATCTCCGGGGACAACGCGCGACAGTATAGAAGAAACTTTCATATGCGGCGGCCTGCCGGTACGGATAATCGATACCGCAGGCATCCGCGACACAGACGACGAGATAGAGGCGATAGGGGTCAGCCGTTCTCTCAGGTCGATAGAAGAAGCCGATATCGTGCTGCGCGTCTTAGACGGGGCGAAAAATGCGGAAACAGCCGCGATGCCGCATGTTGAAAAGCCGCAGATCGTTGTGCTGAACAAGAGCGACCTCCCGTGCAGAACATCCGTTAAAGAAGCGGAAGCTCTCTTCCCCGGTTCTCCCGTGCTCCCTGTATCCGCAAAAGACGGAAGCGGCATAGACGAGCTGAAGGAACTTATACTCAGGACCGCTGCGTCCGGGGCTGACGTTTCACGTGGCTATTCGGTCTCCGCAAGACAGTTTGAATGCATTTCACACGCAAAGGAAGCGGCGGACGCGGCGCTTGCCGCAATAGCCGCAGGTGCCGGAGACGACGCCGTGCTCTCCTGCATATCGGAAGGCAGGGCGCAGCTTGCGGCAATGCTCGGCGCAGACGCCGGAGAAGAGCTGCTTGATAAGATTTTCGGAGATTTCTGCGTAGGCAAGTAGGAAGCGCCGCACCGTATCAGACTGGGAAATTTGTGATCATTAGATACTCCGCGGCTCGCTCATTCCTGCTCTTTACATTGTATGTATAGCGGCTGCCGAAGGATCGGATATTGAAGCCCCTGTCATAATAAAGCTCCTGTATAAATCCGGTCTTTTCTATAACAAGCATGATCTGAGCGCTCGTTTTTTCAAGCAGCGACGCCAGACGTCTCTGATCGCTCCTGTCGAAGCTCCGTCCTTCGTAATCGGAAAAATCACTGTCGTAAGGGGGGTCAAGGAATATAAAATCGCGCTTCCCCGGCTTTACCTTGTCAAGAAATCTTTCAAAATCACAGCATGATAAATCCGCAGAGCCCAAAAGCGCGGCCGCCTTTTCGCTGAACATGCTCTCTATCTTCGAACCGAGCCTCTTTGTGTTATACGATATCCCTCCATACGGGATATTGAAAGCACCGCCGGAATTGTAACGAAACATCGAGCCGTAGCAGTATTCCCGGATAAAGTAAAAGTTGGCCGCCCGATACTGCGGCGCAAGGGCGCTATCCTGACCGGAAGCGATCAGGTTGTAAATGTCTCTGAAATATTTATAAAAACCGCTCATAAAGCCGGCGATCAGACTCTTTTTTATATCCTTCTCGGGGAAAAGCTTCTTTGCGTTGTAGGAAGCTATGCGTTTTATTTTGTTGTGCGCAGACGAAGAAAGCGCTGCTGCAAATGCTTTTTCGTCAAGTATTATGCCGGATCCAGGGTCACTGAGCAATCTGCCGCAAAGCGGCAGGACAAAAGAGGAAAGCTCTGACCTCAGATCTTCTTCGTCGATGTCATGTACAAAAAATCTGCCGTACAGCGACCGTATGTCACCGTAATAATTGCCGCACAGTTCATACAGAAGCGAAAAACATCTGTCATAGCAAAGAAGCAGGCTGCGGAACAACGGATCGCGCTCTCTTACCAGACCGTAAAAATCCATAAGCAGCGGGGAGATATCGTTTATAGCGGATCTTTGCGGTTCCAGATAAAAGAAGAGCGCGCCGCCGCCGAAAAAAGGCTCTATATATCTGTCGAAGTCCGGAATAAAGTCCTTTATGCTGCCTATCTCCCCGGACTTTCCGCCCGGCCATTTTATAAACGGTCTCATATGCAATCACCGGAAACGAATAAAGTACAGTGCTTCCGCGGCATGCGCAGGAAGCACTGTAAAACATGCGGGCAGCGGCGGCATTATTTTGCCTGCCCGGCCGGTCTGCTCCGGCATATCAGTATGCTTTTGCGAATATAGCTTTTCTCGCACCCTCTTTGCCGGTATAGAAGCATCTGCCGCGCTCATCCTCACTGTCAAATGGGTAGCAGCGCGGAGTAGCGCCTGTAGCTTCTTTTATCGCCTTTTCGTCTTCCTTTGAACCGCCGAAGAACGTTTCTATAAAGCCGCCTTCCTTTTCGAGGATATCCTTGAACTCCTCGAAGTTGTCGGCTTTGTGCGTATTTGCCCTGCGGAACGCAAGCGCGCGGTCAAAGAGATTTTTCTGTATCTCTTCAAGCAGCGCGGGAACCGCAGCAGCTGCGTCATCCCATGCTATATCGATCTTTTCTCCGGTATCGCGGCGTACCGCGCGCAGCTTTTGCGCAGCGAACTCCTTCTCACCAAGCTCAAGGCGGAGCGGCACTCCTCTCTGCAGATGGCAGAAGAATCTGTCGCCGGGACGCATATGGAAGTTTTTGTCGATAGTGACATAACGGCCGCCGAGGGCGGAGCAAAGCGAAGCTTTTATCGCTTCCGCCTTTGGCATCAGTTCGCCGTCAAGCTTTTCCGCGCTCGTCGATATCGGCACGATAACGGCCTTGACCGGAGCAATGCGCGGAGGCAGTACGAGTCCGTCATTATCGGAGTGCGTCATGATGATAGCCCCGATAAGTCGGGTGGAAACACCCCAGCTCGTGGTGTACGCGTACTGCATCGAGCCGTCTTTGTCCTGGAACTGAATCTCGAAAGCTTTGGCGAAGTTCTGTCCGAGGAAGTGACTCGTGCCTGCCTGCAGCGCTTTTTTGTCGCTCATCATGGTCTCGCAGGTATAGGTGTTGTCGGCGCCGGGGAAACGCTCTCCTTCGGTCTTTTCACCTTTTATTACCGGAAGGGCAAGATAGTCGGTCATGACCTGGCGATAGACCTCCAGCATCCGCAGAGTCTCCTCCACAGCCTCCTCTTTGGTGGCATGTGCTGTATGCCCTTCCTGCCAGAGGAACTCCGATGTGCGCAGGAAAAGGCGTGGGCGCTTCTCCCAGCGCATAACGTTGCACCACTGGTTTATCAGTATCGGAAGATCCCTCCACGACTGGACCCATTTGCTGTACATATGGCCTATTACCGTTTCGGATGTCGGACGTACTATCAAAGGTTCTTCAAGCTCTTCTCCGCCTGCGTGGGTCACTACGGCGCACTCTGGCGCGAAGCCTTCCACATGTTCAGCCTCTTTGGAAAGGAAGGACTGCGGGATAAGGAGCGGGAAGGCCGCATTGACATGCCCGGTCTCCTTGAAGGCGTCGTCAAAATACTTCTGCACCATCTCCCATACCGCGTATCCGGTAGGACGCACGACCATGCAGCCGCGCACCGGCGCGTAGTCCGCCATCTCTGCTGCGCGGATAACGTCAAGATACCACTGGGAATAATCCTTCTCTCGAGCTGTGATGTTCTTTGCCATTTATATTCCTCCGTCGCCGTTTTCGCTTTTCATTTCATTTAATGTTGCGTTGTATTTTACCACTCTTTTTGTATTTTTTGCGAACATCGCATAACGCCGCACGGGAATAAAGAAGGTGCATATCCGCAGAATGCGGGCCGGCTTGACTTTTTATTAAATTAGCGTATTCTATTAATATATTCTTAAGTTAAAGTTTTAAATCATAATTAGGAGGGAAGAGCATGTCGAATAAGTGGAAAGATGAATTTACAGATCAGCTTTGCGACGCGATAGTTGCGATAAGCAGCAGAGACGAAGCATACCGTTTCCTGGAAGACGTGGCAACGTTCTCTGAGATCAAAGCATTTTCGCAGAGACTTCAGGTCGCAAGCCTGCTTATAAAAGGGCTTTCCTACCCGCAGATCGTACAGGCGACCGGCGCCTCCACCGCGACGATCAGCCGGGTCAAAAAATGCGTCGAATACGGTTCGGACGGATATCGCGACGTGCTGGGCAAACTGAATGACAAAGAAGCGCGTCAGGAAAACGGAACAAAGAAGAAAAAATAACTCCTGACGAAAGCTTACCCATGACAGAACCGACATCTCAGGATACCGGAACAAAAGATAAAAAGATATTCGTGCCCTTTGTGCCGCGGGATATCTCCGGGCTTCTGCCGCTGCTTTCCGACGGAGAAGTCTTTATCACCGAAAAGGCAGAAAACGATTTTACGGCAGATGACGGAACTCCGTTCAGATGCGCAGGAAGATGCGTGACCGCGTCATTTGCGCTGGATTCGATCGCTCCGGCTGTGATCGAATGCGTTGAAGCCCTGGGAGCGATAGACCGGCTCATATTTGCGCCGGAGCTCACGACCGGCGGCAAACTGCTGCTTGACCTTTCCTGTGATGAACTTAAGGAGCATACGGACGCCGTAAACGGCTTCTTTGCCCTCTGCAGCTGTTCCGTGCCCTATATGCTCGGAAGAGATGAGCCTGAGATAATGATCGTACTGCCGCAGGAGGAAGACAACTGCATATCCCGCATATACCGCGCCGCTATGAAAGCGGCGGCAGAATCGATAGGCGAAGAACTATCCGGCTGCGGCGTTAGAGTCAGATCTATCGAGATCTCCGGCTCTTAATATAATGGCATAGGCGGCAAGATCGTCTATCGGTCTAGGTGGAGTGCGCAGTGACAGGGGGATAAGCCTGAGAAGCCCGCGCGGAGGGTGCAGCTTCCAGTATATGTTTCTTGCTTCGAGCGTCGTTCCGTATTCGTCGGCTCTCTCGCAGCTTACCGGTAATCCGTACTGAAGATCCTTATAAGACGTACCTGTCCCGATGTAGACCTTATCCGCGGCGCGCCCCAGGATATTTTCAATACTTCCCTCTCTTCCCCATTCTTCAAGCAGCTTCCAGTCTCCGCTTT
>JAEEGL013399838.1_pt1 | contig 22259 bp, 18 predicted proteins | sample 9134231 | NCBI WGS metagenome assembly JAEEGL01 (sample SAMN16246548, study PRJNA631951) | gut metagenome | biome: gut microbiome; feature: rumen; material: fiber-attached | host: Bos | place: Iran: Karaj | collected 2018-10 | reverse complement strand
TTTCCTTCTTGATCAGCTCCAGCGCCTCCAGATAGCGGCCCTGAGCGGCGAGCTTGATATAGCCCTGGACGGCGATATGCGCCGGGCAGGCGGTCTTGCAGGGCGCGGTGCCCTCAGGCGCGATATACTCGCGGTTGGTGCGGTGGTCGGGATTCCAGTGCTCCTCGGTCCACGCGAGGTCGTCGGGAAGCGCCTGGTGCGGATGCTCGATCGGCGTCTGGGAGCAGAGCTTCTGGCCCATCTGAATGGCGTTGTTGGCGCAGTGGTCGGTGCACTGACCGCAGGCGACGCACTTTTCCTTGTCGATCTCGGCCACATAGTTGCTGGCCGAGGTGGCGGGGCAGTTGTAGTACTGCGTGACGCCGAGCGCGAGGCAGCTTTCCGTCATGCAGTTGCAGATAGCCAGGGACTCGTCCTGGTGGAGCGTGGTGATCTGGTGGACGCAGCCGCGCGCCTCGCACTTTTCGATCAGCGCCTTGGCCTCGGCCACGGTGGCGGGGCGGCCTTTGCCGTTGCGGTTGAACATGTCGCCGACATGGCCGAGGAAGAGGCAGAGCCCCTCGTCCAGATCTCCCGAGCCCTCGCCCATCAGGCGGCGGACACGGCGGCACTGGCAGGGCGTGATGCTGATGTGGCCGTCGTTTTCCTCGATATACTTGCTGACGCGCTCGTTGTCGATCTGCTCCGTGCCGGCGGGGATGGCCGACTCGACGGGGATGACGCGCATGATGCCCGCGCCCATCGGGGTGTTCGGCGCGTGCTCGATCTGGCTGGTGGTGGCGTGCTGGTGGAAGGCATAGGCGATCTCGGGATGAGCAAGGCAGAACTTCTCATTGATCAGAAGGAACTCAAAGATGCCGGGGGTGTAGGGCGGCAGGAGATAGATCTCCAGCCCGACCTTGGGCACGACGACCTGGACGACCAGGCCGATCTCCGCGATCTCGTGCAGGACCTCGCGCGCCCTTTTGACGGGCAGCTTGGCTTTGCGGGCGATCACGGGGACGAAGGCCGGCTTCATGCTGGTCAGCGCTGTCATGACGGCGATCTGCTCGTCGGTGATCCACTTTTCGAACACGCGGTACTCCGCGCAGTCCGGCGTGATCTTGTAGTGCCCGTCGTTGATCTTCTCGCAGAGCTTGATCAGATTTTCTCTCACTTCCAAAATGTTTACCCTCCCTGATTATTTGAAAAAGCTTCGGTCGATGACAAATACTGTCTTTTTTCAGTTTATCTGTTTCCGGAGGGATTGTCAATGACTCTCTCCGAAAGGCGCTCTTTTTTATGCAAAAACCGGGATGCTGACGCATCCCGGTCGCTGTGATCTCACGGCTGTTCCGCCTCCTGAGCGGGAGGACAGGCAACGGCGATATAGCGTGCGATGGAAAAGTCTATGAAGGACACCGTGCCGCCGGACACCTTCAGCATCTCGACGGGATACCGCTCGGTGACGCGGCCGTTTTTGTTCTCGCGGATATGGATGACCTGCAGGCCGTCCCCGGAGACGCCCGGCGCTTCGATCTCGACGCTGATCGCCCCGCGCGGCTTCACCTCTTTCCCGCCGGAGAGGAGCGAGACCTCAAAGGCGAAAAGCAGTCTGCCCTCCGGCAGATCATAGCGTTCAAGCTCCTCCGCCGTGAGCGGTCGGATCTGCGCCTCCGTGTTTTTCGGGATCACGCCGGAAAAGGTGATCCTGCCCCTGCTGCCCGTGATCTTGCGGTAATCGGGATTGTCCGGCAGCCGGCCGAAGCCGAGGATGCGCTCGGATCTGACATATTCGTATTCCCGGTAGGATACCGGGCCGACGTTCCCCTCGATCGTGATGAAGCCCGTGTCGCTCGTCTCGACGACAATGCCCATGTGGGACGACTTGTGCTTGAGCGCATCGTCCTCCTTGCCGCTGTAGAAGAACACCAGATCGCCCGCCTTCGGCACGATCGTGCCGAAATCGTGGTACAGGCCGGCGTCGATCAGCTTTCCGACCCAGGTCGCGCAGTTGGCGCTGATCGGCACGTTCCGGATGTTCGCATAGTGCATGCAGAAGGCGACGAAGCTGGCGCACCAGTTGCCGTAAACGACGCTCTCGGAGTTGTCGATCCAGTCGCCGTAGCGGGTGTAGCCGTGCTTGACGCCGTTGCGGACGATGTAGTTGCGGGTGCTCTCGGCATAGCCGATCTGCGTTTTGGCGACGGCGACCAAGTCTCTGTCCCAATGGCCCGTGATCATGGCGCCGGACACGCTCCTCCTCCAGTCGGCCTCCGTTTCGACGGCCGAACGGTCGGAATAGCACTCGAGCGTGTGCTTATGCTCGCTCAGGCCGCAGCTGAGTACGCGCTCGGTCTTCCAGCAGGCGTCGGAATGGATGTGGCCGTCGCGCTCCTCCTTGCCGCAGACGAGGACCCGCTCGGTGACATAGCACTCCGCCGTGTGGGTGTGGCCGTCGGTCTCCTCCTTGCCGCAGACGCGCCTGTGCTCGGTCCTGTAGCAGTCGGCGGTGTGGACGTGCTCGGGGTCGCTGTTCGTGCAGACGAGCACCTCGACGTCGGCAAAGCACGCTTCCGAATGGTGATGGGGCGGGCAGGCGACCTGGCCGCAGATCAGCCGGTCCTGCATCGCGTAGCAGGCGTCCGAGTGATGGTGCCCGGTCTCCTCCTGGCCGCAGATCAGCACGCGCCGGTCGCTGTAGCACGCTTCGCTGTGCTTGTGCGCGGTCTTGCCGCAGAACACCGGCTTTCCGTTCTCGTCGACGGCGGCAAAGGCGGCGGGCCGGATGACGCTGCTCATCAGCAGCGAGAGCGCCATCAGAAAAGCGAGCGCAAAGGCGATCGGCCCGCGCGGCGATACAGCGCGGCGTTTTTCGCTGTGAAGCATGTCGTCCCCCCCTCCGCCGTTTTCGTTTTGAACGGATCGCAGTCGGAGCGGCTCGACCCGTTTCTGTAAAGAGATCATCTTATATTTTATGCAAAACAGCCCCGTCTGTCAAGACAAAGAGCCGCCGCGATCCTCGCCGCGCGGCGGGGATCGCTCTTTTTTCCGGCTTGCGCCGCGCCCGCCCGGCGAGGTATAATAAAAGAAAAACAAAAGGAGCATACCGGCATGCGGATCATCATGGATCTGATCATTTTTATCGGCACCGCCGCGGCGTATATCAGCTGCTTTTTCACCGAAGAGGGCAAGCCGGACCTGAAGTCCGGGCTGGGAGCGCTGAAGTATTTCACAGTGCTGTCCAACCTCTTCTGCGCCGTCGGCGCGCTGCTGCTTGCGATCGCGCTGATCGGCGGCGGCGAGGTCCCCCGCTGGGTCTGGCTCTGGAAATATGTCGGGACCGCCGCCGTGACCGTCACGCTGATCACGGTGCTCGTTTTCCTCGGGCCGTCGATCGGCTATAAGCAGCTTCTGTCGGGGCGCGATCTCTTTCTGCATCTGATCGGCCCGCTGCTCGCGATCGTCTCCTTCTGCTTCTGCGAGCGCCTCTATCCCCTGCCCTTCCCGCTTGCGCTCGCCGGGCTCGTGCCCGTGATCCTGTACGGCACGCTCTATCTCTACAAGGTCGTGCTGTGCCCGGAGGAAAAGCGCTGGGAGGATTTTTACGGCTACAACAAAAGCGGGAAATGGCCGCTCAGCTTTGCGGCCATGGTGCTCGGCGGCGCGCTCGTCTGCGCGGCCCTGTGGGGGCTGTACCGGCTGTGAGCCGACAAAGGAAAACGATCCGGGTCGAGAGGACCCGGATCGTTTTTTTCTTTTTATTTGCCCGGCATTTCCGCTTCCCAGGCGCGCTGCTTTTCCTCATGCCGGCGGGAAAGCTCCTCCTTGGTGCGGTCCCATTCCGGCCCGCCCAGCGGATAAAAGCGCCGGATCAGCGCCGCGCAGATCAGCAGCAGCGCGATCGGGATCGCGAGCCAGGCCACGCGCACGCCGAGCTTGGCAAGCTCCGTCTGGGCCGCGACGCTCAGCGCGGTGTTATAGCCGAACCAGCCCAGCATGATCGGGAAGAGCGCGTTGGCAAAGCTGATGGCCGGCTTGCAGATCAGGCTGTTGACGCCGGCGTACATGCCCTCGCGCCGCAGACCGCAGAGCTTTTCGTCATAATCCATCACGTCGCCGAACATCAGCGGCACCTCGTACATGCCGCCCGCAAAGCCGATGCCCGCGCCGAAGAAGCCGACGACGCCCGCCGCCGTGTACCGGCCGAGCAGCAGCATGACCAGCAGCGTCAGGGCGAAGATCAGGCACATGAGGATGACGCTCTTTCTGACCTTCCAGACCGCGCCTGGCTTCATCCACAGCCAGATGCCGAAGAGGATGCCGAGGAACATCGCTCCGTAGCAGAAGAGATAGTTGATGCCGAAGGCGTCGAAGTAATAGCTCAGGCCGATCATCAGCGCCGTCTGGATGAAGGTGACGGAAAAAGAAATGCTCTCGAAGACCAGAAAGCTCCTGTTCTTCAGACAGGTGACGAGCGAGCGGAGGAAGGGATACTGCTCCTCCTCCTTCGTATAGCCGTTCTCGCGGTAGAAGAAAGTGGAGAAGAACATGATCGCGCCCGCGGCCGCGCCGATGACGAGCATCAGACGGCGGAAGGCCTCCGGCGAGCTGCCCAGCAGGTTTTCAAGCTCGGCCAGCAGTACCAGCGGCACCGCCAGCGCGATAAGCCCAAAGATCAGCTTGACGAGCATGATCTTTCCGCGCGCCCTGTTCGTGACGGCCATCTCAAAGGGCATGACGTACAGCGAGGTGGCGATGGCTGTGTACAGGCTGTCAAAAAGGAAGAGCGAGAGGAACATCTGTGCAAAGAGCGCGGCGTTCGACTTTGAGGGGAACCATACGAACCAGGAGAGGATAAACACCGCCGCCACCGCGATCGAGCCGAAGCGGATATAGGGGATGCGCCGGCCGAGCCTGCTTTTCGTCTTGTCGGAGATATAGCCGAAGAGAGGGTCGTTCAGCGCGTTCCACAGCCCGAAGAGCAGCCAGCACAGCGCGCTGGAGGCCGCACTCATGCCCAGGTGGTTGACGAAGAAATAGGTCAGTCCGCCGCCCGTGACGATGTTATTCAGCGTGGTGATCATGCAGTCCGCGCCGCCGAGCCACATGCAGCTCGAGAGGCGGACCTTTTCGGGCGTAGAGCGTTCGTTCATATGCTTTCCTCCCTTATTTGATCGCGCTGATCAGTTCAAAGATCCAATGCGCCGTGATTCCGGCGCAGAAGCCGCCGAGCGTGTGGCAGCCGACGGCTTTGCCGATCAGCTCCTTGCAGCCGAGAGAATCCATCATTGAGGTGTGCGTGCTCAAATAACCGCTCCAGCACATGCACATTGCGGTGAAGACCGCGATGTCGCATGGGCCGATCAGCCCCTGGCGGATGAGCGTGGCCGTCATGGACAGCGAGGCGCCGGCGGCACCCAGCGCCGTTACCGGAACGCCGACCGCCTCGGGCGAGGTGAAGCCGAAGAGCGGCTTAAGAACGAAGTCGATCTTTCCGGCGAGCATCGGAAGCAGCCGGATGCCCTCATAGGCGCTGCCGGTATAGGTCCCGTCCGCGGAGGGGCCGTTGATGAGCATCATCACCATCGTACAGATCACGAGCACGCCGGGCACGATACTCACGCCCATCTTCACGCCGTTGTGGCCGCCCTCGAGCAGCGCGTTCATCATGCGGCTGCCGACGCCGCCGTCGCGCACCGGGCGCATCTTCTCGGGCATTTTCTCCGTCATGCCGTCGGCGTTGGGGAGCGCCGCCTCGGTGCCGAAATGCTTTTTCGTAAAGACAAGCATCAGTCTGGTGCTGATGATGCTGCCGACGAACGCGCCGAAAAGCCCCACGATCACCGCGAGGCCGAGCGGCCTGCCCATCAGCGGAGAGAGGCTGTACATGTATGAGCAAACGATTAGACCCATGCCGAAGGCGGTGCCGAGATTGGTCAGCGCCGGGAACTGGTAGGCCTTGAAGTAGCGGCGGAAGTTCTGGTCGTCGGCCAGTGCCAGGATGGCCGGATTGTCGGAGAGAAAGGTCGTGACCACGCCGAGCGAGGCCGCGCCGGGCATGCCGAAAACCGGACGCATCAGCGGCTGCAGCAGACGGTTGAGCAGCGAGACAAAGCCGAACTCGTTCAGCAGCGCCGAGAGCGCGCCCATGATCACGCAGATCGCCGTGAGGTAGAGCACCGTGTCGATCAGCAGCCGGTAGGCCGTGTTCATCATGGTGTTGAGCGTGTTCGCCAGTCCCATTCTGACGACAAACAGTGCGAAGAACGCGATGAAAATCATCGGAAAGAGAAAGGTTTCGAAGCCGAGCTCTTTCTTGAAAAAGCGGCCGTTAATTTCCGTCTTCCTGTCCATGTCGTTTTCCTCTTTCGCCCGTTCTAAACGGCGCTTCCCTTCCGGGAGCGCCGCCGCTTTTTTCCTCCTTCATTGTATCGGCTCGGAAGGAAAAAGTCAATGATTACCAGAGTATCGCTTTTGCCGCTTGCAAAGCGGAGAGCTTTGTCATAAAATGGAGAAACGAGCAAAGAAAAAGGAGCAGAAAACATGCTTGAGATCAGAAACCTCAGCTTCGCCGTGAGCGAGGAAAACAGGGAAAAAGAGATCATTCACGATCTGAGCCTTACGATCGAGGACGGAAAATTCGTCGTCATCACAGGCCCCAACGGAAGCGGAAAATCCACGCTCGCCCGTCTCATCATGGGCATCGAGAAGCCCCTCTCCGGGCAGATCCTCTTCGACGGTGAGGATATCACCGCGCTGGACATCACCGCGCGCGCGAAAAAAGGCATCAGCTTCGCCTTTCAGCAGCCCGTGCGCTTCAAGGGCATCCGCGTGCAGGATCTGCTGCGCCTTGCCGCAGGGAAAAACCTGACGATCTCGGCAGCCTGCACCTATCTTTCCGAGGTCGGTCTCTGCGCGCGCGATTACATTGACCGGGAGATCAACTCTTCCCTCTCCGGCGGTGAACTCAAGCGTATCGAGATCGCGACGCTTCTGGCGCGGCAGACACGGCTGAGCGTGTTTGACGAGCCGGAGGCCGGCATCGACCTTTGGAGCTTTCAGAATCTCATCCGCATCTTTGAGAACATGCGGAGCCAGATCAAGGACAGCTCGATCGTCATCATCTCGCATCAGGAGCGCCTCCTGAAGATCGCGGACGAGATCCTCGTTCTCTCCGGCGGGAGCATCACCAAACGCGGACGCCCGGAGGAGATCCTTCCCGGGCTGATCGGAAAAGCCGCGCCGCTGAGCGTGTGCGAAATGCTGCAGTAAGGAGGCGGAGGACATGGTCAAACTCGACGCGATCCAGAAAAGGCTGATCTCGGAGATCGCCGATCTCCACTCCGTCCCGGCGGGAGCCTATAACTTCCGCGCCAACAGCCGGCTTGCGGGACGCAACACCACGGCCAACATCGACATTGTCTCGAAGGAGGACGGCAGCGGCATCATCATCCGCATCAAGCCCGGAACGAAAAACGAGAGCGTGCATATCCCCGTCGTTATCTCCGAGAGCGGCATCAAGGAGACAGTCTACAACGACTTCTATATCGGCGCGGACAGCGACGTCGTGATCGTCGCCGGCTGCGGCATCGACAACTGCGGCGGACAGGACAGCGAGCACGACGGCGTGCACCGCTTTTTCATCGAGCGCGGCGCGAAGGTCCGCTATGTTGAAAAGCACTACGGCTCCGGCGACGGAAAGGGCCAGCGCATCCTCAACCCCGTGACCGAGTGTTATATGGACGAGGACAGCTCTATGGAGATGGAGATGGAGCAGATCAAGGGCGTATACTCCACCGAACGCAGCACGGTCGCCGCGCTCAAGGCCGGGGCAAAGCTTGTCGTCAAGGAGCGTTTGATGACCCACGGCAGTCAAAACGCCGTAAGCACCTATCAGGTCGAGCTCAATGGCGCCGGCGCAACGGCGGACGTGGTCTCCCGCTCGGTCGCGCGCGACGATTCGTCGCAGACCTTCAACGCCCGCATCACCGGCAACGCCCCTTGCAGCGGCCACACCGAGTGCGACTCGATCATCATGGATCGCGGGCACATCCTGGCCATCCCCTCGCTGGAGGCCAACGATGTGGACGCGATGCTCGTGCATGAGGCCGCGATCGGCAAGATCGCGGGCGATCAGCTGATCAAGCTGATGACGCTGGGACTGACCGAGGCCGAGGCCGAAGAGCAGATCATCAACGGTTTTTTAAGATAAGGAGGATTCCAACATGTTCCTGAAGATTACCAGGCTCATCGGAAAGCCCGTCTGCGTCGCGCTCTACGCCGCTTTCGCGGCGCTGGCGGCGAAAAAGAAGCCTCTGCCGCTCGTCCTTCTCTTCGCAACGCACCTGATCGAAACGCTCACCGTCGGCCGCAAGGTCGCAAAGGAGCACCGTATCGGCGCTCTCGAGTGGATCGTGAACTGCCTTTGCTTCGGCTTCACCTGGTGGCTGCCGATCAAAAAGGGCGAATGAGAAAAAACGCCATGTGCGATGCACATGGCGTTTTTATTTGATTTCAGAACAGGTGTTTTTCCAGCACGGCGCAGAGGGCTTCCAGGCCTGTTCTGTCCTCCTCGGTAAAGCGCGCCTCGACGGGACTGTCGATGTCGAGCACGCCGATCACACTCCCGCCGCTGTGCAGCGGCACCACGATCTCGGAGCGCGAGGCGCAGTCGCAGGCGATATGTCCCGGGAAAAGATGCACGTCCGGCACGAGCTGCGTGCGGTCCTCGTTCGCGGCCGTACCGCACACGCCGCGTCCCCAGGGTATCTCTATGCAGGCGGGGCGCCCCTGGAAGGGCCCGAGCACGAGCCTTTCTCCGTCCGTGAGGTAAAAGCCCGCCCAGTTGAGCTCGTCGAGCGTCGTGTAGAGCAGCGCGGAGACGTTCGCAAGGTTGGCGATCAGATGCGGCACGCCGTCGATCAGGCCCTCGGCCTGGGCGATCAGCGCGCTGTAGTCGGTTTTCTTCATCAGGCAGCGCCCCTTTCTTTCCGCTTTGATGATAGCCTATCCGCGCGCGCTTGTCAATTTTCTTTCATCGTGCTATAATCAGATATCATCATAGCAGGGAGGGCGATCCATGGATAAGAAGAAAACAGATTCGAGTTCGAACAAGATGGTCCTGGGAATGTGTCTGGGCCTTGCGCTCGGAACGGCTGTCGGCTCGGCGACGGGCAACATAGGCCTGTGGCTCCCCGTGGGCGTCTCAGCCGGCCTCTGCCTCGGGCTTGCGCTTGGCGGCTCCAAAGAGGACGCCGAATCCGAACAGGATTCGTCTGAAGAGGAAAACTCAGAGAAAAGCTGAGATACAACTATAAAACGCTGCGGAAACGTTCCGCGGCGTTTTTCTCTTGCGAATCGGACGGCAAAAGCGTATACTGTGCCAGATCCTACCATGCGAGGTTTTTTTCATGTCCACGATCCGATCCTTCGTCCGGCGCGAGCCGGTGCTGCTCATCGCCGCGCTGGCCGCGGCGCTCAGCTGCTTTTTCGTTCCGCCCGATCCGCGCTATCTCAGCTATATCGACTTCCGTACGCTCGCGCTGCTGTACTGTCTGATGACGGTCGTCGCCGGCCTGCGGAAGGCGGGGCTGTTCTCGCACCTGGCGCACACGCTCTGTCTGAGGGTAGGCAGCGTGCGCGCGATGGGCGCGCTGCTGGTGGGGCTGTGCTTTTTCTCGTCGCTGCTGATCACCAACGACGTGGCCCTTCTGACCTTCGTGCCCTTCGCCGTCGTCGTGCTCGGCATGGCCGAGCGGCGCGACGTGCTGATCCGCATCGTCGTGCTGCAGACCGTCGCGGCCAACCTCGGCAGCATGCTCACGCCCGTCGGCAACCCGCAGAACCTCTATCTCTATTCGTACTATGACCTCTCCCCCGCCGCCTTTTTCTCCGCGACCTTTCCGATCTGGGCGCTGTCGCTGCTGCTGATCGCTCTGCTGTGCCTCTCGCTGCCCCGGGACGGGCTTGAGATCTTTCTCGGCGAGGAGCCGGGGCTGGACGGGCGGGCCGCCGCGCTGCACGGCGCGCTGTTCGCCGTCTGCCTGCTGGCCGTGCTGCGCGTGATCTCCTGGCCGGTCATGCTCGCCGTCGTGATCGCCGTGCTGCTGGCGCTGGACCGGAAGCTGCTGCTGAAGGCGGATTTCATGCTGCTTCTGACCTTTGTGGCCTTCTTCGTCTTTGCGGGAAACCTCGCGCGCGTCGGCGCCGTCGACGCGCTGCTGCGCCGTCTGCTCGGCGGACGGGAATACCGGACGGCGCTGCTCTTCAGCCAGGTCATCAGCAACGTCCCCGCCGCGCTGCTGCTCTCGGGCTTTACCGACCGTGCGCATGAGCTGCTGCTGGGCGTGAACGTCGGCGGACTGGGGACCCCGATCGCGAGCCTTGCCAGTCTCATCAGCATGAAGCTCTACGCGCACTCCGAGAGCGCGCATCCGCTGCGCTATCTCGCGGAATTCACCTTCGTCAACGTGCTCCTGCTGCTGATCCTGTCCCTGGCGCGGCTGGTCCTCTGACAAACAGCTCCCACGACGGTGGGAGCTGTTTTTTGCGGCCCGGGCGCTCCGGCCGTTATTGACACGCCGCGGGCCGTATTTTATAATGATATGAACACCTTAGCGCCGTAAAGGGAGATGCTGTCATGAATACCGAAGCTTTCGTCAATTTCAGAAACGCCATCGTGCAAAACTGCAGCCGCATCATCGTCGGCAAGGACGAGGTGATCGAGCAGCTCGCCGTCTGTCTGATCGCTTCCGGCCACGTTCTGCTCGAGGACGTGCCCGGCACCGGCAAGACCATGCTGCTGCGCGCCTTCTCCCGCAGCATCGGCGGCGAGTTCCGCCGCGTCCAGTTCACGCCCGACCTGCTGCCCTCCGATCTGACGGGCATCAACTTTTTCAATCAGAAAAGCGGCGAGTTTGAATTCCGCCCCGGCCCGCTCTTCGCGCAGATCATCCTCGCGGACGAGATCAACCGCGCCACGCCGCGCAGTCAGTCCGCTCTGCTCGAGGTCATGGAGGAAAAACAGATCTCCGTCGACGGCGCCACCTATAAGATGACCGAGCCCTACATGGTCATGGCCACGCAGAACCCCATCGAATCCTACGGCACCTTTCCGCTGCCGGAGGCGCAGATGGACCGCTTCTTCATGCGGCTCAGGCTCGGCTATATGACGCGCGAGCAGGAGATCTCCGTCCTGCGCCGTCCGGACTCGAAAGCGCTGCTGGAGGAGCTCTCCCCCGTCGTCGACGCCGCAGAGATCGCGGCGCTGCGCCGTGCTTACGGCGAGGTCCGCGTCAGCGACGACGTCGCGGGCTATATCATGGATATCATCGAGCGCGCCCGCACGGACGAGAAGCTAGCCAACGGCGTCTCCGCGCGCGGCTCGCTCGCGCTCTACCGCGCCAGCCAGATCTACGCCGCGATGCGGGGCCGCGACTACGTCATCCCCGAGGACGTCCGGACGGAGGCCCTCTGCGTCCTCCCGCACCGCGTCATCCTTGTCAGCAGCAGCCACAACGACCCCGCGCGCTTTATCGAAAATCTGCTTGAAGAACTCGAAGTCCCGCTTGAAAAGCCATGATCACCTTAATCATTTTTCTGATCGTCGCCTTCATCCTTGTAATCGAGGGCGTCAGTCTCTGGGGCAATTCGCGGCCTCTGCGGGTCGAATTCGATCTGGACTCGACGCTCGTCGAGCCGGGCGAGACGACGACGCTGCGCTGCAGCGTGCATAACCCGAACCGCCTGCCGATGCTGTTCGTGGGGCTGACCCTGCATTTCGAGCCGGAGGTGACCGTGCACGCGGACACGGGATACCGCCGGGCGCTCGTCAGCCGGAGCTCCGCGGGCACGCGCGCGGATCATCGCTTCTTCCTGCCCGCGCGCAGCAGCTTCAGCACCAGGCTGCGGCTCTCGCTGAGCAGGCGCGGCCTGCAGGAGCTGGGGCGGTATTTCATCGAAACGGGCGATTATCTCGGCCTGTATCCGATCATCCGCTCGGACGTCATCGACAAGAAGGTCGTCTGCACCTCCGGCAAATGCGAGGCGGAGGAGCTTTCGCTGCTCGGCGGCGAGATGGGCGAGGCCTCCGTGCGGCGCTTCATCCTCGACGACCCGACGATGCTGCTGGGCTACCGCGATTATACCGGGCGGGAGCCGATGAAGCAGATCTCCTGGAAGCAGAGCGCCAAGGTCGGCAAGCTGATGGTGCGCCAGAACGACTATACGACCGACCGCGTCGCCGTCGTGATGGTGAATATGGACTGCTCGCGGCGTCCCTCGCTGGAGAACTGTCTCAAGCTCGTCCGCACGGTCTGCGAGCAGCTGGAGGAAAAAAAGATCCCTTATGAGCTGATGTCGAACGGCGATCTGCTGTCGATCCCCGAGGGGGTCGGCCGGGCGCATCTGTTCTTCATCCTGCGCAGGCTGGGCCTGTCGAGGCTTGCCGGCTTCACGACCTTTGACAGCCTTGTCGAGCGCTGCGTGCGCCGCAGGCGCGGCAACTGCAGCTATATCGTGATCACGCCTGCCGTCGGGCCGGATGACAGGGTCTTGATCGACTATCTCGGCCGCCACGTCGACAGCCGCCCCATCGTGATGATCCCCGCGGAGGGCTGAGCGGCTTTACGGGCAGGATACCATACAAAACGCCGCCCCCGGAGCGGGCGGACAGGAGAAAGGAGGCGGGACCATGCTCAGAGAGATCAGCGTATCCCGGCAGTACGCGCCGCTGCGCGTCTGCGCGGATATCTGTTTTTATTTCTTCGCGGTCTCGCTCTTTTCCTTTTCGGTCACGTATTCCTCGCCGAACGGAGAGGACGTGCAGGGCCTTGTGACCAACCTCATCGCGCCGTGGTCGCGGCAGCTCTTTGTGCTCGTCGCCGCGTGTCTTGCCGTCGGCTTTGCCGCCGTCCGCGTGAAGAGCCTTCCGCTTCGTCTCCTGCTGTCGCTCCTGCCGGGGCTGAGCTTTCTCATGAGTCCCTTTCAGCCGATCCTGCTGATCCACGCCGCCGCGTGGGTCTACTTCGTCATCTTCATGACGGTCGGCAGCTTTGAAGCGCATCTTGACGAATACAGGCGCCGCGCCGGCGTGATGCTCTTTGTCACGCTGATGCTCACGCTCTGTCTGATCATCTTTCACTTCGGCACCGACGACTGGTACAACAGACGCCTCTTCGGCGGCGAGATCTGCGGCGCGCTTTTCTTCGTGTTCTGCGTGCTGTCGCTGCGCGGCATGCGCACGGAGCTCGGCGCGCCGAAAACGATGCGGCTGCTGGACGCCGCCTACGTCGTCGCGCTTCCGACGCTGCTCGTCAGCGCGTTTTTCCTGCTGCGCACCCTCGTTCCGGCCGTCACCTTCCTCTTCCGGCAGCTGACACGTTTTCTGCTCTGGCTGCGCCGTCTGCTTTTCCCGCAGGAAGCGGCGGAGTACATCCCCCCGCCGGACTCGGACGACGTCAATACGCTGATGAACGAGAATAAGCCGCCCATGCTCACCGGCGGCGGCGAGGCTGTCGACCCGGACGTGTTCAACGGAAAAAACCTTCGCCTTCAGCTCAGCGATGAGACGGCGTTCTGGCTTATGATCGTCTTTCTCGCCGCGGCGCTGATCTTTATCGCGATCATGCTGCTCCGCAGGAGACGGAAGGGCGCCGGCGAGCCCCGGCCCGTGTATGAGAGCATCGAAAAGACGCCGCTCGAGGGGCTGCTGCGCCGCAGCCTCCGCGAGAGCGTCCTCAACGGCAGCGTCAGACAGATCCGCAGGATCTACCGTGCCTATCTCAGCCACATTCGCGCGCTGTCCGTAAAGATCTCCCCCTCGGACACCTCGGAGGACGTGCTGGCTCTCTCCTCGGAATATCTGGACCTGCCGGAGAACGCGGCTCTGCGCGAGCTGTACATCGCCGCGCGCTACGGCGACCCGAAGGCCGTCGGGCCCGAGCAGGTCGGCAGGGCGAAGCGCTGTCTCGCCGCGATCGATCGGGCGAAGGCCGGCGCCGCGAAATAAGGCGGCTCGCCCCGCAAAATAACAAAACCGGGCTGTCGGACAGAACCGACAGCCCGGTTTTATTTTCGGCGCCGTCAGGCGAAGCTATCGAGCAGCCCTCTGACGCCCTCCCGTTCGAAGATCTCCCTTGCCAGGACGAGCTCCTCGCCGATGAGCTTGTCGATCGCCCGCATGCCGAGCAGCTCGACCGGCGCGCGGTCGTCGCTGAGGATGTTCTCCCCGGCCTCGACGGTCTCGAGCCGGGAGAGGACGCTGCGCATCAGCGCGCGCAGCTCGCCCTGCGGCAGCTTTTCCGTTCCGGCGCGCAGGCGCTCCGACACGTCGCCCTCCGTGCAGGCGAAAAGCTCACGGTTCGTGCTGCCGGCGACGTCCGCCGTCGCGACGGAGGGGAAAACCGCGGCGATCGTGTCGCAGAGCGCCTCGTTGATGCTCCCCCGCCCGTCGGCGTGCATATTCATGTTCACGACCATCACGCCGCCCGGGCGCAGGTGCTCCCGCACCATCGTGAAGAACTCGATCGAGGACATCTGAAAGGGGATCGTGATGTCCTGATAGGCGTCGACGAGGATCACGTCGTACCGGGTGTCGACGGCCTGAAGGAAAGCCCGTCCGTCGTATTCGGTGACCTTCACCTCGTCCGGCAGGGCAAAGAAGCGCTCGGCCAGCTCGGTGATCCTGCCGTCGATCTCCACGCCCTCGACCGTGCAGGCGGGAAAGCGGCGCAGGCACTGCCCCGCGTACGTGCCCGTCCCGTTCCCGAGAACGAGCACACACGGCGCCTCCGCGCCGCAGATCACGGGCGCGGCGAGCGCATAGTCGTAGTACATGCCCGTGAGGCTGTTGCCCTTCATCATCACCGACTGCACGCCGAAGAGCACGTTGGTCGCAAAAACGACGCTGCGCTCGTCCTCTCTGACCTGCAGATAGTTGTAGACCGACTCGCCCTCATAGCGCAGGTTTTTCTCCCAGAAGGCAAAGGAGTCGCCGCGGCCGAAGATCGCGCAGAGAACATACAGCACGAGCGCGATCACGGACGCGCGCAGACCTTTCTTCGCGCTGAAGAAGAAGCACAGCGCGATCGCGAGCAGAACGCCGGAGAAGAGCAGGAAGGTGACGGACGTGCCGACCGCCGGGATGGTGACGAAGGTGGGCAGGAAGGTGCCGAGGATGCTGCCCACGGTGTTGCAGGCGCCGAGACGCCCTACCGTGCGGCCTCCCTCGTCCAGGCTGTCGGTCGCGGCTCTGACGAGCGAGGGCGTGACCGTGCCGAGCAGGAAAAGCGGGAAAACGAACAGCACAATGCAGGAGATAAAGGCCGCGGCGACCAGGAAATTCGTGCTGATCGTGAAGATCAGCAGGCCCGACACGCCCAGGATCACGTACTTTCCCAGCACGGGTATGGCCGCGATCCAGATCGCCGCGATCAGGATGCGGCGATAGAGCGGCGCGGGATCGGGATCTTTGTCCGCGGCGCGGCCGCCGTAGAGATTGCCCAGCGCCATCGCGATCATGATCGTGCCGATGATGATCGTCCACACGATCTGCGACGAGCTGAAATACGGGGCGAGCAGACGGCTTGCGCCGAGCTCGACCGCCATGACGGACACGCCGGCGAAAAACTCGGTGACGTACAAGAACAGCTTGCTTTTCAGGATCGGATACTCTTTCATGCGCCTCACTCCAGCGGGTAGTATGGAGAAATTCTATCACATTTTTCCTCTCTTGCCAAGCGGGCGCGTGATGCGGTACAATATCCGCAGACGGTCGGAGCCCGAGCTCCCGGCCGATAAGGGAAGGACAGAGAGAATGAACGAGAGCTATATCGCCCGCACCAGCGGCTTGAAAACGAAGGACTACGCCGGCTACGCGATGATCGACGCCGCGGGCTGCCTGGTCTTCAGTCTGGTCACGACGCTGCTGCAGAAATTCTACACCGGCATCTTCCACCTCAGCCCGCTGTTCATCATGCTGATGTTCATCGCGGCGCGTATCTGGGACGGCGTCAACGACCCGATCATGGGCCGCATCTGCGACACGGTCAGGCCCTCGCGCCACGGGCGCTACCGCCCCTGGATCCTGTATGCGTCGCTGCCGCTTTCGCTCTCGGCCGTGCTGATGTTTCTCCGCTTCCCCGGCTTCGGCGAGGAGGGGCACATGACGGCCACCTGCGTTTACGCCACGGTGACCTATATCTTCTTCGGCATGGCCTATACCGTGCTGCAGATCCCCTTCGGCTCGCTGGCCTCGGTCATCACGACCGACGCGCATGAGCGCAGCCGTCTCTCCGTCTGGCGCTCGATCGGCGCGGCGCTCGGCTCGATCCCCGTGCTGCTGATCGCCTCCTTCGCCTATTCGAAGCGGCTGGACGCGAACGGGAACGTCGTGCTCGGCGAAAACGGCAAGGCCATCACCGACATGCAGTACGCGCCGGTCATCCGCGGCGTCGCGATCATGGCGGTCTGCTCGTTCGTCATGCTTCTCATCGCCTTCACGCTCAACCGCGAGCGTGTGAAAACGAAGCCGCAGAACACCGAAAGGGGCGCGGCCCTGCGCGTGATGCGGCTGCTGTTCCAAAACCGCGCCTTCGTGTCCGTGAGCCTCATTTCGATGCTGCTGCTCTCGGGGCAGATGTTCACGCAGAGCTTTTACACTTACCTCTTCGACGACTACTTCCACGCCAACTGGATGAACCTGGCCTCGCAGGCCTGCACCTATTCGCCGATGCTGGTGATGATGTTCATCCTGCCGAACATGGCCCGGAGGATCGGCAAAAAGGAGATCTGCGCCGTGGGCGTCGCGGCGGCGGCCGCGGCAAATCTCGCGCTGTTCTTCCTGCGCGGCATGGACCCCGAAGCGCTGATGTGGGTCTTCCTCGCGCTCTGCTTCGTCAGCGGCTGCGGGCTGACCACGCTGGTCATGCAGCTGTGGGCGATGGTGACGGATGCCATCGACGATATCGAGGTCAAAAGCGGCAGCCGCGACGACGGCACGGCCTACTCGGTGTTCAATTTCTTCCGCAAGCTCGGCCAGGTGCTCTCGGCGGTCTGCGTCAACGGCGCGCTGATGGGCATGCACTACAAGGTGGAAAAGGGCGCGGTGCAGACGATGGAGAACCTGCGCAAAATGTACGACCTCGCCACGCTGATCCCCGCCGTGCTCTTCGGCCTCATGGCGCTGATGCTCTTCGCGTACTATCCCCTCTCCCGCAGAAGGGTGGAGGAGCTGCAGCTGCAGAAGGAGCGAAAGCTCAGAGAGCACTACGAAAACAATACGATCGACATCTGACCTCCGCGCTGCAAAAACGGGGCTGTCTTATACGACAGCCCCGTTTTTGCGCGTCGGCATCATCTTTTCTTATACAGCAGCAGCTCCGGATCGGCGCCGTCCTTCCCGTAGCTGCAGATCAGGATGAACTCCGCGTTGGCCAGGACGCCGAAGCAGCGCTCTTCGTCTCCCTCCGATCGCAGCTGATTTCCCAGATAGGTCGTCCCGTCGTCGAGGAATTTCGCGCTCGCCCCGCCCGGGAGCGGATAGGCCAGATTCACATAGCTCCCGACGAGCGCGTTGAGCTTTTCAAGGCGCGGCATCCCCTCGATGCGCAGCGCATTGATCTCCCCGATCAGTTCTTTCTTGAGCGCTTCGAACGCTCCATCGCCCTTGAGCTCGGCGTGTCTCTTCCAGTAATCCAGCCGGGGCAGCTCCTGCTTGAGATAAGCTCTGGCCTGTTCTTCGGAAAAGCCGGAGCCCGTCATGTTCCCGACGCACACGTCGATGAGATCGTCCATGTCGCTGTACGTGTAGGTCCCGTCGGCATAGCACCATCGGCAGTAATCCTCGTTGAGGGAGCCGTCGCTGTCCCGTCCGAGGATGCTGTCTTCCAGCGGCATCCCGCAGCACTGGCAGACAAGCCGGCGGGGCGAGCCCAGCAGCGTATTGATGGAAACGTCGTACAGCCCGGAGAGCAGCTTCAGCGTCTCCGTGTTAGGCGTCGTTTCTCCCGTCTCCCAGCGCGACACGGCCTGCCGCGTCACAAAAAGCTTCTCCGCCAGCTCGTCCTGGGACAGGCCGTGCTTCGTCCGCAGTCCGTACAGAATGTCTTTCGTGTTCATATACTCGCCTCCTCGACGCCGATTGTAACGCAAAACGCACCGTCATGCACGCAACTCGCTGTTGCTTTTCCCTCATGCGTCCGTTCCGTCCGTGCGGACGAACCACACCGGCTCGTCCGTCGGCAGGCAGGGCACGGTCACGGCCGCGCCGCCGGGGAAGGCTTCGCTCCCGCCGCGCAGCCGCCAGCGCTTTTCGCCGCGCGGCAGCGTGACCGTGACGGCCTCCGCGCCGCGGTCGAAGACCGGGCAGACAAATATCTCGTCGCCGCAGAAGAAGCAGTCGCTTTCGCAGTCGTATTCCGGCTCCGTGAGGAAGACGGGCCGGAGCAGCGGCTCATACAGCCGTCTCTTGCGCTCGTACTCGCTTTGCAGATAGGGCAGAAGCTTTTCGCGCAGCTCGAAGAGGCGGCGAACGCTGTCCATAAGATCGGCGTAGAGCCAGGGCATCGTGCTCTCCCGCCCCGGCTTCCAGGAGTGCAGGACGAAGCGCGGCGTGAACACGCCGTACTGCAGCCAGCGCAGGAAGAGCTCGCGGTCCGGCTGCGGCCCGGCGAAGCCTCCGATATCCGCGCCGAAGAAGGAAAAGCCGCTCAGCGCCATCGTCATCGCCTGGCAGTGGTTGTAGCGCAGATCGTCGAAATCCGTGCGGTTGTCCCCCGTCCAGGTCGTCGCGGCGCGCTGCGTCCCGGCGATCGCGCAGCGGGAGACGCCGAAGGGGACGAAGTCCTCCCCCATCGCTTCCATGCAGGCCTCGCGGCTCGCGCGCGCCATGAGATAGGAGAACAGCGGGCGGATCAGCCGCGCGCGCGTCTCCCGGCCGAAGCCGTCCGCCAGGACGGCGGCGTCGAGCACGTCGTATTCGTTGTTGTCGTTCCAGATGTGGCGATAGCCCTTTTCGACGAGCTGCGTGCGCACACATTTTTTCCAGAACTCATACGCGCCGCGGTTCGTGAAATCAAGATAGCTCGCCATACCGCCCCAGAAGGGGAAGCGGGCCGGACTGCCGTCCGGGTAATGCAGGAAGAAGCCCTTGTCCGCAAGCTCGTCATAGAGCGGATGGGAGCTCAGGAACGCGGGCTTCACGTTTGCGACGAGCTCCATGTCCCGCTCGCGGAAAAAGGCGCTCAACCCCTCCGGCGAGGGGATCTTGTCCGTGTTCCAATGGAACACGCAGCGCCGATCGCCGATCTGCGTATAGCCGCTGGAGAGATAGAAGCCCCCCGCGCGAATGCCGTATTCGGCGCATTTGTCCGCGAAGGCGCGCAGACGCGCGTCCGCGTCCGGCGCGTCTGTGTACTCCATCGTGCTGCCGCAGTAACGGAAGGCCCAGTCGGGCACGGGCGACGCGCCGCCGCAGAGGGCCGTGAAGCGCCGTACGATCTGTGCCGTCGTGCCGAGGATGAGATAGAAGACCATGCTCTCCTCCTCGAAGCGGGCAGAAGAGAAGGGCTCGAAGTAATTGTCGTGCTCCTGTCCGAAGTCCATGCGGCCGTTGGCGTATGTATCGTAATAGAGCCCATAGCTCCCGGCGGAGTTCTCGCAGATATAGAACGGGACCTGCTTGTAAAGCGGATCGCTGCCGCGGGCCGAAAAGCCCATCGCGTCCGCCGCCGCGAGCGCGAAGCTGCGCCCGGACTTGTTCACCGCGCCGCCCTTGTCGCCGAGACCGAAAATACGCTCGCCTTCCTCGCGGCGCGTATAATGCGCGAAGCCGTCGCCGAGCTCTCCGTCAAAGCTGTAGGCAAGGCCGCTGCGGTCGGCGTACAGAAGGCCTTTTTCGCTGCGCGCCGTGATGCGGAAGTTTTTCTTTTCCACCGTGAAGCCGACGCCGTCGAGCGTGAAGCGCAGCTCGTCCTCATCCTCCCGCACGGCGGGCTCGACCTGCGTGAAGCCCTCGGTCGAAAGCCTGTCTCTGCCCTCAAGCGGCACTTCTCCCCCGCCGGGACAGACGCTCCAGGTCGGGAGCGGCTCCGTTCCGTCTTGACGGAGAGAAACACGAAGCATATGGGCAAAAAAATCTATGCGCATCGTCACACCGTCTGCCGCGTAAATGCGGTATGAGGGCGCGGCCTCGACCAGAGAAAAGCGGTGGTCGTATTTCATGCCTTTGGTTCCCCTTTCCGTAAAAGATTGAGCGTCATTTTTCCATAGTCCGCGCGGCCCATCGCCGTGCCCCTCGGCCCGATGCGCAGCACGCGCGCGCAGCCCCCGGAGGCGCGCTTCCACTCCGGCAGCCCCTCGCCGTTCGGATCGCCGCGGCGGGCAAAGTTCGCCAGATACTGCGCCAGCTGCGCCGAGGCCTCATAGTCCCGCGCCCCGTAGGGCCGCCAGCTGCCGGAGAGCGTTTCAAACATATAGCGCAGGTCGCAGGAGTGAAACGCGCCGCTGCCGTCGCCCGGCGCGTCAAGGTCGAAGTAATATACAAAGGCTTTGTTCGCCCTGGCAAAGCGGCTGCCGATATAAGCCATGACCGGTGCGTACAGGTCCGTGTTCGTGAAGCCGAGAAGATAGTCGAGAGCAAGCGGCGTTTTGATCATCTCTTCGATCGGCTTTTCGATCAGGCAGCCGTCGATCACGGGCATCGTGTTGTAGCTGTTGTCGCGGCGGCGCTTTCTGATCTCCTCGACCGCGCCGAAGAGCGTGTCGAGCGAGGCCTCTTTCAGTTCGTCCAGGCTCCTGCAGCCGGCGAGAGCCATGAACTCCCGCCAGTATGCGCGCGTGTCCTCCGCGCGGCGCGGCAGGGCGAAGCGCGGGAACATGCCGCCGCCGGACATCATCGCCGCACGGCGGAAAAGTCCCTCGTTGGCATGGTTGAGGCTGTGGTACTGGATCGAGATCGCGCCGGCGCTCTGGCCCAGGAGCGTGATCTTGTCCCCGTCGCCGCCGAAGGACGCGATGTTCTTCCTGACCCAGCGGATCGCCGTGAGCTGGTCGTCAAGGCCGAAGTTGCCGTCACGGCCGTATCGGCGCTCGATGTCCTCATGCGTCAGCCAGCCGAGCGGCCCGAGGCGGTAGTTGGCGAAGACCGTGACGATCCCGCGCGCGGCGAGTCCCGCGCCGTCCAGAGGTTCCTCGCTGTTGATGCCGGAATCGAAACCGCCGCCATGGAAGAAAAGCACAACGGGGCAGTCCTTCGCATCCTTGGGCGTGAAGATGTTCAGATTCAGGCAGTCCTCGCCGTAGGAAAAAACGCTGCCCTCGCGGAATTCTTTTTTATAAAAGCGGCGTGTCGGGTTCTCAAGGTGTTCATGCCAGGCACGGTTCTGCGGGCAGGCGGGACCCGGGCGCGAAGCGTCGAGCTCGCCGTCCCAGCGCTCGACGGGGCGGGCGTATTCCCAGCGTCCGGCCCGGGCGTACGGCACGCCGAGGTATTCCAGACAGCTCTCCCGCTCGTTGCCCCTCAGCGCGCCGCAGGGCGTCTCGAGCCTCACGGCGCCGAGGATCTTCTTTTCGGGCATCTCTCTCACCTCTCTGCACGATTATAACAGAAATGCGCCGCACATGCCATACCTTCGCCTTGTCTTTCTTTTCCCTCTTTGATATAATCGGAGCGATCAATGATGAGAGGTATCCCTCCATGACGGACAAGGAGACAATCGAACGGGCCCTGCCGCGGATCGCGGCGTGGTACGCCGCCGCGGCGCGGCCGCTGCCCTGGCGGCTCTCGCCCACGCCGTACCATGTGTGGATCTCCGAGATCATGCTGCAGCAGACGCGCATCGAGGCTGTGATCCCCTATTACGAGCGCTTCCTCGCCGCGCTGCCGGATATCCCCGCGCTCGCCGCGGTCGGGGACGACCGGCTGATGAAGCTGTGGGAGGGCCTGGGCTATTACAGCCGCGCGCGCAATCTGAAGAAGGCCGCCGTGCTGCTCTGCGAGCGCTTCGGCGGCGAGCTGCCCGCCTCGGCCGCGGAGCTGAGAGCGCTGCCGGGGATCGGCGATTATACGGCCGGGGCGATCGCCTCGATCGCTTTCGGGCTACCCGAGCCGGCCGTGGACGGGAACGTGCTGCGCGTGCTGTCCCGCCTGCTGGCGGACGGGCGCGACGTGCTCGCTCCCGCCGTCCGCCGGGAGGCTGCGGCTCTGCTGCGCGCGTGCTATCCCGCGGGAGAGACGGCCGCGCCCGTGACCGAAGGGCTGATGGAGCTGGGCGAGACCG
>JAEEGL012809227.1_pt1 | contig 22259 bp, 21 predicted proteins | sample 9134231 | NCBI WGS metagenome assembly JAEEGL01 (sample SAMN16246548, study PRJNA631951) | gut metagenome | biome: gut microbiome; feature: rumen; material: fiber-attached | host: Bos | place: Iran: Karaj | collected 2018-10 | reverse complement strand
TTAGTGCCGCAGCTGGCTGAATATGTATTCGTAGGTCAATCCACAATTGGGATTAGCCTATTCAAACTGGAAACGCCGTATGCGGATCCGCACGTACGGTGTTGTGAGAGGTGTGATGCTAAAACATCCGCCTACTCGATTATTCCTGATCCCAGAGAAAGAGATCCGTCCTGAGACGCATGCATTGCCTTCTGATTGGCCGTCTGCGTTACGAAGGAGACCAGGTACAAGGAGAGTATGTCAGGCGCCAGTCAGCAGAGGCAAAGCGAAGGCCCCGGGGCAGGAATTGGCCTGCGGTGCGTCACTCTTCCTTATTGGGGACGGATTCGAATTGATCTTTCCTGAGGTAAATCCGGACATATCCGTCATCATTTTTCAAAGTGCCCAGGGGGCGCCACGGCATCAGCATAATCCGGAATTCTGGCTTCAGGGAAACAGGAAATGAGAGCGGAATCTCGTAATATTTCTCGGCAATTTCCCTCATGAAAGCGTAATTTCTTAGGTAATACCGCTCATCTATGTACCTGAAGGAGGCAGGGCATGCCAGATCAACTATGGCTGCAGGCCTGTTATTGATGATGTCATCCGTGTACTTTCTCCGGAGCTCATCCTGAAGTTCTCTGTCAAACTTACTGTCAATGAGCGGATAAATGAAGTGCGTTGCAGTAGCGGAAGGATGAGACGCGTAGATGGGGAAGCCTGTTTCCCAGCCCCAGACGGCAACCGGCTCGCCTGGCCTTACATGGCTGTTCAGGTAATGAATGACATCACTGAACGGATAGACGTCCTCGTCTATGATCTCATGCTGCTGCAGAGCCTGTATGGGCTGCACTTTGTCGATTGTCACCATCTTTAGGCAGAAAACTCCCGTAAGAGCAGCAAGCATGGCAAAGGCGCAGTTTCTCCTCAGTTTCTCATCGCGCCAGAGGGTGAGTCCGAGCGCAGTAAGAATGGCAAATGAAGGAACCATGATATTGATGTAGTGATCATAGGTGCTCATGGTGCGTGTCGCCGCGAAGAATGAGCCCAGAAGAAAGACCACGAGAAGTGCTGCTGCGGCAAAGCCTCTCCGCGTGATGAGTCCTTTTCCGTCCCTGCTGCCCGTGAGTGAGAACAGGGAGAAGATCGCGAAAACGATGATAGTGCACCCGGGGACCATGAAGAGATCCATGTCGGTGAAGATCACAATGAAATCCGGAAGTTTGGACAGGTATTCAGCCAGAGGAACAGAGACATGCTCGGAATTGACCCTGATATAGAAGAGCCAGAACCAGCCAAGAGCCCCCTCGAGCGCGAGATATGAAAGGAATAGAACTGAGGGTGCTGCAGCGCCGGCGCAAGCGGCAAAGGTATTTTTAAGGCTGAACTGCCCTGATGCATGTGAAGAAGCAGTCCCGGCACCGCCGTTAAGTCCGGATGTTCCAATGCCTGGCAGAAAAAGGTTCCTGGACATGCTCAGGATAAAGCAGCAGAGCGAGAACGGGGCGAACTGCAGCTTTACCCAGGGAAGGAGACCCAGCACCAGGCATTCTGCAAAGAGCATTCCGGTTCTTCTTCCGCGGCAGGCAAAGAGCAGGAGCCAGAGAGAAATGAGAAGGAAGAACAGCGTCTCGTTGTTATAGGCCGTGATGTCATAGTAGTAGAACGAGAAATAAAGGAAGGCCATGGAAGACAGGGCAATTGCAGGGCGTATGCCGCAGAGTCTCCTTACTGCAAAGAAGATCATGACTGAGCCGGCGAGCTCGGCAACCAGCGCTGCGAGGTGCGCTGTCAGGAAAGAGATGTTTCCGAAGGAAAGCAGTGCAATGTAAAGTGCGTTGAGCGGCCCGTGTCCCTGTCCCTCAAAATCCATGAAGGGTACGCCTCCGTTTATGAGGGAATAGGCCATAATGAGATGCTGTCCCTCATCAGGATTCTGCTGCGCAAGGCAGAGCGAGAGGAGCCTCACCGCAATAAACGCACAGCTCATGCAGCAGGCGAAGAGCCTTCCGTGCTTTCCATGAATGAAGAAGATAAAAGGAAGGATTAAGAGAATTGCGTATCCTGCAATGCAGACATAATAGTATGCAGCCGACTGGAGGAAGTCCGCAAGGAGAGTGTAGCCTAAGCCGAAATTCATTTCAGGAATTAAGATTTATGGTTAACCAAACTTATCTGTCAGAATGCAGATCAGATGAAGCTCTTTCCGCCGCACTTGCGGGCAGCTGTCAGCGTTCATCTGATTCTCTCGCAGACCATGGAGCAGAGATCGAGAAGGGCGTTCTTCTCATCAGAACCGAGTTCGAGAGACCTTACAGCATCAGCTGCGAGATCCGCCTCCTTCCTTGCTGATGCGGAGCTCTCCTCTATGGCGCCGTATTTCTGAAGGATAGCGAGGGCCTCACTGAACATCCCCGTCCTCGATTCCTCATGGAACATGTCCCTGAGCCTTTTGGAATCGGCCGCGTCTGCTTTCCTCAGTGCGCAGATTGCTGGAAGGGTGATTTTCCCCTCCATGAAGTCGTCACCGGGGTTTTTGCCCATTGCCGACTCGGTCGAGATGTAATCTATGATGTCATCGGTAATCTGGAAGGCATTGCCGATATGGCGGCCGAAATTGCTGAATGATTCCGCGAATTTCCTGTCATCGGAGGAAAGGTCTGCAGCGAGCCAGGCTGCAGTCTCGAAGAGCCTTGCGGTCTTTGAGTAGATTATGCCGCGATAGGTCTCTTCCATTATTGCCGTGTCGAAGCTCTGATCAAGCTGCCTTATCTCGCCTTCGGCCATGATGGATACGGTATCAGCAAGCTTTATGAAAATCTCGCCCTTGCCAAGGGCAGAGATGGCAGCAACGGCCCTTGCGAGCAGGTAGTCTCCGATGAGCACGGTCGGTGCGATGCCGTAGGCGTAGTTTGCAGTATGCCTGCCGCGGCGCATACTGCTGCCGTCAACCACGTCGTCATGAATGAGCGTTGCCGTATGCAGGCACTCAACAGCAGCTGCGGCATCGATGACTGCCTCTGACGCAGGGCGGCCTGTAATGGCCTTTGAGGCAAGCAGCATTATTGCAGGCCGGATTCTCTTCCCTCCGCTGCTGATCACGTAGCGGCCGATGTCCGTCACGAGCTGAACCTCGGACTCTACAAGGGCCTTAAGCCTTTCCTCGGCCCGTACGAGATCGCTGCTTACAAGATCTGTCAGAGAATGATAATTCACGGCCGGCTCCAAAATCATATAATGCAATGATACACCAGTCAGGAGCAAAACACATCAGCGCACGGTGAGTCCGGGAACCGGAAGTGCGGCGGCTTACCGTCCCAGAACGCGGACCAAGGTATTTTTATCGCCGAATGATCTTTAATGCTTGAAAATCTGCCGGCTTTTGGTAAAATATTGCCATATTTTTTAATTTTGTGCTCCTCGTGTGCCCGAAAGGCCACAGAGGACTGAATGGAGTTTTCTAAATGTACGCAGTTATCGTAGCTGGCGGCAAGCAGCAGCGTGTTGCGGTTGATGATGTGATCCGTGTAGAGAAGATCGAGTCAGCCGACGGACACGTTGAGTTTGACAAGGTTCTCGCAGTCGCAGACGGCGCAAATGTCAAGCTCGGTGCTCCCTATGTCGATGGCGGCAAGGTTACCGCAGAGGTTGTCAAGCAGGGTCGCGCAGACAAGGTTACTATCACCAAGTTCCGCCGCCGCAAGCATTTCCAGAAGGTCACCGGTCATCGTCAGTGGTTCACTGAAGTCAAGATCACCGGCATTAACGCTTAAGTTTTGAGGAAGGAGTAGAAAATGGCTCATAAGAAGGCTGGCGGTTCATCACGCAACGGACGTGATTCCCAAAGCAAGCGCCTCGGAGTTAAGTGCTTCGGCGGTGAGACTGTAAAGGCCGGAAACATTATCGCACGTCAGCGCGGTACTCATTTCCACCCGGGTGAAAATGTAGGCCTCGGAAGAGATCACACTATTTTCGCAACTGCTGCAGGAACTGTTCAGTTCTCTGTACGCGGTGCCAAGAACCGCACTTACATCAGTGTGGTTGCTGCACCTGCGGAAGCTCAGTAATTGACTCTTTCGTTTAACGCAAGCCCGGCAGTGTCCGGGCTTTTTTCGTGTTCAGCGGAGACGGTATATGAAATTTGTTGACGAGGCCCAGATCCAGGTAACGGCAGGTGACGGCGGCAACGGCTGTGTCAGCTTCAGGCGTGAGAAATACATCCCGAAGGGCGGCCCTGACGGCGGTGACGGCGGCAACGGCGGAAGCGTCTATCTCGTGGCGAGCGCGGCGCTCAACACGCTGGTGGATTTCCAGTTCGAGCGCTTCTTTACCGCAGAGCGCGGCGAGAACGGGCGCGGCGCCAACTGCACCGGGCACGGCGGTGCTGACAAGTTCGTGACTGTTCCTGTCGGAACCAGAGTGCATGATGCCGATACCGGCGAGTTCATCGGCGACCTGACCAAGGACGGAGAGAAGCTCCTCGTCGCAAAGGGCGGCTTCCACGGGCTCGGCAACACCAGGTACAAGAGCTCCATCAACCGCACTCCCATGCAGCACTCGAACGGCACCAAGGGCGAGAGCCGTCTCCTCGCGCTTGAGCTTCTGCTGCTCGCGGATGTCGGCCTTCTTGGTCTCCCCAACGCCGGCAAGTCGACCTTTATCCGCTCGGTCTCCGCCGCAAGGCCCAAGGTTGCCGACTATCCCTTCACCACGCTGGTTCCGAGCCTCGGAGTCGTAAGGATAGGTGACAGGCACTCCTTTGTGATCGCGGACATCCCGGGACTCATCGAGGGAGCCTCAGAGGGCGCGGGACTGGGCTACAGCTTCCTCCGCCATCTCGAGCGCTGCCGCGTTCTAATTCATATTGTCGATCTGCTGCCGGTTGACGGCTCCGATCCTGCCGACAACATCAGGACCATACTCTCCGAGCTCGAGAAATACAGCGCGAAGCTCTATGAGAAGCCGAGAGTCCTGGTGTTCAACAAGAAGGACCTTACTGAGGACGCGGAGAAAATTGCCGCGGAGACCGCTGAGAAAACCGGATATAATGGTAAGTACTTCATCATCTCCGCCTCCAACAGGGACGGAACTGATGAGCTCGTGAGGTACGTAGAGGATCTTCTGGAGAAGATGCCGCGTGAGGAGCAGGGCAGCTCCGGAGAGATCACCGCTGATGATCTCAGGTGGGATGATGATGCCGGAAATGAGGCTCCTCAGGCAGATGCCGATGAGGATATTGACGGGGAGTATGATCCGGATGACCCGGAAGGGGAGAGCGGATCTGAAGAGCAGTAATGGAAAATGACAGCAGCTCCGGACAGCAGCAGGATCAGGGCGGGCAGGATCTCAAATACGCAACGGATCTCCTGTCCTCTGTCTCTGCCGCGCTGATTGAGAACGGGGCGGAGACCAGGCTTGCCGAGCAGATGCCGGCAAGGCTCGCGAAGGCCTTCGGCATCAGCGACATCCAGATCTCAGTTGAACCGTCCTACGCTGTCGCCAAGTGCGGCTCTGCTGTCTCATTTGCCAAAATCAACGGGTTCGGCGTCAATTTCCGCTTCGTAACCAGCGTCGGCCGCCTCTGCATCCACGCTGAGACCGGCAAGATCAAGGATCTCCGGGCTCTCTCTCACCGAATCTCCGCCATCCACAAAAACAAGTATTCACTCTGGCTCCTGATTCCGTTCACGGGCTTTGCCTGCGGAACCTTCGCGCTACTCTCCGGAGCGCATTATCTTCCCGCTCTTGCCTCAGCGGTTGCGGCAGCGTTCGGCAGCGGCATTAAGTTCCTGATGATTAGGGGCCGCTTCAACGTTCTCCCGATTTTCGCGACCTCAGCCTTCTGCTCCGTGAGCATCGCGGAGCTCATGGAGCTTTTGATGCAGATGTCTCCCGTCGGAGATCCCAGCATTGTCGCGGCAGTGCTTTACCTGGTTCCGGGAGTTCCCCTCATGAACTCGGTGCTTGACGGCATAAAGGGATTCTACCTTATGGCGGTTGTGAGGCTTACTGAGGCCCTGATGCTGATCTTCTCCGCTGTGCTCGGGATCTTCATCGCCTCGTTCCTCTTCGGAGGCATACTCTGATGGAAATTACTCCGCTTTTCACGCTGACAGACTTCCTTCTCGCGACAGTTCCGGCAGTGAGCTTCGCCATGCTCTTCAATGTGCCGTGGCGTCTTCTCTGGTACTGCGCGATTGCCGGAGGCACCGGCAGAATTATCCGCGACATTTCCATGCTGAACGGCATTCCCATCCTTTTCTCCACACTCCTTGCCTCAACGGCAATCGGGCTCGCCTTCGTCATAGTCGCCCGCTGCCTCAGGGTGCCGCGCCCGGTATTCACAGTCGCATCAATTGTGCCGCTGATCCCGGGCAGGCAGCTCTTCTCGGCTCTCGACTCCATTGTCCGCCTTGCCCATATGGGCTATACCGACGCGCTTGCCGAGCGGGCGGTGCGCGACAGCTTCGGCTCAGCCGCGGTAATCTTTGCCATCGGCGTAGGTCTGGCCGTCCCCACGCTTCTCTTCTACCGCAAAAAGCCAGTTGTTTGATCCTGCTCCTTTTTTGTATTTTTTCTTTCTGCAGGATTTTACTTTAGTATGTAAAATAACCAAAAGAAGAAATTTCAGGTGAGGTTCGTTCATGTTCGGCAGTCTTCGTCTTATTGCCATTGCGGCACTGGATCAGAATTACGGCATCGGCAGGAACGGCGCTCTGCCCTGGCACCTTGCCGCTGATTTCCTGCATTTCAAGACCGCTACGATGGGCCATACCATGATTATGGGCCGGAAAACCTTTGACTCCATGATGCGAAGGAAGCTTCCGGGACGCCGCACGCTGGTCATTACCGGAAATCAGGACTATGGCATGCGCTATGGCGTTGACACGGCAGAAAGCTTCGAGGAGGCCTGCAGGATCTGCCTTAATGACGGGCTGACCGAAGCATTTGTCGTCGGCGGGGCGTCGATATTCCGGCAGGCCCTTCCATACTGCGACAAGCTTGTTCTCACCATGGTGAAGGCCATGATCCCTGGCATGGATACCTTTTTCCCGAGGCTTGAGGGCGGCTCGCGCGTATGGAGCGTCAATATGGTCTCGAGCCACATAGCGGACAGCCACAATGACTATCCTTTTGAGATTATCGAGTACCGGCGCGTCTCGGGCGGAAGCGAGTCCTAGGCGCGCGGCGCGGGGCAGGGAGATGGCGCTCAGAGGCGCAGAATCCCGGGCTGAGGATTCTGCAGAAAGTTCTTCTCGCTATTTCTTGCTGATTGGCTTATAGGTGCTGAAGGCCTTTACCGAGGTCTTTTTGTCCGAATCAAGGTTTATAACGGTAAGCTTTCCGCCCCAAACGCAGCCTGTATCAAGGGCAACGGCCCATTTCTTGTCAGACTTTCCCTGAAGCGCTGCCCAGTGCCCGAAGTAGACAGTCTCCGCAGGCTTTACAGAAATGTCATACCAGGGAATCAGCCCGGTTCCAGCGGAGTCCTCAGGCGTGTACTTGCTGAGGAAATCCAGCCTGTCGTCAGCGTAGCACATCCGCATCCTGGTAAAGGCGCTTACGATGTAGCGGAGGCGCTTTATGCCGGTGCTTGAAGGATCCCACAGATCCGGCTCATCATAGTACATGTTGGAAAGGAGCCAGCCGATCCGATCTGATCTCAGCACTTCCTCAAGCTCCCTCGCGCGGCTCTCCGCCTCGGCAACGCTCCATGATGGAGAGATGCCGGCATGCACGAGAACCGCATTCTGCTCACGAAGGCGGTACATGACCGGGCGCTTCCTGAGCCAGTCTATGAGCTCCTCGTGCCCTGGGGCCGCGAGGAGCTCGTCGAGACGGTCACTGGGCTTCACCTTCCTGAGGCCCATGGCGCATGCTATAGCGTTCAGATCGTGGTTGCCCAGCACTGTTACAGCGCCGTTTTCCCTGATGAACTTAATCGTATCGAGGGACTTCGGGCCGCGGCCGACAATATCGCCGGTGGTCATCAGCTGATCACGGTCCTTATTGAACCCGGCCTGGGTGAGGAGCACTCTGAGCTCATCGAAGCAGCCGTGTATGTCGCCAACTATGAAGACAGCCATGTTCAGCCTTCCGGATTTGAAGCCTTTTTGTCAAAGGCGAAATTTGAGATCTTTACAAAGTCGCTGACCGAGAGGTTCTCAGCCCTGAGCCTCGGATCGTAGCCAAGATTCTCGAGCTCATCACCTGTTACAAAGGCGCCGAGGCTGTTCCTGATGGTCTTGCGCCTCAGGTTGAAGGCGTCACGGACCATTATGCCCATGAACTTCTCGTCCTTCGCCACGGCAGGCTTCTCCTCAAGGGGAGTGAGCCTCACGATGCTCGACCAGACCTTCGGTGCAGGGATGAACGACTCCGGTGAGACGTCGAAGAGCTTCTCCGCGCGGAAGTGGTACTGGATCATGACGGTAAGCCTGCCGTAGTCAGCGGTTGAGACCGCACCTGTCAGGCGGTCGACCACCTCTCTCTGCAGCATGAAGGTCATGTCAGAGATGTCTGACTCAAAGTCCATCAGATGGAAGAGCAGCTGCGTCGAGATGTTATAGGGGAGGTTGCCGTAGATCCTGAGCTTCCTGTCATCAGTCCTGAACCTGCCGAAGTCGGCGCGCAGCGCGTCCTCCTCGACAACATCAAGCTTTTCATGGATGAACGGGTGGTGCCTCAGCTTCTCGGCAAGCTCGCGGTCAAGCTCAATGACGGTTATATGATCGGTGAGATCCGCGACCGGCTCGGTAAGCGCACCGAGGCCCGGACCTATCTCCACGAGGTTCTCCCCGGGCTTCGGGCTGATCTCAGAAACTATATGCGAAATGACGCCCTCGTCGCGGAGAAAGTTCTGTCCGAAGGACTTTTTGGCAAATACCTTACTCATGAGCGGCTTTCAAATTTCCTCTTGTCCTGAACCATCTCAAGCGCGGTCTTTACGGCGTAGAACAGGCTTCCGGTATCAGCCCTGAAGGTGCCGGCGAGATCAAGCGCCGTCCCGTGGTCAACCGAGGTCCTGATAAAGGGGAGCCCCAGCGTGATGTTGACTGCATGGCCGAAGCCGCGGTACTTGAGAACGGGTAGCCCCTGGTCATGGTACATGGCGAGTATGGAGTCGGCCTTTTCCATATACTTGGGCTGGAATACCGTGTCTGCAGGAAGGGGCCCGGTGAGGCAGATCCCCTCTTTCCTGAGGTCCTCAAGTGCGGGGATGATGGTGTCAATCTCCTCGTGCCCCAGGTGCCCGTTCTCCCCGGCGTGCGGGTTGAGGCCGCAGACATAGATCTGCGGCTTCGGGGCGTCGAAGTACTCGATAAGGGAGGAGTTCAGGATCCTGACTACTCTCTTGATGAGATCGCCGGTAATGGTGTCTGCAAGCTCCCGGATGGGCACGTGCGTCGTAACGAGAGGAACCCTGAGGCCGTCAGTCGCCAGCATCATTACGACTTCCCTGACTCCTGCAAGATCGCGGAAGAACTCGGTGTGCCCGGTGAAGGGTATCCCGGCATCGCAGATTATTCCTTTCTGCACCGGGCAGGTGACTATAGCGTCGAACTCGCCGCTCATCGCGCCCTCGCCGGCGCGCCTCAGGATCTCGGTAACATACCTGCCGTTATTTTTGTTGAGGACGCCGTGCTCAACTTTCTCAGGAGCCTCAATGTCGAGCACCGTAAGAACATGGCTCTCCTGAGCGTACCTTTCGGCGGAATCATAGTCCCGGATTTTCCAGTCAGAGCGGCCTGACTCCCTGAGGTTTCTCTCAATGAGCCTTCTGTCCCCGATAAGGACATACTCGGCCTCTGCGCTCTGTTCGCCCAGGGCGAGCGCAATCTCAGGCCCGATGCCGGCAGGCTCGCCGGTTGTTATGGCAAGACGCGGAATCATTTCAGCTGATCCTCCTTTACTCCAGCCCTGGTAAGGACTGGATCAAGTATCTTTATGTAGGCATAGCCGCGCAGCTCGGAGAGCCAGTCCTCAAGCTCCTCATTGAACTTGCGGCTGTAGAGGATCTGATAGGCCTTGTCGCGGTAGACGGCCATGGTGTCCGGATCGCTCCTTACCTCCTCGAGCTTGATGATGTGCCAGCCGAAGGAGCTCCTAACCGGATCGCTTATCTCGCCGGGATTAAGCTTTACCAGCGCTGCCGCGAAGGCCGGATCGAAGATGCCGGGCTTGGCGAAGGGCATCTCGCCGCCGTTCGGGGCAGAGCCCGGATCCTCAGAGTACTTTTTGGCAAGAGCGCCGAAGTCCTCGCCGCTCTCGGCCCTTGACTTGAGCGTCCTCAGATCCGCCTCGACTGACGCGTCGGATCTGATCGGGGTAGGCTTTATGAGGATATGCCTCGCGCGGTACTCCTTCTCGGGCTCGAGCGCCTCTGCGGCTGCGTTCTTTATGTCAAGGATCTTGATGATGATAAAGCCGTCCGAGGTCGGAAGCGGGCCGATGATGTCGCCTTTCTTGCGTCCCTCAAGAAGCCTTCCGGAGGCGGCTGGCAGCGCTTTCTCCGGAACCCAGCCGATGAACCCGCCCTGCGAGGCCCTGGGGTTCGATGAGTACTGTCTGGCAAGCTTTGCGAAGTCCTCGCCGGACTTTGCGCGCCTCGCGATGCTCTCCGCGGTGGTGGCGCTGCTGTCGCCTGTTACCGAAATGTCCGCCAGCTGGTACTGCGCCGAGCCGTATCCCTCCTGCTCGAGGGCCTTCGCGAGCTGGTCAGTCTCCTGGTTGCTGATGTTGATGCGTCTTCTGAGCTCGCTCCTCTGCAGCTCCTCGACCATCATCTGCTCCCTGATCTCATTCCTGGTCTCCAGAGGGCTCAGCCCCTTGTCGCGGTAGGCCTGGGCATAGAACTGATCAACCGTCTTTCCGTCCCTCTTGGCCATGGCCGCAATGGTCTGGTCGAGCTGCACGTCGTTGATCTCGAGCCCATAGCGCTTACCTAGCTGCAGGATGAGGCTCTTTGACATCAGGTTCTTCAGTGCCTCGCGCCTTACGGTCACATCGTCAGGGAGCTGCTCGCCGGATCTCGCGGATCTGCTCTTTATCTTGCTGACGAAGCTGTCGAGCTCGGAGGTCAGAATAACGTCCCTGTTGACTACGGCCGCTATGTCATCGAGTTTATCCTCGGCGCCTGCTGCTGCCGGAAGCAGCGCTGAGAGGCAGGTTAGAATGACAGGCAGGATTTTCTTCATGTTCTGTTCCTTCTTGAGATCAGTCAGACAGGTTGAAAGGCTGGCTGTAGGGCATCAGCCTGGTGTCAAGCTCGCCCTTGGAGTCTTTGGTTCCGATGCTGCCGAGGCCCTTCATCTCGAACTTGAAGCCGAACATCGTATCGCGCTCGGCAGTCATGGTCCGGTTGTCAGGCTTGTTCTGCTGCTCTGCGGAAATCGCAAAGCCCCAGCAGCAGGAGTCGTATTTTATCCTTATGGCGCGGTCAATGGTTGACTTCTGCTCCATGTCATAGTAGTACTCAAAATCCATCCTGAGCTCAGGAGTAATCGGGAAGGCCGCCAGCACGCCGAGCTGCGAGAGGTCGACCTGCTCGTTGCCGAACATCAGGCGGTTTCCGTTCCTGGTGTAGCGGTAGTTGATCTGCGCGATCCTGTCTCCCTCGTCGCGGTACTCGAGTGCGCTGCCGCCTCTCTGGATGTGGCGTGACTCGGTGTCGTAGGCGAGGTCGCCGGAGTAGTTGATGTACTTGTTCGGATGCAGATCAAGCCCGATGCTGAGCTGTGATCTGCTCAGGTCTGACTTCTTGTCGTTGGGGTTCAGGGTAACCTTCTGGTCAGTCAGGTAAATGGAATGTCCTGCGTAGAACCTCGCTATCTCGTCGTTGTTCTGCTTGTAGACCCTGGAGACGAGCCCCAGGGTAATCCTGTTCTCGTCGCTGATGCGGTCAATGCCCGCGAACCTTCCGTCACCGAAGAGGTAATAGTAGTCGGAGTAGCGGTCCGTGGTGTCATAGAGGCCGATGTTCTCCTGGTTGCGGTAGGGAACATAGTAGTACTGGAAGGTAGGCTCGATGGTGTGGGTGTACTTCCGGCCGAACAGTGAGTACTCCCGGTCAAGCACCAGGTGCCCTCCGACCTTGAAGGTCGGGATGAACCTCCTGACGCTGTCATCGAGGCCGTCATAGCCGAGGTAGGTGTTGTACCAGTTCAGCGTGCCTGGAATGTTCTGGGAATAGATGGTGTACATCAGCTTCATTTCGCTGTTGAGCTGCAGGTACGGCCGGTTGATGATGGGAACGCTCAGATCCCCCTCGAAGTGCATGCGCTTCCCGGTGTAGCCGCCGTCGCTCATGCCGTCGTCATGATGCCTGAAGTCGCTGTACTCAGCGTAGGTCGTGAGCGAGAAGCGGTCAACCGGCCAAAGGGTCCTCACGCTTACGCGGGGCAGGAGCTCAAACGGCTTGACCGTTGACGGGATGATGATCTGGTAGTTCTCGGCGCTCACCGCGACGGTGGTGAAGTCAACCGGCGTCCAGGTGAGCCACGCGGTCTGGGCAAGCGAGGTAGTTGCCGAGCCGTCGGAGAAGTCGCTGAAGTAGTTGTAGTCTCCGGCCTTCACCTTCTGGTAGTTCACGCCGGCATTTACGCGCCCGTTGTAGAACGACGAGGCATGGTAAAAGTTGACGTACCAGCGCTTCTCGAGCTCCGGATCCTCATGCTTCTCTATCGAGTCGTTGCCTATGTAGGATCCGTAAAGGACACCGCGGTGGTTCGGCGTGATCATGTAGCGGAACTCATCCGAGAAGAGCGTGCCTCTCCTCGACATCATCCTCGGGGTGAAGGTCATGTCGTAGTTCGGGGCAAAGTTGAAGTAAATAGGCTGCGCGTAGTCGGTTCCGTCGGTCGAGTTCTGGGTGAAGAGCGGGTAAAGGAGGCCGCTTTTCCTCTTGTTCTGTATCGGGAAGTTGAGGTACGGGAAGTAGAAGACCGGAACGGTGTCGTATATCCAGATTGAGGTGTTCCAGGCAGATCCGAATATCTCGTTCTGATCAATGTCAAGCGTGGAGGCATGAAGCGACCAGACATTGTTGTTCTTGGCGCAGGTCGTGAGATCCGCGCCCTTCATGATGGCCCTCTTCGACTGCTGATCGTAGATGATGCGGTCAGCCTTTCCGTGGGCCGGGCCGCCGTGGATCTCATACACCGACTTCTCGGCGTCAAGCTTCTTGGTCCTGAGGTTGCCCTTCATCCGCTCGGAGCGGTCAACCGTTATGACGCCGTCCTCATAGTAGATGTTGCCCCTGGCGTGCATGTCGCCGGTCTCATGGTTGTAGTGGACCTCATCGGCGTGGATAAGCCTGTTTCCCTGCTCGATGTTGGCCTCGCCGGTGAGGGTGATCCTGCTGCGGTCCTCAGTGGTTATCTCCTCGGCCGTCACGTGTATGGGCTGGTCAGCCTCGTCAGGAGAGTTGGGGCGGTAGTCCTTGACGCCGAAATAGCAGCTCGGGCTGAAGTTCGGGAACGGGTTGCCACCGTCCGATTTTATGGCCATGGCCGTCTCGGGGAGCGAGAGCAGGGCAGCCGCGATGGCCGTAAAACGGAACAGCCTGCTGCCACGCCATGAAAGTCTGTCCCTGCGGCAGGACGTGCTGCCAAAAATGTTTGTGCTGCTGTGTTTCACTGTTCTATCCCGGAGCTCAAGGCCGCTGTAGGCAAGGAAGGCACCAGGCCCGGAGGCGGCGCCTCCTTTATTATAAAAATTTTCAGGCATTTCGGCAAACTGCGCCCGGGCGCATCGTGCGCTAATTTAAAAAGCGCTCGTGCATGTTTATAATCGTACAGCTCCGGGTTTGGTGCCGGAATCTCGCATTTTGGGGGAACAGATGACACGCAGTGAAGAGCTCGCGGAGTGGGCGCGCGAGGTAACAGGAAAGAAGGATCTTGAGCTTGTCCCTCTTGCAGGCGACGCGAGCTTCAGGAAATACTACCGCTCCGATGAGGGCATATTCGCCGACTCTCCTCCTGAGACGCAGAAGAACCGGGAATTCTGCGAGATCGCGTCGCGCCTTAAGAAGGCTGGCTTCACGGTTCCGGAAGTGCTCCATGCAGATCTTGAAAGGGGCTTCCTCCATGAGCGCGACCTGGGCGGCACCTCGCTTGAGGATGCGGTAAAAGGCCTCAGCGGAAAGCCTGTCCGGGATCTTTATGAGGCGGCGCTCGGAGTCTGCGAGTGGCTCGTGAAGGTGCCATCTGGCGCTCTTCCGCTCTTTGACAGGCCGTTCATTGAGCGCGAGCTTTCGATTTTCACGGACTGGTTCTTCGAGGACGTGCCGCAGGAGGGCGCAGCGGGGCATTGCGAAAGGTTCTACACCGGACGCAGGCCTGATGCCTCTGAGTTCGCGGGGTATTTCGGGACAATAGCGGACGCGGTCCTCGCGCAGCCCTATGCCTTCATGCACCGCGACTTCCACTGCCGGAACATCATGATGGCTCATGATGACACCATGGGCATTATTGACTTCCAGGATGCGGTGAAGGGGCCTGTCACTTATGATCTGGTCTCCCTCATTGAGGACTGCTATTTCAGGCTCCCCCCTGATTTCAGGGACAGCCTCTTTTACCGCTGGTACGGCTTTGTCCGGGACAAAGGGCAGAGCGGCGGCCTTTCCGCAGAGGGGATGAGGCGGGCCTTCGACCTTACCGGCCTGCAGCGCCACCTCAAGGCCGCCGGAATCTTCGTCCGCCTTGCCGTGAGGGACGGCAAGCGCGGGCATCTCCGTGACATACCGCTGACAGTCTCCTATGTGAGGGAGACTCTCCAGAGGTATCCGGAGCTCTCCGGCCTTTATGATCTTCTTTCTGAGTGCGGGGTATTCTGATGAAGGCAATGATACTGGCCGCCGGGCGCGGCGAGAGGATGCGCCCGCTTACAGACACCTGCCCGAAGCCCATGCTCCGCGCAGGCGGCGTTCCGCTTATAGTGCGGCACATAGAGAAGCTCCGCAACGAGGCGGGCATTGCTGACATCGTGGTGAATACCGCCTGGCTCCCTGAGGTCCTGCATGCGGGGCTCGGCGACGGGAGCCGTTTCGGCGTCAGAATAAGCTGGTCTGATGAGATCCCGGGAGGACTTGAGACCGCCGGCGGAATCAAGAAGGCCCTGCCGCTCCTCGGGGATGATCCATTCCTCGTCGTGAACGGCGACTGCCTCATGACCTGCCGCTATGACGCGCTCTCGCGCCCGCTCCCCGATGGGTTCTCGGCCAGGGTATTCCTGGCGGACAACCCTCCGCACCATCCGGAAGGCGATTTCTCAATTGACGCATCAGGGCGCCTCAGAGACGAGAGGCATCTAACCTTTACCGGAGCCGCGATCTACTCTCCCGGGCTTTTCAGTGAGGTGCCTGAGGGCAAGATAAAGCTTGCGCCATACCTCCGGAAATGGGCCGCTGAGGGAGCGGTGCTTGCCGAGAAAATTCCCGGGCTCTGGCTTGACGTCGGCACTCCGGAGAGGCTCAGGGAAGCAGATGAGCTGCTTAATGAACAGAACGCATGATGCCGGCTGGCAGCCTGCCGGAGCAGGCGCATTTATGGAACTCTGATAGTCATTTCAGGCAGGAACTGCTAAAATCCTGATGTATTTTTTAAGGTTTGGACAACATGAGCAACAATAACGTTGGAGGCGATCCCTGCGGATGCGTCACCTGCGGCTGTTTCAGCTTTATCGGAGCGGGCGCTGTCCTGGCAATGCTGCCTGGATCTTTTATCACCTGGATTATTGTCCTTGGCGTCGTTGCCGTCTTCCTGATAATCGGAGCGGCATTTTCCCCGTCAATCCCCGTAGGCAGACGGAAATACTCAACTGACGACACACGTGTGTTTGCCGACGCCGCATTCGCGGCGGCTGGCTATGTCGAGGCCGGGGAAGGAGAGATCCCCCAGCAGAGCCTGCAGCAGGCCGTAGCCTATGCATCGCGCCTTGCCTCCGGCGACGCCCAGCTTGCGAATTCCTATATGGCCATGTTCAGCAGAGGCGAGGCGGAGTATCAGTCAAAGCTTAACGACGTCCTGAACCTCCTGCACCGCGACAGCAGGATGAGATATTTCCTGCTGAACATGATCTCAGACATAGCGACTGCCGATCTGAATATTTCCCAGAGCGAGCTCCAGCGCTTTGTTGAGGTTGCAGGCATTCTTGGAGTAGGCGCGTCAGAGGCGCAGCAGATCCTCCGCTCCAACCTCCAGTTCAAGGCCTTTACCAGCAGCTTCAGCGGAGGCTTCGGCGGCGCTGGCGGCAGCTACGGCGGCTCACAGCAGGGCGCATATCAGGGCCGCGAGGAGACCGACAGCGAGAAGGCCGCGAGCGGCAGGCTTGATCTCAAGAGGGCTTACGAAATACTCAACGTCTCCTCCTCCGATGACGACGGCTCAATCAAGAAAGCCTACCGCCGCGAGGCCAACAAGCACCATCCTGACAAGCTCCGAGCGAGAGGGCTTCCTGAGAGCATGATTAAGGAGGAGACTGAGAAATTCGAGCTCTGCAACGCAGCCTGGGAGGTCATCAGGCAGGCAAGGGGCATCCGCTGAGCTCCCCTGGCGCGTTTTTCTGAGCGTGCCGTCTCCTTATCCGCCCTGTCTCCGCCTGTGCGGGCAGGGCTTTTTTATCTCTGAATTTCTACCTGCGTAAAACTTTCCGACTGTCCCCGGGCTGTATATTAAGGTCTGCAATACGTCAGATTCAATCCTGTTCCATTCTATTTTCAGCGGGATTTATATGAGAGAAATTTCTATTCCGGGACTGGCCGCGCTTCTCGCCTTCCCGCTCGCCGCCTGCGCTTCGGTGCATGAGGACTATGAGGGCGTTGGATATACCATCTATACAGACTTCAGGGTTGAGAGCAGCGTCACTGACTCCGAGGGGCTCCCTGAGGGCGCTGTAGGCTGGTTCGGCAGCAGCCCGGTTTACGAGGAGAAGTCTCAGCACCCAGGCTACCTCGCCTTCATTCTCAAAGACGGAGAGAGCAGGGGAATACTCCTCAAAAACACCATTGCCTTCAAGTGCCGTACTCCTGGCGCTGCCTGCGTGCCGGACGGCATCAACGCGGAGAAGAACGGCCGCAAATATGTGGCAGAGGCTGAGGATTTCAGCGATTTCCAGCGCATTTTCAGGATCCTGAAGGGTAGCTCCGAGGTAAAGCAAGTTATGCCGCAGGTTGATGCCGGCGTTGAGCTCAGGAAAATGTAATTTCAGGTGAAGGACCTGGTCAGGGCAGTCATTAAGTCAGTCAGGATATTCAGCTATGGCGTTCAGAAAATCAGAATTATCAGTTGCGGCTTTCTCGGTTTTGCTTCTGGCATCGTGCGGAGGCGGAGGTGGCGGCGGCAGCTCAACCGCATCAGAGGATGAGAACGGCAACACCAATATAAGCGTAAGCCTCGATGTCCTGAACGGCACTGACTCAGCGGTCCTTTACCAGCTCGGAAGCTCTGACTATTCCAGCATAGCCTTCAGCTCGGAGAACGCTTCTCTTGAAGCCGGAGCTGACGGCTACCTGGTCCTGAGGTTCAGGCCTGAGATGCTCTCCGATCCTGACTTTCTTGTAAAGGATGAGACTGTTCACTATTCAGCCTCGTCATCCTCCAGATCCATTCAGGGATATATCACCATCAGCTATGGCAGGGATCCTCTGATTAACCATCAGTGGTACATCAGGAATACCACGGCGGACGATACAGCAGATGCCGGGTCAGACCGCATAGACGGCTTTTTCTACAAGGTCTGGAGAAGGGCCGTGCACGGAAGCGGCGCGCTGGTCGCCGTGCTTGATGACGGGCTTGAGATAAAGCACCCGGATCTCAGCGCCAATATCGGCTCCGGTTCCTACAACTATGAGTACCTGGGATACAAAAACTCAGGGTGGGATATCCCGAATGGCATGACCGAGACCGATCCGACCCCGCTCTCGTCAGGCGACGCACACGGCACCAATGTGGCGGGCATCATCGCCGCATCGGCCGCCAACGGCACCGGCATCAGCGGCATAGCTCCGGAGGCCAGAGTCATAGGATTCAACGTGATGAGCTCGCTCCTTACGTCCGTGGGACAGAATGCCGCAAGGCTTGACGCTTACAGCAAAATCCTCACCCAGGGCAATGTCGACGTCATAAACGAGTCATTCGGCACCTATGACGGAAGCTTCTATACAGATGACACCATGAACTCTCTCATGAAGGCGCTCTATGACAGCGGCACAGTCAGAGTGTCGGCAGCCGGCAACTATTTCGCCCCTGACGAGTACCTTAATGCCATATCAACCTCAGAGGCTCTGGAGTACCAGGAATGCTCTCTGCTGGGCACCAACTGCGTCTGGACGCAGAACGGTCCGGGCGATTACCTGCCCTGGGTGATAAAGGCTGGCGCGGTAGGGTTCAGCGGCGCTCATGCCTCCTACTCCTCTGCAGGAACAAACCTCCTGGTCTCGGGCTTCGGCGGCGACATGTCAGGCCCCTACATCTACTCAACCGACAGGACCACCTGCTCCGCGGGGTACAACAAGACCAGCTCGGATGAGGATACTTCATGCAGCTACTACGACGGCTTCACCGGAACTTCAGCCGCGGCCCCGACGGTAACAGGCCTCGTTGCGCTTCTCAGGGGACAGTATCCGTCCCTGAGCCCATCGCAGGTCCGCTGGATCCTGGCGAAATCCTCCAGGAACGATTCCGCTCTGCCGGGGCTCAGCTACTCGCCGGTTTACTCCGGTGACATCCTGGTTGACGAGGGCTGGACCGAAAATGGCGCCGGCCTCCGTTTCAGCAGAAGATACGGATTAGGGTAATTGACGCGCCTGCCGCCCTTGATGCGGCCGACGGCTGCGCCGGTGATGCGGAATGCTCTGCAAGGTCTGGCACGCCCGGGCAATACACTATAGTGCTATCCTGCACCAAGGCAGATGCGGTAAGTGATGACGCGTCAACCGCGGATGTCTACGCAGGCACCTATGACAGCGCCAGGGATACCTACATCGTTGGCTACGGCTTTGACCAAAGCCATGACGTCAGCAGCTACCTGGACAATAAAGATCAGCACTATGTCTGCACCGGAAAAGAGATGCTCGACTCCTCGGACCACCCGGTCTCCGGAAGCTTCACGCTTGACTCTGTGCTTCTGAGCGTCGATGACTTCAGCTTCAGGAGCAGGGATGCCGGCCTTCTGTCAGTCTGCGGCTCCAGAGCGCTTGAGCACCAGACACCTATGACCGGAGACGACACGGTTGACTATATAAACACTGTAGCACGCTCAAAGCTCGGGCTTGCCGTCAGGACTCCGGGAAGTACATACAGCGTCCTCAAGGGCTTCTTCGAGAACTCCTCAGGCTCGCTGAACTCAGGCTACACCGGCTCCGGTGCCGTATCTCTCAATGCGCTGACCAACGCGCCGATGGGGGAGCACGTAACAGCAGGAGAGGAGTGGAGCGCCGACATTTTCTCCTGGTGCGATCTCGCCGATGATTTTGACGCATATCTGACCGTCTTCGCGCACCGCCTTTAATGTGGCCGGTCCGGGAGATGAATGAAGCCCCAGCCGAGGGGGCTTTTTTGATTACCTGCCGATGTTCTTCTTCAGCCAGCCCCTCAGCTTCCGCTCTGCGGCCTCAGGAGTGCCGGTTTTCGCCTGGCTGAAGCACTCACTTCCCTTCTTTCCCGCCTCATGCCGCCTCGCCTCTGCCGAGGCCTTAAGCCAGCCGATCTCCGGTCCGATGACCAAATCAAGTACCGGGTACTTAAGGGCTGCAACGGTCTGCGCCATGTCGCTCACCGTCTTCTCCTCCGGATACTGCGCGTTTATGAGGACCAGGGCGGCAGGGCTCTCAAGGAGCCCGGTCTTCAGCATAGAGAGGAGCCAGGGGGCAGATCTGCCCGAGACCGCGATAATAATCTTTCCACCGCTGCTCTCCGCCGTGGCGCAGGCATCCCTGACATAGTCAGTGTAGGCCTTGGCTGACTTGCTCAGGTATTCCTCAGAATAGTTTCCCGACGGCCGCATCGAGCTGAGCTCCGGGGTCGGGAGGAAAACGTAGCTGTCCCACTTTTCGTCTGAGGCCATCCTGGCAAAGCCGGTAACACGATCGGTTCCTCCCCATTCAGGGAAAATGAGGAACGTTCCGGGAGGCTGGGGAACGGCAGGCTCAAAATGGATATAGGAGATGCCGTCCTTGGTTTCTGAGTAGCTGTATCTGCTCCAGTCCTTGATCAGATGGCTGCGGTCGGCCTCTGAAAGGGACATGATGTACTCGGAGGCGTCAAGATTGAAGGGAACGCTTTTCTCCTCTTTCGGCGGGTCTCCGGAGCCCTGCTCCTTTGCTTCTGCCTCAGCGGAGCCTGCCTCAGCGGAATCTCCGTCCCTGGCTTCGCCTTCGCTGCCGGCGTCATCCTTTGCCTGGCTCTCACCTGCTGCCACGCCTGCCTTCGCTCCAGTGACCTTTCCCTCAGGCTCCTCAGCTGCCGCGGCTAACGGCAGGGCGGCAATCAGGACAAGGGCAGCTATCCGGGAGAGAAGGCTCTTTCGCATAGTCAGGACCTGTAGTCTTCAAGATGGCAGGGGCAGTCAAACGGAGGGTAGGAGAGAAACTCCATGGTCTTGCCGGACGGGTGGCGGAACCGGAGGTAGAAGGCATGCAACTGCAGGTGCGGCGCCATGTCGGTGTTTTTTCCGTTCTGATACCACGCGTCACCCAGGATCGGATGTGATATTGAGAAGAGATGGAGCCTCAGCTGGTGGGATCTTCCGGTAAGGGGCTTCAGGACCACGAGACTCCTGTCATCGAGGACTGATGCGGTATGGTAGAGGGTTTTTGCCTCCTTCCCGTGCTCCCTGTCGATGAAGTGGAGCGGAGACATCTCCCGGCTGGTGCCGATGGGGAGGTCTATCTCGCCGTCAGCGCTCTCCATCTGCCCGTAAACCCAGGCCACGTAGCGCTTCACCACAGTCCTGCCGATGAATTCCTTTCCGAGGAATGACGCGGCCCTGCTGTTTTTCGCGACGACGAGGATCCCGGAAGTGCTCATGTCCAGGCGGTGCACCGCCGCGCTCTCCGGTGCTTTTTCCCTTATCCTGGTAAGGATGCTGTCATTGGTCTCCGGATAGCGTCCGGGGACGCTCAGGATGCCTGACGGCTTGTCAGCAACAACAATGTCGTCATCCTCGTAGAGGATGCTGAGGTAAGGCTCCTTCGGCGGATCGTAAACGAAGGTGAGCCCCTTACTTGAACGCTGACTTGCTTGCATAGCTGTTGTTGGGGAAATTGTCGGCCATAAGCTCCCTGGAGCGCTCCTCAAGATCGGTGAGCCCCAGCTTGTGGTAGCTCTTGATCATGATTTCTATTGCGTCCTCAGTGTATTTGGTCTCGTAGAAGTTCTCGAGTATTTCCTTGCAGCGGTTGGCGGCGCCTATGTAGGCCTGCCTTCTGTAGTAATAGTCAGCCACGTCTACATAGTGCCTTGCGAGCTTGTCCCTGAGATAGATCATGCGGGCCTGCGCATCGGCCGCGTAGACGCTGTCAGGATAGGCGGTCACCAGGGTATTGAAGTCAGAGAACGCAGTCTGCGAGAATGCCGGATCACGGTCATAGCGGTCAATGTGGAAGATGGTCTGCAGAAGATCAGAGTCCTGCTGCATGTTGGTGAGCCCGCGCATGTAGTAGACGTAGTCAAGGTTCTGATGGGTAGGATGGGTCCTGATGAAGTCATCGCAGGCCGCAACCGCCTTCTCATTGTCGCCGTTCTTGTAGTAGGCGTAGATCAGATCAAGCTGGATCTGCTCGGAGAGCGGGCCGTACGGGTAGCGGGCGTCCATGGTCTCGAGATATTTGATGGCCTCAGTGAAGTCGCCTCCGTCAATAATCGACTGGGTCTCCTGATAGAGAACCATAGGGGGCTTGTCAGGAACCTCTTCTTTAATCTGCTGTGAGGAGCATCCGACTGTAAGGAAACACGCACATGCCGCTCCGAGCATGGCGGCAGCTGTCTTTGAACTTATATTTTTCAGCATTCTGTGTTACCGGATCAGCAAATATTCTCAAGATGGATTTCCTAATTGTAGCATGTTTTTGAAGCTGCCTGTTCCCTAACCTTTACGCCTTGCCGCCACTTCTGCCGCTCCGCGGAGAGCAGGTCAGGGACAGGCAATCGAGTAGGCGGATGTTTTAGCATCACACCTCTCACAACACCGTACGTGCGGATCCGCATACGGCGTTTCCAGTTTGAATAGGCTAATCCCAATTGTGGATTGGCCTACGAATACATATTCAGCCAGCTGCGGCA
>JAEEGL012062111.1_pt1 | contig 22259 bp, 13 predicted proteins | sample 9134231 | NCBI WGS metagenome assembly JAEEGL01 (sample SAMN16246548, study PRJNA631951) | gut metagenome | biome: gut microbiome; feature: rumen; material: fiber-attached | host: Bos | place: Iran: Karaj | collected 2018-10 | reverse complement strand
TGCCCTGCTCCTGGGCGGTTGCACGCCCCTGCAGGCCGTAAAGCTGGTCATTGTCATCACCTGTGCTACGCTGGCCGCCTCATCGCTGGCGCTGCTCATCACCATCTTTGTTTCCAACCATTTCCTGCTGGATAAGCACGGCCGCATGAACGATGTTACCAGTTCTGCCGGTGGTAAAGGTAAGTCTGATGACAGCAAGAGCAGCCCTGCAGATGGCGCAGCCACTACCCCACTTTTTGAATCTTCCATCGGGCTTTAGCCCCCTGTTGCTGCATCACGCAATCATAACGCTCAACGATACTCCAAAATTATCTAGAGAATTTGCACGTAACTCACGACAATAATTTCATAACTCACGACGTTACGAAAATAACTCACGGCAATACGAACGTTATTCACGATTATCATTTTATGAACAAAAGAAATCTATTTGTCTTGCTGACTGCCACCCTCCTCACCCTGGGGGCCTGCAGAAACAGCTCACCACAATCCGCCAACAACACCGACGAAGCTACCGAGTTCTTCGACGCCCAATCGGCCAGCGAGGCACAAGGCAACGCCAACGATGCCTACACACGAACAGACAATGCCAACACGGGCAAACAACGCAACGGCCAACCGGCCATCACGCAATACGAGCTGCCCGCACCGCTGAAGAACAAGCCCGAGCTAATTCTTCGGCGCGAGGCTTACACCGTTTCGTACAACAAAACCACCCGCAATCCCAATTGGGTGGCATGGCACCTGACCAAAAGCCACACCTACGGACGTTACAACCGAGAAAAGGAAATTTTCACCGAGGACACGTCGGTGGGAACCCCACGCGCCACCGACGACGACTACTACACCTCGCGCTACGACCGAGGTCACATGTGTCCCGCCGGCGACAACAAATGGAGCAACACGGCCATGACCGAGAGTTTCCTCTTTACCAATGTTTGTCCGCAAAACCACGGACTGAACAAGTACGAATGGAACGACCTGGAGATGCTCTGCCGAGACTGGGCGCGCGAATACGGCTCCGTGGATATCGTCTGCGGCCCCATCTACTACGGCCAGGGCATGCAGAAGACCATCGGGCGCAACAAAGTGTGGGTGCCCGACGCCTTCTTCAAGGTGGTACTCTGCCGCAAAGGCGCTTCCAAGGCCATTGGCTTCATCTACAGGAACGAAGGCCGCAAACAGCTCATGGAAAACGCCGTATGTACGGTGGACGAGGTGGAGCGCATCACAGGCATCGACTTCTTCCCCTCGCTCAAAGACGATGTTGAGGAGCGTGTTGAGGCCGATGCCACGCTGAGCCGGTGGTAAGCTGCTCTTGACAAACAGCATGCCCCGACAAAAAAAAGGTTAAAATCTTGATTTTCCGAACAATAATGCGTAACTTTGCAGCCTGAAACATATTTAGCGTGAAAATAAAAGAGGTAATTGCTGCCCTTGAACGATTCGCGCCTCTGCCCTTGCAGGAAGGATTCGACAATGCCGGTCTGCAACTGGGACTGACAGAAGCGTGGGAGGTGTCAGGGGCTTTATTGTGTCTTGACGTTACCGAAAACGTGCTTGACGAGGCCATCCGCAAAGGGTGCAACCTCATTGTGAGCCACCATCCGCTCATTTTCCACAAGCTTGCCAGCATCAGCGGCAGCAACTTTGTGGAGCGCATCGTGATGAGGGCCATCGAAAACCATGTAGCCATCGTCTCCATGCACACCAACATGGACAACGCTCGTGGCGGCGTGAACTTCAAAATAGCCGAAAAACTGGGGCTGCGCGATGTTGACTTCTTCGTACGCAAAGAAGGTGCCGACGCGGGCAGCGGCGTCATAGGCACGCTGCCACAGCCGATGGCCGCAGCTGAGTTCATCCGCCTGCTGAAAGAGCGTTTCGGCGTGGCCTGCGTCATGACCAACGAACTGCTCCAACGGCCTGTGAGCCGTGTGGCCATTTGTGGCGGCGCGGGCAGTTTTCTGCTTGGCGATGCCGTGAAAGCGGGTGCCGACGCTTTCGTCACGGGCGAGATGCACTACCACGACTACTTCGACCACGAGCAGAAAATTCAGATTTGTGTCATCGGCCACTACCAGAGCGAACAGTTCACCAACGAGATTTTCCGCGACATCATTGAGCGCGAGTGTCCCGGTGTGCGTTGCTGCATGACCGAAACCAGTACCAACCCGATATTATATTTCTAACACAAGGCCCATGCCCCTGTTTGGCCTCCCCGCAAGGGGATAAGAGAGGGGCCGCATTATGGCAAAGAAAGACCCAACCGACCTCACAGTTGAGGAGAAACTGAAGACTCTCTATCAGCTGCAAACCACACTTTCGGGCATCGACGAAAAGCGCGCCCTGCGCGGAGAGCTGCCCCTGGAAGTGCAAGACTTGGAAGACGAAATCGAAGGTCTCACCATTCGCATCGAGAAAATCGAGAACGAAATCAAGGACTTCCAGACCGCCGTCGTACAAAAGAAAGGCGAGATTGAGCAGGCCAAGGCCAGCGTTGAACGCTACAAGAGCCAGCTCGAAGAAGTGAAGAACAACCGCGAGTACGACACGCTGACCAAGGAAATAGAGTTTCAGGAACTGGAAATAGAGCTTTGCAACAAAAAAATACGCGAAGCACAGGTGCGCATGGACGAGCGCGCACTCGACCTGGAAATGAACAATGCGCTCATTGCCGACCGTCGCACCGCTCTGGCCGAAAAGAAAAGCGAGCTGGACGAAATCATGAGCGAGACACGCGCCGAAGAAGACCGGCTGAAAGAGAAGGCCAAGGAGCTGGAAGTGAAAATTGAGCCTCGTCTGCTGCTGAGTTTCAAGAACATCCGCAAGAATGCCCGCAACGGACTGGGCATCGTCTATGTGCAGCGCGACGCCTGCGGCGGCTGCTTCAACAAGATTCCACCCCAGCGTCAGCTCGACATCAAGATGCACAAGAAAATCATTGTCTGCGAGTATTGCGGACGCATCATGATCGACCCCGAACTGGCTGGCATCAAGCCCGAAGCACCCGTTGAGGAGAAACCCAAGCGCAAGCGCGCCATTCGCAAAAAGAAAGAAGAGGACGCTGCCGAGGATTAAGCCAAGGAGTATTCTTTTCAGTGGTTAACTTGGATTATTCATAAGTTTCGTTTTTTTACGCTACGCGCCTTTCAAAAACAAAGAAAAACAAAAGCTAACAAGGAAAAACAGGTTTTTATTTGTACCCACCTGGTTTTTTATTAGTTTTTCTGGGTTTTTCTTTGTTTTTGAAAGGCGCGTAGCGTAAATCTTCATTCTTTGTGAATAACTCAGGTTTAAAAAACATTCCGTATCTAAGACCGTCGCTCAGGAACCGGTTCCGCTGCCATTCCGAGGCCAGGCTCCTCATCGTGCCGAGGATAAACAGCCGCATGGTCGTGCAAGAAAATGCGGTTGAGCGTATATTCCAGAGCCGTCAGCGTGCGTTGGCGCACCGCAGGCTTCAGCTCGCACTCCCAAACCGTGATGCAATGCCAGCCCATACTAGCCAACAGCCGTTGCTCAGCGGCATCGCGGCGAATGTTGCGCACTATTTTGCGCGTCCAGAACGCGCGGTTGGTTTTCGGCAAGCGGAAACAATCGGAGTCGTGCAGCAACGCTACGTCTCCGTCCCCTACTTCCAAATCCTTCATCCTCACATCCAGCTCGTTGTCCCCTACTCCAAGATCCTGATTGCCGTGCCCATGCCAGAAACAGCCGTTCACAAAAATACACGTGCGGTATTTTCTGAGCACCAAGTCGGGATGGCCAGGCAACCGTGGCGAATTGAGCCGGTAACGAAAGCCCCGGCTCCACAGCCACCGACGCACAATCAGCTCGGGCCGCGTGTCGCGCGACCGTATGGCAGCCATGTTCTTATGCCGTTGCACTGGTGAGAGTTTATCCATAACTAGCTTCTGTCTAACTGTCGTTCTTTTTCTCTTTTCAGCAGTAGGCGACGTGTCGCACGTCGCAACCGCGCTGTTGTCATGCCGCATCGACGTGGCCCACGTCGATGGCATCGCTGTTGTCTCGTGAGCCACGCGACCTCCTACTTGGATGCTGCAAAGATACAAAAACTATCGCCCATACCAACACATCCATGCAAAAAAGTTTCCCAACCTGCAGCGGAAACAACCCAGGCAAATCACCACAAAAAAACAACCGAACGAAAAAAACGTCCTGCTCTGTGCTCTTATCTCAATAATTATCGTTACCTTTGCATACATTGAGCGTGGCAAAGCCACGGCTGGTCACACTCACCTGCTTTGAAAAAACTATCAAACAAAAAAACTTGTCATGAGAGAAAGAACCGACTGTTTTCTGCCTTGTGCGCGACTGGAAACACTGCTTCCAACTATTGAGCAACTGAAGGCCGAAAAAACCGTACAACATATTTGGCTGCTGGTGAGCCAGGAAACGGCCAACACCATAGAAGCCCCTGCCAACTGCTCGCTGATGGTGATCGACAACCCGCTGTCGGCCAGCACCATGCAGCAAATAGCCCAAACCACTACGGGCGAATACACGCTGCTCTGTCTGAAATCTACACCTTTAAGGCTGGGCATGGGAGCCGTAGAGCGACTGGTGCGCACGGCCTACGAGAGTGCCGCCGCCATGGTTTATGCCGACCGTTGGGAAGAGACCATCGCCGCCGCGCCAAGCCCTGAAGGACAGGAGCCTGCTGCCAGCACCACCGTGACCACCCGTCACCCCGTTATTGACTACCAAAAGGGAAGCATCCGCGACGATTTCGACTTTGGCAGCGTGGTATTGGTGCGCAGTCAGTGGATGAAAGACTATCAGCCCACTGCCGACTTTAGCTACGCCGGATGGTACGACCTGCGGCTGCACCTGAGCCGCCGAGGAGAGTTGTTTCATCTGAACGAGCTGCTCTACACCGAGCAGGAAGACGACACGCGAGCCAGCGGTGTGAAACAGTTTGACTACGTGAACCCGCGCAACCACGAGGTGCAGATAGAAATGGAACAGGCAGCCACAGCCCATCTGCGTGCCATCGACGCGCTGGTAGATGTGAACAACTACGACGACCCCGACTTCGACGAGCAGCCTTTCGACTGCGAGGCATCGGTGGTGATTCCTGTCTTCAACCGCGAGCGCACCGTGGCCGACGCGGTGAAAAGTGCCCTGATGCAGAAAACCAACTTCAGGTTCAACGTCATTGTGGTGGACAACCACTCCACCGATGGCACCACTGCCATTCTTCGTCAAATGGCCAACGAGAACGCCCAGCTCATTCACATCATTCCCGAACGCCGCGACCTGGGCATTGGCGGCTGCTGGAACGTGGCCGTCAACGACGAGCGCTGCGGTCGCTTTGCCGTGCAGCTCGACTCCGACGACCTCTATTCGTCGGCCAACACGCTGCAGCAGGTGGTCAACGCCTTCTACAAGCAACGTGCCGCCATGATCATAGGTTCCTACCGCATGTGCGACTTCGACCTGAACACACTGCCGCCAGGCCTCATCGACCATGCCGAATGGACCGACCAGAACGGTCCCAACAATGCCCTGCGCAGCAACGGGCTGGGCGCACCCCGCGCCTTTTTCACCCCACTGGTGCGCCACATTCAGTTTCCCAATACCAGCTACGGTGAGGACTATGCCCTGGGACTGGTGTTCAGCCGCCGCCATCGCATAGGACGCATTTTCAGCGAGCTGTATCTCTGCCGCCGCTGGGGAGGTAACAGCGACGCCGCCCTATCGACAGAAAAAATCAACGCCAACAACCTCTACAAAGACCGACTGCGCACACTGGAAATCTGCGCCCGGCAGCATCTGAACGAGCTGCAAGCCAACAGCAACGGACAACAGCCGGCAGCCACCCAGCACCCCACACCCAGTTTTCTGCGTCTCTCGGCCAACACGCAGGCTCTGCGACGCTTTTTCGACCGGCAGTTGGAACAATGGCCGCTGGCAAGGCAGAACTTCCGCAACCTGAACGACGTGCAGACGCGCGAACTGGGCGACACACTGAAAGCGCAGTTCAATCCCACCCGTATTGTCTCGACAGGTGCCAGCATCGACAAGACAGCCATTGCCAAGCGTCCCTGCTTTTTGTGCGCCGAAAACCGTCCGCCAGAACAAATCACCAAGACCCTCGATCCAAAATACGAGCTGCTGGTGAATCCCTACCCCATTCTGCCCGCCCACTTCACCATTCCTGCCCGTCGCCACCAGCCGCAGACCATCTTGCAAAGCTATGGCGAAATACAGCGTCTGCTGACAGCCTATCCCGAGCTGATGGTGTTTTACAATGGGCCGAAATGCGGTGCCAGCGCTCCCGACCATGCCCACTTCCAGGCCGGCAGCAGCGGCATTGTGCCTCTGCAGACCAGCTGGCAGCGGCTCAGTCGCAACCTGACCACCCTGGTGCAGCTCAACGACACCGACAGTCTGCTGACTGTGAACGACTACGTTTGCCCCGCTTTCCTCATCAAGACGCGCAACAGCGACAGCGACGAGCGCCTTTTTGGTCTGCTCTACCATGCGCTGCCCCTGCAGGCCGACGACACAGAGCCGATGCTCAACATTGTGAGCTGGCGCGATGGCGACGACTTCCTGAGCGTGGTATTCCCGCGCCGTAAGCACCGTCCCGACTGCTATGGGGCAACGGGCGACGAGCAACGGTTGGTTTCGCCCGGCGCACTCGACATGGCCGGCCTCATCATCACGCCGCGCCGACAAGACTTCGACGGTCTTACGGCCGAGACGGCCGAACAGATACTGCGCGAAGTGGCCCTCACAGCCGACGAAGCCAGCGCGGTGGCCCAGCGGGTGAAAGAAGCGTATGAAGAAAGTAAGAAACGACGCACTCTGGCGCAGAAACTGCGTCCCTTTGCCAATCCTCTGAAGCGCGAGCCCGAAGTGTCGGTGGGCATTGTGAGCGGCCAGGAAATTCATTTCACCCTCAACAAGCCTTATACAGCCAAAGGCGAGACACTCACTGGCCAGCAGACCGTGAGCATCGCCGAGGGCAGCATCCTCTGGAACGGCAACCAATATCGCGAGCTCACGTTCACACCACTCGCCGCCGATGCCTCATTCTCGCTCGAAGATGTCACCATCGGCGTCAACTTCCACTGGGAGCGCAAAGAGACGCAGGTGTTTCAGGGAACACTCAAACTGGTGGTCGAAGTCGATAAAATATGCGCCATCAATCAGTTGCCCGTAGAGCAATATCTCACCAGCGTCATTTCGAGCGAGATGAAAGCCACGTCGAGCCTCGAACTGCTCAAGGCGCATGCCGTCATCTCGCGCTCATGGCTGCTGGCACAAATGGAAAAACGCAAGCAACAGACCGAAGGCACTGACAATTTCTTCTCGTTTATCAAGAAAGACGACGAACTGATTCGCTGGTACGACCGTGAAGACCACCAGATTTTCGATGTCTGTGCCGACGACCATTGCCAGCGTTACCAGGGCATCACCCGTGCGCAGAATGTGCATGTTGCCGAGGCCATTCGTGCCACCCGCGGACAGATTCTGATGAGCGGCGACGAGATTTGCGACGCCCGTTTCTCGAAATGTTGCGGCGGACGCACCGAGGAGTTTCAGTATTGTTGGGAAGACACCCCCAAGCCTTACCTCGTTTCTGTAGAAGACCCTTACTGCAACACTTCCGACCAGAAGATTATATCGCAAGTGCTGAACGACTACGACCAGGAAACCATCCATTTCTACAACTGGACTGTGGAATACACGCAGAAGGAGCTGACAAGGCTGGTGAGCCAGCGGCTGAAAACCGACCTTGGCGACATTATCGACCTTGTTCCGCTGGAGCGGGGCAAGAGCGGACGCATCTGGAAACTGCGCATCGTGGGCACCAAGGGTGCTTTCACCATCGGAAAAGAACTGGAAATACGCCGCACACTGAGCGACACCCACCTGCTGAGCAGCTGTTTCACGGTGGAGAAGACCCCCGGATCGAATTTCATTCTTCACGGGCGCGGCTGGGGCCACGGCGTGGGCCTGTGCCAGATAGGTGCTGCCGTGATGGGCGAGCAGGGATTCAAATATACCGAGATACTCTCACACTATTACCGTCATTCTGAAATCAGGAAAATCTACAAATAAACATGGAAAAACTATCCAACACACAACAACCCGCCTCCCAGCGCTCACCTTGGAGCTGGGTGCCCTCACTCTATTTTGCCGAAGGACTGCCCTACGTGGCCGTTATGACCATTTCGCTGGTGCTCTACAAGCAGCTGGGCCTGAGCAATGCCGAAATCACGTTTTACACCTCGTGGCTCTATCTGCCGTGGGTCATCAAGCCGCTTTGGAGTCCTTTTATCGACCTGATGAAGACCAAACGCTGGTGGATAGTGGCCATGCAGCTGCTCATCGGCGCAGCCTTCGGAGGCGTGGCCTTCACCATTCCCACCTCGTTCTGGCTGCAGGGCACTCTGTTCTTCTTCTGGGTGATGGCTTTTAGCAGTGCCACCCACGACATTGCTGCCGACGGGTTCTACATGCTCGGGCTCGACCAGCACAACCAAGCGTGGTTTGTGGGCATTCGCAGCACGTTCTACCGTCTGGCCACCATTTTCGGTCAGGGAGTGTTGGTAATGATTGCCGGCAATCTGCAAGTCATCTGGCGCAACAGCATCAGCCTGTCGTGGAGCCTTATGTTCTACGGCGTGGCCGGACTCTTCATCGCTCTGTGGTTGTGGCACAGTTACATTCTGCCGCGCACAGAATACGAGAAGAACGAAGAAACAGCCGCCACGGAGCAGGCCCAGCCGAGCATGTTGGGACTGGTAGAAGAAAACAAGTCGCGCTACTACCTGAAACTGGCTCTCTATACAGCACTGTTTGCTGCCGTTGCCTTCGGCTTGGCTGCCCTGCTGCCCAGCGCAGGTTCGTTTTTCACCTCGCTGTTCTATCTTTATTTGGTGATTGCCTTTTTCTACACCATCTCTCCCGGCTTCCGTGAGACCATCGACACCTTCTTCACCAAATATCCTGTTCGCATGGCGGTCATCGGCATTCTTTTCATGCTGCTCTACCGCATGCCCGAAGGACTGCTGGTGAAGGTGTCGGCCCTGTTTCTGATTGACTCAGTCCACAATCGCGGTCTGGGACTCTCGCCCCAGGAATACGGCCTGGTTCAGGGCACCGTAGGCGTTATCGGACTTACCCTTGGTGGCATTCTCGGTGGCATGGCTGTGGGCAAGGACGGTCTTCGCCGTTGGCTGTGGCCCATGGTGTGCGCCATCACTTTGCCCGACATCGTTTATGTATATATGAGCTATGCCATGCCTTCCAGTCTGTTCATCATCAACGTGTGTGTGTTCTTCGAGCAGTTTGGCTACGGTTTCGGCTTTACCGCCTACATGCTCTACCTGATTTACTACAGTCAGGGGGCCTACAAAACCAGCCATTACGCCCTCTGCACCGCCTTCATGGCTCTTTCGATGATGATTCCAGGACTCTTTGCCGGACAGCTGCAGGAGGCCGTTGGCTACAAGACATTCTTCATCATCGTGATGATTTGCTGCTCTGTCACCTTCCTTATTACGGCCTTCCTCAAGATTGACCCGAAGTTCGGAAAGAAAGAGAACAGCTGATGATCTCACACAGAATGATTCTTCTGCAGAGCTGTTTTCTCAAACAGAGCGCGGAGATTTTTATATCACATAGAGGAACAGAGGAAACAGAGTAGAGAAGCAGAAGGCTGCAAGACGTTGGTGTCTTGCAGCCTTCTGCTTTGTTTGTTTCGTTTCTGTGGTTCCAGAAAAACGGTTTGTGTTTCCAGAAAGAAAGTCTTTGTTTCCAGAAAATCGCTTCTCTATGAAACCTTGTGCAATTTAGAGGGCGAACTTGTAACCGATGGTGAACTGCAGAATACGGTTCTTGTTCTTGTCCTCATAGCCCTGCCACTTGGTGAGCCATGCGGGAGATTCGTTCTTCATCCAGCGGGGCTGATTCTTCACTACGTCAGAGACACCCTCTATGAAGCGCAAGTCGAGGTTCAAGCCGAAGGGGAACTCATAAGAAATGCTGAAGGGAATCGAAAAGTCGAATTTGTTGAGGTCCTCTTTATCGAAAGCGCCCTTAGCCTTGGTAAGGAATCCGGCCTGGAGACCAGTGTTGAACGAGAGACCTTTCCACACGTAGAACTTAGCCATAACAGGAACGTTGATGTATTCGTTTTCCTGTTTCTCGCTGCCCTCTTTGTATTTCCAGCCTTCCTGCTCATACATAGCACCTGCGCTAATACCAAACCAAGAAGCAACCTTGTATTCGAGCTCAAAGCCAGCAGCAACGCCGCCTTTGTTATCTACGAAGTCTTTGCCACCCGAAATGTCGGCATGGTTATAACCTACCTTAGGCATAAACGAAAATGTGCCTTCTTCCATCTGTGCGCTAACTGTCAGCGCAGCTGTCATCATGACAGCAATCATCAAAATCTTTTTCATAATCTATTTGTTTTAATACCTATTATATAATATAGTCTAGTTATTAGCTTCTATTTTACTACAATCATATTTTTTGCTTTACCGTAGGAGGCGACGTGGCTCACGTCGCAGGGACGCGGCTGTTACGTCGTTGGGAACTGCCTCACACTGTAGGGAAGCTATTGTCACGTGAGCCACGTGACTTCCTATTTGGATGGTGCAAAGATACAGTATTTCTCTGATATGAACACACTTCTCTGGATAAAATCTTTCGTAATTGCCTAAAAACTAAACATAAATCAAGCTAACCGCCTATTTTTGCGCAAAAAACTGTTTATCAGGCTATTTCCACAAAACACACCGCAATTGGCAACATTTCGGCACAAAATGAAACGAATGATAATAAAAAAAGCATTTTTCGAAAAGTTTTTGTGCGCAAATTGTAGTACCTTTGCATGCAAAATCAGAAAACCATTCATTACGTTGCTTGATGCCTCAGCATTTCGCACAAAAATCCTTTAAAAAATGAACCACTTATCCGGAAAAAGCATTCTTTTGGCTTTCGTCTGCCTGCTGTCGGCGAATGCCAATGCCCAATTGTCGAAGAATCCCGACAAGTTTCTTGGCAACATCACAACCAGCGGTGCCGTTAACTACGGCAGTTTGGAGTACGCCGACTTATGGAACCAGATTACTCCAGAGAACGAGTCGAAGTGGAGCTCCTGCGAGCCCCAGCGCCTCAATTTCACGTGGGGTGGAGCCGACGCTGCCTTCAACTATGCCAAACAGCACAACTTCCCTTACAAATTCCATACTCTTGTGTGGGGCTCTCAGTATCCCAACTGGATGAACAACCTCTCCACCGCCGAGCAGACCAAGGCCATCGAGGAATGGTTCGATGCAGTGAAACAGCATTATCCCGACCTTCCCATGATTGACGTGGTAAACGAGGCCGTAGCAGGCCATGCGCCCGCACCCTACAAAGCAGCCCTCGGCGGCGACGGCAAGACAGGCTACGACTGGATTATCAAAGCCTTCCAGATGGCTCACGAACGCTGGCCCAACGCCATTCTCATCTACAACGACTACAACTCCATCCGCTGGCAGCACGAGGAATTCATCGAACTGGTGAAGACCATCCGCAACGCCGGTGCGCCCATCGATGCCTACGGACTGCAGTCGCACGAGCTGACCGACATCAGCCTCGGCGAGTTCAAGACGGCCATCGACAACTTGTACGACAACCTGAAGATGCCCATGTACAGCACGGAGTACGACATCAGCACCACCAGCGACTCGCAGCAGAAACAACAGTACATGGACCATATTCCCTACATGTGGGAGAAAGACTACTGCGCCGGCATCACCCTGTGGGGCTACATCTACGGCCACACTTGGAGCCAGGCCCAGTACTCTGGCCTCATTAAGGAAGACGGCACCGAACGCCCGGCCATGACTTGGCTGCGCCAATACATGGCCAGCGACAAGGCCAAGAATGCCAAGAGCCCCTTCCCCGGCATGAAGAAAGAGGCATCGGTATATGTGGGCGTCAGCGACCTGAAAGCCACAAAAGGCGAAAAGACCACCATCACCATCAACTCAAAGCTGCGCACCAAGACCATACAGAGCATCGACCTCTACGTGAACGGCTCGCTCGTGAAGTCGTTTGGCAATGCCAGCAAAAGCACCTACGACTACACACCGCAGTCAACAGGCGAGTACGACATCAAGGTCGTAGTCACCGCCACCGACGGCACCACCTACGAGCGCTGGTCGGGCTTCGAGGCTTTCAACTCGCGCCAGGCTTACAAGGACAACCCCGTCAGCCTGCCCGGAACCATCGAGGTTGAAAACTTTGACGAAGGCCCCGAGGGCATTGCCTACCACGACTCCGACATGAAAGACGAAGGCAACGTAAACTACCGCTCCGACAATGGTGGTGTTGACATCGTGGGTGCCAACGTCAGTGGCCACGCCATCGGCTACACCGCTGAGGGAGAGTGGCTCGAATATACCGTCAACGTGAAGGAGGCTGGCAACTACTCGTTCGACGCCGATGTGTCGTCGGGCTTCACCACCTCTGCATTCAGCCTCTCGCTCAACACCAAGGACGGTTTGAAACCGCTCACCGAGTCTATCGCCGTGCCCTGCGTCAAGGAAAACAGCTGGGACACCTACAGCACCGTTCACGGACGCCTGTCGCTGCCCCTGGAGGCCGGCAAGCAGATCATCCGCCTCAACATCACTGGCAGCAGCTGCAACATCGACAAGATTGTGTTCAAGCGCATCAACATCGACAAGAACATCAAGGTGAGCCTTTCGGCCAATCCGTCGCCCGCCACCGTTGGCGAGACCACCAAAATCAAGGCCACCAACACGGGCAGCACCGCCAAGAGCGTCAGACTCTATGCCAACCGAGTACTGCTGGCTACCGTCTCGTCGCCGTTCGAATACAACTACAAGCCCGCCACGAAGGGCACCGTTGAAATCAGCGCCATCGCCGTGGATGCCAATAACAAGGAGTCGGACATTGCTAAGATGACCCTCACGGTGAACAACAAGCGCACTGCCTACAATGGAGTGATTGCCATTCCAGGCACCATCGAGGCCGAGAACTTCGACAAGGGCGGCGAGGGCTTCACCTACCACGACTCCGACAGCCAGGACGAGGGCAACGAGGGCTACCGCTCCGACAGCGAGGGTGTTGACATCGTGCGCGGCGGCAGCGGCTATGCCCTGGGTTACACCGCCAACAACGAATGGCTCGAATATACCGTCAACGTCACCGAGAGCGGCGAATACTCTTACGAGGCCTACGCCTCGTCGGGCTCAAACAACACCGCTTTCAGCCTCAGTCTGAGTGAGAACGGCAGCCTCACCAAGCTGTGCGACGTCAACGTGGGCAGCACTGGCAGCTGGGACACCTACAAGACCTTCACCGGCAAGCTGAGCAGGGAACTCAAAATGGGTCAGCAGGTATTCCGTATCACTATCACCGGTCCCTACTGCAACATCGACAAGATTACCCTGAAGTGTACCAAGAGCGGTGTCAGCACCGTGCTCATGGATGCCCAGGAAACCAACGCCCCCGCCTACAACGTGGCAGGTCAGCGCGTGGGAGCCAACTACAAAGGCATCGTGATTAAGAACGGTAAAAAGTATTTGGATAAGTAATAGCAGCGCAAAAAAGAAGTAACCGTAAACGGCCTTTCAAAAACAAACAAATACAAGGTAAAACAAAGAAAAACATGATGGTTTTTCAGCTGTTTTCTTGGGTATTAATTGGTTTTTGAAAGGCCGTTTACGGTTACTTCTTTCTATCAAAGAGCTTTCTTTTTCCCCTCTTTACTTTTCCTGAATCTCCATTTTTCCTTCTTTCAGCCCTTGGCTGTTGCAAGTGAGCACCAGCTTTGAGGCTGCCGTGCGGCCGCTCTGTACGAGCACCTGCGCCAGTCCGTTGAAGGCCGGAATGCTGAACTCATGGCAGTCTTGCGTCTTGGGATGGTCGGCACCCAGATACGAGGGGTCGCCATTGCCCACGCCCAGAATGCGGCCGTCGCCCTCTAGTCTGAAGCTGAGCTCCGGACAAGCGTCGGGCACCACGCGCCCCTTGCTGTCGAGCACCTCAACCGTCACCACGGCCACGTCGCGCCCGTCGGCAAGAATGCTGCTGCGGTCGGTTTTCAACACTAGCTTGGCAGCCGGCTTGGTGGTCTCAATGGTCTGCGTCATCTGTCGGCGTCCGTTCTTATAACCCGTAGCCACAACCTTGCCGGGCTGGTAAGTGGCCATCCACTTCAGGTGTCCGTTCTTGGGCATTGGCTGACGGCCCAAGTTTTTCCCGTTCACGGTGAGTTCCACCTCGTCACAGTTGCTATAGGCCCAGATTTCCACCTCCTCGCCCTCGTGTCCTTGCAGGTTCCAGTGGGGGAAGATGTGAAGCACGGGCTCGTCGGTCCACCAGGCCTTCAGATACCACGCCTCGTCTTTCCAAAAACCGCAGTAGTCCAGTATGCCAAACTCCGACTCGTGGGCAGGATACTTCAGCGGGTTGGGCTCGCCGCGATAGTCGAAGCCCGTCCAGTAGAACAGTCCGGCGGCCCAGGGGCGCTCTGCGTAGAACTTCCACCCGCGCTCAATCACATTCTCCACGCCCGGCTCGGTGCCCCGGTTGATGCTCACCATGTGGCCGGGCTGGTCGGGCGAGTTGAAATAAACGCCACGCGTGCCGCAGCCGCTGGTCTCCTCGGTACCCACAATTTTCCATGTAGGGTTCTGCTTTTTGCGGTTGTCCACGTCGTTCTGCACAATATAGTTGAATCCCACCACGTCGAGCCCCTTAATCATTTCGCCGCCGCCGGCATTGGCGATGGTCGAGTGGCGCGTGGGGTCGAGCAGCCGTGTGTATTCGCGCATGGCCGCTGCAATGCGGGTGCCTTGCACGGTGTTCTCCATGCCCCACTCCTCGTTGCCGTCGCTCCAGAGCACCACTGAGGGATGGTTGCGGTCGCGGCGCACCATGTTCTCCAGCAGCCGCAGGTGATGCTCGTTGATGCCTGTAAGGCGGTTCTCGTCAATCACCAGAATGCCCTCGCGGTCGCAGATGTCGAGCAGGGCGGGCGTCATGGGGTTGTGGGAGGCGCGGTAGGCATTGCACCCCATCTTCTTCAGCTCGCGTATGCGCCACGCCTGCAGCGCATCGGGAATGGCCGCGCCCACACCGGCGTGGTCCTGATGCAGGTTGACGCCCTTCAGCTTCACGGGCTGGCCGTTGAGCAGAAAACCGCGGTCGGCGTCGAACTCCACCTCGCGAAGTCCCGTGGTGGTGACATATACGTCGGTCACCTTGCCGTCCATCTTCACCGTGGTTTCCACGCGGTAGAGATAGGGGTCGGTGGTGCTCCACAGGTGCGGACGCTCCACGCTCAACAGTTGCTGGCAGCCGCGCGTCTCTTTCGGTTTCAGACTGATGCGCACGGCCTCTGCACGGGCCGTCTCGCGCCCGTCGCTGTCTATGAGCCGTTGCTCCACCTCACACTGCGCCGCGCTGAGCGAGCTGTTGGTCACGTCGGTTTCCACATGGAGCGTGGCCGCATTGTAGGGAGCCTTCAGGTCGGCATAAACAAAGGTGCCGAAGGTGGCCACGCCCACAGCAGGCCGTTTCTCCAGCCACACGTCGCGGTAGATGCCCGCCCCCTCGTAAAACCAGCCTTCCTCGAGCGTGGCATCGGCACGCACACAGATAAGGTTGTCGCCGCCGTAGTTCACATACTCCGTCACGTCATAGACCTGCGTGGCATAGCCGCTGGGCTCGGTGCCCATGTAGAAACCGTTGAACCACACGCGGGCGTTGCGGAAGATGCCGTCGAAGCGCAGCAGCAGCCGTTTGCCCAGGTCGCCCTCGGGAATCGTCAGCGTACGGCGGTACCATCCCACGCTCGTCTCGGGATATTTGTAGCCCACGGTTTTGTAGCCGTGCGAGTGGCTGGCCTCCGCGGCATAGGGCAACGTGGTGACCCAGTCGTGAGGCACGCTCACCGTCTGCCACCCTCTGTCGTCGAACTTCGCTGAGTAAGGCCCCTCGTTGTGAATAGAGTTGGCCTTGGTAAGATAGTTGAAATACTCCGTGCCGCAGCCGAAGTCCTTGGCCGGGTCGGATGCATTGCCAAAGGCAAACCGCCAGCCCTCGTTGAGAAGCACCTGCTCGCGCACGCTCTGCGCCCAGGCCACAGTGACAGCCAGGCAGACTGCTGCCCACAATGTAATGATTCTGCTTTTCATCTCGCTTTTTTATAATGGTTAGTAACTTTTTCTGTGCAAAGTTAATCACTTTTTCCTCAACCGCCAAGGCCTTAGAGCTATTTTTTCAATTCAACCGTCGCAGGGAAAGTAAACAAGGAGCTCAAGGAGTTAGGAGTTAGGAATTAGGAGTTAGGAGTTATGGTTAAAGAGACTATTGTCTTGCAACTCCTTGAACTTCTTGAACTCCTTGAACTCCTATCTCTTAACTCCTAACTCCTATCTCTTAACTCATAACTCCTCTCTTTTGTCCGCAAAATTTATCGGATTTAACACAAAATTAACACTATAGAGGCCGTTTGAGCGAGCAAAGAAAAAATTGCCACCAAATATGCGAAAAATGGCGTTTTCTTTAAAATGCGTTATTTCAGTCACTTACACAAACAGCACCTTGCTTTGGAAAAATATTTCACGACGATAAAAAATTCCCACTCGGTGGGACTTTTTTTGTGGCGCGAAAAAAGCACGTACTTTTTGCCAAAAATCAGCCCCAAATAGCCAACATTTCACCCATTTTGGGCTTCCGGCTGCTTTTTTCTGCTCATTGAGACTCCAAAACTCTGCTCAAAAATGCCCGTTTGTGCAATTTTTGCTGCTAGAATTCATTTTTACACAGCCATCAGCCATGTCAGAAAATTTCAAAATTTCATATTTATTCACAACCTCAACTATTGAAACCTCTATTACAGAAAAGATGTATTACAGAACTATCGGAAAAGACAGAAAGTTCAGAAATAGAATTATTCTCATTATTCTAATTCGTTTCAAAATAGATACTTTCCATAGATTCAGAGCAATTTCTGTATTTCTGTCTTTTCCGCAATGCAATCTTTCTTTTTCTGAAATTTCTGTGTTTTCTGTCTTTTCTGTAATGCAACAATTATTTTTCCTGACTCCGAAAAAATCATCGCGTTTTTCTTTGCCGTATCCCCATTTCTTTGTACTTTTGCACCTTGCATATGTCTTTAATTTCGAAAAACAAGAAACAAAAATAAAATGAAACACACCAAACAACTATTTCTTTTGCTACTGCTGGCGATAGTCAGCAATGTGGCAGCAGGCAATGTAACCGATGAGTTGACCTGGCAAATATTAGAATTGCCCTCTACAAATAATGGTTACAATAACTTTAGTAGCATTAGTGTTACATCAAATGCTGTTTATGCAGGCAATGCAGCGTCAAATACCGGTACATGCATTCAATTGCGAACAACAAACAACAATTCTGGCATCGTAACCACCACGTCTGGCGGAAAAATCGTTTCAGTTGAAATTGAATGGGCTACAAATACAACTTCAGGGAGAGTTCTTGATGTTTACGGAAAGAATTCTGCTTACTCAGCAGCCTCCGATTTGTATAATACCAGCAAACAAGGAACGAAACTGGGAAGTTTCACCTATTCTTCATCTACTGTGCAAACAGCTACCCTTGAGGTTAGTGGCGACTATCAGTATATAGGAATTAGGTCGAAAAGTGGTGCTCTTTATTTGAATTATATCAAAATCACTTGGAGCAACGGAGACTCTTATTCAATTACGCCTCAAAGCAACAACACCGACTATGGCACAGTTTCCATTAGCGGCAATACCATTACTGCCACGCCAGCAGCTGGCTATCAGGTGAGCACGACCAATCCTTATACAGTAACTAGCGGAACGGCTACGGTTGAACAAGATGGAAACACGTTTACCGTAACGCCCAGCGAAAACTGCACAGTGCAGATTAACTTTGAGGCAATTCCCGTGGTGACACATCTGTATATCAAGGCCGACAGTGCTCCGTATGTATATACTTGGACGGGCCCGCAAGATTCGGCAACAAAATACACCGGTGACTGGCCTGGCACTCTGACATCAACTACTTCAGTAATAGGCGGAATCTCCTGGTACACCATAGAAGTGCAGGCAAGCGGTTTCAACGTAATCTTCCATGATAATGGTGGTCATCAGACAGTGGACATTAATGGCATTTCCAAGGACACATACTTTGTCTGGAACTCTTCTGCTGACGAAATAGGCAACACCGGGTATCAGATAGTCAGCATTGGCGAAATATCTGCGACAGATTTACAACTGACTGTTGGAGGAACGGGCAACAGCAACATTACAAATGACCTTACTACGTGCAAGTATAGCAGCAGCGATACCGGTGTGGCTACCGTAGCCGATGATGGCACAGTGACAGGCGTGAGCGCAGGCAATGCCGTTATCACTGTTTACTGCCCCGTGCAGAATGTGGGAGGCACTTATTATGTGGCACAAACCACATTTAATGTAACCGTAACAGAAGCTGCTGCGCAAAGAACATACGTAAAAGTTACTTCTACAGAAGATATTGAAAACGGAAAGAAATACCTGATTGTTTATGAGGAAGGAAGTGTTGCCTTTGACGGCAGCTTGTCAACGCTGGATGCCGCGAGCAACAATCAAGAAGTGGTGATCAATGATAATACAATTACTACCAACGAGAGCATCTATTTCACTATTAATGAAGGATCTATTCGTAGTGCATCGGGTAAGTATATTGGTCGCAGCAACAATAACAATGGTATGGACATAAGTGATTCTCCGCTTTCTAACAATATCAGCATTAGTGATGGTAATGCAATTATCGTTGGTGACGGAGGAGCATACTTGAGATATAATTCTAATAGCGATCAGAAACGCTTCCGTTATTTCAGTTCAAGTGGTTATTCTAATCAAAAAGCCATTCAGCTCTATAAGGAAGGCACAGTAAACCATGAAGTGACCTTATACGTAAAGGCTGATTCTGCTCCGTATATCTACACATGGACGGGCCCCGAAGGCTCTGAAACCAAATACTCTGGCAATTGGCCAGGCACTCAAGCAACAGGAACAGAAGAAGTGAATGGTGTGACTTGGTATAAATACACCGTTCCTGCCAAGGGTTTCAATCTGATTCTGAACACAGGAGATGGAACACAGACTTCTGACATAAACAACATCACCGAGGACAAGTTTATTGTATGGAACTCGGCTGCTGATGGCTATGCCGCCAACCAATATCTTTTTGTTGATTTTGCTACAGTTTCGGCTCAGGCCATCTCTGTAAGAGCGGGAAAAACTATTGCCAGCAACGTGACAACCACGCCTGAAGGACTGACTCTGACTTACCAAAGCGGAGATACCAGTAAGGCAACCGTGGATAGTAACGGAACCATTACAGGCGTGGCCGAGGGCACTGCTATTGTCACGGTAAGCTGGAACACGCAAGAAGTTGGTGGTCAGGGCTATTTGGGTGGCAGCACTACGCTCACTGTAACTGTTACTCCGGCCTCTACCTCTTCGGACGTGTTTGTAAAGGCAACTTCGGAGAGCGACCTGCAAGACGGCATGCAGGTGATTATCGTGAATGACACTCACGACAAAGTGATGGGACAACAGAAAGAAAACAACTTTGACATCGCAACTGTAGAGATAGACAAGGAAACCAATCCCTACGAGGCTATACCCGACGAACATGCCACCATCCTGACGCTTGAGGGCAGCAACGGCGCATGGTATTTTAAAGACGAACACGATAAATATCTGTATGCGGCCTCAAGCAGTAGCAACCACTTAAAAACACAAACCGAAAAGAATGATAATGCGAAAGCAAAAATCACCTTCAGTAATGGTGATGCAGCCATTGTGTTCCAAGGCTCTTATTCGCGTAACATATTAAGGTATAATGGTAATGCCACCTCTGGACTCTTCTCTTGTTATGCAAGTGGTCAGAATCCTGTACAGATTTACTATCGTGAGAGTCAGACAATAGTTGCCCGTCCTACTATCGACCCTGCTAACGGCACATACACCGAAGCACAGACGGTGACGATTACGAATAATGCTGAAGGCGCTACGGTTTATTACACCACCGACGGCAGTACACCGACGGCAGAGAGCACACAATATACTGCTCCGTTTGTGTTGAGACAAAATGGAACGCACACCATCAAGGCCATTGCCATTAGCAATGACGGCAAGAGCAGTGTGGCTACGAGTACCATCACCATCAATATTGAGATAGATGCTCCCGAGATTTCTCCCGCTACAGGTACTCAGATCACAGAGGAAACGCCCATAACCATCACTGGTGCCGAGGGCACTACCATCTACTACACCACCGACGGCAGCGATCCTGTGAAGGACGGTGCGCTCACTGGTACAGCCAAGGCATACACAGGAGCATTCACGCTCACCAAGGCTGGCACCGTGAAGGCCGTTGCCCGCGATGCTGGCGGCAACTTCAGCGAAATAGTATTGGCAAGCTATACTTTTAACGGAACAGTAAGTTTGCCTTACTACGAGCGTTTCGATGAAGGTTTGGGCAACTTCCTTTCTGTAAGTACAGGTACTCTCAAATGGAATTTCAGATCACATGACGCAACACCTGAATTTTTGGCAAAATATGGCGAGGAGCGTAAATATGCATACGCGAGCAGATATCAACAGGAGGTCTCAACTAAAACGGGCATGGCTCGCTTGGTATCACCTATAATTGATTTGACAAACATCTCTAACGCTCAATTCAGTTTTATTCATGCTGGCGCTTCCTTCACAGAAGATAATAAAGCCAATACTTGCAAGGTGCAGATTATTACCGATGATGGAGGAAAGAACTTAACTGATGAGTCTGTGCTTACGACAGATACTAACTGGGAGAGTTTGACCATTCCTAATTGGTTTGAAACAAATGCTACTTTCCCGCGTACGAATTCTGGTGACATAGATTTGAGCGCATATAAAGACAAGAAAGTGCGTATCTGTTTCTTGTATGATGCTACACAGACAAGCAACTTTGGAAACTGGAACGTTGACCAGATTTCTATCCGTGGTGAGGTGGATGTTGAGATTGTAAACATTCCCCAGCCTTCGGGTGCCACGGGCGAAGGTTATACCACTTACGTAACGAAGAACGATATCGACGCAGCGACAACGCTCACAAATAAAGATGTTAAACTTTACAAGGTTGTGGAGTTCGACAGGTGGAATGTTGTTTTGGTGCAACTCGGTTTGGGCACAGGCACAGTAGGTGAGAACACTTACTCGGAAACCGTGATTCCCGCTGAAACGCCTATCTTGGTGAAGGGCGAGTTTGGTGAGCGCGAGTTGGTGCTGGTTAACAGTTCCGAGGTGATTCCTAAGCTCCGCGGCAACCTGTTGCGCAGTGCAGTTGAGGGCGTAAAGCCTACTGCCGATGATGCGATATTTGTTCTGCAATATCCTCAGTCGGTGGGTGCGTATGGTTTCCACAAGTTGAGTACGGGCCGTAAGCTGGAAGGCCGCAAAGCTTATCTGAACGGAGTTGACGAAGTGGAGACACTGACTACACAGACTAATTCTGCAAAAGGTGTGTTCTTGTTCGGCGAGGAAGAGGATGTGTTGCCATTAAACATTCAGCAGTTGGATGTGCATGCTTCTTCTGTTACTTATAGTGATGGCATTTTCGACCTGATGGGTCGCAAGGTGAACACGTCGAATGGCCATCTTCCCAAGGGAATCTATGTGGTGAAAGGAAAGAAATTTGTGGTTAAATAATCAAAAGGAAAGGAGAACAGAAAAATGAAAAAGTATATATATGTAAAGCCTGAGCTCGAGATTGTTGCCACGAATGTGAAACTTCTTGACACCATGCCCAAAGACAGTAAAACGTACGAAGAAGACCCGATTCTGGGCAAGGAAACCCAATGGATGGAAGAGTCGAAAGATGATGACTTGATTCACCAGAGGAATCTTTGGGACGAATAGAATAAATGAAGAATGAAGAATTTTGCATTTCAGTGAAAGCAAAATTCTTCATTCTTTTTTATGGAGTCCACTTTAAAAAGTATTCACTTGATGAAAATGATGGAAATACGATGCGCAGCCACTCCCCTCCCTTCAAGGGGAGGGGAGCGGGCTACGCCATTGCTAGCTACAGTACAGGACTTTTAAAAGTGGACTCTTTATTCAAGTTTCGGAAGATAGGCGTCCGGAGTTAGGAATTAGGAGTTACTATTGACGAGACTATTGTCTTGCAACTTCTTGAACTCC
>JAEEGL012735970.1_pt1 | contig 22260 bp, 31 predicted proteins | sample 9134231 | NCBI WGS metagenome assembly JAEEGL01 (sample SAMN16246548, study PRJNA631951) | gut metagenome | biome: gut microbiome; feature: rumen; material: fiber-attached | host: Bos | place: Iran: Karaj | collected 2018-10 | reverse complement strand
GATGATATTTTGTTCCGTAATCCTGCCAACACATTAGTGGTACATAACAGTTATTTAGATGTTCCGAAACAGTGGTTAGGACAGGAATTCTTAGATGAAGCAGAAGAACTTAAACAAAAGAACCCACGTGCTTATCAACATGAGTATATGGGAGAGGCAATAGGAACCGGTGGAGATGTATTTCCTAATGTGTGTGAATTTGATAGTGATGGATACTATGAAATAAAAGATGCCCATGGTACAGTGGCACAGAAAATACCATATTTGAGTTTATTTGACAATGTGTATAATGGATTGGATTGGGGATTTGCTATAGACCCGTTACGTTTCGTGAAAATGCACTTTGACAGAGCCAGATATGATTTGTACATTTATAGGGAATTTAATGCTGTAAAAATGGTAAATAGGGAAGCATTTGAAGAACTGTATAACAGGCAAAAACTAATAACAGTAGATGAATTGCTAACGGCGGATAGTGCCGAACCTAAATCAATAATGGACTTTAAAGCATGGGGAGGCTATATAAGAGGGGCAGAAAAAGGACCGGATAGTGTAAGATATGGTATTAAGTGGCTTCAGGGTCTAAACCATATTTACATAGATAGAAAACACTGTCCGGAAACGTACACGGAATTCAGCAATTACGAATATGAAAAGGATAAAGATGATAATTGGATAAGCGCATACCCGGACGAAAACAATCACAGTATTGATGCAGTACGTTATGGTCTGGAGAAATTCTATAACAGAAAAGGAAATTAATATGAGATTCAGTATTGTAATACCAGCATATAATTCATCACAGTACATTACAAAGGCATTGGAGTCCATAAAACAACAGGACTTCACAGATTATGAATTAATAGTTGTCTGTGATAGTTGTACTGACAATACAAAAGAAATAGCAGAAAGTTATGGTGCCAGAGTATTTGAAGTACAGTTTCACAGAGATGGACCTACCAGAAATTTAGGTATAACAGTAGCAGAAGGTGATTATATACTGTTTATGGATGACGATGATTGGTTCTTACATGAATTTGTATTAACACAGTTAGACAGAAAATTAAAGCAGGAACAGGAACCAGACCTTTTGTGTTTTAGCTTTATATGGAAAGGTGTTATATATGCAGAACCATTAAGTAATATGGGTCAGTTGTATCCCTCTGTTTGGAATAAGTGTTGGAAAAGGTCTTATATAGGTAATACAAGATTCACAAATGTATATTCAATATCGGACTTTTATTTCCATAAAGAGATGATGAACAAACCACATAGTCAGGTTATATGGGATATGCCAATGTATTATTACAACTATCTTAGAAAAGGTAGTATTTCCGATGAAATGGGGAGAACGTATGCCGGAACAAGAAAGTATTGGGAAAAGCATTAACTATCTAATACATGCCGTGCCATCACGAATGTGGTATGTAGAGCAATATTTAATTCCAAGATTAGTGAAATTAGGTGTGGACAAAAACCATATAAAAGTGTATAATGATATTAATAAGAAAGGTAATCTGTTGGCCTTTATGGACAGCATAAAAGACCTTAAAGAAGACACATGGCATTTACAGGACGATGTATTACCTGCCACCAATTTTAAAGAAGTAACGGAAAAGGATTATGGTTGTGTTGTATGTGGTTTTTGCAGTGCCTATTGTTCGGAAAAACCCGTGGGTTATCAACACCCGGAACAAATGTGGTACAGTTTTCCTTGCATATTTATACCGGGTAAGATAGTACAGGAATTCTATAAATGGTTAAAGGTAGATGCCATTAAGATAAGCAAATACTATAATTGGATAAAGGCAAACAAGTTTGATGATTCTTTGTTTATGGAGTTCATGAAGCTTAAATATAGCACAAAGGCAATATTGAACCTATCCCCTAATATAGTGAATCATATAGATTATTTGTTGGGGGGTAGCATAGTAAACCAAAGAAGAAGTAGAGATTCAAAAGCCACGTATTGGAATGAACCCGAACTTTTAAGGGAATGGGAGGGAATATTGTTAAATGAGTCTGGCACCCATTGAATACTATAACGGTATATATTTAAAACGAAATGACTTGTGTGAATATGAAGGTTGTTATGGTGGAAAAGCAGAATGTATCCACAATTTTATTACACAGGCAAAGACAAAGGTATTTGTTACTTGTGGTTCTAGGGATAGTTTACAATGTGACATTGTTAGTCAGATGTGTGACAGTTTAGGGTATGAGTGCCATGTGTTTATGCCAGCAGGTAAGTCCACTCCTACTATTGAAAACATAGTAAAAAGAAAAACGCAATTACATAGAGTAGAAAATGGTTATATGGTAGTGGTAAAAAACAGGGCAGAGGCATTTGCTAAAACACTCAATATGACATATATACCATTCGGAATGGAACACATAAGTGCTATAGAAACGATTGCTAAGCAGGTAGAAAACATTCCGAAAACAGTTAAACGAGTAGTGGTTCCGGTAGGTGGTGGAGTCACTTTGTGTGGAGTGTTAAAGGGTCTGCATGACTTCAAAAAACGTATTGAAGTTATTGGAATACAGACAGGAAAAAAGCCATCGGATAAACTGTTAAACACTTTCACATATAACAATTCATACAGGATACTGCCATATAGGGAAAACATAACACCATCAGCAATGTATAACCTAAGAACAAACCATTCCATTGGTGGTGTTGAGTTAGACCCTATATATGAAGGCAAGTGCTACCCGTTTTTGGAAGATGATGATTTGTTGTGGATAGTTGGATACCACGAGGTGAACTGAATGCAGACAATAGTATATCCAAAAGGTTACAAGTTCATACATCCGATATTTACAGAATTTGATAAACTGTACACGGCACTATCCAATAATGATGATAGGCAAAAACAGTTAATCCCCGTGGTAGAATGTTTTGATGAATCTCTTAGATGTTATGAAGATGTTTTTAACCAATATGGAAATTGTCAACGGCATCTAAGATACTCTAACAAGGGCTTTTCAAGTTTACCAAAAGTAGAGTACCCGAGGAAGAATGTGATAGTTGCATTTTCCGGTGGTAAAGACAGTACGGCAGTAGCATTATATTACAAGGAAAAAGGGTTTAATGTATATCTCTATCATGTACATGGCTTAAACCGGTTTTTCCCGTATGAATTACAGTCAGCACAACAAATAGCAGACTACTTGAAAATGCCGTTAATTGTCGAAAATGTAAACCTTAGTGGAGCAAGTTTGTACCCGGACCACCCGTTGAAAAACATAATCATTTCCAATATGGCATTACAGTGGGGAATCCGGAATAATGTGAGTGTTTTCATAGCCTTTGGAGATTATTATACGGCGTATCTTAGAGATGTATGTTTTGAGAATTCTGGTAATGATGCCAAAGAAATGTGGGATATGTATAAACCCATAATCAAACAGTACATACCCAATTTCAAATTTGAAACACCGTTGGTAAATGTGGTGGATACTTTGGAACGTATAGGAAAAGACAAAGACCTTTTAGCATTGGCCCAAAGTTGTGTTATGACCCAGAGGTTTAAAGGTACACATATGAAACGGGTTCAGGAGAAGTTTCATATACAGTTATTACCAAACAGGTGTGGAGTATGTTGGAAATGTGCCCTAGAGTACATATATTACACGGACCACGATGTATTAGAGTATAATGAAGAGTATTATAAATACTGTATGGAGTCCTTACAAAGAACACTAAAACAGGAAACCGGAGTAAAGAAACCACTTGAAGAGGTGTGGGCACACTTTTTCTTCTACAGTATGGAAGATAGCAAATATTTTTCTTTACACACCATAAAAAGTGTTATATAATGTTTCTCAATAATATTCTAAGGAGGCACACATGGCGCTATTTACTATTGAGAAGCAACAAATACCTGCAACACTATTGAAAGACAGGTTTGGAACTAACCCATTCAGTGTATTAAGGGCAGATACTGCGGAGTGGATAAAACAGAAAAGGCAATGGGAATATATTCTACAGGACAGAAAAAACAATGTTAGGGATACAGTTGCCAAAGGTAATACTCCTTATATAAACAACTTTGAAAAGGAAGATTTCAAGGGGGCAAAAAGTCCAAATGCGGGTAGGATAAGTACATTTGACCCATTCCTTTGTGAATTAATGGTAAAGTGGTTTAGTGAAGAAGGGGATTTAATCGTTGACCCATTTGCCGGAGGAGTTGTAAGAGGTGCTGTTTCCTGTATATTAAAAAGAGCCTATATAGGAATAGACATTAGTGAAAAACAAGTCGAGCATAATAGAAAACAGTGGCAGGACATAAAAGGAAGATATGATATATCTAAGGAGTTAGACCCCACTTACTATATTGGGGATAGCAAAGAATGTATGCCGGAACTTATGACAGGTTCTGTTGATATGATACTTACCTGTCCACCCTATTACAATTTGGAAAGGTACACAGATAAACAGGCAGACCTTTCGAATATGGGGAGTTATGCCGAGTTTTATAATTCATATAAGTATATTCTAGAGGAATGTGCAAGAGCGTTAAAACCCGGTGGTTATGCCGTTATAGTCGTGGAAGAAATAAGGGATAAAGACGGCAGTTTTTATGGCTTTGTACCAGATACAATAAGAGCCTGTATGAATGCCAGATTACAATATTACAATGAAATGATACTTGTTAATCCAATAGCAAGTTTAGGTATAAGAAGCACCAAGTATTTTGTTGCCAGCAGAAAGGTGGGTAGACATCACCAGAATGTGTTGGTATTTAAGAAAGGAGAACAGTGATGGGAAGCGTGGGTAAAAGTAATACAACTACATCTTCTAAATCAACAGATGAATTAAAAGAAGAACGTAGGCAGTTGATTTCACAGTATAAGGAATTTCTAGATACACATGCCGATGAGGAGGGTGTTATAGAAAACGAACGTGATATACAATCTCTTATGAAAATTCAGGATAGGTTGGATTCTGTGGAATATGATTTATTTAACCAGTTATCCCCTACGGTAAGTGAAGAAAAGTGGAAAGGCAAGGGTATTACAGACCTGACAAGGGATGATGCTATTACAGTTAGACAGGATATGTTGAAGAATAGGGATATGTATATGGCCATAGCAAGTGCGGCACATGGAGTATCCTTTAACAGTACTACATCAGATACTGCTGTGGATTCTTTATATAAATCCAATCCAAATAAGATTTATAAAATATTTGAACCTACCCGGAAAATGCTTAGGCAAAAATATGGTGATACAATGACATTGTACCGAGTACCCACTTCTGCTACTGCCAAAACAACTATCAATATGACAAGCTCAAAATCAAACGCCCAGCAGTATGCAGATATTTATGGTGGTAAGGTACAGTCTATAAAAGTTCCGGTGGCTGATATATTGGCAGTTAATCTCAAAAGAACAGGTGGTTATGAGGAATTTATAGTACTTAACAGGAGGAAATAATTAATGGGAGCAGTTGGAAGTACTACTTTACCTAAAACAAGGGAAGAACGTATTAACGCCACAGGTGGTGAATACAGATATCATAGTACCACAGCCAAGGCACTTCCGGGTATATATAAAGAGGGACTAAAACCTAGCACTCGAGGATATGCTGGTAGAGGTGTATATTTTGCTCCCACAGAAGAAAAATCCTTAGATTGGATGCAGTCAAGTACGGGAGGAGATAAAGTTTTACGGGTTAAAACATCATATCTTAGGGATAAAACTAATTATGATGAAGTTGATTTAGACCAAGGACTTACAACAAATAAAATACCCTCTACACAGATAGAAATTAAGAATTCAAAAGGAGAATGGGAGTCTTTACAGTCTTACGCAAAAAGATATTGGAGGTCTTTTGGAATTTTAAAATAGGAGGAAATAATCATGGGGAGCGTAGGTAATAGCACAAATAGTACAGGAACAAACGTACAATATCCTACAGAGTTTGGATATGGAAGTGGTTTATATAATGCGGATTTTATACCCGTGGATGAACTGTACCCAAATGAGTGGAAAAATGCCAAAGATGATTATGCTGAATATCTGGCATCTTCCTTTTATGCATCTAGGGAAGGTTATGAAGGTCCGGACCATGAATTATATGTTTTGGAAAATGATAAAGGAGATAGGGCATTTATACATATAGATGAAGGTACAGGACATTTAGATGCTTTAGGTAGTACCGGTGGTGGTATGGGTACAGAGGCCCTTATACGTACAATGGAGGTCATGGCCGGAAAAGGAAAAGGATTATATTGGAGTACAGACAATCCGGATTCTTCCAATTATTATGACCATTTAGGGTTGTCCAAATATGGAAAAGATAATGGTTGGATAAAAGGGTCCAAAAATTATGATATTCCAAAAGAGGAACTTCCTAAGGTAATTGCTAAACTAAGAAAGAAGTACAAGAGAAATTATTAAGGAGGTAGGAATTATGGGAAGTACAGGAACAAATAAACCTAATGGAAATGCCTATATAAATGATAATGATGAGTTTGATGAGGAAATGGCAAATGATACATCACGGTCAGATTATGAACGCAGACAACGTACTACAACACCTGTCATTCGTGTTTCAGATAAACAGTTAAAAGGATACAATACAAGATTAGAAAATGCTAATTCTGTGACGGGTTTGAACAAATTACGGAAAGAAATAGAAGCTAAGTACAAGGAAACAAATGATAACAGGTTACTACCTATATTAAAAAACGTAAAAAACGCTATCAGTGAGTGGTAAGAAATCACTTTACATTATACCATGAAGTGTGTATAATTGTAATTAGTAAAAAGTCGTTGACATTTTTTATAACGTGTTATATAATGTTTAATCGTAACCATAATGTCAATTTATATAGGAAAGGAGTTTACTATGGGCAGTGTTGGAGCAAATAAAAGCACATCAACCAACATCAGTGTTGTTAATGCTGAGGCGGAAGCAGAATTAGCCAAAACATCTTTACAGAAAGATAGGGAAGCACAGGTAACACAGGTATTAAAGAATATCAAATCGGGTAAGAGGATGCAGACAGGTACTGTAAACAGACCTTCTGATGGACATGAGATTTCCTATTCAGTCGAACTTATTAAGACAAGGGATTATTGGGGAAGGGCAACAGGACATCAGTCTTATACAGTTTATGTCTATGATAATTCTCAGCGGAATGAATATGGTAACCGTGAAAGACTGTGGTATAACTATGGTATAGAAGACCTTAGAAAGGCTAAAGAGCAGGTAGCAAGATTCTTAAAATAAGGAGGGTTGATTATGGGTTCAGTAGGTGCCAACAAAAATACTGAGAATAGTGCAAATGTACAGAGTCAAACCAGTACGTTCAAATTTCGAGAACTTCCTGAAGGAAATAGCAATGCCGACAAGAGAATAAGAGCAACAAGAATCGTACAAGATTATTATGCTATCTCTGAGAGGGGGACTTTCAGAGATTTACTAGAACTCAATAATAGGGTTGGGCAGTTAGACAGTGACAAAAAACTTCTTAAAGGTGATGAGAAGCGCCTCACAAATGCAAGAGCAACTGCGGAAAGAGGAGTTAGAGCAAGAAAAGCATACTAAAGAAGTGGTAAGAAGGGGTTATAGAAACATTACTGTTGGAACTTAATTAAAAGGAGGATATTATTATGAAGGCAGTCAATTATTTTACTTATGGTCCACACAAGAAGGGTTATACCTTAAGTAGTTTTGAACAGGATATGGCAATATCCGCTGACAATGAGGAAGCAAAGAAAAGAGTGGATAAGCAGGTGGCATTCTGGAAGAAAGAGGATGCTTATGTAAAATCACATACTTAATGGAGGTATGATATATGTCTCTATGGCAGGCAATACTCGCTAAGATACGTGAAATACTTAGCAAGTTGAAAAATGGTAAGACAGTGGAGGGTGAACTTCATGTATCCCCGGCAATATCCACTAAAATGGAAAATGCCATTAATACATGGGGACGATTATATGAAAATAATGCCCCATGGCTTCAGGAACCCAATGCTGATAATGGTTATATTCGGGTTGTATCCTTAGGACTTCCTTCTCTTATAGCAAGTGAAAAGGCAAGAACAGCTCTTATAGAGTTTAAATCCGAAATAACAACACCCACAGAAGAGGTGGAAGAACCCAATCCGGATTTTGGACAACCCACTAATACAATGGTAACACCGGAAGGCCAGACAATTAACATCTCTTCCGATAATAGACCTACTATTATAAAGGATGTACCAACAAGTGATACAGCAAGAGCACGGTACTTAAACGAACAGTATAAGAAACTTCTGAAGCGTTTACGTACTCAGATTGAATATGGTATTGCCAAGGGTGGTCTTATTATTAAACCTTATGTTGTACAAAGTAATATCACAGACGATGAGGGGAATAAGTATTCAATCGAATTTGATTTTATACAGGCAGACGCCTTCTATCCTTTATCCTTTGATGCCAGCGGACGTATAACAGAGGCGGCATTTTTGGAAACACAGACCAGCAAAGAATTCACCTATTACAGGCTCGAATATCACAAATGGGAAAATAATACTGTCACAGTTGTAAACCGAGCATATAGGTCTACAAACACCCAGAATGCCGATAATAAGATAACGAACCTGGGTAAGGAAGTTCCGTTAAGTGATATTCCACAGTGGTCGGCATTACAACCTGAAACAAAGATTAGTCCTGTGGAAAGACCTTTGTTTGCCTACTTCAAAATGCCGGAAGCTAATACAGTGGATGTCACAAGTCCTTTAGGTGTTAGTGGTTTCAACAGAGCCATATCACTTATTAAAGATGCGGACAATCAGTATTCAAGACTTCAGTGGGAATATGAAGCAGGTGAAATGGCAGTTGATATTGACCGTGATGCTTTACGTCAGGGAAATGATGGAAATAGTCATATGCCAGAAAAACAACAGAGACTCTTTAGAAATGTTGATTTGGGTTCAAGTGGTGATACTTATAAACCATACGCACCCGCTTTACGTGATTCGGCATACATACAGGGTCTCAACACAATACTAATGAGAATAGAGGATGCCGTGGCACTTTCTAGAGGTACTATTTCGGATGCAAGTGCTGAGGCACGAACTGCTACAGAACTTAAAATTCTTAAACAAAGGGCATATCAGTCCAATAATGATATTCAGCAGGCTATTGAAGATTGCCTGAAGGATACTATTTATATAATGGATGTTTACTGTGACCTTTACCAAATTACAGAAAAAGGTGAATATGATGCTTCCTTTGAATGGGATGATAGTATTCTGGTAGATGTGGATACTGAATTGAATAAGAGGTTAACGCTTATGAATTCAGGTCTTACAAGTAAAGTAGAAGTTCGTATGTGGTACTTTGGTGAAACTGAAAGACAGGCACAGGAAGCACTACAAAAGATAGATGAAGAGAATAAACAGGCAATGCAGGAACAGTTAGAAATGCAGGCAGACCAAAATGCCTTAAATCCACCTATTGAGGAATAAGGAGGTTTATATGACACTTGGTGAATTTTTGTCCACTTTAAACACACCTTCAGCAACACTTATATTGAAGGATAAAGTGACAACGAACACATTAGTAGAAATGAAAGTTCCGGGTTATACACATTTGGATGATACCATTGAAAACTGTACAGTGGTTTCTTGGCAGATAACAGCACCCACTCCTACATTATCTGTCATTATACAGTTTACACCAGACCCGGAACCCAACGAAGAACAGACAAGGTGATAAAATGTTATCGGATGATGCACTGAACAAATTAATAGACCCAATAGTCAAAAGACAGCAGGAAATAAACACATGGGTTATACAAAGGATAGCACGTCGCATTAAAGAAACAGGTGAGGTGCTTCCTTCTGATGTTCAGCAGTTGATAACCTTAAGAAACACAGGGGCAGACGCACAAAGGATAATGAAGGAAATAGCAAGACTTACTCAGTTGAATGTTATACAGATACGAAAGCTGGTAGAAACAGTTGCTAAGGATGCTTATATCAGTGCTAAGCCCTTTTATGATTTCACCAAAACACCCTACATCCCGTTTGACCAAAACACACTTCTTCGAAGACGTGTACAGGCAATGGCAAAACAAACGTCAGACAGCTATAAGAACCTTTCTAAGTCACAGGCATTTATGATAAGGGACTTAAAAAATCCGAGCATTTTAAAGCCTACACCGTTGGCACAGGCATATCAATCTGTTATGGATGAAGCAGTACAGGCCGCATCTGGTGGAACTGTTGATTATAGTACGGCAATGAGAAAAACCATAAAACAGTTGGCGGATAGTGGTATTAGAAGAGTGGAATATAGTCCGGAATCAGGTAGAAGATACACACAGAGACTTGATACTGCCGTTAGAAGAAACTTATTAGATGGTATGAGACAGGTCAATCAGGAGATGCAGAATTTAGTTGGTGAACAGTTTGGGGCAAATGGTATAGAACTGTCTGTACACAGTAATCCGGCTCCGGACCATGCCGCAGTACAGGGTCACCAATTTACTAATAAGGAATTTGATAAAATGCAACATAATGAACCTTTCCATGATATACAAGGAAGGAATTATGAACCATTTGAACGTGCCATTGGGACATATAACTGTCGACACTTTGCTATTTCCATTGTTATTGGTGTTATGCAACCTAATTACAGTGATAAGGAATTACAGGATATTTTAGATAGGAACGAAAAGGGCTACACTCTACCCAATGGAAAGCATTTAACAATGTATGAATGTACACAGTACCAAAGGCAGTTGGAGACCAAGATACGTTACGCCAAGGATGGACAGATTGCGGCAAGGGCGGCAGGTAATACACAGTTGGCAAAAGAATATCAGCGTAAAGTCAACGATTTAACAACACAGTACAGACAATTCTCTAAGGCATGTGGACTAAGTGTTAAATCCGAAAAAATGACAGTATCCGGTTATACAAAAATTTCTACCAAATAACCAAAAAAGTTATTGACAAAGGTAGAAACGTGTTGTATAATGTTTCATATAGGGAGTCCCCTATAAAAACTCACAAGGAGGAAATAATATGGGCAGTGTTGGAAAGAATAATAATCTTCTTAATCGAAGTGAGTTAGATACTAAACTTGAAGAAGCCGGAAGGAAAAGATATAGTTTTGCTTTTTTGGAGAATACCGATTTATTCAAGGATGAAAAGGTAAGAGCCGGGGAAGAGTATAAACATATTGCGGACGAAATTTTAAATTATTTACAGGAAAATAATCTACCTATAATTACACAGTCTGCCGACTACGATGATATGATTGTTTGGTATTACAGCGGTACTGATAGGGATTCTAAAAGGTTTATAACAGGTGAAGTCAGTGATTATCCTACTAAATCTCAGATACTAAGTACTATTAAAAATAATGGACTTTCTCCCAGAATTGCCTATCCAAAGAATATAGCGGATTATTTAATTAATAACACAGAAATGAGTGAACCGGAATTAAAAGTGGCGGATATGATTACTACACAGGCATTGAAGGAATGGAAGAATAGGAGGAAAAAGTGATGGGTGGTTTAGGAAGCACTATTACACAGACAAGTAGGTTTGAAGAATTAACTCAGGGTGTTACCATACGTCCTACCAATAAAGTTTTTCCTAAGGCAGGTGGTAGTAATTCAGAAACCCTAAAACAACAGATGGAAGAAGTTGTACAGGAAGCTAAAAATGCAGGATATGAAAGATATGTTTTTGAAACTTCACATAGGGGTAGAAGTGGACAAATTTATCCCGACACTTTAGTATATTTTGATGTAAGTGTAAAAAATGGGGAAGCTTCTGTGGGTAAAAATACTAAATTAGGGCAGGCATTGGATAAAGCCAGACAGGATTATGAAGATGTTATTGTTTTACAAACAAGACCTACATATACGGCTACCACAGCACATTCTAGAGGTTTATTACACACATCTTATTCAGACAGACGTGAGGCAACATATATGATAATGGTAAAGAACAAGAAAGGATAAGGATTATGGGAAGTGTTGGAAAGAATAGTAGTACAGGCGCTACTAAAATTACAGATTATACTTTAGCCAAGACATATATCAACTCTGGTAGAAAAAGGTCTTCCGAATTAAAGTATTCTATAAGAAGACCTGGTGGTGAAACACTCCATGAAGGTGCCGCAAAACTTCTTTTTTCCTCACAGAAGGAAGCCAATGAATTTGTGGATAAATATAATTCCGGAAGGTTACGTACAGAAGGGTATAGGTGGTTTTAATGGGTGGATTAGGTACTATTACACAGGATAATATGAATATTCCTTATGATGAATGGGGAGAACAATTAAATGGTGCCAATATACAATTAGTTAAGGATGCCAATGGAACTGTTATAGGTAATATAGAAGATGTATTACGTACAGAAAGTGAACCTGTTCATAGAAAAGCCACAAAGGCAGATGCCCTAAGATATGCCGACGAATGGAAAAATGATGACGGCACTTATGGTACCGGGGATGAAGCAATTTACATCGCATATGAAGATGGTAAATTTTTAAACTTAACAGACGGTGACCCACATAAAAGATGGAGTAAACAGGGTATTTCAGGTATTTCAATTAGTACTGGTGATGATGAAATGGTGTGGGGAGGAGAATGGGTAAGACGTCCTTATAAACAACCCGAATTCCAACCTTATACCACACACGAGTTTGATGATGATGGAAATGAGATTGAAGGCTACCAAAATTCACACAGTTATTACCGGACTAAAAATGTCTGGTTGGAGCGTGTTAAAACCACCTATACTCGAAACGAAAGAGGACGTAATGTAACTCAAAGAGAGGTATTAAGAAGGTCTACTAAAAAATCTTGGAATTCTTAAAAAATTACTTGTAATTTATACCATGATATTGTATAATGTATGGTAGGATAGAACTATATGTTGTTATCCTACCATTTTTTATGAGGAGGTGCCTATGTTGGAAAACATTCTACCATCCTTAATAACCGGAGTCTTGGCGTTGATAGGTATAATATTTACCAATGTTATGTCTAACAAACAGATAGAACATAAGTTAGAAGTTAATCAGGCTGAGATGAATATTAAACTTGATTACATCACGGCACAGGTAGAACAACATAATACAGGAATACAACAGATACCTGTATTAGCCGAAAAGGTTAAAAACCTTGAGGAAAAAATTAAGTCTATCGAGAGTCAGATATCTAAAGGGTAAGACACCCTTTTTGATATAGTCCAGCATGTGGACATTTAACTACATGCACATTCAGTGGATACTGTAATCCACATTTAAACAAAACAGACATAAAGAATGGGAGGAAGTTTTTATGAAACTCGAAGATGTGTTTAACGGAAGTGAGTCTTTGACCTTTGAACAGTTTAAGGCAAAGATGGGAGATGCCAAGTTTGTGGATTTATCCGAAGGTGGTTATGTATCAAAGAAGAAGTATGAAGATGACTTAGCAGTGAAGTCTAAGGAAATTGAAACTCTCAATGGTACTATTGCTACCAGGGATAAGGATTTGGCAGGACTCAAGACAAAACTTGAGGAAGCAGGAACAGATTCTGAGAAACTTAAAACACTGAATACACAGTTTACTGAGCTTCAGGGTAAGTACGAGGAAGATGTTAAGGCTTACAAAGCACAGTTAAGCAAACAGGCTTACGAATTTGCGGCAACAGACTTTGCTAATAAACAGCAGTTTACAAGTGAAGCCGCAAGAAGAGATTTTATCCGTCAGTTGAACGAAGCCGGTTTAAAGATGGATAAGAATGGAATTATGGGGGCAGAAGACTTTAAGAAGTCATATGCAGAGAAGAATTCAGACGCATTTAAGCCTGAGGCTCCTGCTACACCTACCACACCCACAACACCTACGACACCGCCACAGTTCGTTGGTAGCACACCGGGTGAACCGTCATCAACACCAAAGATGACATTATCGGAAATGATGAGGGCAAAAAACGAGAACCCAAACCTTTCCATAACTTTTTAAGAATTTTTAAAAGAAAAAACAAATAACCAAAAGAGGAGGACAAAGAAATGCCTTATTTCGACAGTAAGATTTTCAATGGTGAAGTATTTCAGAAGTATGTGGACAGAGTTCCCAATACTAAACTGAATGAACTCATCAAGTCAAGAGCAATCGTAAGACGTCAGGACCTTGCGGGTGCAATGGCAGACCAGGCTGGTGGTAATTATATCACTACACCTTTAAAGGGTCTCATTAGTGGAACCACTCCACTTAATTATGACGGTGCTACCACTATTACATCACAGTCCACCAAGACCTTCAGTCACTCAAGAGTTGTTGTTGGTCGTTCACAGGCATGGACAGAGAAGGACTTCTCCTACGATATTACAGGCGGAGAAGATTTCATGGAGAATGTGGCTCAGCAGGTAGCAGAATATTGGGACGAAGTTGACCAGGCAACACTTATCAGCATAATGAAGGGTATCTTCAGCATGACAGATGAAGCAGGTGCCGCATTCGTTAGGTCACATACAAGTGATATCACTTCTGTTACAAATAGTGAGAGCCAGACCGGTAAGATGGATGCTACATCACTTAATACTGCTATTCAGAAGGCATGTGGAGACCACAAGAATAAGTTTTCACTTGCAATTATGCATTCAGTAGTAGCAACCAACCTGGAGAACCTCAAGATACTTGTTTACCTTAAGTACAATGACGCAAACGGCATGCAGAGAGATGCGGCTATTGCTACTCTTAACGGAAGAATGGTACTTGTTGATGACTCTATGCCGGTTGAGCATGTTGAGAGGACAGCAGGTGTTTACACAGTAACATTTGACGGAACTCCTAATACAGGTGAGAAGTACACCGTTGCTGGTAAGACATTTACAGTAGCTTCAACAGAAACTACAGGCGCTATCGTTAATGGTTTACAGGCACTCTTTGGTGCAAATGACCCTTATACTGCAGTAGCAACCAGCACAACAGTACTCACTCTTACAGAGAAGACTGGTAAGTATGGTACAGGTGCACCTCTTACTGCTTCAGAAGGTGTTGGAACAAATGACCCTGGTACATCCATGGTAGTTGCAACAACAACAGCTCCTAACGTTCAGACACAGTACACCACATTTATCTTTGGTGATGGTGCTATTGAGTATACCAATTGCGGAGCTAAGGTTCCTTCAGAAATGTACAGAGACCCCGCTACTAATGGTGGACAGGATACCCTTTTCAACAGACAGAGAAAGTGCTTTGCACCTTACGGTATTTCCTTCACAAAGAATTCCATGTCAAGTCTTTCACCTACTGATGAGGAACTTGAATATGGTCCTAACTGGGAGCTTGTTAATACCGGCGGTCTTACTAAGGAGTACATCGATACCAAGGCAATCCCGATTGCAAGAATTATTTCACTTGGTTGATAGACGTAGAAAGGTGGTGGAATCTTATGTATCTAACTTATACTGAATACCAGGAAATGGGTGGAACATTAGATGAAACCACCTTTAATAATACGGAATTTGAAGCGGAGTCTATTGTGGATTGGTACACATTTAATAGACTACAGAAAGAAACAACTTTTCCTGAAGCCCTTAAAAAATGTATATTTGCTATAATGCAGTACATAGTGGCTCAACAGCAGGTTAATGGTGTTGCCACAGATGCGGCTCAGAACGATAATGCAGGTGCCGGAATAGCAAGTCAGTCAAATGACGGTGTTTCCGTTAGCTACAATATATTAAGTGCCAGAGATGTTGTGGAAAACAGTAAGACTCAGATAGGTCAAATTGTAAAACAGTATCTTTGGTCAGTTGTTAACAGTCTTGGACAGAAAGTTCTTTATAGAGGGTTATATCCAAATGAGTAAATATCCGGTGTGGTGGGATTCCACAGTTACTATCTATAATAAGCATACAGACTCCCAAACACAACTCGTGACATGGTACAGGCATACCGTTCCGGGTTGTTTTTGGAAGAATGTTCAGGATAAGGTAACATTGGGTGATACTACTTTGGAAACCAATAAAATCATCTGTCGGATAAGGGAAAATAGTTCTTTTAAAGAAAAGTATGTTTGGGTGAACTTACCGGCAGATGTTAAGGAAAACTTCTTTACATTGGGACAGGGGGATATTATTATACGTGGGGAAGTAGATGATGTTGTGGACGAATATACATCAGGATACCGTTCCTCCGACCTTGTTGCTAAGTATAAAGAACTTCAGGGCTGTTTTGAAATTGAAGTTGTTTCCATAAATGTTGGACCTGGTAGAGGATTGCCCCATTACAGGGCACAGGGGGTATAATATGTCAATAGTGGTAACAGAAATAGGGGTACAGGATAAAGGCCTAAGGGATATCCTTGAAAACTTATGTGATGATACCACTATGCTTATGGTGCATCAATTATTTGCCAAAAGATGTGACCCTTATGTACCTATGTTAAATGGACCTCTACATGAGTCAGGTTTAGCGGGTGTTACTCCACAGTATGTGGAATATAATGTTCCGTATGCTCATTACCAATATGTGGGACAGAACTTTAATCACACATTGGAATTTCACCCTAAGGCTACTGCCTATTGGGATAAGGTAATGTTGGCAGAACAGGGAGATATCTTTCTTAAGGAACTTGAAGCAACTTTAAGATGGAGGGCAATGCAAATCAATGGCAGATAATAAAGAACAGGCAATTATAGATTTTTTATGTGAGTGCCCCACCATAAGGGATAACCCTTTGTTTTTCAACTTTATCAATGCGAAGTCAGACAATAAACAAATTATCACGGTGGGAAATGATAAGGGCGTAAATAGGCACTACATTGACGGTAGTGTGCTAAAAAGATATATGTTTACACTGATAGATTTCCGTTCCGTGAGTTATCAGGCTATTGTTAAGTTACCTGACACACCTAATGAGAATGTACAGGAATATCTGGATATACAGTCAGTTATAGATTGGATAGGGGAACAAGAAGATATTCACAACTATCCTTCATTTGGTACAAACTATCGAATCGAAGAAATGAAAGTAGTAACAGACAATCCGGTTCTTAATGGTACTGATACACAGGTTAAACCAGCATTAGCAAAATATAGTTTTACCATACAGATAGACTATATAGATTACAGTAAAGCAATTAATCATTAAAGGAGGAGACCAAAATGTCTTTTAATCTTCAGAATGGTGAAAGAGCTAAAAGAGAAAAACTCATAACAGTTGCTGAGTGGGAAGTTGGAACAACAACCTACAGAGAAATACTTGGAACTCGTATTGAGTCTTCCCAGATTGATTACAATATGGATATTGAAACCATAACAGACATTCTGGGTAAGAATTATACAGATGTTAACAAGTCACAGCCTCAGCAGGCGTTTGAACCCTTCACAGTTATGGGTGGTTCGGCATTGGCTGAATATCTCAATGAAAAGAGACGTAGAAATGCCCTTACAGAGCTCAGTAACTTCACCGTCTATGTTATTACTGCATTTAAGGGTAATGTCGGACAGTATGAGGCAGAAAAGCAGACAGATTGTACTATTGTGTACACTTCTATCGGTGGTGACAGCCACGTTGATATGCCTATCAATGTTTACTACAGCAACAAGATTACTCTTGGAACTGTTGACAAGCTCGATGATACTTTTGCGTTTACACCGGAAAGTACTTCAGATTCGTCAGAGCTTTAATTAATACCCGCTCCGTAACGGGTAACACATAATATATTGATATCACAGGAGGATTGAATTATGGAACAGGCAAAAGTTATTAATCTTGATTTATCAGCTACCAAAGGTACTAAGATTCAGGTCGATGGAAACCCGGACAAGAGCTTCACACTTAATCTTTCGGATTTTGGTATTTACAACAGAATGAAAGACGGTATTCAGCAGTTGTATGACTTATTTGAATCCCTGAAGGAAAAGATGGGGGCTAAGGCCGAGGAAGAAATACCAGAAGGTACAGAGGAAACTACAGAAGCCACTAACCGTCTTTTAGAGGTAATGGCGGAGATGGATAAAAAGATGAGAGATACTATGGACTATATATTCAGTGCTCCTGTATCAGATGTATGTGCCCCGGACGGGTATATGTTTGACCTCTTTGATGGTCAACTTAGATTTGAGCATATTTTAAATGCTTTAACATCCCTGTATGAAAAGAATGTAAACAGGGAATACTACAATTTAAAGTCCCGTATCAATAACAAACTTCCCGGTTATGTTAAGCGGGGCAATTAACAATGTTTGAGTATGAGTTACCAACTTCTGTGATACTCAATGATACAGTTCACGCCATACGGAGGGACGGAGACTTCCGTATGGTTCTGGACTGTTTTAGAATATTACAGGATGAAGAACTTGATGAAGATGAGAGAATATTGGCTTGTTTAGTGGTATTCTATGATGGGTTGAGTGACATAGACGACATTCAACAGCTTGGCGACATAGAAGAGGCAGTCAAGCAAATGTTCTCTTTTTTCGATTGTGGAAAGCAAGATACTCCAGGTTTAAAGACGGATGTTAAAGTTATTGATTGGGACAAGGACGCATTATTAATTATATCCGCTATAAATAATGTGGCGGGTAAAGAAGTAAGGGCAGAAAAATACCTACATTGGTGGACATTTATGTCCTATTATATGGCAATAGGTGAATGTTCATTATCCACTGTGGTTAATATAAGAAGAAAAATAGCAAAGGGCAAGAAGCTCGAAAAATACGAAAATGAATATGTCAGGGATAATCCAGACCTATTTGAAAGAAGAATGGACTTAACAAAGGAGGAACAGGATTTCTTTGATGAAATTCGGGCTAATTGGCATACAGGAGGTTCGTGATGCCGGAAGTTGAAACCTTAAAACTTAAAATTGGTCTTAGCACGGAAACGGCAGTTCAGGATGCAAAAAGATTAGGTAAGGAAGTATCAAATGTTCTTAATCAGGTTGATACCAGCAAATTGGATACTAAGATGTTGACCTTTATTAAGAATTTGACTACCGTTAAGGACAGAACTGAACAGGTTGTTAAGGAACTCGAAACACTTGGAAATAAAAAAGTACCCACACAGGAATATAAAGAACTTGAAGATAGGCTTAAGAAAACTCAGGCGGAGTTTGACAGACTATTAGAGCGTCAGGATATATTAACAGAAACAGGACAAACTTCTGGAAGGGCTTGGGAAACACTAAATGCTAGAATGGAGCAATTAGGAGCATCCATAAGAGAAGATGAAGCCGAAATGCAAAAGTTGGTAGAAACCGGAAAGGCATTTACTTCCGGAAAGGATACAGGAGAGTACCAACAGAAACTTCAGCAATTACATCAGTTAAACCAGGCGGAGAATATACTTTTACAGAAAGAACAGGAAAGACAGCAACAGGAGCAGGCAAGTGCCCAAGCAAATAGACAAAAACAAATTCAGAATGCCATAAATAATCCACTTATAGAAGAGGAAGAAACCAAAACTAAAAAGGCTACAAAGGCTGTTAAAGAACACCATAAGGCAGTCAAAGCCAATGCTCAGGGACATAGGGAATGGTCTAGTAATCTTAAAAGGTCACTCACTAATATATTGAAATATGCCGTAGGAATAACCACACTGGTGGCATTATTCCGTAAATTGAGGGGCATGGCTACAGAAGCCTTTAAAGTAATGGCACAGGAAATACCAGAAGTCAATACAGCTATATCAAATATGGCAACGGCCATGAAACAGGTTAAGGCAAATGCTGGTACAATGCTTCAACCACTTTTACAGGTATTGGCACCAATAATCACTACTATTACACAGAAGATAGCACAACTGATGAATACCATTGCACAGTTGTTTGCCACATTATCCGGACAGAATTATATATATGAAGCCACAGTTGATTATTATGACTATGCCAAGAGTGTTGAGGAAGCAAGTGGTGCTTTGGCAGGATTTGATAAATTAAATGTGGTTGGTTCTGGGAAACAAAATACCGGACAACTCACCAAGGATACTGTACATTATGCAAAGAAGTATTTTGATACTATGAAAATTGCAGACAGTACTTTATTCAAGACCATAGAAAAGATGAAGAAGTTGGTAGATTCTATTGCCGGCTCATTCAAAAAGATTTGGAATAATGGTACAGGTGAAAGAATATTAGGTAATCTGCAAAGAAAACTTGAAAATATTCTATCATTCATAAACTACATTGTTGATGCTATTGATAGGGCTTGGAATACCGCCGGAATAGGTGATGGTATAGCAGAAACATTCTTGGGAATCATAGAAGATATTTCCGGGTTTATTGCGGATATTACAGGGGATTTAGCGGAATGGGCTAAAGACCTTGATTTAGCTCCTTTAATGGAATCACTTAGAGGGGTGCTGGCAAAAGTAAAAGAATTTCTACAGCCCATATTAAGACTGCTCCGTAAAATATGGAAAGACTTCGTATTACCTATGGGTAAGTGGATAATTGAAGAGTTAGCTCCGAAATTAGGGGATTTTGCTTCAACCGTTTTAGATAAGATTACTAAGGTGCTTGAATGGCTTGAACCGAAGCTTGAATGGTTGATGAATAATGTTGTTAAACCTATTGCAGAAACCCTTGGTCAGGCATTACTTGATATTATTACAGAAATACAGGAGTTTTTAGATGGTGATTTTTCAGATACCCTTGAAGACGTATTTAAGTTCTTAGATGAGGATGTAATGCCTTTACTTGAATACCTGTTTGGATTCTTAACAATCTTATTACAGGGAGCAATCAGAGGAGTTGTAAACCTTGTAAGAACAGCCCTTGATTTATTTGGTAATCTGTTTAAGGACATTAAGACAGTGCTTGAGGGTATTATTGAATTCATAACCGGTGTATTTTCACTTGACCTTGAAAAAGCTCTTGGTGGTATTAAGAAAATATTTATGGGAGCTATGAATGCTATTATTGATATTATAGAGGGCGTTGTAAATGGTATAATTGATGCGGTTAACGTATTCGCCGGTCTTATAGGACAGGAATTTGATAATGTACATATAAAGAGATGGGGAGAGACTGATGCTGAATATGAAGAGGCAGTTAGAAAGAAGAAAAATAGTGCTCTTGATTATTCTCCCGAAATATACGCAGGAGCGGCCGCTGAATTAGGTAAACCTGTTGAAGAAGTGACTCAAGAGGAAGCACGAAAATATCAATTTGAGTTGTTCAAAAAGAAATATCCAAATAGTGGAAATATAGTTAGACAGAGACTTTCTAATCTTAAAGTACCTCATGCCGCAGCAGGTATGGTACTTCCTCCTAATAATCCATTCTTAGCAGTGGTCGGTGACCAGTCCAACGGAACAAACGTAGAAACACCTTTATCAACGATTGAACAGGCTGTTGCTAATGTAATAAGCAAGATGGGAATCAAAGTTGTGTTTGATGTAAAGGGAGACCCGAAAGGCTTATTTAAAGCAGTTCAGAAAGAAGCTACTGTTTACAGTATGCAGTATAATAAATCAGCATTTTAAATCATAGTTGTAAGCGGAAAGGAAGTGTGTTATAATTGGCTTATGAGGGATATCTTATAAAAATAAAAGCAATTCCGGGCAGTCAGACAGCAGATTGGGATTATGTTATACCCATGTCCAAAATCGTATATGAAAGCTATAAATGCACATATTCAGTTCTGGATGAAGATGCAAAGCGTAATGGCACAGGTACACTGAAAAGAACTACATATCCTCATAAGGTGGCTCACTGTGAATTTACTTTCAGGCAGATGGATAATAATCAGTTCTATGACATCATGGAATTTATACAGTTGCATTATGTCAAGAAGCGCCAGAAGAAAGTAAAAGCAAGAGTTTGGGTGCCTGAGCTGAATAATTATGTTGAGGATAGTTTCTACTTGCCGGATATTGAAGTTACGATATTACGTCAAGAAGAAAATAAGCTGATATATGGACAGACAAAGATGGAGCTAATTGGCTATTAAGGAGAACGCATTATGGTTGAGAATTATGATTATATCGAAAGATTTTCAGAGCATGAGACCGTGTCTCTTATTATAGTCAATTCTTCCGCAGTGCTTGAGATAGTTCCGGGTGGTTATCCTGAGATAACGAATGCAGATTTTGTACTTACTGAAGCAGACGTAGAGGAAGATGCAATGCATATTTCCGAATCGCTTAATGCAGAACAGAATCTTAAATTTGGTTCAATAAACCCGTCAAAGTTTGAAGTTGACATATTCAATAAGGCATCACTGTCAAGCCTTAAAGATACACAGATAGCAGTCTACTTATACTTTGACGGGGATAGTTCTACACTGTTTCAAGT
>JAEEGL012857805.1_pt1 | contig 22262 bp, 21 predicted proteins | sample 9134231 | NCBI WGS metagenome assembly JAEEGL01 (sample SAMN16246548, study PRJNA631951) | gut metagenome | biome: gut microbiome; feature: rumen; material: fiber-attached | host: Bos | place: Iran: Karaj | collected 2018-10 | reverse complement strand
TGGAGCATCAGTTACCTTGTCTGACCACTCACACGTTAAAACAAGTCTGGACTGTCAGTGAACAGTGATGTTTAACTAAAATCTTATAAGAAATGAGCAGATATAAAGTTCATAACCTTAAAGAGAATAGCCGTCCTGGTAGTTGGATTAAGTATTGGGAAGATGCCACAAACCAAAGAGCTGGAGCCTGCCATCGAGTCGATTGCCTTACTGATCATGCTCCCGCAACAGATGGAGCACATGTTCAACTGGACAGAGATGGTGATGACAGATGGTGGATTGTGCCACTTTGTCACACTTGCAATTGCCAGTTTGGTGCGCACTTCACCGTAGAGGGTCCACTAGTGAGCGCTGTTAATCCAAAAGTTATTCTCTGGTAAACGTTATTAGCCTCAGTAGTTGCAGCTACTGAGGCTTCACTTTTATTATGTGACATTTATTAGAACTTCCTCCACACCTTTAGAGTCCCTTGCGAAGGGACGGCTTTAATGCAGGGATTCAAAATTTCCTCCACACCATTTTGTTGACAATCCCTACATAACTCTGGATAATCTTCACCACCTTGGTAGAAACGTTTTCCTCAACATAGTCCGGAACGGGAATACCATAATCACCGGCAGCATTCATACTTACAGCGGTATCTACAGCCTGCAGCAGGCTCACCTCGTCGATACCGGCGATGAAGAAGCAGGCTTTATCCAAAGCCTCTGGGCGCTCTGTTGATGTTCTGATGCAGATGGCTGGGAACGGATGACCAACAGAAGTGAAGAAGCTACTCTCCTCTGGCAGGGTGCCACTATCGCTTACCACAGCAAAGGCATTCATCTGCAAACAGTTGTAGTCGTGGAATCCAAGTGGCTCGTGCTGAATCACGCGCTTATCCAACTGAAATCCAGATGCCTCCAAACGCTTGCGTGAACGAGGGTGACAACTGTAGAGGATGGGCATATTATACTTCTCAGCCATCTTATTAATGGCATTAAACAGAGAAAGGAAGTTCTTCTCTGTATCGATATTCTCCTCGCGATGTGCGCTCAGCAGGATATACTTACCTTTCTCCAATCCTAAGCGCTGGTGAATATCACTGGCCTCAATCTCAGCCAGATTCTGATGCAACACCTCTGCCATGGGACTACCAGTTACATAAGTACGTTCCTTCGGCAGTCCACAATCAGCCAGATATCTACGAGCATGCTCACTATAGGCCATATTCACATCGCTGATGATGTCCACGATTCGGCGGTTTGTTTCCTCTGGCAGACACTCATCCTTACATCTGTTACCAGCCTCCATGTGGAATATGGGGATATGCAGGCGCTTAGCACCAATCACTGACAAGCAGCTGTTGGTATCACCCAACACCAGAACTGCATCCGGCTTCGTCTCTACCATCACCTTATAGCTCTTATCGATGATGTTACCCATGGTTGCTCCCAAGTCATCACCCACAGCCTCCATATAGATGTCAGGATCTGCCAACTTCAAGTCCTTGAAAAACACACCATTCAGATTATAATCGTAGTTCTGACCTGTGTGAGCTAACAGACAGTCGAAATACTGACGACACTTATTAATTACAGCTGCCAGACGAATGATTTCAGGGCGAGTACCCACGATAATCAGCAGCTTCAGCTTACCATCATTTTTAAAATGCTTTATATCCATAGCTATTATACTTTTTCAAAAAATGTATCAGGACGATTCGGATCAAATATCTCGTTACAGTACATTACCGTCACAAGATTCTCCGTATCTGACAGATTGATGATGTTATGTGTATATCCAGGTAACATGTGTACACACTGGATGTTATCACCACTTACCTCAAACTCAATCACTTCATCAGTACCTAACTTGCGTTCCTGAATCAAGCCATGACCAGCAACAACAATAAAGAACTCCCATTTAGTATTATGCCAGTGCTGACCTTTGGTGATACCAGGCTTGGAGATGTTGATAGATACCTGTCCTGCATTCAGCGTATGAACCAACTCAGTAAACGAGCCTCTCTCATCCACATTCATCTTCAAGGGGAAAGCGACCTTTTCCTTGGGCAGATAACTGAGATAAGTTGAATACAGTTTCTTTGCGAATGAGCCGGAAGGTATTTCTGGTATCATCAGTGTCTTGGGCTGTTCTGCAAAGCTCTTCAGCAGTTCAACGATCTCTCCAAGAGTTACCTTGTGAGTAATCGGGCAATAGCGATAGCGACCTGTTTGGGCAGGCTCAACATCCAGTCCGTTAAACTCACACTTGTGTCCCTTTCCCTGCAAGATGGCAATCATTTCATCCACCAGATCATCAATATAGAGCAGTTCCAGCTCTACAGATGGATCGTTTACCGTATAAGGCAGGTCATTGGCAAAGGCATTGCAGAAGGTTGCCACCGCACTGTTGTAGTTAGGTCTGCACCATTTACCAAACAGGTTCGGAAAACGATACACATGCACTTCTGCACCTGTTTCTTTGCCATATTCCAAGAAAAGGTCTTCACCCGCCTTCTTCGAGCGACCATACTCCGAGTTGCCGAAACGACCAGTCAGCGAAGCCTGCTGGCTACTGCTCAGCATCACCGGACACTTATTCCCATACTTCTTCAGCGTATCCAGCAGTGTCGATGCAAACCCGAAGTTCCCTTCCATAAACTCAGAAGTTTCCTTTGGTCTGTTCACCCCTGCCAGGTTAAAAACGAAGTCTGCTTTCTGGCACCACTCTGAAAGTTGCTCTGGAACAGAATCAATGTCATACTCCCAGACTTCGTCTATCTTCAGTTCCGGTCGGGTTCTGTCCTTCCCATCTTTGATATTCTTCAATGCAGCGCAGAGGTTCTTCCCAACAAACCCCTTTGCCCCAGTTACCAAAATCTTCATATTACACCAGATTTGGAATACCGTTCAGTTCATTCTGGATATATTCCAGCGAGGCAATCTTTGCCTTTGTCTCTTCCAGGTTCAAACGATACGTGTTATCACTATTAAACTCCTCGATAGTAGCACGCTTCACGTCACCCTCCTTAAAATACTTATCGTAGTTCAAGTCGCGGTTATCCGCAGGTACTGCATAGAAGTTACCCATGTCGATAGCCTTGGCAGCCTCCTCCTTGGTTAGCAGCGTCTCATACATCTTCTCACCATGGCGGATACCAATCACCTTTATCTCCTCCTTCTTGCCACCAAACAGGTCACAAACAGCCTCAGCCTGTGTCTGGATGGTACAAGCTGGCGCCTTCTGCACCAGTATATCACCATTTTTACCATTCTCAAAAGCAAACAGCACCAGGTCCACAGCCTCTTCCAAACTCATGATAAATCGTGTCATTTTTGGCTCGGTCAGCGTGATAGGGTTACCCTTCTTAATCTGATCAATCCAGAGCGGAATCACACTACCTCTACTGCACATCACATTACCATAACGGGTACAACAGATCTTGGTATCACCGCTCAAACGGCTCTTAGCCACAGCTATTTTCTCCTCGATAGCTTTGGTAATACCCATCGCATTGATAGGATATGCAGCCTTGTCCGTCGAGAGACAAATCACACACTTCACCCCAGCATCAATAGCTGCATCCAGCGTATTGTCCGTACCAATCACGTTGGTCTTCACAGCCTCCATCGGGAAGAACTCACAACTAGGCACCTGCTTCAGCGCAGCTGCATGGAACACATAGTCCACCCCCTTCATCGCGTACTTCAGTGTACTCTTGTTGCGCACATCACCTATGTAGAACTTAATCTTATTAGCCACCTCCGGCATACGAGCCTGAAAGTCATGGCGCATATCGTCCTGCTTTTTCTCATCACGACTAAAAATTCTAATCTCACCAATGTCGGTTCTCAAAAAACGATTAAGAACTGCATTACCAAAACTACCTGTACCTCCAGTAATCAGGAGGGTTTTGTCCTTAAATACACTCATTTTTGTATCTATTTTTTATATTAATCTACTACTTATATCATATTGTTGAAGGTTTCATCAGATGCGACTTGAAGCCAGACCAGAACGCCGACCACATACTTTCCTTGTAACAAAGTCTATGTTTCCACTCATTTGCTTTCCAACGACGGATTTTGAAAATGAATCTCGTCACAATGCATTTGGGCAGATCGCTACCAAATTTAGGGCAAATAATTTCAGTCAGAACTCGATCTTTTATATATGGATTAAATTGAACACTAGGGAATATACTTGCAGGGAATCCAAAATCTTCAACACAAATTGCATTAAAAGTATTAAACATTTTAATCATTCCATACTGTTTTAATACTCCTTTTAACCAATCCCAATCAATATCTTTCGAGTGGGCTTTAGCATAGAATCCCCAGTCAAGCAACTGTTGTAATACAATACCTTCAGCAGCAAACTGCATCATCATCTGCTTAAGCAAGAAAAGAGCGTGCAGATTAGGAGATGGTAAATATATTCTCTGTCCATACAAATCAACGGTATAATGATCTATCTGTCCAAGTTCCTTCAGTATCCTCTCAATTTTGACATTAGATCTATGGTGGTGAACATTTATAAAATCATAATGGTTTTCCACTATGAAGTCACGCCAAAAGAATTCTGTATGATTATGTTCGCTAGTTTTAAGCGTTATTTCGTTCTCTGAAACCAAAGTATCATCAGCTTCCTTCTGCTTTCCGAACAGCCATATATCAATATCACCGCATGGTCTATGAGCAGGATTTGGCCAGTCGAGGCTACATACAAAGTCCTGCAAAGCCATCATCTTGAACCCATGCCTATTATATAAGGCCGCCAGTTCTGATATAGCCTTGCAAAACTTGTCATAGCAAGATTCATACCTATGCATTACTTCCCTATTCCACTCAAGCAAGAATTCTTGAGGAGGGCGTTGTTTTTCAGGCAGACGTTCGATACCTTCCAACACAATAGCAGAAAGTCCATGCCGCTCTGCAAGGGCTTTTAGTTCTGTCCAATCTATGGAGTCCGGTAATACTCCACCCGCATTACCAGCACCAAATCGCGTTAATGCCAATAAGGCATTATAAGTTCTTGATGATATCAACGTAGTTAGAAATTACATATTCAACGTCTTCGTCTGTCAAACGGGTATGCAAAGGCAATGTTACCTCGTTTTCAAACAGATGAAATGCATTCGGATAATCCTTAATATCAAAACCCAATGCTTTGTATGCGGTCATCATGGGCAATGGCTTATAATGCACATTACAAGCTATTCCCCGCTCTGCCATTTTCACAATCACATCACGACGTTCTTGATCAGTACGTCCAAGCAGACGAGTCATATACAGATGACCACTGCCAGCGAAGTCTGCACCATAATGATTAAGCACAGCAACGGGTAGGTCTTTCAATGCCTCGTCGTATACGCCAATAATCTCACGTCGACGCTCCAACATTCCTTGATAACGCTTTAGCTGTGCCAAGCCAATACCAGCCATGATATCCGTCATATTACACTTGTACCAAGGCCCTATCACATCATATTCCCATGCTCCAAGCTGTGTTTTAGCCAGCGCATCCTTATTCTGTCCATGCAACGAGAGCAGTTGCGAAATACGATATAGCATCTCATCCCATGTCTCCCCGTCTTTCCTTGGAACTGTCGGGAAATAGTTATCGCTATAGTTAGCATCAACCGTTTCATTTCCAAACGAAAGATTCCACACAAGCGCGCCACCTTCTGCAGTCGTCAGGTTTTTCACTGCATGAAAACTGAATGAACTGAAATCTGCAATGGCGCCAGCCTTTTTCCCATGCCATTGGGCACCAAAAGCATGCGCATCATCAGCAGCCACCACAATGCGTCCAATTTTCTTCTGAATCTCATTGCTTGGCTTAAACAGATGCTTCTTAGCCTCTATAACAGCATAGATTTTGTCAAAGTCACACATCACTCCACCCAAATCCACTGGGCAGATAACCTTGGTCTTTTCAGTGATAGCATCAGCCAACTTGTCATAGTCCATCTCCACATTGTCCTTCTGACTATCTACCATCACCACCTTACATCCCACATGCTGAGTAACCGAAGCTGTAGCTGTATAAGTATATGCTGGTACTATCACTTCATCATCTGGACCAACACCTATCAGGCGCAACGCCATTTCCATAGCTGCAGTTGCACTATTCAAGCAAACAGCCTTATTGGTTCCAACATACTCAGCTATCTGTTTTTCAAACTCCTTAGTTTTAGGGCCTGTAGTAATCCAACCACTTAAAATAGCCTCAGAAGCTAATTTTGCCTCTTCCTCCGTCATATCTGGTGGAGAAAATGGAATGTTTCTCAATTTCATATTCATATTTCGACGTATTTTACTTAATAACAGATTTAATTATCTCAACATATTTCTTGCTACCAACTTTCTTGGTCAGATTATTCAATATAAACTGGCGGGCGTTCTTGCCCATCACTTCACAGCGTGAAGGATCTGAGGCTAGGCTCTTTATTCCCTCCACAAACTCCTGCACATTGTCAGCGTGCGTAAACACACCACACTTATTCTCTTCAAGAATAGTCTTCAGTTCTCCTTCATCAAAGCTAGCTATTACTGGCCTACCACACGACATGATCGACCAACTCTTCGAAGGCATGGCACTACCACCTAAACCTTCTTTGCAGGAAACGATGCAAGCATCACCCAGAGAATATACATAACTCACTCTTTCTACAGGCTGCAAGGGATTCAGATGAACATTTGTCAGTCTTTCTTTCTCTATCCTTGCACGAATCTCTTTCTCCAGTCCTCCAGTACCAAACAGAGCAAACTGCACGTCTGGCAGGCTGGCTGCCCCATCTAATACTATACCGATATTTTGAGCATTACCCAAGTTTCCTGCATAAACCACAGTAAACTTATCTCGCAAGAGTCCAAACTCCTCAAACAGTGGGTTCGATGATTTCTCTACGGGCTGCACAGCCTTTTCATCCACCCAGTTATACACCACTTCTATCTTCTCTGCTGGCACGCCACGAGCTACCATGCTACGTTTGATGTCGTGCGAAATGGCAATAATCTTATCAGAATTGCGGAATGTCACGTTCGACACCCACATGCCAATTTTCCAAAGCAGTCCCCCGCTTTTGGCCAACCCCGTTCCGCTCAGTGTCTCAGGAAACAAATCCTGCGCATTATACACCACAGGCTTTTTTCTGAACAGTCGCACAATGGGCAGTTTCAATCCCTGAATAGGCGGCGTACTGTCAATAAATGCCACATCGTACTTTTTCCAAAGCATATAATGCAACTGCACTATCTCACAGAAAAAATAACGCAAGGCACGGAGTATAGGGTTCTTGCCTTCCCCATACATATGGAAGCGGTGTACCTGCACCATTCCTTCATGCAGTGTATCATTCCTGCTCCATTTCGCCCCAGGCTCTACATTGCGTGTGGGGGTAGGCACAGTAATCAGCAAGGATATGCCTTGCTTTGCAGCCTCTTCTGTCATATCATCAATCACAAAAAGACCAGCACATTGCTCAGGATGGTAATAGGAAAACGGAATCAGAATTCTCATGCTGTTATCATTTTAACATCCTCTATCATTCTTTCAGCAAGAATAATAGCGTCCTTAACCGTATCAGCTTTAACAATCACATGCCCGGAACGATCCAAACTCGATTTTACTTCAGGTATATTATCCCCCACCTGATGATATATCTCAGCATCATACACGTGGGCATCCTTCAGCACTTCATCACCGTCTATTTTCATCAACTTTCCTGGCTTAGGCGTAAAGTAGCGAATGCATACACCATGCTTCGCTTCTGTTGGTGTAAGGTTCGGTTCAATACCAAGAACCACATTGACAGTTGCCGCCACCATATCAATGCCCGAACTAAGGTGTGTGAGCTCTGTTGATATAAAATCGCCTCCCATACGGGCACCAATCTCCATCAAATAAGCTTCACCATCCTGAACCTTCAATTCACAATGGGCAGCACAGTTACTCAATCCAAGAGCTTTAATTCCTGCGATAGCGCCATCTTTCAATTTTTGCTGTATTTCTTCGGGATATATAGAAGGCTGGTTATGTCCTAACTCCACGAAATATGGTGCCTCTGTGGTTTTCTTATCTGTTACCGCAAGCACATGTGGTTCACCTTGCCAGACGATTACTTCCACAGAAAATTCAGGGCCCTCAATGAACTGTTCTATCAGTACGCTATGGTCACGACTTTCATCCAAAGCTCTACGATATAATCCTACGAAAGCATCTTTCGTAATCCCCTTTCCCACCTTGGCAATCCCCCTTGAACCACTGTTACGAGAAGGTTTAAGAATAGCATTTGTGGTAAACTGTTCGCAGAATATCTGCCATGCATCCTCCTCATCTTTGGTCAAGAGGGACTTTGGACTAGGTGCACCATATCTTTCAAATGCCTCACGCATCAAATGCTTATTAGTGGCACGAATAGCCATTTCTTTAGATATACCACTCAGATGCAACTCGTCATTGATACGCCCCATCACGTTCATGGCCACCTCTGAGCAAGGATGAATCACACCATCTATCTGCTCTTCCTTGGCAATAGCAACCAATTTTTCCTCATTCATCAACCCACCTGGCACAATAGCCTTGTCTGCCAACGCCATACCGGGGGCATTTGGATCGTCATCTACGGCAATAACATACACGCCCATTTCGCGGGCTTTCTTTATTACTGGAATCTGCAGCAATCCTGCAGCCAGCACCATTAGTTTCTTCATATTATTTTCTACAAATAGAAAGAACAATAGAGGCAATATCCTCTATATCATCATAGTTATATCTTTGGTCAATGGGCAACGAGAGCATTCGGTCCGATACGTAGGCTGACACCTCACACACTCTCCTTGCCTCATCACTTATTGGCCACAACACAGGCGCATACACACCCCTTTGTGCCAGTTTCTTTTGCACCTCATCCCGATTCTCCACAAGGATAGGCAGCGAGAATGGCGCACCGTCAAAGCAGCGCTCCAATCCAGGTACCATATCTATCTTTTCATACAGTAGTTTCCACAGATGCTTCATATTCTCCCTGCGGGCAAAGGCTATTTCTTCGCCATTGATAGCAGCAATCATCTTTTCTGACATCTCCGAAATGGGGTGAACGCCATCCAGTTTATCTATCATCGCTTCACCCTGCCTTATTTCAGAAAGGAACACATCCTTGTCATCAAGCGACTTGGTATAGGCATATCTTCCTTTTTGTCTCTGAGCGACCAAACGGAGAGTACCGAAGTCTGGGACTTCATGTTGAATATATGCTTTATTTGTTGGTTTCTTGCTCAACACCAGCGCCCCATCACAAACACCAATCGACTTTCTGATGCTTGTCACATAATAATCCACCAGCTCATTGAAATTCTTATCCAAGCAGAAGGTGCTATGCGAGAAATCCTCAATCACCGTTATCTTGTCATTATAAGCTTTCACTTTAGCAATGGCACACTGCGTAGAGGCACTCCCATAGAAGTTCATGGTCAGGATGGCATCTGGCCTGCTACCACGGAGCAGCCCTTCCAGATACGTTTCATCAATGGTCAGGTCTTTGTTTAGGCGGTAATACACTATCGTCCACCCCGTAAACTCAAAGGGTGCCGTCATAGACCAGCAGCAATATGCAGGACAAAGTATAATAGCTTCTTTTCCTGGCTTGCAGTTGCATGAGGCATACATCAGAGCCTCCCTACCTGTCCGCAGATAGGTCAAATCCCTGCCATATTTCTTCAATCCTTCAAAATAGCCATCAGGTAACACTATTGCAGGATGTTCACTTCCGTATTCTCTCATTTTCTATCCTCGTCAACGTTGATATTTTCGCGCAGCAGAACGGTCTTGATGGTCTTGAAGAATATTTTTACGTCAAGCCAGAACGAGATATGTTCTGCATAGTACACATCGTTTTTCAGTTTTACTAGTCCATCTACACTATTTCTGAAATAAGCCTGATTATAACCTGTAATACCAGGCTTCACTGTCAATATCACACGCTCGTGTTCATTATATTTTTCCAGCCAATCCAATGGGTCAGGACGTATACCGATAAGGCTCATCTGTCCTGTAAGTACATTCAGGAACTGAGGAATTTCGTCCAAGCTGGTTTTACGCAGGAACTTTCCTACTTTTGTTACACGTGGATCATCGTCACCGTTATAGGTACTGCCGTCTTCCAATCTAATGTCTGGGGCGTTCACCTTCATGCTACGGAATTTTAGCATACCAAAAGGTTTACCATGAAGTCCAATACGCTTTCCTGCATAGAAAATAGGCCCGTGGTCATCAAACCAGATGAACGGAGCAACGATGATAATGATAAGCAATACAAATGGTAATGCTATCAGCGCAAAAATCAGGTCAAATACCCTCTTGAAAAAATGTATGTACATTGTTGTTTAATTATATATTTCCAATAAAAAGCGTCAATTCGCTAACGCAAAATCAGCGACCAATGCCCTATGGTCGCTCCATTCATAGTCACCAACTACAGAGATATTTCTTAGCTTCATTTGCTGTTTGTTATACAATATATGGTCTATTCTCAACCATAGTTTGCCTTCATTATAGGTACTGCCATAGCCCGTACCACCGTTCCACCAAGCATCTCTCATCCCTGCTTTTTCTATTCTTTTGATAGGTTCTACATAGCTAAAGTCGTTCATGTCTCCCATTACAATAGCGGGATAACGTTCGTTCTTCAATGCGTCAACAATCACATCAGCCTCTTTACAGCGCAATTTTCTACCTGCTTCCATTGAAGCCCAACGGCCTTCTTTCAGTTTCAGGTTGTTTGACGACAGGTGGCAGCAATACACAGCCAACGTATCTATCCCTTTGTGTATCTTTACGCGAAAGATTGCACTGAAATGAGCGGCCAACTTAAACCTCTGTACACTATCAATCTCCCAGGTACTATAGAATGCATCTCCGTCATTCGCGCCCCATCGGTGTTTCCTGTTCACGTAAGGATAGTGCTTTTCCAGTGCATCTTGCAGTTTTTCGTCAGTACCCTCGTAATACTCTGTCAAGTAAACGAAATCAGGTTTCTCCTCCAATATCATTGCTGACATCTTAGGAGCTGCCGCTCCGAAACAATCTGCCTGAGAATGAACATTGTACGCCAACACACGGACACTATGCCCATTACTACTGCCTGAAAACAGATGTACAGGAATTACTTCATAATGGATATTAACAACCACAAGTGCCACAAAAGAGCATGTCAGCACTAACCTTTTTAAGGAAAATTTCTTCAAAATTGAATCTAAACTTTCTTCATGTGTATTATCCCTGGGTTACCTATCACGATAGCATTGCTGGGAACATCAAAATTCACAAAGGCACCTGCAGCGATTTCAACATTATTACCTACTCTAATATTACCACAAACAGTCGAGTTCGCGAACAAGGTCACATTATCCCCTATTATTGGGGTTCCTTTCTTACTGCCATTGTCAATAGCGCCTATTGTACTACCCTTAAACAGCGTCACATTATACCCTAATACAGCATTATCATTAACGGTGATATTCCATGGGTGAATGAGTCTAATACCTTCACCTATATGTCCTTTCTCAAACGCGATTTCTAACCCATATTTTCTTCTGTAATGACTAATTAAAACAGAAAACGCCCCCCCCCAAGAGGCCATGCTTATGGATTTCGTACAAGCGTCCCCAAAACAAGTAACGCAACTCATGGTTGCGAATCATCCTTATGATACAAGGCACAATACTATACTCCTTACCCTGAGTAAAGCGCTTATAGTCCTTCCTAAATTTTTCATTCATATGGTCAATGCTCTCAGTTTATTGTAGAATTCGTCCCTTCTACTCTGTAATATTGAACCTTCGTATAGCAGACTATGCTCAAAGTTTTCTTTACTTACTCTTTCATACTCTTCTTTGTCACGGACTAAAAGCTCAATCTTATTTGCCAAAGTATTAACATCGTAGAAAGATACCAAATAATCAGAAGAGATTAATTCAGGGTTTCCACTTGCAGGGGTTGTTATCGTAGGCAGCCCCTTAGCAATAGCCTCAATTATAACTCGAGGCAATCCCTCTGCCTTTGTTGGAAGAACAAATAGGTCAGATTCATCAAGGAAAGCAGTTAGTTCTGCTCTGCTTAGCAATCCCGTACATTCCACCTGGCCATCTATTCCATACTCTTTTGCATAGTTCAGAATTTTCCCTTTACTATTGTCCCAATCATCACCCGCAAACTTCACGTTGACAATAATACCTTTCTCCTTCTTTAACTTAGATAGAGCCTGAATAATGATGTCAGTACCTTTACGGCTATGAAGTCCTATCTGTAAATCCACGTGAGCGATAGTCAAAACATCCTTATTAGGATACTTTCTTGGAGCAGTAAAGAAACTCTTATCCAAATTCAATGTGGAGTAATTACTCACGAAATGATTAGATTTCTTAGACAAATACCTTCTTTGCAGGTACTTTTCCGTAACGCAAGCTACTCCATCTGCCTTAGCACAGGTACTTCGCATCTGGCGATCAATAATCTTCCACAATATCTTTTCAAAAAGATTGTTAGCTGTATCTGCTCCGTCACAAGCATCGAACACTATCTCTGTCGCAAATGGTATCCTGGCTTTCAGCACTTGTTTACTTATACGCTGGGCTACGGTTGAAGGCAATCGCAGAATAGCAGCATCGCAACCATCAACGGCATTCTTCATAGCTCGCCCTGCGGCAAAGTATGTTTTAGCATATTCCACTGGTCCATGAAATATCGGTAAGGGGTGTATTTCAATCCGCGAGTCATCACATAGAACTCTACCCCCTTTCAATACCGGTTCATCTATCACACGGTTAGCAATTTTCAGTTCTTCAAATACACGAAGATACCGCTGATAGAAATCATGCCACTCTCGGCTCTTAAAATAATAGTTTCCCTCGTGACGAAAGATATAATCGTCACATGATATTAACAATTTCGCCATAATTTATGCATTACTACATGGTCCAAATAATATTGGATTATCTTTTCCCTGTTGTATACTATCAATAAGTTTTAACAAATTCTTTGCAGCCACAGTTGGATTCCAAACGTCCCGAATGGTTGCTATTGCATTGATACTGATACACCTTCTCTCTTCTGGGTGATTAATTAGCCACTCTACTTTTGCTTCTATGGATTTAAGCGAACGATTATCAACGCTCACCCCAAATCTACTAAATCCTTTTAATCTGGACGAACTCTTAAAGGTGCAGCCATTCTTGCCATCTTCCACCATATAGGGTATACTACCAATCTCATCGCTTGCTACGAGTACGCATCCGCTACCCATCGATTCATTAGCCACCACTCCCCAACCTTCTCCTCTGTCAGAGGTAAAGAGAAAGATGTCAGACTCTTTCATTTTCTGGGTTATTATACGATTTTCAGCATTTCCACAGAAATGTACGACATCAGTAACTCCAAGCTCTTCGGATAGTCTTACGGCTTTCTGATAGTATTCGCCGCTTCCATACATTTCTATATCAAATGCATATCCCTTATCTTTTAGCCTCTTGGCCAAGAAAATCGGAAGCTCTGGATGCTTCCAATCTAAAAAGCGAGAGCACCACATCATCTTTACTAGTCCCGTCTCCGTAATTACTTTACGCAGTGCATCAATTTGTAGCTCTGGGAAATATCCCCATTTAAAGCTGCGTCCCCAGAACGAGCCCATCGCATTATAATCATGAGCAGCAAAAGCGCTTGCACAGAGCATATAACAACCGTTTGTCCTCTTATTATCTATAATATAGAAAGGAGTTTTCAAGTAGTGCTTATATTGCTTCCATAACCTCTCTGAATATCGAAACGTCAGTTTCTTCTCCTTCAACCTATGCTTCAACAACTCATATGGTGCAGAACCGAGTACCACCACCTTTGCCCCATCTATAAGCCGTTTGGCCTCTGTCCAAACTTCTGGAGCTCTATTTGAAGCATCGAATACATAGTCTGGATATTCATTTTCAAACCCCATTTTTTTCCGTTCTTCACGCAAAGGAGCCGTTGTAATGAAACGAAAACTGCCTTGAGTCATAGAAAACAATGCATCAGACACACCTTTCTGGTGATGATGGAAAGAATCTGAAACAAAAATCAGCTCCTCAAACATTTTTACCTCCAATTTTCTTCATTAATCGAATAATCCAAAATGGAAGACACATCGCCAAAATAAATGTTGTAAATGTCGCAGGCAAATATCCTCTTGAGATTGCAACATAGCAAAAACCCGAAAAAGCTCCTAGGGAAACAATAGCAGCTATACTATTTCGGTTACTTAGGTAATTATCCCAGAATTTTCTAGCCATCCATCCTAGAAGCCAAGCCCAGAAGACCACACCCAGCCATCCAAAAGAGATATAGCTTTCAACAAAATTCAGATATGCTGCCCCTCCACCACTGTCAAACATTTCATCCAAAACTTTCAAATAACTTGCATCAGGTTTCCATGGAAAAATTGCTCTAGGTATTGGCATCAACAAAGTTGTTACGACTGGCTCAAAATAAACATATTGACCAGTTTTATTCATATAGTCCATGCACAAGACAGAAAACCAATAAACACTATAATTCTCTCCTGGCCCATCTTTTATGTCTCCGAATTGTAATGACATTACTTTTTCTATATCTATACCACGCCCTCTTGACCTAACAATATCCATAGCTGAAAAACCAAGAAATACTACAATTGCGAGAGTAGCCATTAATGGGATATTTATTCTTTTTATGTTAAAATATAAATGATGCGCAGTCAGGAGTACAAATAACAACACAACAATTCTCCAACGTGCACCAGCTATAAGGAGATCTACCAAAATAAACCAAAAAGGAATTAAATATATCCACTGCCAAACATTCTTTTTTAGCCTTATCAATAACAAGCCCGAAGCAAGAGGCAACATGTCTAACATCATCATGAAATAATAAGTGAATCCACCAATTTGCAATTCTGAAGAAAAAGAATTATCAATCGCAAATGATAGATGGAATCCACGCACAGTGCCATACCCGATGAAGCCTATTATAAATATCCACAACCCATATCGGCCTGTATTATCTTCATTTATCAAAGAATTCCAAGAGGAAAACCAGTTTTTTGATTTTGTATGGAAACCTATAAAGATAGACACATAAGACAACAATGCTGCGAAATGAAACAAATAACCATTATATAATGATTCATCTATCTTATACTTTTCTATCATACCAAACCAATATGGTATCAATACATAATATGTATAGGTCAACGAAATCGCTGTTATTGGTGACCATATTTTCGACTTATCCTTGGATAAAAATGCCGTAACAAGATGATATAATATCATCCCTGTTAACAAAACCTCACAAGAAACTGTTATTGCATCATTCATAATTTTAACCTCATTTTGTAGCTCTAACTTTCGTAAATAAAGACTCCCATTGATTATATACGATATCGGGTGATAAATCAAATAGAGTCATCTTATGGTTTTCTCTCATATGCGCTCGTATATTGTCATTATCCATCAAAAAGGATAGTTTTTCTGCATATTCGTCAACATCGAATGGTTTTATCAATATTCCATTCTCACCATTTTTTATCAATTGCATTGACGTAGGGAAACTACTGAAAGCCATTGGAATAACGCCGTTAGACAACCCCTCTGCCAGCACTAACGAAAAAGATTCGTGTGCAGACGTTACGCAAACAATCTCAGAGTGTTCGTAATATGACTTTGTGTTCACTTGACCTTCGAACGATACATTATTAAGATTTAAACCCTTAGCTAAACCTTTCATCTCTTCCAATACCGCCCCACCAGTGCCACTACCTTTACCAAGCATCATCAACCTCCACTCTGGGTGCATAGGCTCCACCTTCTGCCAAACGCGAAGCATAAGATCCGGTCGCTTTATCGAAGTGTCCATCTTACCCACCCATAGCACTATTTTCTCTTTTCTGCAAACAGGAGAATCAATAATCCCGTTCAACGTGTTAGGGATAACATATGTTTTCTCTGCATTACGAACTCCTCCTATTATCTCAAGGAATTCGGAACGCATTGTTTCATTCAATAGCACTACAGCATCACTATAATCATAAACATTACGATAATAAGCACAATGACGTTTGGAATATATCTGTTTAAGAACGGAAATTACACGGCGGTTTCTCAACAAGTAATATAACCAAGTTAAACGCATATTACGTAACTCGTATTCTTTCACTGCAGCAATGTTATAAACCGGAGTAAACACCATTCCATGCAAGCAAGTTACCAAGGGAATCGTACATTGATGACAACACTCACTAAGTAACCTTAACTCATCTAATTGGCAGCATGTATTGACTGTAGAATCTATACGTTGATTGCGAATCAAATTGCACAGAAATAACACGTTTTCGTGACTACACAAATTCTTAGAAGGCAAGAAGTATTGCTCGTCATTGACAACCTCGTCGCCTACTATTTTTTTCATTGCAACTACCGTAACATGATGCCCCTTTTCTCGAAAAAGGGTTCGCAGCGTTATCAAAACCTTACTTATACCCTGTGAGTTTGGCGTTATGGCATGAGCGTGAAGGAACAGAATATTCATTATCTAAACAATAAAACTATCATATAATATACGCTTCGATTACTTTTTCAGTAACTCATGCGAAAATTTATCAAACAATTATTCACAAAAGCGCAAAAGGAATCTGACACACACCTAGTAGAATAGTTTTTAACAAAATGACTCCTCGCATCAAAATTAATATTGGACTTAATTTTAGGCATGAGATTGTTAATTGCTTTAATAAACTCTTCTGATGTATTGCATTCAATCATGCACAAGTTATTCTTTATGTATCCCTCAAAGGCTTCCTTTGTACCTATAATCGTTTTTCCATACATCAACGCCTCTGCTGTTTTGGTTTTCATCCCAGAACCTGAAAATATTGGTGAAACAACAACTCTTGACTTGGAATATAATTCTGACAAATCTTCAACAAATCCAATTACAGTCACCCTCCCAGATGACACATTAAACCCAACTTTTTCCATTCCTTTTCCAGCTATGCACATTTTTCCACCTATATAAGGTAGTACATTTTTAATAAACCATTTACATCCTTCAACATTGGCAAAAAAAGAAGAGCCTAAGAATAGATAGTCATAATCAAATTCATTCTGTACAGAATAGTTTTTTTCATCAAACTTATCATCAAAGGTAGTTGGTAAAATAAAGTCTGCTTTTCTACCATAATGTCTTTCCAATTCATCTGAATCGCGACTATTCAATACAACCATCCTATCAGTATATTCAGTAGTCATGCGCTCATAGTATTCTACTTTTTTATAGTATGCCCAGCCCCTTAAGTCAAAACCACTTACCTTAAGTTTATCTTTAAAAAAGGCAAACTCTGCATTGTGAAAAAAAGACACAATAGGTATATTATAATTCTGCTTAAGGAACTTTACGTAACTACCATAAGCAGAATACGAAACAAAGACAAAATCTACAACATTATTGTTTAAACAATTCTTAATTTCTTTTTTCTTCAAAGCTGTCAACCCCATAGTAAATTTTGACACAAGACTACCACCATCTGCCTCTAGATAAATTAGTTTTGCTTCAAAAACAGCTCTTAACAATTGTTGATTTCGGAAATTAATCATATCTCCACCATTAGTGGGATTTATGATTTCACGACCTATATATAGAATATTCATTGTTTAACAAATTACTTCTTCCACATTCATTTTATAGCAGCAAACAACAGGTCTTGGGACTTCTGTCTTAATACACTCAAAAAGTCATCCACCTTTTCATAATCAATCTGACGGATAGGTAAGGTGGGGTATTCTCCTAAATTTTCGAAATATAGTCTATCAGATAATCCTAAACTTGAGAGAATAGAAGTAAAACGAGTAAGCCCCCTGCTTTCATTGGCAATGACAACAAACTGTTTTTTAAAAATAATAGAAAAAACCATACCATGAAAAGAATCTACCACGACAAAGTCCGCATAATATATACCACTTAACCATTGTTCCACAGATTTATAAAAAGAATAGGAGCGGCGTTTCGTTGGATATAAGTGGTATAAATTAGCGTTATAGTAGCGAGATAAATACATTGAAAATTCCCTTTTCCAACTTGTGCTGTCCAAAAAATAAGTTGCTACATATGATTTTTTTATTGGCCGCTTCGTTATGAATTCTTTATAGCTTTCTTTAGACAACAACAGAGTGGGGTCTAAACTCCATTCAACCTTTTGATGAAAAACCTGATTGCATAGATCTACACCAGATTTCTCGCGAACTGAAATTTGGTCAAACAACGACAGCAAACGAGTCACTTCAGCTGTCTCTTGTCCAGTTCCATTCCACTTATCCACCCCGAATGATACCGAGAAAGCAATTTTACGAATCTTTTCATCTTTTATAAAATCCAAGAAATAATTCAATTTGTTTTTACGTGTATTTTCTATTCTCCAAACTTGATCACTACCAACAACAATTGCATCGTATCCTTCTGAAGTCACATATTTACGAAGGGCATCCGAGTTGGAAAATAGAGGAGAGAATTTCAAATGATTTTTCATGAAATACACAAAATGTCTGTAAAAGATATGATAATAAGTCCATCTCATTATTTCTTTATCAACACGTGTGGAAGCTCCATCCCAATGACGATTTAATACTGTAACATTGTGCCCTTCCTTATTTAAAATTGTAAATAAGGCCCACATCTGCATCAGCCATCCGTAATTTGGTGTAAAAGGAAGTGTTAAAATTCCTATCTTCATAATTATTATTACTATAGGTTCTTTTTAAACATTATGTTTACACTATCAACGATTCCCTTCTCGTATTTGCTCCATGTATATTTTCTTGCAGTAGCAACAGCATTTTTGCTCATTACCTCCATATCTTCAGGATGATTTAAGCACCATTGAAGTCGTTCAACGATAGCATCTACATCACCCACATTCACAAGGAATCCATTTTTTCCTTCTTCTACTAACAATCCGCCCCCGCAATTAGCGGTGGTGATAACAGGCATACCCGCAGCCATAGCCTCCAATAACACAAGACCGAACCCTTCACCCATTGTGGGAAAAAGGAACACATGATTTGTAGAGATTTGCCGAAGCAGTTCTTCTAAACTAACATATCCAAGAATATTCACATACGGTCTGTAAACATCATACAAATCGGCACAATGATCGGTTCCACTACCAACTACATTAAACACTATCTTTGGAGAATTAATGATACGTGCCGCTTCCAACAATTGACGGATACCCTTACGCTGGTTTACGTCACCCATAAACAGCACATTGAGGCGTTGGGAAGAATACTCACGATTCGATTCGCGGAACTTATTCTCGTCCACTCCGTATGGCACACGGAAGATGTTTTCAGAAGGAATGCCATCGAAACGCAAAGCATCTTCTGAATAATTTGATGCTACAATATGGTAATTCGCCATTTTCGCTTCCTTACCGAAGCGCTCTGCTATGGCAGGATTGGTAAGGTAACCACAAGCCTTTAATGTTCGCACAAAATCTCCCACACAATCCCAATGCTCGTGGTAACTGTGATAAAGATAATGACGGTTAGGATGGGCATTATCCATCACACGAATGATATTGGGTGCCTTGCGTTGAAGAATATCATACAGTATCTCAGAATTTGTATCGTATGAGATGACCATATCGACATCATTCTTTATGCAAAAGGTTGCAAGTTTACGCTGAAATTTGCGTGAGACATGTCGCATATAGCGCTTAGCGAAATACTTAGACTTATCAAGGCGAATCAAAAGGAGCAGGAACAGGCTCTCTGCCTCACAAAACTGAATAACATCATCATCGTTGAGAGCCAAACAGCGACGACGTCCTGCACGTTTCAAATTATCACCCTTAAGGAAAATTTTCGCAACTCTCATCCACAACGAGTTTTCTTTATCATAAACCGTTGTGACATACTTGTACAACATTCCTGCATCTTTCAAGGCCTTCGCAACTCTATACGAATGCTGCTGGCCTGGGTGAGCAAGTACTATTTTAGGATTTTGATTTAATAAATTCATTCAAAATATATAATTTTAACAAATTGTTTTTATTTAATAATTGTAGAATGAAACATATCATCCATATGTAGCACAGGAAAGCAAACAAAACTAATATTTTCTATATTAGGAAGTAATGCTAAAAATATAATTAGCCTAAACATAAAACTATCAAAAACATTAAATCTGTATTTTTATTATCTACTAGCAGATAGAAAAAACTTTTGCTTAACAAACAATTTGATGTTTCCCCAAAATTTTAAAACATAAAAAACTATAGTTTATTATACAAATTCAATATCAAGTCTTTTATAAAATTCAATCAAGTTTTCATTAACCTCACCACACGATAAGAATAAAGATTTTGTATTATAACCTAATTTCTTAGCACTCATCAAACCTGTGCTCTTAATACCAACTATAGTAATATACTTCTTTATCGAATCAAGAGACACATATACGCTTTCTATTCCTACTGATTTATCTAACTGAGGATAACCTTCAAAAACATCCCAAATATCAGTTTCTCTTGGATGAAATTTACAAATTACTTTTTTCCCAGAAACTTTGCATTGATTGAAAAACTCTATAAGAATTTCCTTAACTTTATCTGGATATTTATATCTGTCAAGTTTGTCGACTACTAGTATGCATGTATCTTCCTTTATATTCAAATTTGCTTTGTCGTACATTGATGCTAAACCTAGACGGTATTCTTCATCAGTAATTTCAATAATTCTCTTATTGGACTTGTACGGTTCTCTAACAGCTTCTGGGTAACAGCAAAAAACATCTTTTAAGACACTTAATCCACCTGTTTCGAAAAATTGTCTGTCATAAATATCTCCTAACCCCAAAACGTATTTAAATAAAAACGCACGAATTGAAAGCCCCAAGCTATTACTGTCCATTCCAAAACGTATGTCAGAATCGCTGTAGTATGCAGTTATACCATCTTCTAACCAATTAATTTTTGCTTTTGAGTTTATTTTCAAGACTCGCTGTACAGTTTTTTGCACAAGTAAAAGCCAGTCACAAACTATAAAAACATTATCAAAAGGCTCTGTAATATAATGCTTCATTAATCTCCAATCTTCAGGATACCATTTCAATTTCGAACTAATTCTATTGTATTCCGCTGGATATATACTTTGGAGATAAAGAGTGTGATTAAAAACTTTATTCAATTTCGTTTTTAGCGAATCATTTATAGCAAAATCAACAAATAATATTAACCTATTATCCTCATTCCTATAACGACCTTGAGAAAGGCCGCAAGCTAAAATCAATTGTGCTTGTGTATGACAAACGAATAAATTTCTCATGAATGTGCGATATAAGAATCTACTTATTATTTTATACCTTCAGCAGTTAGCCATTTCTCTGTGCGGATAATATCATCCATATCATGTACATCAAAACTCTCTGGAACAACCACAGGTTTAACTCGTGGCCCCATGAATGTCCATGGCTGTTGGCCTGGTTCGTTACTATAAAGACTATTCTTAAGATTAAGAGTCCAGAAATTATGACAGAACACATAATTCTTAGGAAGGTCTTGGCGATTAGTGGAAATTTTCTTACCATCAAAGTCAAACCAAGTACCAAGTGTACCATCCTCACGCAGACACTTACAACGATATGGATGATGATCCTGTTCTGACAATACTGGACACGAAGCAGACAAAGTAGAATCACTTATAAGGTTCTGTATTGTATCCTCAATCCAAGCAGTCTTTATTATGGCATTGTTTGCCAGTATGACAACAAGAATATCCGGTTCACATCCGTCATCCTTCATTACTCCAAGTGCATGAACGATAGCATCAACATGCTGTGCAGTAGGCAAGGCCAATTCAGCTGGACGCACGATCCGTTTGTATCCGATTTCCTCTGCTGCAGAAAGAATTTTCTCATCATCCGAGCTCACATAAAAATCCGTAATCATTGAGCAGTTTTTAGCTGCCATTGCTGGATACTGGCACAAAGGACGACCTAACACCGGAAGTACATTCTTGTCTTTAAGAGTGTTGTTACCACGACCTGTTAAAAGAGCTGCAATTTTCATAACTATTAACGTAAATATGTAAAAATGACGTATACGCTCAAAAGGGTACCTTTGGGGCACCGAATCGGGCTTTTACGCTAAATTTTGATTAAAATTTTAGATTTCTTTATCTTTTGATACCAATCGTCTGTGGCAGAAGATTAGCATAATT
>JAEEGL013573187.1_pt1 | contig 22263 bp, 1 predicted proteins | sample 9134231 | NCBI WGS metagenome assembly JAEEGL01 (sample SAMN16246548, study PRJNA631951) | gut metagenome | biome: gut microbiome; feature: rumen; material: fiber-attached | host: Bos | place: Iran: Karaj | collected 2018-10 | reverse complement strand
TGGCATTGAACGTTAAGAGCTTGTTCTTATAAGTCCAATGGTAAAGAACATGGCTAAGAGGGTACATAGTAGCCTCTCACCCTTTAACAGAAACTTTCCATGATTTCAGTGATTTTGGTGTGAGGAATAAAAATCGGTTCAGATTATTCATAAGATCTCTTGCCCTTTAGGGCATAGGAGAATAACTCTGATGCTGATGATTCGAGGCAGTTCATGCCTGATAGTCAAAAAAAATCACAATTTTATTTTGTATATAGCATGGTTCTTTGTAACTTTGCTCCGCAAAGTGTTTGAAAAGAGAGCCATGACAAGCTACAAAGATATAATGACAATACTAAACGAGAACTCAAGTTACAGTGGTTTAAGCCTTAACGCGGAAAAACTTACGCCCTCACGTGGGAACAAATTCTCCCTCACGGAAGCACAGAAATCTTACCGTGGAAAATCCGTCCTCAGCACCCTTATGCTGTTGATGCTGATGGTACTGGCTCCCGCCAGTGCCTGGGCACAGAGCCCTATCATCCCCACAACGGATACGAACGGCAACAGTATCATTGAAGACGGCGAGAAGAAACTCTATCTGATTCAGTCCAAGAAAATTGAGAGTTTCTACATAACACCCAGAGGGGAAAACGTGAATACCGCCAACCTCCCCGATCCCAGTATGCTCTGGTACTTCCTGGATGCCGGGATTGAAGACGGAACACAATATTACTACATTGTCAACAACAGTACAGGAAAATACATCTGCAACAGCGACTATGCAAGCGGAGGCCGATTAATAAAAAATATCGACTTTGATTCAGGCAATGCTGATAAATTCAAATTCAGCATAAAACTGAACAACATTGATGTAAAACTGAACATCACTGATGTAACAGGCTACAATATCTGTATTAAACCCAATGGTTCCGGTTGGATAGGCCTGAACAAGCAGGGCGGCCAGGTTAAAGCCGATAACCCTATCCGATTGACAAATGATGATAATAAGAACCACTACATTAACGACCCTAACTCCAAATGGGAGTTTATCGCCTATGACGGACTCACCTGGCCTGATCCGGATGCCCCATTCGCACTTTCGACTGACGGGGAAAAGACCTACTTCAGGATACAGAACAAGCAGAATGCAAACTTCTTCATCTCTACAGGTTCAGGATCACCGAAGTATGTGACCATCTCCAACACACTGGACAACAACATGGCCTGGTACTTTAAGGAAGCTGCGACCGATGCCGACGGCATGAAATGCAAGTACTACTACATCATCAACCCGGCATCCGGTGACCAATACATGTACTTCCGTGGCAACACAGGTACCGGCGACCAAAGCAATGCCATTGAAATAAAGGAGAAAACCGCCGATAATGAGGATCGCTATCAGTTCCTTATCATCCGGGCGGCACGAGTTTCCGGTAATGAAGTCCCTGTTGAATGTTATATGATTGTGCCCAAGTTACTTATCGGGAATGTATGGAACAGTAATAGTTTGGGAGTAGATAATTTTAATACAAATGGGGCTAATATGCGAATTAAAGCCGGCAGAGGCGACAACGTAAACACTCACTGGGTTTTCACACCCACAACATATCCCCTGCACTGTGCCAAGCCCACCATCACCTATGACTCCGCAACGGGTAAAATCACCATTACATCGCAACCCGACGATGCAGCCATTTACTATACCACTGACGGAACAGACCCGTCCGCCAGTGCGGGAACATCCTACAGTTCATCATTCGCTGTAAACTCCCCTGTCACCATCCGGGCTATTGCCACCAAGGACGGCTTTAACGACTCTGAAATCACGGAGGTAAGTTTCGAACAGGTAGCCACACCCAGCATCCAGAAGGAAGGTGCCACCTCCATTTCCATTACTTGCGGGACAGCAGACGCCACAATCTACTACACTACTGACGGAAGCATGCCCAGCACTTCGTCAGCCGTTTACGAAGAGCCCTTAACCGGAGATATCTCCGGCAAGACCATCAAGGCTATTGCCGTAAAGAACGGTATGATCAACTCTGTCGTCGCATCGACAGCCATAACCCTACAGTGTGCTAAGCCCGTATTTACCAGAAGCGGCGACAACATTACCATTAGCTGCGCCTTCCCGGCAGGAGCAAAAATCTACTATACCAAGAATGGAACGGACCCCACATCCTCAAGCACATTGTACTCAGGTACCATAACGGTTACTACCGGCGATGTCATAAAAGCCATTGCCATAGCCACAGGGTGGGATAACTCTGAGATAGCAACCAAGAGAATCCTGCAGGAACTTACACCCGTGGATGGTAAATACCATATTACCAGTAATGAGGCTTTTGAGATCTTTACAGATATGGCCAGTTCCGAAGAGTTTGCCGATAAGCATTTCGTACTTGACACGGATGTTACGGCAAGCCAGGAAGTTACAGAGCCTTTTACCGGTATCTTCGATGGTAACGGAAAGACTATCAGCGGGTTAGGCCACGCTTTGTTCAACAGCATTAACGGAGGAACGGTGAAGAATGTGATGCTGGAGAATGTAGATATTGACACAGACGGCAATTCAGGTGCCATTGCCAATGAGGCTACAGGCGACAGCCGTATCTATAACGTAGGCGTCCTGAGCGGTACTGTGGACGGTGATGACAACGTGGGCGGTATAGTAGGTTTCCTCGACGGCAGTTCACGCGTTATCAACTGCTTCAGCTACGCCACCATCGAGGGCGGAACCGACGTGGGCGGTATTGTGGGTAACAATAATGTGGCATCCACGGCTGACAACATTCAGACCATGGTAATGAACTGTATGTTCTACGGTAATATCACCGGCGGTAGCGCCAAGTCACCTGTGTATGGAGGAGAGAACATAAACAACCTGCACGGAGGCCTGAACACCTATAACTACTATGCCTATACGCAGTTGCCGACCGGTAATATCACCAAGTACAACAATGCTTTGGCAGTCAGCGAGAAATACCTGACCCGCTTTGAGTTCTACCGTCTGTTGCTGAACAGTAACCGAAAACTGGCAGCCCTCTATGCCTCAAAAGAAGGTGCTACCGTAACAGCCGGGGATATGATGAAATGGGTATTGGAGACGGCTGACAGAAAAATTGCGGAGCCCAAGCCCTACCCCGTCCTGAAGGAACAGGACAAGTATCCGTCCATCATCAACTATGATACCAGAGACCTGGCTAACTATACCGAGGAGAACCGCAATAAGGGTCTTAAGACAGGAGAACTTGCTGTGACTATCAGTGGTGTAGGTGACAATGCTCCTTTAGGTGCGAGCATCAACAATAGTAGCCTCACGCTCATCCGTACCGACAAGGACTTTGACCGCTTCAACTTCAACTATGACAAGGTGCAGCTGCCCTACTACAACGAGGTGGGTTCAGGCAACTATACCGGTGGAATGGTTGTAACCGGCTGGAAGATAACCGGTATGTCAAAAGATGGTTCAAATCATTATGAGACAGGCGACAAGTGGGGCGGCTACAATTTTGCCGATCGTAATTGTACGGACAAGGACCTGTACGGCACAAGCGGCCGTGTATTCTCACAGGGAGCCTACTTTGATGTACCCTATGGTGTGACATCCATCACCATTGAGCCCTATTGGGGAAAAGCGGCTTACCTGGCCGACCCCAACTATGATGTGGTGTATAATACAAGCTATAACCGTCAGGACATAACCCAATTAGGGACTCAAGCTACGAACAAGAGCGATACATATCCCGGGCTGAACGGCCAGACGGTTTATACCAAGATGTCAGATGCCGTTGCGTCATTTACAGGCGTAAGTGATCCCACAGTTTACGATTACGCCGTGGTACTGGTAGGAAACTTCCATCAGGACAATGTACCGTCCGGCGGAAGCACACCCTTCACGGTTATGTCGGCTGACTTTGACCATGATAACGAGCCGGACTATAGCCTGATCTATCACCATACCGGACGTACGGCAATCAGTCCCATCCGCTTTGATTTTATCAACATACCGGGTACGGCACATGCCCAGAAGCCTAACGGAGCAACTCTGATTCTTAATTTCACTATCTTCAAAACCAAGGGATGGTTTGAGACCACGAATTCCTGTCTGGTATATTCCAATCAGGTAGAATACGAGAACACAGATGGAACAGGAGGTAAGGCCGACAATTCTCCCCTGATTCTTCTTGGCGGTGATTTCGAACAGTTCGTTTCTACGCAGAAAACTGCCGTCAACGGCAAGACAAACTACATCCATGTAGGCGATAACGTCAGCATCATGCGTTTCGGCCTGGGAACCCATAGTGACGGTAGCAATGCAACACCGCACATTCCCGTATCGGTAACAGGCGGTGAGTTTGAAGGCTTCTACCTGACGGGTACCTATAATCCCAATGCCACCCCCAAAAAGGACAATGCGGAATGCTACATCAGCGGCGGTCACTTTGTGGAAGCGGCCGGTGCCTGCCTGGAGCCGATTGACGGTAACGTTCAGTGGCAGATTTACAATGCCGACATTGATGCGTTTTACGGCGGCGGTATCAATGATGCCAAGCCTATTACGGGAACCATCACCACCGAAATCTACAACAGCCATGTAGGCATCTTCTGCGGCGGCCCCAAGTTCGGTAACATGACGACCGGTAAGGCAGTTACCACCACGGCCGAAGGTTGCGTCTTTGACGAATACTTCGGTGCGGGTTACGGCGGTGTCTCCTATTCCAGACAGAAGTACAGTGATGCCACAAGCTATAATTTCAACAGTACCCCTTATCAGAATGAACGCGGCAAATACTATAACGGACAATCAACAAATATCAGTTCTTACGGTAAGAAAGGTCCTGGTGTAGGTACTGACTTTGACTACGAGTTCTTTGTATGGTCAACCGGTAACACAGGTGCCCGTATGTATGTGAAGTTTGCCTCCTTCTCACTGGCACAGTGTGATAACGTATCATCCACGCTGACGGGATGTACCATTAACCGCAACTACTATGGCGGCGGCAGCCTGGGTAAGGTAACGGGTACCGCTACTTCTGTGCTGGACGGCTGTACCGTCCACGGCAACGTCTTCGGCGGCGGTTATTCTGCACACATCCCCACGGTTCCGGTACGAAACGCGGGAACGGGATTAAGTGAGATTCCTAAATATAACGACAACACCGGTATGTTTGAGGACGGTGTATTCTCAGGCGTTACCGAGTATGAATGGAAACATGTTGATACAATGCCCGGCGAAGGCGGAGCCGGCTTTGTTACGGACCCGGAGAGCGGAAAGAACTATGTTATCACCAACGCTGACCTGACCACACTGGGACAGGTTGCCTACACTGACCTTACCGTCAGGAACAACTGCCAGGTTGACGGAAGCGTCTTCGGCGGCGGTGACGAGTCAGCAGTTAACTACAATACGCTGGTAAAGATTCAGAATGAGGATGCCGGCAATACCATCACCAACGTATATGGCGGCGGTAACATTGCCCATGTGGTAGGTAATACCGAGGTGAACCTGACCACCGGTACTGTTAGGGAGGATGTATATGGCGGCGGCGCACTGGCCGACGTAAACGAAGCCGTTGTAAATGTTACAGGCGGAGAGGTGACCGGCAATGTATTCGGCGGAGGTAAGGGAAGACTGGCCAGCGGAACGCCCAACACTGACGGCTATCTGCCGGCCATAGCAGCCCGGAACCTGGGTAATACAGCCGTGAACATTGAAGGCGGAACCATCAGTACTGCCGTATATGGCGGCAGCTATCTCAACGGTATACTGAAGGGTGACGCTACCGTAACCGTCACAGGCGGTACAGTAGGAACAGCCCCCTCGGGAACGGACCCCATCACGGATGTAGTCTTCGGCGGCGGATTCGGCCAGCCCACTCTGGTGGAAGGTAACACCACCGTAAATATCGGTACCCTGACTGACGGGCCCACCTATACCGGAACAGCCGTTATTTACGGCCACATATACGGCGGCGGCGAATTAGGCAGCATTGACAATAATACACAGATTAACCTGTATGCCGGATCTGTTCACGGTGACGTCTATGGCGGCGGTAAGGGCAAGAAGCCCGTTGCCGAGCCTGCTGAAGCGGGCATTGCGGCCCGTGTGGGCGGTAACGCGACAGTAAAACTGGACGGTGTGGCATTCAATATGAGAACGGCCACCGTCAAGGATGAAAGCGACAACGATGTGACAGCCTACATCAGCGGACGAATCTTCGGCGGCAACAACCTGTACGGCTCGCCTCTGGGACACGCACTGGTTCATGTGAAGCGGACCGTTGCCCTTACCGGCCATGAGTCAGACCCCTACTACTTAGGAGCTGTATATGGCGGCGGTAACGAGGCTGACTACGACCCCACGGATGACAAGCAGTATGCCGAGGTGGTTATAGAAGGTTGCGGCACCACTAAGATCAAGGATGTATATGGCGGCGGTAACGCTGCTGCCGCTCCTGGCACAGAGGTATGGATTATGGCTGCGGCAAGCATTGAGAACGTATTCGGCGGCGGTAACGGTGAGTTAGGCCCGGGCTATGCCGCACACGTAGGTTTCCACCGTAACGCAGACGGCACCAAGACATCATACGACGATGGCAAAGGCCTGGGTAAGACCTATGTCAACCTGGTGGGCGGTACCATCATTAACGTATATGGCGGCAGTAACAGCAACGGTGACATACGCGGCGGCTCTAACATTCAGATGCCACAGCAGTCAGAATATGCCGGCACGGCCGTCCTGAATGCCCCCGAGAACTGTACACTACATACCACTAATATATATGGTGGAGGCAAGAATGCCGACATGAGCGGCGGTACCAGCATTGTACTGGGCTGTATGCCTGACCAGTGGATTGAGGATATCTATGCCGGCGCACAGAACGCCGACCTGACGGGTGACGTTAACCTGACCATCACCAGCGGTAAGTTCAAGCGTGTGTTCGGCGGTAACAAGGATGGCGGTATGCTGAAGGGTTCCATCACTGTCAACATTGAGGAAACCGGTGACTGCGGTACCCCCATCGTCATAGGCGAATTGTACGGTGGCGGTAACCTGGCAGGCTATTCAATTTACGGCTATAACGATAACGGCACGCTGAAGGACAAGGCAACCTTTGATACCGAGAACGAAGGCAAGCCCGAGGCAGAGAAGGTGAAGCCCTATGATGACCCCAAACTGAACATCCGCTCCTTCACCAGCATCGGTACTGTCTTCGGCGGCGGTTACAAGGCTGATATGATTGCCAACCCCACGGTCAACATTAATGTGGTTAAAGGCAGTCTGGCGGACAATACAACGCTGCACAGCGGAGAGGGTAATACCTACCCGGGCGGAACGGTTGACGTGGTACTGCCTACAGAGGAGACACTGCACATCAGCTACCCGGCTCATAAGAAAGGTGAGATCGGTGCCATCGGCAATGTATTCGGCGGCGGTAACCTGGCACAGGTAACAGGTGACGCAACCGTAAACATCGGTACCGAGGAAAAAACATACTTCATTACAGAACCCGTTCATCTGAGGGAGAACCCCTCTACCCCGCTGACACCCGTTGCCGAAGGCACGTATGCCGGCCTGTATGAGGTTACGGCAGAGGGAGCCAACATCACAGGCAGCGTATATGGCGGCGGTAACCAGGCCGATATCACAGGCAATACTCAGGTGAACATCTGCGCCAAGAAGGGTGACGGCGACACCTATACTGCCGTTACCCCGGGTACTGCAGGCGTGACAATAGCCAACGATGTATTCGGTGCCGGCAAGGGACTGGCTGAGGATGTTACGTCTGCACTTGTAACAGGCAGCACCACCATCATGATGGCTGGCGGCGATGTCAAGAAGAGTGTGTATGGCGGCGGTCAGCTGTCACAGGTAGGCGGCAACACCAACATTACCGTCCGCGGCGGAAATATCGGTACGGACGGACAGGGCGGCGAAACCTACGGTAACGTATATGGCGGCGGCCAGGGTAGCACCAGCAACGTAAGGTCCGGCCTCATCAAGGGCAACACCAATGTTACCGTTGAGGGCGGTACCGTCATCCATAGCGTATATGGCGGTGGTGCGCACGGCTCGGTAGGTACCTACACCTATGCAAGCGAGGCTGCCGACGCAGCCATCAGCGGCTATACCTCAGGCGGTACGGCCAATGTGACCATAACCGGCGGAACCATCGGTACGGACGGACATGAGAATGGTATGGTATTCGGCTCCTCACGCGGTGATATTGCCGCGCCGGATGCCATCCAGGACAACATGGCATGGGTATATAACACCAATGTGATTGTAGGTACCGAAGGGGCCAAGACAGGCCCCAGCATCATGGGCTCGCTGTACGGCAGCGGCGAGAACGGTCATACCTACCAGGACGCCTCTGTTACCATGTACAGCGGTTCAGTGGGCAACCCCGAGGAGTACTACGCTTACCGCGGTAACGTATATGGCGGCGGCTGCGGTACGGACAAGTATTATGAGAATCCCGCGGATGAGACACATGACGGTCACGGTACCCTGTACAACCCCAAGGCCGGTATTGTACAGGGCAATGCCACTGTAACCGTCAATGGAGGTTCCATTGCCAACAATGTATACGGTGCCGGTGCCATGGGTAAGGTTGTGGGTAACACCTCTGTTACCATCAATACGGACGGCGCTATAGGTGTGGACGGCACGCACGGCGAGGGCAATGTATATGGTGCCGCCCGTGGCGAGCTGGGCCAGAGTGACAACTTTGCATCCGTTAATAATTCCCAGGTAACACTTACCAAGGGTACGGTTAAGGGAAGCGTCTTCGGCGGCGGTCAGGCCGGTGTTGTCAAGGGTTCCGTAAATGTCAGCCTGAATGGCGGTACCGTACAGCATGATGTACATGGCGGCGGCGCATTGGCCAACACCAATACCGTGGAGGTAAGCACCGGCGTATATCCTGCCACTAATGTTACCCTGAACGGTGCAACGGTCAGCGGCTTTATATACGGTGGCGGTCTGGGCCAGCAGGCTGACCCGTTAGCTGTACCTGCCGTTCCGGCTATTGCAGCCGATGTATATGGCAATGTCAACGTTACCGTTACCAGCGGACAGGTATCCAACGTATTCGGCTGTAATAACCTGAACGGTGCCCCGCAGGGCAATGTGGTTGTTAACATCAATGGCGGAACAGTCACCAACAGCGTGTTCGGTGGCGGTAACCAGGCAGCCTTTGGCGGTAGCACGGTAGTGAACGTAACCGGCGGAACCGTCAACTGGAATGTATTCGGCGGCGGTAACGCTGCGGACGTAGCCGGAAGCGTAGCCGTTAACATCAGCGGCGGTAAGGTCACCAACGATGTATATGGCGGCGGTGCGCTGGCCAACACCAATACGGGCAACTGGGTAGGTGACGGCAGTATTACATACGTTGAGGTGACAGGCCTGGCAACAGAGACCTACAGGGTAAGGGAAGTGGTAATCGGCGCTTCCGTTGCAGGACTCTACACCTATGACAACGGCACATCCACTTATATAGCGGCAACAGGTACTGCCGCGGAAGGCGTTGTCTATTACGAGAAACTTGCAGGTGTTCCTGTAGCCGGATATTATACAGAAAAGTCGGCGGGTGTTTATGAGAAGATTACCAACAGTGCGGAGATTGCCAGTGGAGGAACCTACTACAAGAAGGTAGTCAGCGGAAACTGGGCCGACACTCATCCCTATACTACTACGGTCAGTCTGACGGGCGGACTTGTAGGTGATGTCTATGGCGGCGGCCTGGGTAATGCGACCACAGCTGCCAACGTCTATGGTGATGTAACCGTAACGGTTAATGAGGGCGTAACAGATCCTACAAAGGGTGTGGCATTTATCCAGACAACAGAGGGTGCTGTCATTGGAGGAGTGACATATCCGGCTTATGTTAGCGGTCGTGTCTTTGGCGGTAACAACCTCAACGGTACGCCTACCGGCAACATAACCGTTCATGTTTATTCTACCCGACAGATTAATGAAGATTTCCAGATTATTCCGGGACACGGCTCCAGTGACAGGTTATATTCCTATGATATCCAGTCAGTATATGGCGGAGGAGACCAGGCCGACTACCTGCCTGCCGATGGCAAGAAGACCCAGGTGATTGTTGAGGGTTGTGATGACACCAGTATTGAGAAGGTATATGGCGGCGGTAACTCTGCCGTAGTACCCGAAACGGATGTGCTGATTAAGAGTGCATACGATATCGGTTACGCCTTTGGCGGCGGCAATGGCGGTCAGCCCATTAAGAAGGCTGACGGCCTGTGGTACGAGAACGAGGGCGCCATCGTTATCGGTCTGGCATCAGTTGTTTGTAACGGCGGAAAAATAGGACAGGTATTCGGTGGCGGTGATGCCAAGGGCAGTTGCGGTAACACCAATGCGGTAACCCAGCAGATAGGCACCTGCGACCTGCACATTACCAGACTCTACGGTGCCGGAAACAAGGGTGACGTAGGTTCAGTAAATATTGTGCTGGCTGCATGTTCGGGAAGTGCGATAGACTATGTCCATGGCGGTTCCTATAATGCCCATGTTAAAGGTAATGTACACCTGACCATTACCAGTGGTATCCTGAAGAATGTGTATGGCGGTAACGATGCACGCGGTGGTATTGAAGGCAACATTACAGTGGATATTGAGGAGACTAATGGCTGTAACCCCATCATCATCCAGAACCTGGTTGGCGGTGGTAATGAAGCACCTTTCCCCGGCACGAAAACCAATAATGAGGGTGTGGAGGTTCCTATTGGAACACGTGGAGCCATTACGGTAAATGTAAAATCCGCCACCCGTATTGACAATATATACGGCGGTAGCTTCTTGGCCGAGGCCGATGCGGATACCGAGGTTAACATCAATATGATAAAGGGCAACAAGGCCGGCACAACCGTGGATATACCCAAGGAGTTCGAATACATCCCCAACATGACTAAAGAACAGGATAATCCTGATGGTAAAACCATTCGTTGCCTGATTGACGATGCCATCGGTACTATCGGTAATGTATATGGCGGCGGTAACATGGGATTGGTCAAGGGAGATGCTACTGTTAATATCGGTGCATCTGATAATGTACAAATCATGGCACGTGTGACCGAGGGGGAGAATAAAGGTAAGATTCTTGATACAAGTGACAACGTATTAGATGTTGAGGACGGTAAGAATACCACAGCAGCCATTAAATACAATAGTAACACACCTCTGGGTGTACATATCACAGGTAATGTGTACGGTGGCGGTAACAAGGCCGATGTCACGGGCAGCACTTTTGTGAACATCTGCTCTGACCCCAGCACTCACACAGCTGTAGCAGAAGGCACAGAGAAGGTTACCATGGCAAAAGGCAGTGTTTACGGCGGTGGTAATGACGCAGACGTAAAGGGTAATACAACCATAAGGATGGCCCACGGCTATGTCTTTGACGGTGTGTATGGCGGCGGATTGCATGGTTCAGTAGGAACCGTTACCGAAAGGTTACTGCCCGCAGGACATGCCAGCCATGCAGGCTGCGTCGGCGGCATACCCACAGCCTATGCAGACAATACCGGTAAGTGTACGGTTGTAGTCAGCGGCGGTCAGGTAGGACCTGTTGAGACGGCATTGGCAACAGGCGGTATGAAGAATACAGGACGCTTCTTCAAGAAGACAGGAGAACCTAACGGCCCTGTTGACTATGGCTTCGTATTCGGTGCCGGCCGAGGCGAGGAGACATCCCCTGAAAAGGATGTGGATACGGACTTCCGTACCTACGTTAAGGAAACTGACGTAACCGTCGGCGGAACAGCATTCATCATGGCCTCCGTTTATGGCGGCGGTGAGAATGGCCGTGTGGCCAAAAACACCCACGTTAAGATTCAGGGCAACTGCCAGATCGGTTGCGGCGAAGGAAAGGTTACGGGCAGTGGAACACCGGCCGATCCATACATTCCTCAGCGATACACCGATGCTCAATGGTCCGGTGAAAATCCTGCGAACTTCACAGAATGTGCAAGCTGGGCTTATGAAGCCCCCTACCTGCCTTACGACCCGATGGCCGGCCCCGGGACAACAGATGCCAGCACAACGGGTACCGACGGCCATACGTACTATGGAAGTGTATTTGGTGGCGGTTCAGGTTACTATCCCCATGAGAATCCTGACGGTACCCATGAATGGCTCCGCTCTGCCGGACAGGTGAACGGAAATACGCTGGTGGAAATTACCGGCGGACATATCCTGACCTGTGTATATGGCGGTAACGAGACTACGGATGTAGGTACATATACCATGAATGCGAAAAATCAGATTGTACCTGTTGAAGGCACTGGTAAGTGTACCATTATTATGACGGGTGGTACCCTGGGAGTGCCCCGTACGGATGTAAACGCAAATAAACGCCCCGTGACGTGCTACCTGTTCGGTTCCGGTAAGGGTGACCAGCGTACCAGGTTCAATAACTGGACTAATGTGGCAAACACTACGGTTGTGGTGGGAGGAACGGCACGCATCTTCGGATCCGTATTCGGTGGCGGTGAGGACGGCCACGTCTTAGGCGATGCACAGGTATATATTGGCGCTAACGTAAGCATTGACCTGAATGATGACGGTGACACAACTGACCCGGGCGAGACGTTTGCGGCCTCAGATAACGTGAAGATTGGTACTACGGGAACATCATACGTGGACGGTAATGTATTCGGAGGCGGCCGTGGCTATAGCGGTACGGCGCTGACAGCCGGCAGCATCAGGGGTAATACCAGCCTGACCATCGGAGGCGGTACAATCCTGGGCTCGGTATATGGCGGCGGCCGACTGGCATCAGTAGGTATTGACATGACACCGGCAACCCTGGAGAACGGCAATCCCAATCCCTACTACGGTCTGCTTATAGATGATACGGATGAGGATGGTGACGGTACAATTGAGCCTTCTGAGAAACACGGCCATATTACCGTGAACATCACCGGCGGAACCATTGGTAACAATGTGGTTGATGCCAAATATGGCGGTAACGTGTTCGGTGCCGGCATGGGACGTAACACATTCCTGGACGGGACAATCAATCCCCTATGGCCTAAGCTGGCTACCTCAACAATAACCAATGTCACCATCGGCGGCACTGCCGTTATCAAGAAGAATGTATATGGCGGCGGTGAGTTCGGTATCGTACGTAACCAGGCTACCGTGAATGTTACAGGCGGTACCATCAACGGCAATGTATTCGGTGCCGGACGGGGCAGTATAGATTCCACTCCAAAGACTACCATCACGGCAGGCGGATACGAATCTATCCCAACTTTGTATTACACCTTTACACCAATGACATGGAACGGTGTAGTTTCCGGTAACACATTTGTAAATATCTCAGGAGGCTGGGTAAAGAGGAATGTGTACGGCGGTGGTGAATACGCGTCCGTGGGCCTGATTAACTATAATGTGAATGGCGAAGGTCAGGACTTTAACTTTGTAACCAAACATGATGACCCCACCAAAAGCTTTGCCCTTAGCTGGCCCTATGACTTCCAGTACATTGCAGCTGCGCCTACTGATGACCCGGCCGTTGGCGGCGGAACCATTGGCGGTAAGGCTACGGTGAACATTACCGGCGGGCGTATCGGTATCACGGGTAAGGACGTCATGGACGATACAGCTACTTCCGAAAAGGAGGATAACGGTGATGTATATGGCGGCAGTAAGGGTGTGGCAGGAGACCGTTACATCTATGGCTACAGTGCCAACGTGAAGGAAACCAGCGTTACCGTTAATTATCCAAGCAGCTCAGCAACGCCCGCCAACTACAAGTCAGGTGTTAGCTTTAGTACCAAAAACAGCAATGACTATGACTGTATAGCCGGATCCGTATATGGCGGCGGTGAGAACGGTCATGTTATGCAGGATGCGGCAGTTACCCTGACCAATGGTCTGATCGGACACGCCATTTACGGTGGCGGTAAGGGTAAGGATACTTACAAGAAGACACTGGACCTGATGGGCGGTGGCACTAAAGCAAATGCTGACGTATATAGTATCACAGCCGGAAAGGTCTATGGTACCACTAATGTAACCATGACAGGCGGTTATGTAGTCCGCAATATCTATGGTGGCGGTAACATGGCCTCCGTGGGTAAGGGTAACTATGCTGGTGGTGCTGATGATTACACAACTGGCTATGGCGAAAAGATTGCTGGTAACCTATGGTCTAATACCGACTTTACAGGTAGTGGTATAACAACCGTCTCAATTACCGGCGGTCAAGTGGGCTATATTGACTCAGACCCATCAAAGAGCGTTAAGGATAGACTGCCATACGGTAATGTCTTTGGCGGTTGCCGTGGTCAGGCTGCAGCAGAAGCCGAGGGTATTAATGTCAACCCAGATTTCTATGTCGGTTATGTCAACGAGACGAATGTCACCATTGGCGATGCTACTCATAGCCCACGCATCTATGGTTCCGTATATGGCGGAGGTCAGGACGGACATGTGCGTAGGGACACAAAGGTAACAATTAACAATGGTGAGATTGGTGCATCATATAACACAGCTACCGGTGCTATAAAGGCTCTTCCTGTTACTGACAACCAGTGGCTACACCGTGGCAATGTATATGGCGGAGGTTCTGGTATTGGGTTCTATGTTTTCGATTATAACGGTGATGGAAATACTTTCACTGATTCAACTGAGGGCGACAACAAGAATGGAGAATATGACGACGGAGAGGCCAGAGACACATATACCTATACTTATGGTGATAAAGAATATACAGCCTACGATGCTGGCTATAGCAGTTCTGCCGGTTCTGTAACACGTAACACCACGGTTGAAATCAAGGGCGGTACCATCCATCGTAATATCTATGGCGGTGGCTCACTGGCCAGTGTAATTCCCCCTGGTTTTGCAATGAGTGCTGCTCCCTATACAGACGCTGTTCATGGAAAAGCTTCAGTCAATACGCTCAATATCTCTGGCGGTCTCATAGGTTCTTCCGTTGACAATGCCCTTGGTTATGGCGGAAATGTGTTTGGTGCCAGTCGTGGTATGTATCACACTGACGTTAAAGCCAACTTCTATGCCCTCACCGCAGGGACGCAGGTGAATATCCTACCTAATGCCACACCGGCCAATAGCCCCACGATTGCCGGCAATGTATATGGCGGCGGTGAGTTAGGTTGCGTAAAACAGAACACAATGGTACAACTGACAGGCGGTGAAATTATGCATAACGCCTATGGTGGCGGTAAGGGTATAAAGGCCGATGTAGGCGGCGTCGCCGCCGATGTAGGCGGCGATGCCACCATCGAGTTGAACGGAAAAACCGATGCGGTCGGAAATATCACACGTGTTGCTAACAATGCCAGGGGTTGTGTGGTAAAACGCATCTTCGGCGCCAATGACCAGAACGGAACACCAAGGGGTCATGTACTGGTACATGTGCATGCCACACAACATGCGAACAAGACCAACATTTCAGACAAGTATGACAAATTTGTGGATGTTACTAAGATGACAAACGCTCAACACGATACCTATCTGAAAGGCTTGGCAACAACATTTGGCGTATCACTGCCGACAGGATATGAGGCGGCAATAGCGGACGAGACCTGGGCAGACGAGACCGGTAGTAATGAGACAGAAAAGAAGGCCAACCTTCAACTAAAGAAGGACCGGGCCTTCTATGAACTGCGAAGCGCTATTGCGGACAAGAAGTATGATGTGCTGGCCGTATATGGTGGCGGCGACCTGGCTCTGTACCAGCCCTATGGCCCGCAAAAGAACAATACCGAGGCTGATTACAAGGCTACGACGGAAAAGGCTGAGGTTATCATTGACGGTTGTGAGCTGACCAGCATCAGGCAGGTTTACGGCGGCGGTAATGCAGCCTCTACCCCGGCCAATCTGCTGAACGTTTACGGAACGCATGAGATAGACGAGCTGTTTGGCGGTGGTAACGGTAGAGACCCGTATATTAAAACAGACGATGTTGAGTATTACGGAAACCCGGGTGCCAACGTGGGTTACTATAACTTTATGGAATATGTAACAGACAAAGTTGATGTTGCCACAAACGGTGCCGGAACAGCCGATAATCCTTATATACCCCATAACAAGTCAGATGCCGGCACTCCGGAATACCGTCAGGCCAATTACGGATATGGTACCGGTATTGCTGAGACGAATGTAATAGGTGGTAGAATCCATACCGTATTCGGCGGCAGTAACGAGAGGGGTAATATCCGTGAGATGGCCCTGTCAGTATTCGAGACCTCGACGGAATGTCCTGTAACGGTGGACAAGTCCTACGGTGCCGGTAAGAATGCTGAAATTGACGGTGAGGTCCGCGTATCAATGGAATGTGTGGACTATATTGAAACTCAGTATGGAGGTGCTGAGAATGCGGATTTGCACAGTAATGTGAACCTGACCATCACCAACGGACATTTCGGAAAGGTATTCGGCGGTAACAACACCAGCGGAAATATCCACGGCTCTATTACAGTGAATGTGAAGGAACAGGGCTGTAAACCTATTGTCATTGAGAACTTGTATGGCGGCGGCTATCTGGCAGCCTACTCTGTTTACGGATACAATGCGGACAAGTCTCCTCGTACGAAGGAACAGTTTGAGACAGCCTATAATACCGCCCTGGCTGGTGTGGATAAGACTGACGAGAATGCAGTTAAGGATGCGCTGCTGGCAGCCGGCCTGTACGGACTCCCGAAGGAGCATCCCCAGATTAACATCATCTCGGCTACCAAGATAGGAAGCGTCTTCGGTGGCGGTTTCCAGGCCAATATGATAGGAAATCCACATGTGAATGTGAACATGGAGGAGGGATATGTCGCAGCCAAGTTTGTGGATGAGAAACCAACAGATTTCTCTGCTGGCGAAGAACATACCCTTATGGACAAGGGTGTAGCTACCAGCTACAAGTATTTTGTGAACCGCCTGGAAGCTGAAGCCGGTTCCACCAACGGAAAGGCTATCCTGGCCATAGGTACCATTGACAACATCTATGGCGGAGGCGAGCAAGCTGAGATTGACGGTGATACGTATGTGGAGATTGGTACGGGTACCCACCATGAGAAGGTTGACGGCGCTGAGGTACTGGTTCCCCTGAGTCCCTACCGTGACGTGGCCACTGTAATGAACAATGTGTTTGGCGGCGGATTGGGTGTTAACGCTACTGTAAAGGGTAATACCTATATCCTGATGGGTAAGGGTGCATCGGTATATAACCGTATGTATGGCGGCGGTAGCCTTGGTTCGGTAGGAACAGTAAAGACAAGGGCTTCACTGCCGGACGGTCATCCGTCTCATGCTGAATGCCTTGGCGGCAAGCCTAAGAGTTATGAAGAGAACACCGGTAAGTGTACTATTAATGTGACGGGCGGATATGTAGGTCCCTTCACTGTTACAAACACAGCCGGAGTGGCCCAGGTGATTACACCCGAGCCCATGACCATGCCTGATGACCACGGCTATATCTTCGGTGCCAGCCAGGGAAGACTGGAAGATCCCGCGAACAATGTGGATGTGGAAATGGAAGCCTATGTGAATAACACCGAGGTTACCGTTGAGAACGGTTATGTGGCAGGTCATGAGGATGAAGAGGGCTATATAACCAGGCCTCTGATTGCCGGTGGTGTATATGGTGGTAGTGAGAACGGCCGTGTACTGAATGATACATACGTATATATCAAGGGCGGCCAGATTGGTTTGGGTAAGAATCTGACTGCAGCATACGCTGAAAGCGCCTTCATTGACCCGACGACAACACTGGTTACCAATGAGAATGCCCTGGCTGAGTGCGATGCCTGGCCTTACGGAGTGCAGACAGATGATAAAAACAAATATCAGCCTTACGATATCCACGCAGGCGAAACGGGATACACAAATGGCGGGCTCAACCCTAAAGGTGATGACGGCCATACCTTCTATGGTAACGTATTCGGCGGCGGATCCGGTTACTTTGCCTATGCGAAGGCTGGCGGCGGTTACGCATGGCTCTCCTCTGCCGGTCTGGTAGAGGGTAACACCCATGTGGAAATCAGCGGCGGCCATATCCTGACGAACGTATATGGCGGTAATGAGATGAGTGATGTTACCGGAACCTGCTATGTGACCATGACGGGCGGTACCATTGGTGTACCGCGTACCCTGTCACAGATTGCGGCACACCCCGTGACCTGCTACCTGTTCGGTGCCGGAAAGGGTGACACGCGTGTCATCTTCAACAAGAGTACGAATGTAGGCCATGCGGATATTGATATATCCGGCGGAAGAATCTACGGATCAGTATTCGGCGGAGGTGAGGACGGTCACGTAAAGGGTAATGTGAACATGGCCATCAAACCCGGCGCCAAGATCGGTACCTGGGGTACCAGCTACGTGGACGGTAACGTATTCGGCGGCGGCCGTGGTCTGATTGGTGATGCCTACACCGCCGGTAACGTAGCCGGCAGTGTCACCCTGAATATTACGGGTGGTGAGATGCTGGGCAGCGTATATGGCGGCGGACGACTGGGTTCTGTAGGCTACGGCCTGTATGAGACAGCAGAAACAGAAGATAAAACAGGTCACAGGATGTACGGTGAAATGCAAGATGACGGCTATGGTGACTGGTATAGTGATGGAAGCGGCGGATATACCCGCGATGCTATTCCCGGATTCAAGCGCGGCCATATTGAGGTCAACATCAGCGGCGGTACCATCGGTAACAAGCATGAGTTCAAGTACATTGCACCTGAGGTGACGGGCGCTGCCCTGACAGCGGCTACCACCTATATGCCCAACACTGTCCTGGAGAGCAATAACCGTTTGTCACATACCACGGGCGGTAATGTATTTGCCGGTGCAATGGGACGCCGGTTAAAGTTGGGCTCTACAACCGAGGCTATTAGCTATACTGGCATTAACTGGTGGCAGTTAGGTAACGTAAAGAGTACCAAGCTGACCATCAGCGGTGATGACACCTGGATTATGGGTAATGTGTATGGCGGCGGTGAGTTCGGTGCCGTAACCGGTAACCATGAAGCCGGTGAAGGCACTACCAAGCCGGGTACCGAGATTATCATCAATGGCGGATTTATCGGTACAGAAATAACCGCCGGATCCGAACCGGTAAAGCCCACTGCGGATAAACCGGCTGTTACAGATGCCAATACGGTGAAGTACACCTTCGGCAGTGTATATGGAGGAGGATTCGGTACGCTGGTAGAGCATGAGAGTGTTACAGCTGAAACTCATGCCTACAAGTTTGGTGCCATGATATCAGACAGTACCTCCATTACCATGAATGCCGGCCGTGTACGTGCCAGCGTATATGGCGGCGGTGAGCTGGCTACCGTCCGCGGAAGTTCCTACGTCACCATCAATGGCGGTGAAGTCGGCCGTAACGAGGTACAGCCGCTGGATGGTGCTGATCCCGGATACGTTATGTTCGGCGGAGCTACCATGGGTAATGTATATGGCGGCGGAAAGGGACAGAATGAGAATACGCTGCTGGGTGTTGTCATGGGTAATACCAACGTTACCATACAGAACACATACGATGGCAGCGGCAACCTGACAGCCTCACCCAAGATATACCATAATGTATATGGTGGCGGTGCCCTGGGTTGTGTGGGTACCTATCTGTTCTCGGACGGTGAAACTGAATACGTTACCGAACACGGAATAATCGACATGAGAAATATCCCCAAGGGGATCCCCCTGAACTGGGAGGCCAACACAGGTGTTGCTACGGTCAACATCCTGGGCGGTACCATCGGTATCAGCGGCCGTGACAACGGTATGGTGAACGGTTCGGCACGCGGTGATGTTGCCATGCCGGAACCGACGACAATGGCTGCAATCCCAGGCGGTATGGTTGACAAAGATCCCTATGACAAGATGGCCTGGGTGGAGAGAGCCGTTGTTAATATCGGTGCGGATGACGGCAAACCCGGCCCCGTTATCAAGGGTTCCGTATATGGCGGTGGTGAGAACGGTCATGTCTTTACGCACGCAGCTGTCAACGTGAAGAGCGGTACCATTGGCGTGCTGGAAAGTGATCCTTGGTATGACTTTGGCAACAAGGTTATTAATGAAAAAGCATGGGCAACCCGAGGCAACGTTTATGGTGCCGGATGCGGTACAGACACTTATTGGGATGACAAAGATAGCGATGGCGTAGTTGATGATGGTGAGAAGCTTCATAACGCCTGGGCCGGATGTGTGATTGGCAATACGGATATCAATATCTCCGGCGGACTGATTACGCAGAGTGTGTATGGCGGCGGTTCAATGGGTTCGGTAGGTAGAATATTGGAAGGTCCAAATATTGTTAAGCACAAGGATGTGGACAGTGAATTTGCATTCAGCTGGCCCGTTGAATTTACGTATCAAAACTTAAGCAATGACACTCCCACCGGTACAGCTACTATCAACATCACGGGCGGACGCATCGGTACCACAGGTTCGGACAACGGTGACGTATTTGGCGGTACACGAGGTGAAGCCGGTGAACGATATGATATAGCTCAATTTGCCAACGTTAGGGAAACCAAGGTTACCATCGACTATGGAAGTACCCCAACAGATGACAACCTTGCCATCGTTGAAAACATAGAAGGCACTGAGCGCAAATTCTCCCTGAGAATTAAAGATGGTGTACCTGCTATTACCGGCTCTGTATATGGTGGTTCGGAGAACGGGCACGTCAACGAGAGTACCGAGGTTATCGTAAGAAACGGTTTGATTGGTCATGCCGTCTATGGCGGCGGTAAGGGTAAGGGCACTTACATAGATAATGGAGAAGAAGTCCCCGACCTGACAGCCGGTAAAGTATATGGCAACACCAAGGTGACTATGGAAGGCGGCCATGTGATGCGTAACATCTATGGTGGCGGTAACCTGGGTTCAGTAGGCAAGGGTAACTATGCCGGTGCAGAAGACGACATCTATCCCAGCGGATATGGCGAGAAACTAGGAGAAGGTGATCTGCTGTGGACCCCCAACAATTATAATCCGGCTAACCCAATCACTGAGTCGAACAAGCCGAATAATGCTTGGCACTTCCTTAATAGCGGTAATACCGAGGTGAATATTGAAGGAGGTGTTGTGGGCTTCATGCCAACAGATGACACAGAAGTCATGCCCCTTAATTTAGCTGGTACAGCTTACGATGCAACCATTTCGTTCAAGAATGCTTATGAGAGCTATTCTGACGAAAAGAAGAAGAAACTCTTTAAGGTCCTTGCGAAGGATGACCTGCCTACGGGTAATGTCTTCGGTGGATGTCGCGGTCAGGCTTCATCGGAAGTAACAGATATCACCACGAACCCCGTCCTCTATCTGGGCTATGTTAACCAGACTGCAGTTACCATTGGTAACAACAGCACAGGTCCCCGTATCTACGGCTCTGTATATGGCGGTGGTCAGGACGGACATGTACGTAGAAGTACGAACGTAACCGTTAAGAAGGGGGAGATAGGTGTCCTGTACAATCCTGATAACAGAGTCCTCTTTGGAACGCTGAACAGTAGTCCGACCGATGAACAGATAGCCAGTACCGAGGATCTTGATAAACCCCAATGGATGCACCGTGGTAACGTCTATGGCGGTGGCTCTGGTATCGGTGAGTATGAGGATAACAGTAAAGTAAAGCATCACAGCTTCTCTGCCGGCTCTGTTACCCTTAATACTTCAGTAAACGTTGGCAATGGCATTACTGGTGTGGCAGGTACACAAACCAGTCCTGGCAATGTTATCTACCGTAATGTATATGGCGGCGGTTCATTGGCCAGTGTATGTCCTCCAACTATACCCGACGGTGTACCCACCCCCGATACTGCACCTGCAGGTAAGAAGCTTATCAATAACGTCAGCATTTCCGGTGCTATAGGTATTGTTGATTCAAATAAGTATCTGGAAAGATATGGCGGTGAGGTGTATGGTGCCAGCCGTGGAGACAGTTCTCTGGACAATCACACATATTACGCTATCTCTGTATGGACAATGGTTAGGATTATGAAGGGGGCTCATATCATGGGCAACGTCTTCGGTGGCGGTGATGCAGGTACCGTTCAGAAGGATAGTGAAGTGAAGGTTGGAGAAGTGGAATAAGATAAGAGTGAAAAGTGAAAAGTGAAGAATGAAGAATGCGGGGGATTAATCAAAAAAATCAAAGATTTATTTTGTTTTTCCCTCGCTTATTCGTAATTTTGCACCCGCATTTGCGATGTAGTGCCATAGAGAGGTGGCTACACGACAAACAAGTTTAACTAAAAACAATACAGAATTATGTATTTGGA